>JABLTH010034585.1_pt1 | contig 22942 bp, 22 predicted proteins | sample 7875711 | NCBI WGS metagenome assembly JABLTH01 (sample SAMN14941262, study PRJNA633318) | bioreactor metagenome | isolation source: bioreactor | place: China | collected 2019-03-05 | reverse complement strand
TTTCGTCCGGGTGCGGTAATTGCCGCGCCCGGACGAAATCCGGGCACCGAAACCCCTGGAACGCCCCCGCGCCCCACCCCCAACACGTCAGATTTTTGTATCCCATCCGCCCCGACGTGACCCACCCCACTTGACGCCCACCCTCGGCCCTTCGTAAACTTTCACTAAGCAAAACTTTCCTTCCACAATGTGGAATCTAGCCGAGAATGGCGAGAGGACACGGACGGAAGGACTCCGAAGACCACCAGCAGGGCAAAGACGCCCGGGAAGGACACGACATGACCTACTCCGTGAACTGCTCAATCCTCTTGACCGAGCTCCCCCTCCTGGAGCGCCCGGCCGCCGCCAAGGCCGCCGGCTTCGACGCCGTCGAGTTCTGGTGGCCCTTCGCCGAGGCCGTCCCCGCCGATACGGACGTGGACCAGTTCGTCAACGCCATCAACGACGCCGGCGTCCAGCTGGCCGGCCTGAACTTCTTCGCGGGCGATATGCCCGGCGGCGACCGCGGCCTGGTCTCCTGGAAGGGCCGCTGCGGCGAGTTCAAGGACAACATCGACGTCGTCGTCGGCATCGGTGAGCGCCTCGGCACCAAGGCGTTCAACGCCCTCTACGGCAACCGCCTCGACGGCTTCACCCCGGAGGAGCAGGACGAGCTCGGCCTGAAGAACCTGGTCGCAGCGGCTGAGGGTGTCGCGAAGATCGGCGGCACGGTCCTCCTGGAGCCCGTCTCCGGCACCCCTGCCTACCCGCTCAAGACAGCCGCCGACACCTTCGCGGTCATCGCCAAGACCCAGGAAGCCGGCGTGGACAACGTCAAGTTCCTGGCGGACTTCTACCACCTGTCCGTCAACGGCGACGACGTGGCCACCGTGATCGAGAACCACACCAAGGACTTCGGCCACATCCAGATCGCCGACAACCCCGGCCGCGGCGCCCCCGGCACCGGCGAACTCCCGCTCGGCGAGTGGGTCAGCCGCAGCCGCGAACTCGGCTACACCGGCTACATCGCCCTGGAGTACAAGCAGCCCCAGGAATCGGCCTTCTCCTGGCTGGTCCGCTGAGCGGCTGCCGCCCCGGCCGCCCCATCACCACCCCAGATTTTTAGCTCACCTCAGCTAGCAAAGGATTTCCAATGACCAACGTCACCGTGATCGGCCTCGGCATCATGGGCCTGCCCATGGCCAAGAACCTCGTGAAGGCCGGCTTCACCGTCACCGGCTTCAACCGCTCCCAGGACAAGATCGACGCGCTCGTCGAGGCGGGCGGCAACGGCGCCGGCAGCATCGCCGAGTCCGTCAAGGACGCCGACGTCATCATCACGATGGTCCCGGACTCCCCGGACGTCGAAGGCGTGGTCTCCGGCCCCGAAGGCGTCTTCGCCAACGCGAAGTCCGGCGCCCTCTGGATCGATGCCTCCTCCATCCGCCCGGACGTGGCCGCACGCCTCTCCGCCGACGCCCGTGAAGCCGGCCTCCGCCCGCTGGACGGCCCCGTCTCCGGCGGCGAGCAGGGCGCCATCGACGGCGTGCTGTCCATCATGGTCGGTGGCGAGGCCGCCGACTTCGAGGACGCACAGCCGGTCCTCAACGCCGTCGGCAAGACGATCGTCCACGTCGGCCCCTCCGGCTCCGGTCAGACCGTGAAGGCCGCCAACCAGCTGATCGTGGCCGTCAACATCCAGGCCCTGGCCGAGGCGGTCACCTTCCTCGAAGCGTACGGCGTGGACACCGACGCCGCCCTCAAGGTCCTCGGCGGCGGCCTCGCCGGCTCCAAGGTCCTCGACCAGAAGGGTCAGAAGATGCTCGACCGCAACTTCGACCCCGGCTTCCGCCTGGCCCTCCACAACAAGGACCTCGGCATCGTCACCTCCGCAGCCCGCGAAGCAGGAGTGGTGGTCCCGCTCGGCTCCGCCGTCGCTCAGCTGGTCTCCGCCCTCGTCGCCCGCGGCGACGGCGGCCTGGACCACTCCGGCCTCTTCAAGCTCACCACCGAGCTGTCCGGCAAGAACTGACCACTCCACCGACGTTGCGCGCTCAGCAGATGCGGCTTCCGGCCCGGAACACCCGCGACAACTGAGCACACAACACCCCAGACCGTACGACGGCGCGTGCGCACCACCCGCTCACGCATCACCTCCCGCAACAAGGCCGCGAGAGCAGCCCACGCGCCGTCGTCGCACCCCTTTCAGACTTTTTCAAGGAGCAAACCATGGCAAAGATGCGCACCGTTGACGCTGCCGTAGCCATCCTGGTGAAGGAAGGCGCCCTTGAGGCGTTCGGCCTGCCTGGCGCAGCGATCAACCCCTTCTACTCCGCGATGCGCGCCAACGGCGGCATCCGCCACACGCTGGCCCGCCACGTGGAAGGCGCCAGCCACATGGCTGACGGCTACTCCCGTGCCGCCGACGGCAACATCGGCATCTGCATCGGCACCTCCGGCCCCGCCGGCACCGACATGATCACCGGCCTCTACGCCTCCTGGGCGGACTCCATCCCCATGCTCTGCATCACCGGCCAGGCGCCCGTGGCGAAGCTGCACAAGGAGGACTTCCAGGCCGTGGACATCGAGTCCATCGCCAAGCCCGTCACCAAGATGGCCATGACCATCCTGGAGCCCGGCCAGGTCCCCGGCGCCTTCCAGAAGGCCTTCCAGCTCATGCGCTCGGGCCGCCCGGGCCCGGTCCTCCTGGACCTGCCGTTCGACGTGCAGATGGCCGAGATCGAATTCGACATCGACGCCTACGAGCCGCTCCCCGTGGAGAAGCCCCGCGCCAACGCCGTGCAGCTGGGCAAGGCCCTGGACATGCTGCTCGCCTCCGAGCGTCCGCTGATCGTGGCCGGCGGCGGCATCATCAACGCCGGCGCCTCGGAGAAGCTCGTGGAGCTGGCCGAGATCCTGAACGTCCCCGTGATCCCGACCCTCATGGGCTGGGGCGTCATCCCGGACGACCACCAGCTGATGGCCGGCATGGTGGGTCTGCAGACCTCGCACCGCTACGGCAACGCGACCTTCCTGGAGTCCGATTTCGTGATCGGCATCGGCAACCGCTGGGCCAACCGCCACACGGGCGGCCTGGACCTCTACACCCAGGGCCGCAAGTTCGTGCACATCGACATCGAGCCCACCCAGATCGGCCGCGTGTTCGCGCCGGATCTGGGCATCGCCTCCGACGCCGGCGCCGCCCTGGAAGGCCTCGTGGAACTCGCGAAGGAGCGTCAGGCCGCCGGCCAGCTGCCCGACTACACCGCCTGGGTGGACGCCGCGCAGGAGAAGAAGGGCAAGCTGCAGCGCAAGACCCACTTCGACAACGTGCCGATCAAGCCGCAGCGCGTGTACGAGGAGATGAACCGCGCCTTCGGCAAGGACACCACCTACGTCACCACCATCGGCCTCTCGCAGATCGCCGGCGCGCAGATGCTGCACGTCTTCGGCGCACGCCGCTGGATCAACGCCGGTCAGGCGGGCCCCCTCGGCTGGACCGCCCCCGCCGCCCTCGGCGTGGTGCGCGGCAAGCCCGGCGAGACCGTGGTGGCCCTCTCGGGTGACTACGACTTCCAGTTCATGATCGAGGAACTGGCCGTGGGCGCGCAGTTCAATCTCCCGTACATCCACGTGGTGGTGAACAACTCCTACCTCGGCCTGATCCGCCAGTCCCAGCGCGGCTTCAAGATGGAGCAGAACGTCTCCCTGGCGTTCGAGAACATCAACTCCCCGGAGACCGCCGGCTACGGCGTGGACCACGTCAAGGTTGCCGAAGGCCTGGGCTGCAAGGCCATCCGCGTGCAGAACCCGGATGACCTGGGCGCCGCGTTCGAGAAGGCCCGCGCCCTCACGGAGGAGTTCCAGGTCCCGGTGGTGGTGGAAGTGATCCTCGAGAAGATCACCAACATCTCCATGGGCACCGAGCTGGATAATGTGACCGAGTTCGAAGAGCTCGCGGAGAAGGGCGAGGACGCCCCCACCGCGGTGGTCTCCCTGCTCGACTGACACCTCCTCGTCCGGCCGGAAACGCCCGGTCGGACGAGGACACCAGGCTTCATGCCGCACCCCGGGTGGCCCGCCGTCGCTGTCGTCAGCACGGCAGGCCACCCGGATCTGAAACACCCACCGCACTGACGAAGGAGTCCACATGCGGATCGTGATCGCACCGGATAAGTTCAAAGGCTCGCTCTCGGCCCCCGAGGTCGTGGCGCACCTGGAAACCGGGCTGCGGGCCGTGGACGCCTCCCTCGACATCGTGGGCGTCCCCGTGGCCGACGGCGGCGAGGGCACCCTCGACGCGGCGATCGGCTCCGGCTTCTCCCGCCGGACGGTCCGCGTCGCCGGACCCACCGGACAGCCCCTCGACGCCGACTTCGCCCTCCGTGACGATGAAGCTGTCATCGAGATGGCCCTCGCCTCCGGCCTCGCCGTCCTCCCGGGCGGCGTGAAGGACGGCCGCGGCGCCACCAGCCTCGGCACCGGCCAGCTGATCCGCGCCGCACTCGACGCCGGCGCCCGGACGATCGTGCTCGGCGTCGGCGGCAGTGCCAACACCGACGGCGGCGCGGGCGTCATCAAGGGCCTGGGCGGCCGCTTCCTGGACGCCTCGGGCACCGAGCTGCCCGACGGCGGCGCCGCGCTGGCCACGCTGGACCGCATCGACCTCTCCGGGCTGGACGTCCGTCTGGAACGGACCCGCTTCATCCTGGCCAGCGACGTGGACAACCCCCTCCTCGGATCCCAGGGCGCCCCGGCAGTGTTCGGCCCGCAGAAGGGCCTGAGCCCGGAGGACGTCACCGAGCTCGACGCCACCCTGGCGCACTTCGTGGAGGTCCTGGGCCGCGAGATCGGCCTGCAGGCGTCCACCGCCGCGGCGGCACCCGGCGCCGGGGCCGCGGGCGGGGTGGGCTATGCCGCCCTCGCCGTGCTGAACGCCGAGCGGCGGCGGGGCGTCGACGTCGTCCTCGACTTCACCGGCCTGTCCGAGAAGCTCGACGGCGCCACCCTGGTCATCACAGGCGAAGGCAGCCTGGATGAGCAGAGCCTGGGCGGCAAGACCCCGATGGGCGTCGCCGACGCGGCACGCGCGGCCGGGGTCCCCGTCGTGGCCGTCTGCGGACGCACCACCCTCACCGACGCACAGATTTCCACATCCGGGATCCAGGCCGTGTACTCGCTGACCAGCATCGAGGAAGATGTTGAGAAGTGCATCACTCAGGCCGGACCGCTGGTGGAGAAGCTTGGCGGCATCATCGCCAACAGCCTGATCAAGCAGAGCAACTAGAACAGGATCAGCATGTCTGAAGAACAGAACACCCCCGCAGAGTTCGACCTCGTCATCCGTGGTCAGCGCGTCCTCACGAGCGCGGGCATCGCGCCGCGCGAGGTCGGCGTCAAGGACGGCCGCGTCGTGGCCATGGAGCCCCTCGGCAACAACCTGGTGGGCACGGAGACCGTCGAGCTGGCCGATGACGAGACCCTCATCCCCGGCCTGGTGGACACGCACGTGCACGTCAACGAGCCCGGCCGCACCGAGTGGGAGGGCTTCGCCTCCGCCACCCGTGCCGCTGCCGCGGGCGGCGTCACCACCATCATCGACATGCCGCTGAACTCCGTTCCGCCCACCACCAGCGTGGAGAACCTCGAGCTCAAGCGGTCCGTGGCCCGTGACCAGGCGTTCGTGGACGTCGGATTCTGGGGCGGGGCCATCCCGGGCAACACCGAGAACCTCCGCCCGCTGCACGACGCCGGCGTCTTCGGCTTCAAGTGCTTCCTCCTGCACTCCGGCGTGGACGAGTTCCCTCACCTGGAGGCGGACGAGATGGAGACGGACCTCGCCGAGCTGCGCAAGTTCGACTCCCTCATGCTGGTCCACGCCGAGGACTCCCACGCGATCGACCGCGCCCCGCACGCCGAGGGTGACGTCTACGCGAAGTTCCTGGCCTCCCGCCCCCGCGGCGCGGAGAACAAGGCCATCGCGGAGGTCATCGAGCGCACCCGCTGGACCGGCGCCCGCTCGCACATCCTGCACCTCTCCTCCTCGGACGCGCTGCCCATGATCGCCACGGCCAAGCGGGACGGCGTGAACGTCACCGTGGAGACCTGTCCGCATTACCTGACCCTGAACGCCGAGGAGATCCCCAACGGCGCCACGGCGTACAAGTGCTGCCCCCCGATCCGCGAGGCGTCCAACCGCGAACTGCTGTGGAAGGGCCTCGAAGAAGGCACCATCGACTGCATCGTCTCGGACCACTCCCCCAGCACCCTGGACCTCAAGGACCTGGAGAACGGCGACTTCGCCGTCGCGTGGGGCGGCGTCTCCTCGCTGCAGCTGGGCCTCTCGCTCATCTGGACCGAGGCGCGTCCCCGCGGCATCCCGCTCGAGAAGGTCATCTCCTGGATGTCCACCCGTCCGGCCGAGATCGCCCGGGTGCCCAACAAGGGACTCATCGCGGTCGGCTACGACGCCGACTTCTCCATCTTCGCCGCGGACGACGCCTTCGTGGTGGACGTCCAGCGCCTGAAGCACAAGAACCCGATCACCCCTTACGACGGCCGGGCCCTGTCCGGCGTCGTGCGCAAGACCTTCCTCCGCGGCCAGGTGGCCGACGGCACCCAGCCGATCGGCAAGCTGATCCGCCGCGGGGGCATCTAGGCGGCAGGCATGAGCGCCCAGCCAGTACACCACCGCTCCGACGCCGGACATCCCGTGCCGGCGAGCGGTCCCCGCACGGGGGCCGTCCGCCGGGCGGCGGCGCTGGACACCGCGCAGGGTGCGCGTCCCCGCATGGCCGCACACGGAGCCGCACTCTTCTTCCAGACCCCGGAGGAGCTCACCGACGAGCAGTTCGCGCGTATCGAAGAGCTCATCCTGACCCGTCTGCACCACCTCAACGCGGACGCCGAGGCGATGCTCTGGAACGTCCCGGACGCCGAGCTCGAAGACGCCCGGGAGACCGCCCTGGCCGAGGACGCCGCGGCACTGGCGGCCGCCGACGCCGGGTCCTCGGGGGACGACGGGCTCGTCCACGAGGTCGACGTCGACCTCGCCGCCGATCAGGTGCGTGTGGACGGGGTGCCGGTCTCCTTCAGCGGGGTCGAGTACCGCCTGCTCCGCTACCTGGTGCAGCACTGCTCCCGCTCCGTGCCCCGGCAGGAACTCGCCGATTTCCTGATCTCGCTGGACGCGACGGCAGCGCCCCGGTCGATCGACGTCTACGTGAGCAGGATCCGCCGCAAGCTCGGTCCCGTGCGTCACGTAGTGGAAACCGTGCGCGGAGGCGGATACCGTTTCCAGGCAGGCAGGCACTCCCGGGTGCGCGGCCCCGCCGAGTACAGCATCTGAAGGACAGCGCCTGACCCGCCCCCCACACGGGACCGGAATAGGTGTGGGCCCGGAAGCGCTGTAGTCCTCAGAGACGAGGAGGGGTGGGTCATTCCGGTCGTCCCGGCCCGGGATTCCGCGGCACCGCGACCCTGCAGCCCTGCCCCTGACCACTGCGACCGACCACCTCCGCCAGGCCACTGTGCGGCAGAGACCACTGACCAGAGACCACTGTTCAGAGACCACCGACGAGAACGAGGATCCACCATGACTGCACCGAGCACCGTCAAGCTCCTTCCGGGCACCGAAGCCCCTGATTTCGCCTTGACCGACGCCCGTGGCGAGACCCACAGCCTCTCGGACTACCGCGGCAAGAACGTGGTGGTGTACTTCTACCCGAAGGCCGCCACCCCCGGCTGCACCACCGAGGCCTGCGACTTCCGCGACTCCCTGGCCAGCTTCAAGGGCCACGGCTACGAGGTCCTGGGCGTCTCCCCCGACAGCCAGGAGGCCATCTCCTCCTTTGCCGACGACTTCAGCCTGACCTTCCCGCTCCTCGCAGACGAGGATCACAAGGTCGCCCTGGCCTACGGCGCGTGGGGCGAGAAGCTGCTCGACGGCGAGGTCGTCGAGGGCATCGTCCGCTCCACCGTCGTGGTGGATCCGGAGGGCAAGGTCAAGCTGGCCAAGTACCAGGTGGCCGCCGAGGGCCACGTCTCCGAGCTCAAGACCGAACTGGGTCTCTGAGCCCTCTGCACTGAGCCCTCCGTTCTGAGGGCCCGCACCGCGGGGTCCTCTCCACGGGTTCCTCCGCACGAGCCGCCCGGCGGCCGCCGTCCCTTCGGGGATACGGCGGTCACCGGGCGGCTCGCGGCATTCCCGGGATGCGCCGTCCCCACACCGCAACGTCCTTGCTATGTGACGGGTGTCATACTGGGCGGGTGGAAAGCGGAATGCGCGCCGAAGTCGCGGACTCCTGGCACCGGTCCGCGGCGGCCGGGGTCCTGGCGGAGGAACCGGCGGCCCCGATCACGCTGGACCACGCGGATCTGCAGGATGTCCGCGCGGCCCATCCGCTCGCCCAGGTGTTCCCCCTCCTCGACGACGTCCTCGGTCAGGCCGCCCGGGACTGCGACGCCGTCATGGCCGTGTCGGACGAAGCCGGCCAGCTGCTCTGGGTGTGCGGTTCACCGTCGGCCCTGCGCAAGGCGGAAGGCATCGGCTTCGTCGAAGGCAGCAACTGGGATGAACGGCTGGCCGGGACCAACGCCCCGGGACTCGCGCTGCGCCTGGACGGGCCGTCAATGATCACCCGCTCCGAACACTTCCGGCAATCCGTCCGGAGCTGGAGCTGCGCGGCCGCGCCCATCCACGACCCGGCCACCTCTCGGCTCCTGGGGGTGCTCGACGTCACGGGCGGGGACGCGATCGTCGTGCCGCAGACGATGGCCCTGGTCAAAGCCGCGGTGCGCCTCGCCGAGTCCGAACTCGCACGCGAGGTGCGGGCCGCCGTCGCGCCGGGGCCCGTGGCACGGCCTCTACTGCGGCTGGAACTCCTGGGCCGGAGCGAAGCGCTGCTCCTGCTCGACGACGCCCGCGGCCACCGCGCGCGCCTCCGCCTCTCCCCGCGGCACAGCGAGCTGCTGGCCCTCCTGGCGAGCGCGCCGCAGGGCCTCTCGGGTGACGAGCTGGCCGTGCTCCTCTATGAGCACGACGGCGGCTCGTCCACCCTGCGCGCGGAGGTGAACCGCCTGCGCAACCTCCTGAGCGAGGAGTTCCTGGGCTCGCGGCCATACCGGCTCCTGGCGGAGGTGAGCGGCGACTGGCTGGCGGTCGAGGCGAAACTGGCCGCGGGCGATGTCGGCGGGGCGCTCCGCCTCTTCCACGGCCCGATGCTGCCGCGGTCCACGGCACCCGGCGTCGCGCGGCTGCGCGAAGGCCTCAGCCACCAGCTCCGGGCCGCTCTCCTGCACTCGCGGCAGCCGGACCTCATCTCCGCCTGGACCCGCTCGGCGTGGGGTTCGGACGACTACGAGCTCTGGACCCGGCAGCGGGACCTCCTCTCCCCCGGCGCGCCGCTGCGGGCCCTGGCGGAAGGCCAGTTAGCGCGCCTGGAGCGCGAGCTGGGGCTCTGAACCCGAGGCTCCCGCACACCGAGCAGAAGCGGCGGCCGCCCAAGCAACATCGCTGCAACGTCGCCGGTTCTAGCGTGTGAAGTGCGTCACCGTCGACGCGCAACATGCACAGGCAAGGGAGCACTCATGACCGTCTACGCAGCACCAGGCCAAGCCGATTCGCTGGTCACCGTCCAGCCGCGCTACGAACATTTCATCGGAGGCGAGTGGGTCGCCCCGGTCAAGGGCCAGTACTTCGAGAACATCTCCCCGGTCAACGGCAAGCCGTTCACCGAGATCGCCCGCGGCACGGGCGAGGACATCGAGGCGGCCCTCGACGCCGCACACGCCGCCAAGGACGCCTGGGGCAAGACCTCGGCAGCGGAACGGGCCAACATCCTCAACAAGATCGCTGACCGGATCGAGCAGAACCTGACCATGCTCGCCGTCGCCGAGACCTGGGAGAACGGCAAGCCCGTCCGCGAGACGCTCGCCGCGGACCTGCCGCTCGCCGTCGACCATTTCCGCTATTTCGCCGGCGCCATCCGCGCGCAGGAGGGCGGCATCAGCGAACTCGACGAGAGCACCGTGGCGTACCACTTCCACGAGCCGCTCGGCGTGGTCGGGCAGATCATCCCGTGGAACTTCCCCATCCTCATGGCCACCTGGAAGCTCGCGCCGGCACTCGCAGCGGGCAACTGCGTGGTGCTCAAGCCGGCCGAACAGACCCCGTGGTCCATCCTCAAGGTGGTGGAGCTCATCGCCGATCTCCTGCCGGCGGGCGTCCTGAACGTGGTGAACGGCTTCGGCGTGGAGGCCGGCAAACCGCTCGCGTCCTCCAGCCGGATCGCGAAGATCGCGTTCACCGGCGAGACCACCACGGGCCGGCTGATCATGCAGTACGCCAGCCAGAACATCATTCCGGTGACCCTGGAACTGGGCGGCAAGAGCCCGAACATCTTCTTCGAGTCCGTGGCCGCCGCAGACGACGCCTTCTACAGCAAATCCCTCGAAGGCTTCGCGATGTTCGCTTTGAACCAGGGCGAGGTCTGCACGTGCCCCAGCCGCGCCCTCGTGCAGGAGTCCATCTACGAACGCTTCGTCTCCGACGCCGTGATCCGCACCGAGAAGATCGTGCAGGGCAACCCTCTGGACGACGCCACCATGATCGGCGCCCAGGCCTCCCGGGACCAGTTGGAGAAGATCCTCAGCTACCTGGAAATCGGCAAGCAGGAAGGGGCGAAGGTCCTCACGGGCGGCGAGCGCAACATCCTGGACGGCGATCTGGCGGAGGGGTACTACGTCCAGCCGACCATCTTCGAGGGGAACAACTCCATGCGGATCTTCCAGGAGGAGATCTTCGGACCCGTCGTGTCGCTGACGTCCTTCTCCGACGAGGCCGACGCCCTGGGCATCGCCAATGACACCCTCTACGGCCTGGGCGCCGGGGTCTGGTCGCGGGACAACGCCCAGCTCTACCGCGCGGGCCGGTCCATCGAGGCCGGCCGCGTGTGGACCAACTGCTACCACGCCTACCCCGCGGGGGCGGCGTTCGGCGGCTACAAGCAGTCCGGCATCGGCCGGGAGAACCACAAGATGATGCTGGATCACTACCAGCAGACCAAGAACCTGCTGGTCTCCTACGCACCCGATCCGCTCGGTTTCTTCTGATGGCCCGGGTGGCGGTCACCGCGGAGGCGGCGGAGCTGATCCGCCGCCTCACGGCGGACCACGGGCCGCTCATGTTCCACCAGTCCGGCGGGTGCTGTGACGGGTCCGCGCCCATGTGTTATCCCGACGGCGAGTTCCTCCTGGGAGATTCCGACGTGCACCTGGGCGCCCTCGCGGTGGGTCTGGAACGGGGGGTGCCCGTGTGGATGTCCGCCGCGCAGTTCGAGTACTGGAAGCACACGCACCTGACCATCGACGTCGTGCCGGGGCGCGGCGCGGGCTTCTCCCTGGAGGCTCCACTCGGCGTGCGCTTCCTGACCCGATCCCGGATCCTCACGGACGAGGAGTACGCCGAGGACGAGGGCCTCTGACCACCCCTCTCCTTCAGAACCCACCTGCGAAAGCACAGATGGTGCCCCTAAAACCTCGGTTTAGGGGCACCATCTGTGCTTTCGCGGGGGGACGGGAGGGGTGCCCTACTTCCCCGCCACCGTGTCCGAGGACAGCTTCTGCGCCAGCCAGATCGGGACGATCGACACCACGATCAGGACCACGGCCACCACGTTGACCACGGGCGCCTGGTTCGGACGGAACAGGTTCTGCAGGATCCAGATCGGGAGCGTGGTCTCGCCCGCCCCGATCGTGAACGTGGTCACGATGATCTCGTCGAAGCTGAGCGCGAAGGCCAGCAGACCGCCGGCCAGGAGCGCCGAGCGGAGCTGCGGGAACGTCACCTGCCAGAACGTGGTGAACACTCCGGCGCCCAGGTCCGCGGATGCTTCCTCGAGCCCGGGGTTGACCCGCCGCAGCCGGGCGATGACGTTGTTGAACACCGTCACGATGCAGAAGGTCGCGTGGGCCACCACCACGGTGAACATGCTCAGCGGCACCCCGAGGATGGTGGTGAACATGTTGTTCAGCGCGATGCCCGTGACGATGCCGGGCAGAGCGATCGGCAGGATCACCAGCAGGTTCACCACATCACGCCCGAAGAAGCGGTACCGCTGCAGCGCCAGGGCGAGCAGCGTGCCCAGGACGAGCGCGATCAGCGTCGCCACGGCGCCCACCCAGAGGGAGGAGACCAGCGCCGAGCGCACGCCGTCGTTCTCGAAAGCCCGCGTCCACCACTCCAGCGTGAAGCCCTGAGGCGGCCAGCCGAAGGTGCGGTCGGCGTTGAACGAGTTGACCACCACGAGGAGCAGCGGCGCGTAGATGAACAGCAGGACCAGCCCCGTGATCAGGCCGAGGATCCCTTTGGCACTCCGTGAAAGTCTCATGGGACGCCTCCTTACAGCTCGTCCAGGGCGCCGGTCCGGCGCACCACCAGCAGGTAGATCATGATGATCGCGATCGGGATCAGGGAGACCGCCGATGCGAAGGGCAGATTGTTCGCCGCGCCCACATTGCTGTAGACCACGGTGCCGAGCATCTGGGTCTTGCCGCCCACGATCTGCGCCGTGATGTAGTCGCCCAGCGTCAGCGAGAACGTGAAGATGGTCCCCGCGATGATCGACGGCACCAGCAACGGCATGACCACCAGGCGCACCGTCGTCCAGGGCTTGGCGCCCAGGTCACCGGAGGCCTCGAGCAGATTGCCGGGCACCTTCTCGAAACCGGCGTGGATCGGCAGGATCATGTACGGCAGCCAGATGTAGGAGAGCGTGAGGATCACCGCCGTCTCCGAGTACCCGGGCGAGCTCACCCCGAGCGGGGCGCCCAGCCATTCGAGCAGGCCGCCCTCCGCCAGGACGTTCCGCCAGGCGTACGCCTTGACGAGGTAGCTCGCCCAGAGCGGCATGAGGACCGCGGCCAGCAGGAGTTTCTGCCAGCGGGCGGAGGCCACCTTCGCGATGAAGAAGGCCAGCGGGATGGCGACGACGGCGTCGATCACCGTCACGAGCACGGCGATCCACAGCGTGCGCAGGGCGATGCCCTGGTACACCGGGTCGAAGAGCGCCTGCTTGATGTTGTCCAGGGTCCAGACCTGGGACACCTTGCCGGTGAACGTGTCTACGCTCCACAGGGCGGTGATGAGCAGGGTCGCGAGGGCCGCGATGTAGACGAGGACCAGCCAGCCGGCCGGCGCCGTGAGCAGACCCGCCAGGCGGGCACGGGGTGAGCGGTACAGGAACCCGGAGAGTGGGCTCACTTTGGCCCGGGGGACGCCGCCGGAGGCGCCTCCCCGTCCCGGATCGACGCCGGGCCGGCTGAGCTGGAGTGACATGTTCAGCCCTTGATTTCCGTCCAGGCCTTGGTCCAGGCCGAGTAATCCGTGCACTTGGCATCGGTGCGGCCGTCCAGGCACTTCTCCACGGGCGTGGTCCAGTACCAGATCTTGGACGCGTAGTCGGCGTCCTTCACGTGGTAGCTGTCGCAGAACTTCTTGTCCGTGGTCAGCTCACAGGCCTTCGGGTTCGCGGGCGCCTCGCCGAAGTACTCGGCCACGGCGGCCTGGGCCTTCGGGCTCGCGATGTAGTCGAGCCACTTGTATGAGCAGTTCGGGTTCTTGGTCTTGGACCCGATCATCCAGGTGTCGGACCAGCCGGTGGCGCCTTCCTCGGGCAGCACGGTGGCGACCTTGGTGCCGTTGCCGGTGGCGATGTTCGCGCCCACCTGCCAGGTGGTGCCGATGACGGTCGATCCGGAGGCGAAGGACTGGACCTCCTTGGTGACGTCGTTCCAGTACTCGCCGACGTTCTTCTTCTGGTCCTTGAGGAGGTTCTTCGCGGCGTCCAGCTGCTTCTCATCCAGCGCGTAAGGGTTCTTGATGCCCAGATCCGGCTGATGCTTCATGAGGTACATGGCGGCGTCCGCGATGTAGATCGGCGAGTCGTAGGCGGTGACCTTGCCCGCGTGCTGCGAGCCGTCCTCGAACACGGACTTCCAGGAGGTGGGCGCGGGGCTCACCTTGTCCGTGCGGTACATCAGGACGTTGGCGCCCCAGCCGTGCGGCACACCGTAGTTCTTGCCGTCCACGGTGTTCCAGGCCTTGTCCTTGAGGAACGGCGAGATGTCGCCGTAGTTCTTCAGCAGACCGGTGTTGACCTGCTGGACGTCGCCGCCGGCCACCAGGCGGAGCGAGGCGTCGCCGGAGGCGGAGATGACGTCGTACTGGCCGGTCCGCATAAGCGTGACGGCCTCGTCCGAGGTGCCGAACGGCTTGAAGCTGACCTTGCAGCCGGTCTCCTTCTCGAAGGGCGTCACCCAGTCGACCTTGGGATCGTTGGAGCCGTCTTCGACGTAGCCGGGCCAGCCGAGGATGGACACCTGCCCTTCGCCCTGTCCGATCTCCTTCATGGCCGGGGTCTGGGCGGCGCTGCCGCCGCCTCCGCTGGAGGTGCCACAGGCGGTGAGGGCGAGCGCGGCGACGGCTGCGATGCCCGCCACCTTGAGGCGCATGCTGTTCTGAGCCACTGTTCTGTCCTTTCGGTGCTTACTGCTGAGTGAATCGTGAGGTGCTGGGGGAACGACGACGGCGCACGGCCGGCCGGGTGCCGGCGTTCGCGCCGCGCCGGGTTCCGGGAGCCCGGGCCAGGCCGGGCGTCAGGCCGCCTCGGGCAGCCAGACGGCGTCCCGCTCGGCCCAGGAGACGGTGACCCGCCGGCCTTCGAGGGCGTCCGTGTCCGGCACGTCCTCGTGGATCAGCGCGACGACCGTCGGACCCGCGTCCAGGGCGATGTGGACCTGGGTGGCGTGGCCGATGTAGACGGCCGAGGTGACCTGGCCGCTCAGGGCACGGGGGGCGGCGTCGTGCGCCGCGGCCTCCCAGTCGAGGCGCAGCCGTTCGGGGCGGAGCACGAAACTGGCGCCGGGGCCCGCTTCGGTGCCGCCGATCCCGGACGGGAGGATGTTCGAGGTGCCGACGAAGTTCGCGACGAAGCCGCTGAGGGGACGCTGGTAGATCTCGTGGGCCGAGCCGATCTGCGCGATCCTGCCGTTGCTGAACACCCCGATCCGGTCGCTCATGGTCAGGGCCTCCTCCTGGTCGTGGGTGACGAAGATGAAGGTGATGCCGAGGGAGCGCTGAAGTTCCTTGAGCTCGATCTGCATCTGCTGCCGGAGCTTGAGGTCCAAGGCGCCGAGCGGTTCGTCGAGGAGGAGGACCTTGGGTTCCACGACTAGGGCCCGGGCGAGGGCGACGCGCTGCCGCTGCCCGCCGGAGAGCTGCGCGGGGCGCCGGTCCAGGAACTTGCCGAGCTGGACCCGGTCCAGGGCTTCCGCCGCGCGTTCCCGTCGCTCGGCCTTCGCCATGCCGCGCACCCGGAGACCGTAGGCGACGTTGTCGATGAGGGACATGTGGGGGAACAGCGCGTAGTCCTGGAAGACGGTGCTGACATCCCGTTCGAAGGGCGCCTTGGTGCTGACGTCCACGCCGTCGAGCTCGATGGTCCCCGAGGTGGGGAGTTCGAAGCCCGCGATCATGCGCAGCACGGTGGTCTTGCCGGAGCCGGACGGTCCCAGCATGGAGAAGAACTCGCCCTGGCGGATGTCCAGGTCCACGCCGTCCACGGCGTTCACCTCGCCGAAGGTCTTGACGAGGTTCGTCAGCCGGATGGCCGGGACCGCGTCCCGGGCTTCGGGGCCGTCCGCCACCGGGGAGGATGCCGTGGGGCGCATCGCCTGTTCGCTCATCGCAGTGCCTTTTCTGTGGTCAGGGGCCCTTTCACGGCCCGGAATCCGGAGTGCGCGGCCATCGTGACGTGGCTCACATGCAACTTCTGGGCTAAAGACTATTACTTAAGAGGATTTATGTATAGACCCTGATTCGGAGCCCGGCTAGCATGGCGTGTAAGCCGGGATCCCGGCCCGCTCCAGCCGCACCGACGCCGCGGGGAGCCACGCCAGGAGGGGGTTCACGAATGTCGCTCTCACCCCTCGGCGCGTCCCGTAGCCTCGCCGCGCTGTTCACCCCCATCAAGTCCGGGGGCCTGGTGGACGAGGTCTGCTCCCGGATCGAGCTGGCCATCGAGACCGGCCTGCTCACGGCCGGGCAGCGTCTGCCCAACGAGGTGGAGCTCGCCTCGGCCCTGGGCGTCTCCGCCGTCACGACCCGCGAAGCCCTGTCCCAGCTGCGGGGCCAGGGGCTCATCCGCACGGTCCGCGGGCGCAGCGGCGGCAGCTTCATCGCCGACGACGCCCTACCGTCCCCGCAGAAGGCCCGCCAGCGCCTCGCCTCCCTCACCCGGCTCCAGATCAGCGACCTGAACCTGCACTACCAGGCCATCGCGTCAGCCTGCGCCGGCCTGGCGGCCCGGCGCGCCACCGCGGACGACGTCGACACCCTCGAGGAACTCGCCTTCCTGCCCGGCAAGGACACCGAGGATCCCCTCGCCTGGCGCATGGCGCATTCCGAATTCGTCCTGGAGATCGCCGCCGCCGCGCGCTCCGCGCGCCTGGCCCGCGAGCTGCTCCGCATCCAGGCGGAGCTCGGCACCTTGACGCTGCTGCCCTTCGGGGAACAAGCTTTTCGCGTGGAGGCCACCCGGCTCCATCACGCCATCGCCACCGCCATCGGACAGCACGATCCCCCCACCGCAGAGTCCCTGGTGCGCGAACTCATCCAGAACATCAGTTCATGGCTGCTCAACGAACTCTCCTCGGAGCAGCTCAGCCGCAAGGAGGCGGCTCATGACACACACTGACCCCATCACCCTTCCCCAGCCCGCCGAGGACGCCCCCGAGTCCATCCGGCACCTGAACACCCTGCTCGACACCCTGGACAGCCGCCTGGTGACCTGGGCGGAGCAGACCACCGCCTGGCTCGCGGCCACGCCCCGGATCACGAGCACCGCCGTGGACAAGGTCATCCGGCCCGCTGTCGAAGCACTGCTCCACCAGCCGGGTTCCCCGTTCGCGGGGGCCGGTTTCGTCGCCAACCTCGGACTCCTGGCGCCTGACCGCAGCTACATCGCCTGGTGGCAGGGCGACGACATGGAGCGCGTCGACGCCCTGGCGAACTTCAGCCCCCAGCCCGTCAGCCGGTACATGCGGGCCGAGTGGTTCCGCGTCCCCGTCTCGACCGGCCTGCCGCACGTCACCGGCCCGTACATCGACCTGCTGTGCACGGATGAGTACGTCTGCACCTTCACGCATCCGGTGTTCCGCGACGGTCTCGTGGCGGGCATCGTCGGCCTGGACATCACGGCACAGAATCTCGAGGTGATGGCCCTCGCGTCCCTGCGGACCCTGGGGCCGGAGGCGGCCCTGGTGAGCGACTCCGGCCGCGCGATCGTGGCCGTGAGCCCCGCGGTGGACCCGGGCGACGCCGTGCACGCGGCTCCAGACTCGGTCTCCTACCGCCTGGGTCGCCACTTCACGGCCCACACCGCGGTCACGCCCGCCGGCTGAGCGCCGCGGGCGAGTAGCGTCAATCAGCCGCGTCGCCGGGTGCGCGACGACGCGGGTCGCCGCTCGCCCGGCACCCGCCGATCATCGCCTTCGTGACACGTCCGCGCACCTGTGACGCTTGACACCCACCCCTCTCTCGCCGTTCAATAATTACGCATATTGAAAATCAACTTTCGCAATGCGAAATTGCGAGGAGCTTCCGACGGGGTGGTCTCACGTGGCGTCACGGCCGCGCCCCTCCCGCCCAGGACGACTCCACGCAGAGGACAGAGGACACATGACGCTCGACGAATTCAACGCCCTGTCGCGGGAGGACGCCATCGCCGTCGTCCGCCCGTGCCTGGACATCCAGCGCTGGATCGAGGCCGTGGTGGACGCGCGCCCCTACGCCTCGGCCGGGGACCTGAGCGAGACGGCCGGGTCCGTCGCGGACCCGTTCACCGCGGAGGAACTCGAAGCCGCGCTCGCGCACCACCCGCGGATCGGAGAACGGGCCCAGGGGGACAGCAAGGAGGCCTCGCTGTCCCGCAACGAGCAGTCCGCCGTCGACCCCAGCGACCGTGAGGTCCAGGAGGCCCTGGCCACCGGCAACGCCGCCTACGACCAGAAGTTCGGCCGGGTCTTCCTGATCCGCGCCGCAGGCCGCAGCGCTCAGGAGATCCTGGCCGCGCTGAACGAACGCCTGGGCAACACCCCGGAAGAAGAAGACATCATCGTGGCCGAGCAACTGCGCCAGATCGCCGTGCTCCGCCTGGAAGGAGCCGTGCAGGCATGAGCGTTTCCCAGATCACCACCCATATCCTGGACACCGGCTCCGGCCGCCCCGCCACCGACGTCCCCGTGATCCTGTTCGCGAGTGCCGACGGCGCCTGGAACGAGATCGCGCACGGCGTCACCGACGCCGACGGCCGGATCAAGAACCTCGGCCCGGAATCCGTCCCCGGCGGCACCTACAAGCTCAACTTCGCCACCGGCGCCTACTACGAGGGCCAGGGCCAGTCCACGTTCTTCCCGGAGGTCGAGCTCACGTTCGCCGTGGCGGACACGGGCGAGCACTACCACGTGCCGCTCCTCCTGAGCCCGTTCGCGTTCTCCACCTACCGGGGCTCCTGACCCTCTCCTCTTCTCCTCCCGCGAACCGCCAGTAGATGCCCGTATCGCCACCGCATACGGGCACCTGCTGGCGGTTCGCGTACGAGCGGAGCAGGGTGGCGAGGGACCCTGCGGGCCTGCACGGGCAACTCGCAGGGAACGTCCAGTGATCCGGGATACCCTTGAAGGCATGCAGCAGGACCCCGCCTCCTCCGGCGACACGACGTTCGAACAGCGCCAGATCACCGTGCGTACCGCCCCGAAGTACGTGCCGTTCCTGGTGCTCGGCGGCCTGATCGGTTTGGCCGTCGCCGCGATCTCCGCTTTCGGGTTCCCCAACCCGCAGTCGGCCTCCAACCCGGCCCGGTCCTACGACCCCAGCACGGTCTTCGGGTTCCTGGCCGTCCTGTTCGCCGGCATCGGCGTCGTCCTCGGGGCCATCGTGGCGCTGATCCTGGACCGCGTGGGCCGCAAGCGCAGCCGCATCGCGACCGTTCAGGCCCTCACCCCGGAAGAGGACCGCGCGGCCGAGCAGGCCGAACGGGATGCCGACGCCTGACGGCGTCCATTCACCTCCCCCACGTCCTCCGCACCGCGGCTGAGCAGGCTCTTCACCGCTTTCCGCGACCCTCACGACGGCGCCCGGCGCGCGACGGCGGAGGGCCGCCGTCGCGCTTCCCGTCACAGGGCGGCGCGTACCTCCGGACATGCGATAATTGAGCAGTGGCACGCGGCGACGGAAAACTCACACACGATCTTCTTCCCGGCGAAAAAGGCCCCCAGGACGCCTGTGGCGTCTTCGGCGTCTGGGCACCGGGCGAAGAAGTGGCAAAACTGACCTACTACGGCCTTTACGCTCTGCAGCACCGCGGACAGGAATCCGCCGGCATTGCAACGAGCGATGGGCAACGCATCAACGTCTACAAGGACATGGGGCTCGTGTCCCAGGTGTTCGACGAGACCACTCTCAACACCCTCACGGGTCACCTGGCCGTGGGGCACTGCCGGTACTCCACCACGGGTGCGAGTCACTGGGCCAACGCCCAGCCGACCCTGGGAGCCACCGCCAACGGCACCGTGGCCCTGGCGCACAACGGCAACCTGACCAACACCGCCGAACTCCGCCAGATGATCATGGACCGCACCGGCGGCCAGCTCAGCGGCGAGATGAAGCAGGGCAACACCTCGGACACCGCGCTCGTGACCGCTCTCCTGGAGGGCGACACCGGCAAGACCCTGGAGCAGACGGCTCTGGAGCTGCTGCCCAAGATCAAGGGCGGCTTCTGCTTCGTCTTCATGGATGAAGGCACCCTCTACGCCGCCCGCGACACCTACGGCATCCGCCCGCTGGTGCTCGGCCGCCTGGAGCGCGGCTGGGTGGTGGCCTCCGAGCAGTCCGCTCTTGCCACGGTCGGCGCGAGCTTCATCCGCGAGATCGAACCGGGCGAGTTTCTGGCCATCGACGAGAACGGCGTCCGCACCCAGCGCTTCGCCGAGGCCACCCCGGCCGGCTGCGTCTTCGAGTACGTCTACCTGGCCCGTCCGGACGCCTCGATCGCCGGCCGCTCCGTCTACGAATCCCGCGTGGAGATGGGCCGTCAGCTGGCCCGCGAGAACACCCACGAGGCGGACATCGTCATCCCCGTGCCGGAATCCGGCACCCCCGCCGCCGTCGGATACGCCGAGGAGTCCGGCATCCCGTTCGCGCACGGCTTCGTGAAGAACTCCTATGTGGGACGCACCTTCATCCAGCCCTCGCAGACGCTGCGCCAGCTGGGCATCCGCCTCAAGCTCAACGCCCTCGAGTCCGTGATCCGCGGCAAGCGCGTGGTCGTGGTGGACGATTCGATCGTGCGCGGCAACACCCAGCGCGCCATCGTGCGCATGCTGCGGGAGGCCGGGGCCAAGGAGGTCCACGTCAAGATCTCCTCGCCGCCCGTGCAGTGGCCGTGCTTCTACGGCATCGACTTCGCATCCCGCGCGGAACTGATCGCCTCCGGCGCCTCCATCGAGGAGATCTCCAAGGCGATCGGCGCGGACTCGCTCGCGTACATCTCCGAGGACGGCATGATCGCCGCGACCCACCAGCCGCGCGAACGCCTCTGCACCGCCTGCTTCACGGGCAAGTACCCGATCGCCCTTCCGGATCCGGAGCTGCTCGGCAAGAACCTGCTGGAGCGCGAGGACGAGGCTCCGGCCGACACCCAGGCGGTCCCCGCCCCCACGGCCGAGCCGTCCGAGGAGCCGCAGGTCGCTCCCACGGGCGAGGTCGTCGCGGGCGCCACCGGATGCGATCCGGGCCCCGACTCCGAGTTCGAGAACTTCCTGACCGACGCAGACAAGCGCCCCGCTTCCTAAGCCGCGCCCACCAGAAAGGCAGCCATGAGCTCCTCCCCCGCCGAGAACGGCATCACCTACGCCTCCGCCGGCGTCGATGTGGAAGCCGGCGACCGCGCCGTCGAACTGATGAAGGACGCCGTCAAGGCGACCCACAACTCCTCCGTCCTGGGCGGCGTGGGCGGCTTCGCCGGCCTCTTCGACGTCTCCCGCCTGCTGACGTACCGCAAGCCGCTGCTCGCGACGTCAACGGACGGCGTCGGCACCAAGGTCGCGATCGCCCAGGCCATGGACATCCACGACACCATCGGCTTCGACCTGGTGGGCATGGTCGTGGACGACATCGTCGTGGTGGGCGCCGAGCCGCTGTACATGACCGACTACATCGCCTGCGGCAAGGTGGTCCCGGAGCGCATCGCGGACATCGTCCGCGGCATCGCCGCGGCCTGCTCCGTGGCGGGCACCGCGCTGGTGGGCGGCGAGACGGCCGAGCACCCCGGTCTGCTGGGTGAGCATGAGTACGACGTCGCGGGCGCGGCCACCGGTGTGGTCGAAGCCGACGCGCTGCTCGGCCCGGAGCGAGTCAAGGCGGGCGACGTCGTGATCGGTATGGCCTCCTCCGGCCTGCACTCCAACGGCTACTCCCTGGTCCGCCGCGTCATCAACCACGCCGGCTGGGAACTGGACCGGCAGGTGTCCGAGCTCGGCCGCACGCTCGGCGAGGAGCTCCTGGAGCCCACCCGCGTGTACGCCGCCGACTGCCTCGACCTGACCCGCGCCTTCCCGGTGAACTCCGGCAAGGGCATCAACGGGTTCAGCCACGTCACGGGTGGCGGCCTGGCCGCCAACCTGGCCCGTGTGCTGCCGCAGGGCCTGCTGGCCACGGTCGACCGCAACACCTGGGAGCTGCCCGCGATCTTCAAGCTGGTCTCCGAGCTGGGCAACGTGCCGCTCGCCGATCTGGAGCGCACCCTGAACCTGGGTGTGGGCATGATCGCGATCGCGTCCCCCGACGCCGCGGATGCCGCCGTCGCGCGTCTGAACGAGCGGGGCCTGCCGTCCTGGGTCATGGGCACGGTCGCCGAGGACACCGGCGCCTTCACCGGCACGGTCGACTACGTCCAGGGTGCCAAGGGCGTCGACGGCGGCGCGGTCCGCCTGGTGGGCCAGTACGCCTGACCCTCCCACCCCCTTCATCGACTGCTCCATAGACGTCGTTTTGACCCCTCAAAACGACACCTGTGGAGCAGTCGATCTTTAAGTGGTGGGGGCCGCTCCCCGTTCGGTGTCGCACGGTGTGACACGACCCGTGCCAGAATGTGTCCGCACCGCACTTCACATCGACTTCCAGGGGATCCCTTGACCGAGAACACCGCCGCCTCCGATCAGCCCCGTCCAGAAGGGGACCCCCGGGACGCCATCGACTGGACGCAGCCGCAGTCCTGGGAGCAGCCCCGGTACGGCGTCCGCTCGTCCGCGGACGTTCCGCCCTGGCACCCGGAGGCCAATGCGCAGCAGCGTGCGGCCGCCGTCCCGCCGCAGCCGACACCCGGCGAGGATGTCCTGCGGGGAGCCCTGTTCGCGCTGGTGGTTCTCCCGCTCGGAATCATCGTCTGGATGCTGCTGTGGGAGGTGCATGTGATCGCGTCGATCGTCACCTTCGGCGTGGCCGCCGGCGCCGCACGCCTCTACGTCGTCGGCACCAGGGGCCGCCTGAGCCGTACCGGCGTCTGGGTGATCGTGGGCATCACCGTCGCCACCGCGATCCTCGCGTTCGTAGGCGGAGTCTGGCTCGACGCCGTCGACTTCCTGGGCGGTTCGCCTCTCGCCCGAATCTTCGACCCCGAGCCGTGGTCCCTCATGGCGGACAACCTCGCGTCGAACCCGGACTTCGTCAAGGGCTACTCGGGCGATCTCCTCATGTCCCTGGCGTTCGGCGCGCTGGGCTGCTTCTTCACCCTCCGTCGCCTCTTCGCGGCCACCCGGAATCACTGAGGACCCCGCCCCCTCAAAAACGATCGACTGCTCCATACGATGTCGAAATCTCCCATTTCCGGGGAAAAACGACATCGTA
>JABLTH010023822.1_pt1 | contig 22976 bp, 20 predicted proteins | sample 7875711 | NCBI WGS metagenome assembly JABLTH01 (sample SAMN14941262, study PRJNA633318) | bioreactor metagenome | isolation source: bioreactor | place: China | collected 2019-03-05 | reverse complement strand
AGCGCGACGGCATGGTCCAGCGTGATGCGGCCGTCTTCGATCAGCACCACGCGGTCGGCCAGGGCGATCGCCTCCGAAACGTCGTGCGTCACCAGCAGCGCGGTGAAACCGAGCCGCCGCCACAGGGATTCGATCAGGGCCTGCATCTCGATGCGGGTCAGCGCGTCCAGCGCGCCCAGCGGCTCGTCCAGCAGCAGCAGGCGCGGGTGGTGCACCAGCGCGCGCGCCAGCGCCACCCGTTGGCGCTGGCCGCCGGACAGGCGCGCCGGCCATTCGCCGGCCCGTTCGGCCAGGCCGACCTGATCCAGCACGCGCGCGGCTTCCCCGCGGCGCTCGCGCGGCAGGCCGAGCGCGACGTTGTCCAGCACGCGCTTCCACGGCAGCAGGCGCGAGTCCTGGAACATCACGCGGATGTCACCCGGGAGCCCGCCGGCCGTTTCGCCTTCCCGGCCATCGAGCGCGATCTCGCCCGCGTCGGCCGCCTCCAGCCCGGCCACCAGGCGCAGCAAGGTACTCTTGCCGCAGCCGCTGCGGCCGACGATCGCGACGAACTCCCCCGGCGCGGCCTGCAGGTCCACGCCATGCAGGACTTCGCGGCCGTCGTAGCGCTTGACGACCTGCTGGATGCGCAGGGCCATACCGCCGGCAGCTGCCAGTTCGCGGGGCCGCTCCTGCGCCGCCCGCTCTTTCGTGCGTGCTTCCATCGTGCGCGCTTCCAGCAGGGCCAGCGCGGCCTGTTCGATCGGATTGCTCTGCATGCTTGCTCCTTGCCTCGTCCTTGCCGGTGCCCGCTCAGGCCGATTGATAGCCTGGATGCCAGCGCAGCCAGAAGCGTTCCAGCCCGCGCGACAGCACATCGGCCAGCTTGCCTAGCAGCGCGTACAGCAGGATGCCGACCAGCACCACGTCGGTCTGCAGGAATTCACGCGCGTTCATCGTCATGTAGCCGATGCCCGACTGCGCGGAAATAGTCTCGGCCACGATCAGGATGACCCACATCAGCCCCAGTGAGAAACGCACGCCCACCAGGATGCTGGGCAGCGCGCCGGGCAGGATCACCTCGCGGTACAGCCGCCAGCCCGACAGGCCGTAGCTGCGCGCCATCTCCACCAGGCCCGCGTCGACTGAGCGGATCCCGTGGTAGGTATTCAGGTAGACGGGGAAAAACACCCCGAGCGAGACCAGGAACAGCTTGGCGGTCTCGTCGATGCCGAACCACAGGATCACCAGCGGGATGAGCGCCAGCGGCGGGATGTTGCGCACCATCTGCAGCGTGCTGTCGAGCAAGGTCGCGGCCGGGCGGAAAGTGCCGGTCAGCAGGCCCAGCGCCAGGCCGAGGCCGCCACCGACGGCGAAACCGGCCAGCGCGCGCCAGGTGCTGACCCAGACGTGTTTCCACAATTCGCCCGAGACGGCCAGGCCCCAGGCGGCCTCGGCCACCGCCAGCGGCGCCGGCAGCACGCGGTTGGACAGCCAGCCGGCCTGCGAGGCCGCCTGCCACACCACCACCAGCAGCACCGGCACCACCCAGGGTGCGATGGCCTGTCCGAGGGCACGCACCCGGGCCGTTCGCGGGCCGCGCTGCGACGCCGTCACCAAGGGAGCGGACATGGCGGTCTCCTCAGCTCTGCGCCGCGCGCGGCACGATGCCGGTGGCCATGACTTCGCCGAAGGGGCCCGACAGGACCTGGCCCGGCAGCTTCTCGCGCACCGCGCGCGGCAGCAGCGGGAACACCAGCTCGGCGAAACGGTAGGCCTCTTCCAGGTGCGGGTAGCCTGACAGCACGAAGGTGTCGATGCCCAGCTCGGCATACTCGGCCATGCGCGCCGCCACGGTCTTGGCGTCGCCGACCAGGGCGGTGCCGGCCCCGCCGCGCACCAGGCCTACGCCGGCCCACAGGTTCGGGCTGATCTCCAGCGCCTCGCGCGAACGCTTGGCACCGCCGGCATGCAGCGCGGCCATGCGGCGCTGGCCTTCCGAATCCATCTTGGCGAAGACCGCCTGCGCGCGCGCCACGGCGTCGTCGTCGAGCTTGCTGATCAGGTCGTCGGCCGCCGCCCAGGCCGCCGCCTCGGTCTCGCGCACGATCACGTGCAGGCGGATGCCGAAGCTGACGGTGCGGCCATGGCGCGCGGCGCGCGCGCGCACGTCGGCGATCTTCTCTGCCACCGCCGCGGGGGGCTCGCCCCAGGTCAGGTAGGTCTCCACCTGTTCGCCGGCGAGCTCATGGGCAGCTTCCGAAGAACCTCCGAAGTAGATCGGCGGATGCGGGCGCTGCAAGGGCGGATAGATGACCTTGGCCCCCTTCACCTGCAGGTGCTTGCCGGCGAAGCTGACCTGGCCGCCTTCGTGGCTGGCGGCCAGGACCTCGCGCCAGATGCGCAGGAACTCGCTCGAGGCCTCGTAGCGCTCGGCATGGTCGAGAAAGAGGCCGTCACCCTCCAGTTCGGCGACGTCGCCGCCCGTCACCAGGTTGACCAGCAGGCGTCCACCCGAGATGCGGTCGAAGGTGGCGGCCATGCGGGCGGCCAACGTCGGCGTCATCAGGCCCGGACGCAATGCCACCAGGAAGCGCAGCTTGCGCGTCACCGCGGCCAGCGCCGAGGCGGCCACCCAGGGATCCTCGCAGGAGCGCCCGGTGGGAATCAGCACGCCGTCGTATCCCAGCGAATCCGCCGCCACGGCGACCTGCTTGAGATAGTCGAAATCCACCATGCGCGCGCCCTGCGAGGTGCCGAGGTAGCGGCTGTCGCCGTGGGTGGGGATGAACCAGAAAACCTGCATGTCCTTGCCTCGTTTGTCTTCGCTAAGTCTTCGCTAAGCCGTCGTTGCGGGCGCCATCAGCGCGGCACCTGGCGCCAGCTGGCGTCAGCGACCTGGATCGCCTTGGGAATCAGCTTGAGTCCGTGGAACACATCGGCGATACGCTGCTGCTCGGCCAGCACCTCGGGCGTGACCGGCTTCGCGCCATAGGCGAAGCGCGCCACGGCCAGGTCCACCACCGCGGGTTCGAGACCGAGTTCGGTGGTCAGCACCGAAGACGCGGCCTTGGGGTTCTTTTCCGCCCAGGCGCCGAGGGCGGCCAGTTCGTCCAGGATCAGCTTGACCACATCGGGCCGCGCTTGCGCATAGGCCCGCGATGCCAGGTAGAACTGGTGGTTGCTGACCACGTTGCGGCCGTCGGCGAGCACGCGGGCATTGAGCTGGACCTGCGCGGCGGCCAGGAACGGATCCCAGATCACCCAGGCATCGACCGCGCCGCGCTCGAACGCGGCGCGCGCATCGGCCGGCGCCAGGTAGACCGGCTGGATTTCGCTGTAGGGCACGCCCGCCTTCTCCAGCAGGCGCACCAGCAGGTAGTGGACGTTGGAACCCTTGTTCAGCGCCACGCGCTTGCCGCGCAGGTCGGCCACCCGCTGGATGGCGGAATTGCGCGAGACCACGATGGCCTCCGCGGCCGGGGCCGGCGGCTCGTTGCCGATATAGGCAAGCTGGGCGCCGGCCGCCTGGGCGAAGATGGGCGGCGCCTCGCCCACGGTGCCGAAGTCGATCGAGCCGACGTTGAGGCCCTCTAGCAACTGCGGACCGGCCGGGAACTCCGTCCACTTGACGCCGATGCCGAGCGGCGCGAGGCGTTGCTCCAGCGTGCCGCGGGCCTTCAGCAGCGTCAGGGTGCCGTACTTCTGGTAGCCGATGCGGAGCTGCTTGGGATTGATGGACTGCGCGCCGGCCGGCGTGGCGAGCAGTGCGTAGAAAAGGCCGACCGCCGCCACCAGCGCGACCTGAAGCAGTCTGCGGGCACGGTTCGGCAGGGTCGGCAGGGAATTCTGGCTGGCGTTCATCGGTAGCGCTTCCTGGTTCGGTCTGCAGCATTCCATCGTCGGCACGGCCGCATGGCGCGACAGGCGCGCACGACCGCCCTCCTGCAGCCCGCCGCGCGGGCCGCATGCCTGCGGCGGGACCGGGGCTCGCTACGCGCGTGGCGCACCGGCCCTTGCCTGCCGTCCTTCAGTTCAAGCGGGACATCGTTCGCGGGGGGCGACCGCCTGCCTCGCCTTCGTTACGCGGGCCGGGGCTCCGTTCGCACGCCTCAGCCCCCCGGGGTTCAGCGCTTGCCTGGCTGGTAGATCTGGTCGAACGAGCCGCCGTCGGCAAAGTGGGCCTTCTGCGCCTTCTGCCAGCCGCCGAACACTTCGTCGATGGTGAACAGCTTCACTTTGGGAAAGTTGGCCGCGTACTTGGCCGCCACCTTCTCCGAAATCGGGCGGTAGTAGTTCTTGGCGGCGATCTCCTGGCCCTCTTCGCTGTAGAGGAACTGCAGGTAGGCTTCGGCCACCTTGCGCGTGCCCTTCTTGTCGACCACCTTGTCGACCACCGCCACGGGCGGCTCGGCCAGGATGGAGACCGACGGCGCGACGATGTCGAACTTGTCCGGACCGAGCTCCTTGACGGCGAGGATCGCTTCGTTCTCCCAGGCAATCAGCACATCGCCCAGGCCACGCTCGACGAAGGTGGTGGTGGCGCCGCGCGCTCCCGAGTCCAGCACCGGCACATGCTTGAGCAGCTCGCCCACGAATTCCTTCGCCTTCTGTTCATTGCCGCCCGGCTGGCGCAGTGCATAGCCCCAGGCTGCCAGGTAGTTCCAGCGCGCCCCGCCGGAGGTCTTCGGGTTCGGCGTGATCACCTGCACGCCCGGCTTGACCAGGTCGCCCCAGTCCTTGATGCCCTTCGGGTTGCCCTTGCGCACCAGGAACACGATGGTCGAGGTGTAGGGCGAGGCATTGTGCGGCAGGCGCTTCTGCCAGTCCGGCTTGAGCAGGCCCTTCTCCGCGATCGCATCGATGTCGTAGCCCAGCGCCAGCGTCACCACGTCCGCATCGAGGCCGTCGATCACCGAGCGCGCCTGCTTGCCCGAGCCACCGTGCGACTGGCGGATGGTCACGGCGTCGCCGCCCTTGGCCTTCCACTCCTTGGCAAAGGCCGCGTTCACGTCGACATACAGCTCACGGGTCGGATCGTAGGAAACGTTCAGCAGGTTGGTGTTGGCCGAGGCGCCTTGCGCCGCGCCGAGCAGTGCGACTGCCGCGAGTCCGATGGCCAGCTTGCGAATCATCTTGTCTTGCTCCCTTCTTCGTGTCGTGAAGCGCCCATCGGCGCCGGCTTTATGGCCTTCCGCGCTGGGAAAGCTTGCTTGTGTCAGGGGAGAAGACTACCGAGCGGCCTATCTGAACGGAACGAATGGTTTCGCCGATCCTTGCGCGCTTTGCGCATAAGATCCGGCCGCTATATGCACATGCCGCACAACGGCAGCGGACCGGCCGGGAGCACGGTGACAGCCGCCGCCACGATGGCGCGGCCCAAAGAAAAAACCCGCCCGCCTTGCGGCGCGCGGGTCAAGTTTCCTGGCGGAAACGGGTAGACAAGTCATGAAGAGCGCCCCCGCATCTCCATGACCGAACCCATGATAGCGAGGGCGTCCCGCGCGTGGCTTGACGCACGTCAAAGGCCATGCACGCTGGTACGAGTGGCGCCGGCAGCATGCCCGATAGACGCGCGCAGGAGCGGCCATCGTGCCGTTCGTGACACGCGGCGGCTCGGCATGGCCGCGCTCGGCATGCACTTGGACACGTCCGGTTGAGGATGTAAAGGAGCCGTTACAAAGCCGGCCAACTGTAATGTAGGCCTGGGGCTAGAGTAGAGTCATCGACGTCCCCGGAGAAGAAAATCATGAAGCGCCCCTTGCTGGTCGTCGCGGCCTGCGGTGCCCTGGCCCTGGTCGCCGCGCAGTCCGCACTGGCTCGCGTCGACGTCGACTTGAACATCGGTGTCCCGGCCCCGGTCTATGCCCCGCCGCCGGTCTATGTGGCGCCCCCCGCGCCGGTCTATGCACCGCCCCCGGTGGTCTATCCGGCCTATCCGGCGGCACCGGTGATGGTTGCGCCGCCGGGCATCGTGATCGGCTGGCACGGCGACCGCTACTGGGACGGCCGCCGCTGGTGGGGCCGCGAGGAATGGCGTGGGCGTGGCCACGATGAGTGGCGCGGGCGTGGGCACGAGGAGTGGCGCGAACGTGGCCATGAGGAGTGGCGCGAACATCACCGATGAACGTGCGGTGAACGTGACCGCGCTTGACCCTGTGCTCGGGGCATGGTCCCCATCCACCCTCTCATTTCACCGCGTCGAAAACAAAAACCGCCCCGGATGGGGCGGTCTTCATGGCAGCGCATCGGCCGCCCGGCGAGCGGCCGATGCCGCTCAGTGGACGTTGCGGCCGAAGGTGAACTCGCCGTCGCGGTAGTCCACCGGTACCACATCCTTGGCGGCGAACCTGCCCTCGAGGATGGCACGCGCGACCGGGTTCTCGATCTGCTGCTGGATCGCCCGCTTGAGCGGCCGCGCCCCGAACACCGGATCGTAGCCCGCCGTGGCGATCTTGCGCAGCGCCTCGTCGGTGACCTCCAGCGTCATGTCCATGCGGGCCAGGCGAGCCTGCAGGCGTTGCAGCTGGATGCGCGCGATCGACTCGATATTGCGCTGGTCGAGCGCGTGGAACACCACCACTTCATCGATGCGGTTGAGGAACTCGGGGCGGAAATGTGTGCGCACTTCCTGCCATACCGCGCCCTTCACCGCCTCCTGCGGCTCGCCAGCCATCGACTGGATCAACTGCGAACCCAGGTTCGACGTCATTACGATCACGGTGTTCTTGAAGTCCACCGTGCGGCCCTGGCCATCGGTCAGGCGGCCGTCGTCGAGCACCTGCAGCAGCACGTTGAAAACGTCCGGGTGGGCCTTCTCGACTTCATCCAGCAGTACCACGCTGTACGGCTTGCGGCGCACCGCCTCGGTCAGGTAGCCGCCTTCCTCATAGCCGACATAGCCCGGAGGCGCACCGATCAGGCGGCTCACGCTGTGCTTCTCCATGAACTCGCTCATGTCGATGCGGATCAGATGCTCCTCGGAGTCGAACAGGAACTCGGCCAGCGCTTTGCACAGCTCGGTCTTGCCCACGCCGGTCGGCCCCAGGAACAGGAAGGAACCGTAGGGCTTGTTCTCGTCCGAGATGCCGGCGCGCGAACGGCGGATGGCGTCGGACACCAGCCGCACGGCCTCGTCCTGCCCAACCACGCGCTGGTGCAGCCGGTCCTCCATCTTGAGCAGTTTCTCGCGCTCGCCCTGCATCATCTTCGACACCGGGATGCCGGTCGCACGGCTCACCACCTCGGCGATCTCCTCGGCGCCCACCTGCGTGCGCAGCAGCTTGTTGGGCTGCTTCTGCTCGCTGGCCTCGGCCGCCGTCGCCGCCTTCAGCTTGCCTTCCAATTCGGGCAGCCTGCCATATTGCAGCTCCGCCACCTTGTCGAGCTTGCCTTCCCGCTGCAGCTTGGCGATCTCGAGCTTGATCTTGTCGATCTCTTCCTTCAGCGCGGCGGCCCCTTGGGCTGCGCCCTTCTCGGCCTTCCAGATCTCATCGAGGTCCGCATACTCCTTCTGCAGGCGCTCGATCTCCTGCTCGATCAGTTCCAGGCGCTTCTGCGAAGCCTCGTCGGTCTCCTTCTTGACCGCCTCGCGCTCGATCTTCAGCTGGATCAGCCGGCGGTCGAGCTTGTCCATCGCCTCCGGCTTGGAGTCGATCTCCATCTTGATGCGCGCCGCCGCCTCGTCGATCAGGTCGATGGCCTTGTCCGGCAGGAAACGGTCGGTGATATAGCGGTGCGACAGCTCCGCCGCTGCGACGATGGCCGGGTCGGTGATCTCGACGCCGTGGTGCAGCTCGTACTTCTCCTGCAACCCGCGCAGGATGGCGATGGTGGCTTCCACCGTGGGCTCGTCCACCAGCACCTTCTGGAAACGGCGCTCGAGCGCGGCATCCTTCTCGATGTACTTGCGGTACTCGTCGAGCGTGGTGGCACCGATGCAGTGCAGCTCGCCGCGCGCCAGCGCGGGCTTGAGCATATTGCCCGCATCGATCGCGCCCTCGGCCTTGCCGGCGCCCACCATGGTGTGGATCTCGTCGATGAAGACGATGGTCTGTCCTTCGTCCTTGGCCACGTCGTTGAGCACCGCCTTCAGGCGCTCCTCGAACTCGCCGCGGTACTTGGCGCCAGCCAGCAGGCCGGCCATGTCGAGCACCAGCACGCGCTTGTTCTTCAGGCTCTCGGGCACCTCGCCGTTGACGATGCGCTGGGCCAGGCCCTCTACGATGGCGGTCTTGCCCACGCCCGGCTCGCCGATCAGCACCGGGTTGTTCTTGGTGCGGCGCTGCAGGATCTGGATGGCGCGGCGGATCTCGTCGTCACGGCCGATCACGGGATCGAGCTTGCCGAGGCGCGCGCGCTCGGTCAGGTCGATGGTGTACTTCTTGAGCGCCTCGCGCTGGGTCTCGGCATCGGCACTGTTGACGTTGTCGCCGCCCCGCACGGCCTGGATGGCTGCCTCCAGCGACTTGCGGCTGAGGCCGTTCTCGCGCGCGATGCGGCCCGCCTCGCCCTTGTCGTCGGACAGGGCCAGCAGGAACAATTCGCTGGCGATGAACTGGTCGCCGCGCTTGATCGCTTCCTTCTCGGTGGCATTGAGCAGCGCGCCCAGGTCGCGCCCGACCTGCACCTCGCTGCTGCCCTGCACCTGCGGCAAACGCTTGATGGCAGCATCCAGAGCCGACTGCAGGCCGTTCACGTTGACGCCGGCGCGGGCCAGCAGGCTGCGCGCCCCGCCGTCCTGCTGCGTCAGCAGCGCGCGCAGCACGTGCTGCGGCTCGATGTATTGATTGTCGTGTCCGATCGCCAGGCTCTGTGCATCAGCCAGCGCTTCCTGGAACCGGGTCGTCAGTTTGTCCAAACGCATGTGGAATCCCTCTCTCGGTGTGTGTCCTGATGAGGAGGAGGCGATGGTCCCGATGCCGGCGCTTGCCACGCCAGGCAACCATCGCGGAGCGCTTCCCGCGCCCGTTTCCCCATGTCGGACAGCCAATGTCTAACGGGAAGATAGGGCTTGCGCGAGACATTTCAAGGCTGCCGTGCATGACTTCTGATGCGCATCAAAAAGCACATGATGGAGTGCTTCAGACTGCTCCGCGCGCGCCCTTGTTTTCCAGGTTGCGCACCAGCACCAGGGCCTCGCCCTGCAGCACCACACGCCCGTCGCCGCCCGACACCACCGTGGCCAGATTGACCAGCTCCTTGTCGGCGCGCAGCCGCGTAACCCGCACCGAAGCGGTCAGCGGCTCGCCCAGGCGCGCGGCCGAGCACAGCCGCAGCGACTGCTTCATCCAACCGGTGCCCCGGCCGGGCAGGCGGGTCCCGAGCAGGTCGGAGAACATGCCGGCCAGCAATGGCAGCGGCACGATGGCGCCATCGAAGCCGCGGCTGCGGGCGAATAGCGGATCGGTGTAGAAGGGATTGCTGTCGTCGGTCAGCGACACGTACTCGTCGGTATCGTCGACACCGAAGGTACGTGCGGCAGACGCCTCCTGCCCGATCGATAGATGGTAGAGCGAGGCGTCGACCGCCGGCACGCGCGCCATGCCATCCTGGTCGAGTGGCGCCGGCCGCATCATCGCCAGCAGGTCGGCGGTGGCATCGGCCAGCAGCATTGCCGCGCCGTGCGCCGTGACCTGCTCCTCGGCATTCGTGATGCGCTCGCGGCCGCGCTGCACGCAACGGATCGATGTGTCGAGCGCGATGCGCCCCGGGCCGGGCGCATCCTGCAGCACCAGCGCGGCTGTCACACCATCGCCGACGAAGGTCGGGCGCGGAAACATCAGCGTCTGCGCGATCGGCAGCACAGGACGCGGTATGCTGCGCCGTATCTGCGCGCACAGCAGGGAGAACAGCAGCATCCCGTGCGCAACCGTGGCACCGAAATGCGTTGCGCGCGCGAAGGCCGGGTCGCAGTGGATGGGATTGTCGTCGCGCGACAATACGGCAAAGCGGTCGAAGTCCTCTTGCGCCAGCACGCGCGGACGGGATGCGTTCATGGTCGGGTTCCGGTGGGGGCGACGGAAAGCGCGGCGCCCCGAGGATCGGTTCAGGATGGGTACAGGCCGCGCAGCTTGTGCTTCTCGACCTTGCCCGAGGGCGTGCGCGGCAGTGCGTCGACGAAGCGCACATGGCGTGGAACCTTGAACGCTGCCAGCCGCGCGCGGCAATGCGCGAGCACCGCCGGCTCGTCCAGCGAGGCGCCTGGCTTGCGCACCACCAGCGCCAGGCCGACCTCGCCCCAGCGGGCGTCGGCGGTGCCGATCACGGCGGCTTCGGCCACCTGCGGCAGCTGGAACAGCACGTTCTCGACTTCCGCCGGATAGACGTTCTCGCCGCCGGAGATGAACATGTCCTTGGCACGGTCGACGATGTAGTAGTCGCCCTCGTCATCCATGTAGGCGATGTCCCCCGAATGCAGCCAGCCGTCGCGGATGGCCGCCGCCGTGGCTTCCGGCAGGTTCCAGTAGCCGGGCGTGACGCCCGGCCCCTTGATCAGCAGTTCGCCACGCTCGCCCGGACGCACGTCGCGGCCGTCGGCGTCGACCACGCGCGTCAGCATGGAGCCGACCGGTTTGCCAATGGTGCCGATCTTGCGCCGCGCGGTCTGCTCCTCGCAGACGAACACCGTGGGGCCGGTCTCGGTCATGCCGAAGCCGAAGCAGATCGTCACGCCTTTGGCCAGATAGGCCTCCAGCAGCGGCTGCGGCACCGGCGAACCGCCCGCCGCCGCGCTGCGCAGGCCGGACAGGTCGGCCGCGGCGAAGCCGGGATGCTGGCTGAGGAACAGGTAGACCGACGGCACCGCGAAGAACATGGTGATGCCGGCGCCGTGGCGGGCATCGAGGCGGTCCAGCGTGGCCGCGGCGTCGAACTGGCGCATGATGTGCACCGTGCCACCGGCGTGCAGCACAGGGTTGGCGTACAGGTTCAGCCCGCCGGTATGGAAGAAAGGCAGCACGTTCAGGAACACGTCGTCGCGCGTGATCTTGTTGGCCAGCATGGCGTTGACGGCGTTGAAGTACACCATGCCGTAGGTCTGCTTGACCCCCTTGGGGCGGCCGGTGGTGCCGGAGGTGTAAAGCAGGTGCCAGACCTCGTGCTCGTCGCGGCAAGGCATCTCGACGATGCGCCCGGAAGCCGAGGCCAGGGCCGCCTCGTACTCGGTCCAGCCACCCGGCACGTCGGCCGCCTCGTCGTCGGCCAGGTGGAGCACGGCGCGCAGCGGGATCTCACGGGCCAGTTGCGCGGCCACGCCGAGCATGCCGTCGCCGGCCACCAGCAGATCCGGCGCGCAATCGCGCAGGATCGGCAGCAGCTCGGCCGCCGGTGCGCGCCAGTTCAGGCAGACCAGGATCATGCCCGCCTTGGCGCAGCCATACAGCATCTCGAAATAGTCGCTGCTGTTGTGCGCCAGCACGGCCACCCGTGCCCCGGGTGCCAGCCGCAGGCCGTCGGTCAGGTATTCGGCGAAGCGGCTCGCGCGTTCGTCGAACTGGCGATACGTCACGCTGCGGCCGCTCTCCACGTCCACCAGCGCCACTTTGTCCGGATGATGCTGGGCGTTCTTGTGCAGCCAGTCGATCACGTACATTGCCCGGGGTCTCCATGTGTCGATGGACGCCACTCCCGGGTCTTCAGGTGGCGACGTCCCTTCCGGCTCCCTCGCCGCGCAGCCGCCCGACGATGCCTTGCGGGAAATAGTACACGCTCAGGATGAACAGCAGGCCAAGCCAGAGCAGCCAGCGGTCCGGATGCAGCAGGCCGGACAGCAGCGGCACCGCCGCCGTGGCGTCGCTGGCCAGCTTCATCACGTCCTGCAGGTAGGTCTGCGCCACCAGGAACAGCGCCGTGCCCACCACCGCGCCGTACAGCGTGCCCATGCCGCCGATCACCACGATCAGCAGGATGTCGACCATGATCTCGAAGGACAGCGAGGTATCCGGGCCGTTGTAGCGCAGCCAGAGCGCCATCAGCACACCCGCCAGCGCGGCGAAGACGGCCGACAGCACGGTCGACACCGTGCGGAACACCACGGTGCGGTAGCCGATCGCCTCGGCACGGAAGTCGTTCTCGCGGATCGCCTGCAGCACGCGGCCGAACGGCGAGTTGACGATGCGCAGCAGCAGCAGGAACAGCGCCAGCGCCGCGCAGAAAATGAAGTAGTAGGTGAAGAGCTTGCCGTTGAGCGGCACGCCGAACCACTCCGTGTCGCCCAGCGAGAAGCCCGGCGTGAACACCTCCGGCACCTTGAAGCTGATGCCGTCCTCGCCCCCGGTCCAGTCGGACAGTTGCGACACCAGCGTGGCGAAGGCGGTCGCCACCGCCAGCGTGATCATGGCGAAGAAGATGGCACGCACGCGTAGCGAGAACAGCCCGATCACCAGCGCCAGCAGGGCCGCCACCAGCAGCGCGCCGAGCGTGCCGGCGGCCAGCGCGGCCCAGCCGGGCTCCATGCGCGACATGGCGATGGCCACGCCGTAGCCGCCGATGCCGAAGAACATGGTGTGGGCGAAGGACACGATGCCGGTATAGCCGAGCAGCAGGTCGTAGCTGGCCACCAGCACCACGAAGATGCAGATCTTGGCCGCCATGTTGAGGGCGCGCGCGCCCGGGAAGAGGAAGGGTGCGCAGGCGAGCGCCAGCAGCAGCAGGAGCAGCAGCACGGACAGCGCGCGGCTGCGTGGCAGGTCGCCGGAAAGCAGTCGGGTCATGGTCGAGGATCTCCCTGGCTCAGCGCTTGGCCACCGGATACAGGCCCTGCGGACGCCACAGCAGGACCAGCATCATCAGCAGGATGTTGGAAAACAGCGCCACCTTGGGAAAGAGGAAGCCGGTGTAGTTGGCCATCAGCCCCACCAGCAGTGCGCCGACGAAGCAGCCGGTGGTCGAGCCGAGGCCGCCGATGATGATGACGATGAAGATCAGCACGTTGACCTGGGCACCGATGGACGCCGTGATGTTCTGCTGGTACAGCCCCCACAGCACCCCGCCCAGGCCCGCCAGCGCTGCACCGGCGACGAACACGCCGATGAAGAGGCGGCGGATGCGGTAGCCCAGCGACTCCACCATCTCGCGGTTCTCCACGCCTGCGCGGATCAGCAGGCCGATGCGGGTGCGGTTGAGCAGCAGCAGCATTGCGATGAAGATGACCAGGCCGAGCACCACGGCAAGCAGGCGGTACTTCTCGATCGCCGCATCGCCCAGCAGCACGGCGCCGCGCAGGCCGGCCGGCAATTGCAGCGCGATCGTCTCGGGCCCCCAGATCGCCTTGATCAATTGCTCGGCCACGATCATGCCGCCCATGGTGATCAGGATCTGCTTCAGGTGCTGGCCATAGACGGGCCGCACCACCACGCGCTCGAAGAACAGGCCGACCGCGCCGGATGCCAGCATGGCCGCGCCGATCGCCAGTGCGAACGCGCCCAGGTTGAGGGCCAGGTTGTCGGCCTCGACCCACGGCGCCAGCGGCAGAAGCACCGAAGCCGCGACGTAGGCACCCAGCGCGATGAAAGCGCCGTGGCCGAAATTGAGCACGTCCATCAGCCCGAACACCAGGGTCAGGCCGGACGACACCACGAAGATGATCATGCCCATGGCCAGCCCCGCCACGGTCAGCGTCAGCCAGGTCGAGCCGCTGCCCACCAGCGGGTAGGCCAGCAGCATCAGCAAGGGAGCCAGCGCCAGCGGGGTCCAGTCGAGCCGGACCTTGGGCAGGTCGGCCGGCGCGGAGGGAACGCCCGGTGCCTCGGGCAGGGTGCTTGAAGTCGTCATGTCTGCGGATCCTGACACGATGGAATGGTGGGCGGCGGCGCCACCGGCGCGCGCCGCGCTTTCACTGGTGCGCGGCCAGCGAGAGGCCGAGCAGGCGCTGCTGCAGTGCCTCGTCGCCGGCCAGGTCGGCCATGGTGCCGGCATGCACCACCCGGCCGTCGTCCATCACGGCCACGGTGTCGCCCACCGATCGGGCCATGTGGAAATTCTGCTCGACCAGCAGGATGGAGACCGCGGTCTGCTTCAGCTCGCAGAACACCGAGATCATGTTCTGGATGATCGAAGGCGCCAGCCCCTTGGTGGGCTCGTCCACGATCAGCAGCTGGCGCGGCTCGATGATGGCGCGCGCCACCGACAGCATCTGCTTCTGCCCGCCGGACAGCACGCCGGCGCGCTGGTGCCAGAAGATCTTCAGCGCCGGGAACATGCGGAAGACCCAGTCCAGGCGCTGCTCGTCGATGGCGCCGCTGCGGGCGGCCAGGCGCATGTTCTCCGCCACCGTCAGGTCGGAGAACACGCTCATGTTCTCCGGCACGTAGGCGATGCCGGCCTGGGCGATCGCCGGCGTGGCCAGGCGCGTGATGTCGCGGCCGTCGAAATGGACGCTGCCCTGGCCAGCCCGCCACAGGCCCATGATGGTGCGCAGCGTGGTGGTCTTGCCGGCGCCGTTGCGGCCCAGCAGCATGGTCACGCCACCGCGCGGCACGTCGAGGTCGACGCCATGCAGGATATGGTAGGGCCCGATATGGGTGTGGACGCCGCGCAGGCGCAGGATGGGATCGTCAGCCATGGCTGGCCTCCGCGTTGCCGGCGCCCGCTCCGTCCGGCGGCGCCACGCCCAGGTAGGCCTGCTGCACGATGGGCGAGGCGATCACTTCGGCCGGATCGCCATCGGCCATCAAGGTACCGTTGTGCAGCACGATGATGCGGTCCGCCAGCGAACGCACCACATCCATCTTGTGTTCCACCAGCAGCACGGTCTTGCTGCGGTCCTGCTTGATCTCGTGGATCAGGTCCAGGATCACCGGCACCTCGTCCACGCTCATGCCCGCGGGCGGCTCATCGAACATGAACACGCGCGGCTGCAATGCCAGCAGGATGCCCACTTCCAGCTTGCGCTGGTCGCCGTGCGGCAGCGCTGCCACCGGCTGGTGCCGCTTGTCGGCCAGCGCCACGCGCTCCAGGCAGGCCTCCGCCTGCTCGCGCACCTTGCGGTGGTGGCTCCATACGCTGAACAGGTCGAGGCCGAGATGCAGACGCGCCTGCACCGCCAGCCGCACGTTCTCGAACACGGTCAGGTTGGGGAACAGGCTGGTGAGCTGGAAGGCACGCCCGATGCCGCGCCGGGTCTTTTCCGGCACCGGCAACCGCGTCACGTCCTCGCCGCCGAGCAGGATCTGCCCCGCACTGGCCGGAAGCTGGCCGGAGATCAGGTTGAAGTAGGTGGTCTTGCCGGCGCCGTTGGGCCCGACGATGCAGGTCAGCTCGCCGGCGCGGAAGGCGCAGGACACCGCGTTGACGGCGACGTGCCCGCCGAAGCGGATGGTGAGCCCGCGCGTCTCCAGCGCGGGCGCCCCGCCCGCGCCGGCGGCGCGCTGGACGGCCTCGGCGGCCGCGGAAGAAGTGGCGCCCACGGTGGTCAACGCTTGTTGCGGATCGGTACGTTCATTTCCTCGGGCTTGATCTCGCGGACCAGCTCGGGAACGCCCCAGGCGAAGGCCGGATCGACCTTGATCTTGAAGTGGTACATCGACTGCATCGCCTGGTGGTCTTCCTTGCGGAAGATCATCTTGCCCTTGGGCGTGTCGAAGGACATGCCTTCCATGGCGCCGATCAGCTTCTCGGTATTGGTATCGCCGCCGGTCTTCTTGAGCGCCTCGACCACCGCGATGCCGGCCGACATGCCGCCGGCGGTGAAGAAATCGGGCGGGGTCTTGTACTTGCTGTAGTGGTTGGACACCAGCCACTCGTTGACCTTGTTCTTCGGGATGCCGAAGTAGTAGTAGGTCGCGCCCTCCATGCCCGGCAGGTTCTTGTAGGCAGTCATGGCCGGCAGGATGTTGCCGCCGCTGGCGATCTCGATGCCGTAGCGCTTGGGATCGAGATCGGCGATCTTGAACGGGTTGCCGGCGCCGGCCCAGATGATGAAGATGACCTTGCGTCCCGGCTTGTCCTTGAGCGAATCGAACAGCCGCTGCGCCCCTGCGGTGAAGTCGGTGGTATTGGTCGGCAGGTACTCTTCGTGCACGATCTTGGCGTTCTTCAGCGCGCCCTTGAAGGCCTTGACGCCGTCGCGCCCGAAGGCATAGTCCTGCGCCAGCATGGCGATCTGCGTGCCCGGCTTGTCGAGCGCCACGGCGTTGGCGATGGCATCCTGCGAGGAGTTGCGGCCGGTGCGGAAGATGTAGCGGTTCCACTTCTCGCCGGTGATGGAGTCGGCCACCGCCGGCTCGACCAGCAGGATCTTCTTGTACTCCTCCGCGACCGGCAGCATCGCCAGCGCGGTGCCCGACGAGGTCGGGCCGACCGCGATGTCGGCGCGGTCGTCGCTGTAGGCCGCGGCCAGCTGGGCCTTGGCCACGTCTGGCTTGCCCTGGGTGTCCTTCTCGATCACCAAGAGCTTGTTGCCGTTGACGGTCATGGTGCCATTGGTGGCGTACTCCAGCCCCATCATCAGCCCGACCTGGGTCTGCTTGGCATAGGCTTCGAGCGCCCCGGTCTTGTCGTAGACGTGGGCGATCTTGATGTCCTTGGCGTGGACCGCGCCTGCCGCCAGCAGGCAGGCGGCCAGCGCCAGCGTGCTCAGTTGCTTGCCCTGCATGGTTGTCTCCTCTCTCGTTTCGTTGTGTCTTGTTGCGTCTCGTTGCGCGTTCTTGTGCGTTCTTGCGGCTTGTGGATCCTGCGCGTTTCGCAGCGCGCTCCCGGCGGCCGCCTAGCGCACAGCCAGCCCGTGCTCGATCAGATCGAAGGCCGAGTCCACCACCTTGTCCATCGACGCCGGCCGCTTCCACAGCGCGTAGCGCATGCCGAGGAAGTTGCTGATGCCGATCAGGCACCAGGCGCGCACTTCGGCGTCGCCCGGCAGTATCTCGCCCTGCTCTTCGGCCTTGGCCAGGCGGCGGCTGTAAAGTTCGGCGAAGACCTGGAAGTAGCCGCTATAGATGGTTTCGTCGACGGAGTACGAATCCAGCACGATACGGTACAGGTTCTTGTGGCGCGACACGAAGCTGAGGAAGGCCTTGAGGCCGAGGCGCTCGGCTTCCATCTGCGTGGTGGCCGGCGCCACGTGCTTGCGCAGGTGGGCACGCAGCAACTCCAGCATATGCTGCACCAGCGCGCGGAACACATCCTCCTTGTCCTTGAAGTACAGGTAGAAGGTACCCATGGCCACGTCGGCCTCCTGGGTGATCTCCGAGATCGAGGCCGCATAGTAGCCCTTCCCGCCGAAAACCTTCTCGGATGCCCGCAGCAAGGCCTCGCGTGTCTTCTGGCCGCGCGCCGTCTTGGGACTGGCGGGGCTCGCCGCCCGGGTATCGCTTGCTGGCATCGGGTCTCCATCGTGGCGGCGCGCCGGCTCAGCCACGGCGGCGCGCTCCCTGTTTTTTCCTGGTGTCCGGACCGCTCCAGCAGAGCCGTCCGCCGCCCTCCCGGACAGGACATCCGCGCAGGCGAAAACATGATAGCTGATTCATGTTTCATGATATAAAGCTTGGAATCCGGATGTCAATAGATGCCTTTACCGACGCCCGGACTGCCATCCTGCACACGACCCGGCACACCAGGAGCGATCGCCATTGGATACATCGGCCCAGCCCCGGCGCACCGGCCCGGCCGCCGCGGAAACCCTGCCGCAGCCCGTCATGAGCCCCTTCGCCGAGTTCCCGGCGCAAGGCGTGCTGCCGGGCTGGCGCGAAGCCGGGGCAGGACGTCCCCTGCTTTGCCTGCATGGATGGTCGATACCGGGCACCGCCTTCAGCGGGCAGGCGGCGCTAGCCCGGCGCGGCTGGCGGGTGATCGCTCCCGACCATGCCGGCCACGGGCTGTCGCGCTCGCTGCCCGGCGCGGCTCGCGCGGACATCGGCAGGCTGGCGGCCGACGCTGCCGCGCTGATCGCGCACCTTGGGCTGGACGATGTGGTAGTGGTAGGCTGGTCGCTGGGCGCGACCACGGCCTGGCGCCTGATGCAGGACCACCCGGAAGTGCCGCTGGCAGCAGTGGCCGCGATCGACATGACGCCGCGCCTGCTGAGTGCGCCGGACTGGCCGCACGGCCTGCGCGGCGGCTATTCGGCGGACCAGGTGGAGCAGATGGCGGTGCGGGTGCGGCAAGACTGGCCGGGACTGGCGCCGGCGGTGGCGGCAGACCTTTGGGCGGCGGGCAGCGCCCCTTCGCCCGCTGCCGCCGAACTGGTGGCGCACGGACAACAGCATTGCGATCCACTTGCACTGTCTTCCCTGTGGCGCGACATGGCGGCGCAGGACCTGCGCCAGGCGCTACGCCACGCGCGGCTGCCGCTGCTGCTATTGCACGGTGAGCGCAGCCGGCTCTATGGTCCGGCGATGGCGGCGGCAGTCGGCACCTTGAACCCGGCCACGCTGCAATGCAGCATCGCCGCCACCGGCCACAGCCCTCACCTGGAGCGTCCGGCGGCCTTCAATGCCGCTCTGCTGGCATTGCTGGATCGGGCGGGAGTCCGATTCTCACGAGCCGCTTCCGCACCTCAGGAGAGCAGGCGGTAAGTCCACAGGCCAGCGGCCGTCAACAGCAGGGAGCCGCCGAGATGGGCCAGAAGGTGGAGCAAGGCCCAGCCGAAGTCGCCTGCCATCAGGTTGCCGACCACTTCACTGGAAAAGGTGGAGAAGGTGGTGAGCCCGCCGAGGAAGCCGGTGATGGCGAACAGGCGCCATTCCGGCGGCAGGCCGGCATGTGTCTCGAAGAAGCCGACGGCCAGCCCGATGAGATAGCCGCCGACCAGGTTGGCGGCCAGGGTTCCGTAGGGCAGCGCAGGATTGGCCGCATTCCACGTCACGGAGAAGAACCAGCGCAGCCAGGCCCCCAGGGCGGCCCCGACCCCGACGGCGACGAAGCCGAACGGCCCCATCAGGGCGCCTCCGCAGCCGCGTCGCCACCGGCGCCCGCCACGCCGTCACCGCTGGCGTTGATCGAGGCCACGCCCCAGCGCCGCAGCGCGGCCTCGTCGGTGACGCGGGCATCGACCCAGCGTGCGCCCTCCGGCGTGGTCTCCTTCTTCCAGAACGGCGCCTCGGACTTGAGATAGTCCATGATGAACTCGCAAGCGGCGAAAGCCTCACCGCGGTGCGCCGATGCCACGGCGACCAGCACGATCTGGTCCTGCGGCTGCAGGGGCCCGACCCGGTGCACGATGGTGACGCCGAGCAAGGGCCAGCGCTGGCGCGCGGCCTCCTCGATGGCAGCCAGCGCCTTCTCGGTCATGCCGGGATAGTGCTCCAGCTCCATCGCGCTGACGGCGGTGCCGCCGCTGGCGTCGCGCACCGTGCCGATGAAACTCGCCACCGCGCCGACCGCTGCATTGCCGCGCCGCAGCGCCGTCACTTCCGCGCCAAGATCGAAGTCCTCGCGTTGTACCCGCACGCTCATCGCCGCGCTCCGTTCAGCCGCCCGTCACCGGCGGAAAAAATGCCACTTCGCAACCGTCCGCGAGAGGTGTATCGGCACGCGCCACCGCATGGTCGACCGCCATGCGCAGCGCCCTGCCCTCGCCCAGCGCCGCTTCCCAGACCCCGCCGCGCGCGCGCAGCCATTGGCGCAGCTGGCCCACGTCGGCCACCTCGACCGGCACCTCGGCCTGCTCCCCGGCACGGCCGAGCTGCTCGCGCACGCTGGCGAAGTAGCGCAATTCGATCTTCATGGCCGCTCCTCCTTCGCGCCTCAGTACAACAGTTCGCCGAAGGGGATGAACTGCACGATGTCGCCGGCGCGGATGGCCTGCCCCGGCGGATTGTCGATCAGCCCATCGCCCCAGACGGTCGACGTCAGCACGCCCGAACTCTGGTTCGGGAACAGCTCGAGCCCGCCCTGTGCGTTGAGGCGGGCACGCAGGAATTCGTTGCGGCGGTCACCCTTCTCCAGCGTGAAGTCGGCGCGCAGCAGCAGCCGGCGCGACGCAACGTCTGCCACCCCCTGCAAGCGCAGGATGAACGGCCGCACGAACAGCAGGAAGGTGACGAAGCTGGACACCGGGTTGCCTGGCAGGCCCAGGAAGAAGGCCGGCGGCGCCTCGCCGCGCGCCACCTGGCCGAACGCCAGCGGCTTGCCCGGCTTGATGGCGATCTGCCACAGGTTGAGCCGCCCCTCCGCCTGTACCGCCGGGCGGATATGGTCCTCGTCGCCGACCGAGACGCCGCCCGAGGTGATGATCAGGTCATGGCCGTCGGCCGCGCGCCGCAAGGTCGCACGCGTCGCCGCCAGCGAGTCGGGCACGATGCCGAAGTCGCTGACCTCGCAGCCCAGGTTCTCCAGCAGCCCGCGCAGCGTGAAACGGTTGGAGTTGTAGATGGCGCCCGGCCGCAGCGGCTCGCCCGGCATCGCCAGTTCGTCGCCGGTGAAGAAGACGGCGACGCGCACGCGCCGCACCACGTCGAGGGCGGCCTGGCCGACCGAGGCCGCCAGCCCGAGCGCCTGCGGCGTCAGGCGCGTGCCGGCTGCCAGGATTCGGCTGCCGGCGCGGATGTCCTCGCCGGCGCGCCGGACCCACTCGCCGGCGCGCGGCACATGGTTGACCACCACGTCCCCGCCCTCGGCCGTACATTGCTCCTGCATCACCACCGCGTCGGCACCGGGCGGGATCAACCCGCCGGTGAAGATGCGCGCGGCGCTACCCGGCTCCAACGCCGTGCCGACATGGCCGGCCGGGATGCGCTGGGTCACGCGCAGGCGCGTGCCGGCGGCCGGCACATCGGCGGCACGCAGCGCATAGCCATCCATGGCGGTATTGTCCGCGGGCGGCACGTCGAGCGCGCTCGACACCGGGCTGGCCAGCACCCGAGTGTTGGCCAGCAGCGTGTCGACACGCTCGGTCTGCGTGATGGGGCGCGCGCCGTCGAGCAGCGTGGCGAGCGCTTGGGCAAGGGTCAGCATGGGCGGGCGCGGCGTGGCGGCAGCTTCGGGCATGGGGCGGGCAGGACGATCGGGGGACGTCTTGGAGTCGGTTGGGCGGCAGCGCCGCAAACCCCGGCGAGGCGGGGACTGACAGCCAGATTGTAGCGATTCGACGGCCGCGCGGCATGCGGCGGCGCCGCAGGCGCGGCGGCATGCCGGCGGCCAGCTGCGGCCGGAGTGGTGCGCCGGAGGCAAGGGGCGGCCGCGCCGCCCCTCCCAGGTCAGAGGCCGGTGTGGCCGGCGATGAATGCCTTCACGCGATCGGCGTCGGCAGGCACCACTTCGAAGCGCTGCGGCAACGCCTCGATGCCCTCGAAGCTGGCGGGACGCTCGGGCTCGTGGCCGAGCGCCTCGCGGATGGTCTCCGAGAACTTGGCCGGCAGCGCGGTCTCCAGCACGACCATGGGCACGCCGGCGCTCAGGTGCTCGCGCGCCACCTTGATGCCGTCGGCCGTATGGGTATCGATGGTGATGCCATAGCGCGCCGACAGGTCGCGGATGGTCGCCAGCCGGTCCTGGTGGGTACTGCGCCCCGAGACGAAGCCGAACTCGCGGATACGGCCGAATTCAGGCGTGCCGGCCAGGTCGAAGCCGTCCTTGGTGTCGACATCGCGGAACAGCGCCGCCAGCTTGGCCGGATCGCGGCCGAGCAGGTCGAAGACGAAGCGCTCGAAGTTCGAGGCCTTCGAGATATCCATGCTCGGGCTCGAGGTATGGAAGGTCTCGGACGACTTGCGCACGCGGTAGGCACCGGTGCGGAAGAACTCGTCGAGCACATCGTTCTCGTTGGTCGCCACCACCAGCTTGTCGATGGGCAGGCCCATCATGCGCGCGATATGGCCGGCGCAGACGTTGCCGAAGTTGCCGGAGGGCACGCAGAACGAGACCTTCTGGCCAGGGCCGCTGGTCGCCAGCAGCCAGCCCTTGAAGTAATAGACCACCTGGGCCACCACGCGCGCCCAGTTGATCGAGTTGACGGTGCCGATCTTCTGGCGCGCCTTGAAGCCGTGGTCGTTGGAGACCGCCTTGACGATGTCCTGGCAGTCGTCGAACACACCTTCCACCGCCAGGTTGAAGATGTTCGGGTCCTGCAGGCTGAACATCTGCGCGGTCTGAAACGCGCTCATCTTGCGGTGCGGGCTCAGCATGAAGACGCGGATGCCGCGCTTGCCGCGCATCGCGTATTCCGCCGCGCTGCCGGTGTCGCCCGAGGTGGCGCCGAGGATGTTCAGCTCCTGGCCGGCGCGCGCGAGCGCGTACTCGAACAGGTTGCCGAGCAACTGCATGGCCATGTCCTTGAAGGCCAGCGTCGGACCATTGGACAGGCCCAGCAGCTGCAGCGGCGCGCCGCCTTCCTCGCCCAGCGTGCGCAGCGGCGTGATGTCGGCGGTATTGTCGCCGGCACGCGCATTGCAGTAGACCTCGGCGGTATAGGTCTTGCGCGTCAGCGCGCGCAGGTCCTCGGCCGGGATGTCGTCGCAGAACTTGGACAGGATCTCGAACGCCAGGTCGGCGTAGGAAAGCTTGCGCCAGGACTCGAGCTCCTCGGCGCTGACCTGCGGGTACTGATCAGGCAGGTAGAGGCCGCCGTCCGGCGCGAGGCCGCCCAGCAGGATTTCGGAAAACGATTGCGGCGCCTGGTGGCCGCGCGTCGACAGGTATTTCATGGGACCGGGCACTCGCTCAGTTCAGTTCTTCCATGCGCAGGCGCGTGACGGACGACAGCACGGTCGGCAGCGCCTCGATCTTGGCGATGGCGGCATTGACCTGCTTCTCGCGCGCCAGGTGGCTCAGCATGATGATGTCGGTCTGCGGCTCGCCCTCGCGCGATTCCTTCTGCAGCATGGCATCGATCGAGATGCCGGCGTCGGCCAGGATGCGGGTGATGTCGGCCAGCACGCCGGTTTCGTCGGACACGCGCATGCGCAGGTAGTAGGAACTGGTGACCTCCTCGATCGGCAGCACCGGCACGCTCGACAGTTCGTCGGGCTGGAAGGCCAGGTGCGGCACGCGGTGGCCGGGGTCGGCGGTATGCAGGCGGGTCACGTCGACCAGGTCGGCGATCACGGCCGAAGCGGTCGGCT
>JABLTH010005911.1_pt1 | contig 22978 bp, 23 predicted proteins | sample 7875711 | NCBI WGS metagenome assembly JABLTH01 (sample SAMN14941262, study PRJNA633318) | bioreactor metagenome | isolation source: bioreactor | place: China | collected 2019-03-05 | reverse complement strand
TTATACACCACCCCGTTGGCGATGGTTTGCATATTAAAGTCAAAATGGGAGAACGACTTGGCCGCCTCCAGCATGTTGTCGGCCTCAATCACGCTCCACGGCCAGCACATGGCCATAAACACAAACGCCAGCACTGCCGCAGGCAGCAACACCCACACCATACGTACCAGGCGCGAAAATATCGGGGTATGCAGTTGCCTGTGATCGAGCCAGGCCCGCAGCATGACCAGCAAAACCAGGTAAATCACGGCAAAGGCGCCGCCCACGCGCAAGCCAAGCGCACCGCCGACCGCAAAGCCAAGCAGGACAATGACTCTGCCACTCACCAGTTCCATGTCGCGCACCACCAAGGCGGTGGCATACAGCGCCCACAGCATGCAGGTCGCAAACGGAACATCTTTGGTATGGGTAAACATGGTGCCTGACCACGACACCGTCAAAAACAACATGGTCATTGCCAACAGTGCCAGACGGGGGCCGCCTAGCAACCGGCCAAATTGCGAGACACCATAAAAACCAAGCAAGCCAAACAAGGCAGAGAGCAGATGCCGGATATCCCAGATCATGACCGGGATATAGGGGTCGAGTGCGGCCGCGATAATATCGAACAGGCCGCCATAGAGATATAGATTACGGTAATGAAAAGCGTCCTGGTCCTTGAATCCCGACTGATACCAGTCGAGCAGCATTTGGCCATAGGTATGCTGCACATACTCATCATTGCTGATGCCATGCTGACGGAAGGTCAACGCCACCCATGCGACCAGTACAAGCCAAAACAGCCGGATCAACCAGCGGTAAAGTGACTCATTCGAGGAAGCATTTGCAGCAGCGTTCATGGGCCTTGCCATTAAAAAAATGAAACAGGCGCAAGCGTATCACGACACCCTGCCGGATGGTAGAGCAAGACCCATGGTCTTGCTCGTATTTTGTCAAATTAAGGAAGAATGCTTATTGCGTACCAGGATCGGTATGCACGGAGAAACGGTAGCCTGAACCGCGGACAGTCTGAATCATTTCCTGATGATTGGAGGCCACCAGTGCGTTGCGTAAACGACGGATATGCACATCCACGGTACGGTCTTCAACAAAGACACGGTCACCCCACACCTTGTCCAGCAGTTGCGTACGGCTATGCACACGCTCCGGATTGGTCATGAAGAAATGCAGCAGTTTGAATTCGGTAGGGCCCAGTGGAATATGGACATTATGACCAGTCACACGATGGGTAGTCGGGTCTAGATGCAAGCCGGCAATTTCAATCGGATCATCTGTCATCTGCGGCGCACGTCTGCGCAACACGGCCTTGATGCGTGCATTTAATTCACGCGGGCTGAATGGCTTGGTCACATAATCATCCGCACCCACTTCTAGACCACGCACCTTGTCAAACTCATCGCCGCGGGCAGTGAGCATGATAATCGGCACTTCTTTGGTCATGCTGTCAGATTTAAGCCTGCGCGCAAACTCGATCCCGCTCATGCCAGGCAACATCCAGTCCAGTAAAATCAGGTCTGGCATCGTTTCGCGTAACAACATTTGTGCATGTTCAACGCTGGTGGCACGGATAGCATGATGCCCCGCCTGTTTGATATTCAACGCCAGCAATTCCTGGATCGCCGGTTCGTCTTCTACCACCAAAATATTCGCTGCAGCCATGACACTCCCTTCGAGCAATATTGAGATCAAACTACTTAATTGAATGCTCGCCAGTTTATGAATGAATTATGACATTTTAATGACAACATCACATAAATTTAATCAAGACTGTTATTGCCTTTTGGGGCAAATTGTAACAATATGTAACAGACGTAAATGAGGGGCTTTATCTTGATTAATCTTTCCAAAGAACACATTACAGCCGGCAATCAGTTTAATCGCTGGCTGGTACCGCCAGCCGCATTGGCAGTACATCTTTCAATAGGCATGGCCTATGGCTTTAGCGTGTTCTGGAAACCGTTAGGCAATGCATTGACCGGACCAGACGGCAAACCTGTTGCCGCCTGTGCTGCAGGCGCATCCACTTTCGCCGACAAATTGGCCGGCACCGCAAAAGCATTGACCGCCACCGACTGTAACTGGACCCAGTTTGATCTGGGCTGGATGTATACCTTATTTTTTGTCTTACTTGGCTGCTCGGCGGCCATTTGGGGCGGCTGGCTGGAACGGGCAGGACCACGTAAAGCCGGCCTGGTAGCCATGCTTTGCTGGTGCGGTGGTTTACTGATTTCGGCGCTGGGCATACACCAGCATCAACTCTGGATGATGTGGCTGGGTAGCGGCGTCATCGGCGGCATCGGCTTGGGGCTAGGCTACATCTCACCCGTTTCCACCCTGATTAAATGGTTCCCAGATCGGCGCGGCATGGCGACCGGCCTGGCGATTATGGGCTTTGGCGGGGGCGCCATGATAGGCTCACCTCTGGCGACTAAGCTGATGGCGATGTTTGCCACACCGACAGACCCTGGTGTCTGGCAAACGTTTGTGGTGCTGGCGCTGATTTACGCGGTATTCATGACTTGTGGTTCGCTGGGTTACCGTGTCCCCGCCGCCAACTGGAAACCTGCTGGCTGGACGCCACCCGATGTACAACACAACCGACTGGTAGCCACCCGGCATGTACACTTGAAAAATGCCCATAAAACGCCACAGTTCTGGCTGTTATGGCTGATTTTGTGCATGAATGTGTCCGCAGCCATCGGTATTATTGGCGCAGCAGCGCCCATGTTACAAGAGACCTTTGGTGGCGTATTGATAGGCCAGCCACAACTGGGCTTTGCCGAGATCAAGGCAGACGAAGCATTAACCGCCACAGCAGCCGCTGTTGGCGCAGGCTTTGTCGGTCTCATTTCGCTGTTCAATATTTTTGGCCGTATCGGCTGGGCCACCTCTTCCGATAAGCTGGGGCGCAGAACCACTTACTTTATCTTTTTTGTGCTGGGCATCATGATGTATGTCTGCGGCACCTATGCCGCCAACCATCATCAACTAGCCTTGTTCCTACTGGTGTTTTGTGTGATCGCCTCCATGTACGGCGGCGGCTTCGCGACCATTCCCGCCTACCTGGCAGACCTGTTTGGCACGCAGTTTGTCGGTGCGATTCATGGCCGCCTGTTAACCGCCTGGTCGACCGCAGGGATTTTGGGGCCCGTCATCGTCAACTACATGCACGATGTGAGGCTGGAGGCTCATGTTCCGTATGCAGACATTTATGCGCCGATATTCATGACGCTGGCGGCTTTGCTTGGGGTGGGCTTCACGGCCAATTTGCTGGTCCGGCCAGTGGCAGACAAATACTTCATGTCCGACAGCGAACTGGCGGCTGAACAGCAAAGCGGCAAAAAACCGGCAGACAACGCAGTCAGTCTGGCTAAAACAGATACGCCAACACCTGCCATACTGGTAAAACTGGCCTGGCTGGCAGTACTGATCCCCATCAGTTACGGCATCTGGATGACCGTACAAAAAGCCTGGTCATTGTTCGCATAATCCGTAAAGCAGCCGTTTGGGTTAAAATAGCACTTTTATGTGTTAACCCACGGACTCAAAGTGAACAAAATTGCCCAAAATCTGGACGGTACCGGTAAAAAAATCGGTATCGTTCTTTCCCGTTTTAACGACAATATCGGTGCAGGTTTGCTTAACGCCTGCGAACAAGAGCTGCTTAAATTAGGCGTCGCTGCTGAAGATATTACGCTTGCCAGCGTCCCTGGTGCGCTCGAAACGCCCCTGATTCTGCAGCACATGGCGCTGTCAGAAAACTTCGATGCCCTGATTGCCCTAGGCGCTATCATCCGCGGCGAGACCTACCACTTTGAAGTGGTGTCCAACGAGTCCGCGCGCGGCATTTCCGAAGTGCAGCGTGACACTGGCGTGCCCGTCGCCAACGCCATCCTGACCACCGAAAACGACGAACAAGCCGAAGCACGCATGGCCATCAAAGGCGCTGAAGCTGCACAAGTGGCGATTGAAATGGCCAATCTGGTGAATGCACTATGAGTGCTGATCAGGCAGCACCCAGCAAAAGCAAAGGTAGTAAAAACCGCCGAAAATCGCGTGAGCTGGCGCTCAAGGCCCTGTACCGCAACCGTATGAATGCGGGCGACGTCAAACAATTGCGCCTGGACAGTTTGGATGACCCAGACTATTTCAAAGCGGATGAAGCGTATTTCAAGCAACTGCTGACCGGTGTACTCGAGCAGACCGAGCAAATCGACGCCATGATCGGCCAGTTTATTGACCGTCAACTCGAAGAACTGAGTCCAATCGAGCATGCCATTTTGCGTATTTCAGGTTATGAACTGATGTTTGATGTCAGCATCCCGTACCGGGTCGCGATCAATGAAGGCGTGGAGCTCGCCAAAGCTTATGGTGGCATAGACGGCCATAAATACATCAATGGCGTCTTGGATAAAGTCGCCGCGCAAGTCCGTCCGCATGAATTTGGTCAACAAGTCAAAAAGTAATTCTTTGACGGTTTGAACCTGGATCTGACATAAAAAAGACAGCGCTTAAAAGCGCTGTCTTTTTTATGTGCGGAGTGAGTAAGTCACAAAAAATAGCAATTACGCATCAAGTGATAACGTCACCAACCGCATTTCAGCAGCATCTAAACGTGCCACCACTGCGGTATCGTGCCAATCCCCCAACACCCAACGCTCACAGGCATGCTGATCGACCAGCAAAGGATGTATCGCTGGCCGGTGTGTATGGCCATGCAACAACACATCTGGATAGTGATTATCGCGAATCAACTGTTTGACCGCCTCGCCATTCACATCCATGATCTGCATGCTTTGGCTGGCTTTGTTTTGCGCACTCTGGCTACGCGCTTGTTGGGCAAAGGCAATGCGTGCTGCCAACGGCTGCGACAGAAAAGCGTGTTGCCAGGCCGGACTGCGCACCTGCTGACGAAATTGCTGATAAGCCACGTCGTCCGTGCATAGCGCATCCCCATGACTCAACAGAATGCTTTTGCCTGCCATCTGCAAGCGCGCAGGGTCTTGGAGTAAAGTGAGGCCACAGGCCTCAGCAAAGGCCTCACCGATTAAGAAGTCACGGTTACCGTGCATGAAATAAAGCTGAACCCCTTGTGCTGATAAAGCCCTAAGCGCCTGGACGACAGGCAAAAATGCTCGGCCATACTCGGCGTCTTGCAGCAGGTCGTCACCCACCCAGACCTCAAAAAAATCACCGAGAATATACAATGCGTTGGCCTGACTAACCACGGTGTCTAGCCAATGCAAAAAAGCCTGCGTTACCGCAGGCCTTTGCGCACTCAAGTGCAGATCAGAAATGATCCAGGTGGTCATGCCCTAGGCAACCACAACTGCTTTTTCAATCACTACAGATTCAACGGGCACATCCTGATGACCAGCGCGGCTAGCTGTTTTGACTGCTGTGATTTTATCCACGACGTCCATGCCTTCGACCACTTTACCGAACACGCAGTAACCCCAACCTTGAGTGGTGGGTGCGCTAAAGTTGAGGAAATCGTTATCTTTCACGTTGATGAAAAACTGGGCAGACGCTGAGTCTGGCACCATGGTACGTGCCATGGCAATGGTATATTTGTCATTGCTGAGGCCATTATCGGCTTCGTTTTTGATCGGCGCGTCAGTTGGTTTTTGCTTCATGTCGACATCAAAGCCACCGCCTTGAATCATGAAGTCTTTGATCACGCGATGAAAAATCACGCCATCATAAAAGCCTTTTTCTACATAGCTCAAAAATTTAGCGACCGTGATCGGTGCTTTTTCTGCGTTGAGTTCTAGCGTGATATCGCCAAAGTTAGTCGTCAGTTTGACCAAAATATTCTCCGTTGATTAAAGGTTGCGACAATCAATAAGCTCAATTAATTGACTATCGTTGCACGTTTGATGATGACCGTACGATAGGGCACATCCGAAAAACCGCGCTGGTTACCTGTCGGTAAGTTGCTGATTTTGAATACCACATCCATGCCAGACACCACTTTGCCAAAGACACAGTAGCCGATACGGTCTGGTTCCGGGCTGGTGTAATCCAAAAACTGGTTATCTGCAACATTGATGAAAAACTGGGCGGTGGCCGAGTTAGGGTCTGGTGTACGAGCCATGGCAATCGTGCCAGTCTGGTTGATCAACCCATTGGCCGCCTCATTGACGACGGGTGCGCGGGTCGGCTTTTCGTTGAGGTCACGGTCAAAGCCTCCGCCCTGAATCATGAAACGGCCAATCACACGATGAAAAATGGTATTGCTGTAAAAACCGTCTTTCACATACTGCAAAAAGTTATCCACGGTTTTAGGTGCCTTGTCACGATAAACCTCTACCGTAAAATTACCCTGATTGGTTTCAAACATGACCTGCGTTGCTGCAATCGCCAGATTCACAGCCAACATCAAGCACACACCTACTAATTTTGACCACACACGCATTAAGCTGATCCTTCGTAAAGAATTTTCCATTCACCGTTTTCCTGCACCCAGTACTGCCGTTTCTTCATGACATTCCTGAGCGCAGCGCTAATATATTCCTGCTCAAAGTCTACGACCACCATATTGCGCTTGGCGTTCGGATAGGTGAACATGCTGACATCAGACAAATTGATATTGACCTTGGGCTTGGCCGCTTGAATCTGGCGTTTGTAACTGGCCCATTTAGACAAATCACCATCAGAGTAAAAGAAGTCAGGCGTGTAGTGCGACAGATAAGCCTCTGTATTTTGCGCCATCCAGTCTTTACGCCAGCGCTCGATCGCCTGTTTGAGATCAGCCTTGGCACGATCTTGCTGACGGGCCGATTCCGGTGTCACCCATTGAAAATCCACCCCGATTACCACGGGCGTATTGCCAGCTTGCAAAATACCTTGCAACGCTTGCATGTCAGGATTGGACAACACAACACAGCCATCACTGGCCCTTGGCGGACGGCTGTAGGTATCGCGTGGGGTGCCATGAATCCAGATCCCGGAGCCTGTTTTACGCTCGTAGCTATCTATTTCGTTCGGGTAGTTGAGCGGATAAGCCGCATCGCCATACAAATCTGGTAAGGGACGGTTCAGTTTGCGCGAGGCAAAATACACACCAATCGGTGTGCGTTTGTCGCCTTGGTCTTTTTTGCCGATGCCATTTTTTCCTATCGTGACATAATAGTCAGCCATGTACTTGAGCTCATTGTCATTGCCTTTTTCGTAGACATAGACACGGGAACGTGCGGTATCGACAAACAGGACATGGCTTTGTTTTTCGGACAACTCAACCAGCAGATTGGGTTGGGTCAAGCCACGATTGCGGTCAAAGTAATTACGAATCCGAATCTCGGCTTCTTCTTTGAAGTCCTGGATACGGCTGACATCGGCGACATGCGCATCGCCAAAGCCATGCAGGATTCTGGCTTTGGCGGATAAGAGATCGCCATGAATCAAGTGCGCCAGTGCAAAATTGGGAGAGATGGCGAGTAACTGATCGACATAATCCAGCGCCTGTTGCAAATGACCTTCTTTGATAGACTGCAAAGTCTGCACCAACATGCGCTCTACCGCATTGGTGTTTTTGCTTTGCATGAACAACCTGGCGGTTAACGCCTCATGGTTAACCGCAGTTGCATTCCAGGGCAAAAGCGCAGCGCTGACAAACGCAATACAACAGTACTTTCTCAACCGACTCATACCATGATTATACAATTGTTTCAGTAAAAACCCGTGTGCTCAGGCCCCAGGCGCCGCAGTGCGGCTTTGGTGTGACCCGCCTCAAGAACACCAGCATGCATCATGCAAGAGGCCCCCAGAGGCAAGTGCGCCAATTTAAAACTTGCCTACACGCTCTTGCTGAATCAACCAGCGACCACCTTCTTTGACCATATTGAGTGTTTTGTTTGAGTTCGCATCCAGGCCGGTTGCTTTATAGGCCTGACGGAAGGTGACTTTTGCCTTGCTGTCGCCCTCCATCCTGACATCGATATTGCTCAACTTGACAGAAATTTTACTTGGCCGGCTCACGCGATCACGACGCGTGGATTCCCACTGTTTGCGCGGCTCACCTGCGGGTGTTTTAAAATCTTTGGCATAGCTGTTCAGATAGCGCTCGACATTTTGTGCCTCCCAAGCATCCGCCCAGGCGTTTACCGCATCCAACACTGCGCGCTCGAGTTGTGCAGATGATTTACTGTCGGCAGATTTAGACTCTGTTGGCTTGGACTCAGCGACCTTGGACTCTACTGGTTTTGGCTCAGCCGGCTTGATCTCCTGCGGTTTTACTTCAGTGACAACCGGTTTTTTAGTCTCTGTCACGGGAGAGTTATTGGTCACAGGAGCGGTCGCAACCGGTGGCGTCACCGCTGCCGGTGGATTCACAACCGCATTATTGGTGGGCGGCGTTGGCGATACGCTCGCGGCAGATGGTACAGCTGTCGATGGTCTCGCTTGCGCACGCTTTCCGCCGAACAGATCCGTAATCATGGCCAGCTTATTCTGCGCACGGCTATTTGAAGTATCCAGCTTGAGCGCCTTGTCATAAGCCTCAGAGGCCAGACGTGCATAAATATCGCCCAGATTCTCATGGGCCGTGGCATAACTTGGGTGCGTTTTGATGGCAGACTCCAGCGCTTTTCTCGCTTTGTCATATTGCCCCTGATCCGCATACAGCACGGCCAGGTTGTTATAAGGCTCAGGCAGGCTAGGATATTTGTCAGTCAATTCGGTAAATGCCTTGATCGCTTCGTCCCGCTTGCCCAGCTCAACCAGAATCACGCCACGCATAAACATGGCTTCGGCATTTTTCGGGTTGGCTGCCAAATAGTTGTTCACGCGATCCAGCGCTGCTGCCTGATTCCCCTGCTCAGAGAGCTGGTTGATTTCGCGCAACTCGACATTGGTTTGACCGGCCAGCACGGTATCGGAGAAGGCCGCCTGGCTTAAAAAGACGCCAAGCACGAGTAAATATTTTTTTAATGTTGCGTTCATGAGCTATTACCTGGGTAATCGTTGATTTTTATCAGTATGTTATACTCGGATTGTACTAGAGACAGTGCAAAATTAGGTGAATATGCAGACGAATTACACATCATTTTGTGTTTGGCGTCGCCTCAACCACAACAAGCTGATCAAGCAAGGGATTGTTTGTAGACTGTTTTAGGCAAAACATACAGCCTGCCTGCTTAACACCAATTAAACACCAGACTATTTCTGCTAATTTTATCACGCATCCATCCTTCTTCAATTTCATTCGCATGCTAAAACTTTACAACACCCTTACACGCAGCAAGCAAGATTTCAAGCCGATTCAGCCCAACCAGGTAAAGATGTACGTCTGCGGCATGACCGTGTATGACTTTTGCCACTTGGGACATGCCCGCGTCATGGTGGTGTTTGACATGGTGGCGCGCTGGCTGCGTGCCACTGGCTATCAAGTGACATATGTACGCAATATCACCGATATTGACGACAAAATCATCAAGCGTGCCAACGAAAACAATGAAACCATCCAAAGTCTGACGCAGCGTTTTATTACCGCCATGGACGAGGACTCGGCCAAGCTTGGCATTTTGCGCCCTGACCTTGAACCACGCGCAACCGAACATGTGCAAGGCATGCTGGACATGATCAGCAAACTCATAGACAAAGGCTTTGCTTATCAGGCAAAAAATGGCGATGTTTTTTACAAAGTGCGCAGTTTTAATGATTACGGCAAACTCTCCGGCAAAAGCCTGGAAGACCTGCGCGCCGGTGAACGCGTTGAAGTCGATAGCTTCAAACAAGACCCGCTGGACTTTGTGTTATGGAAGTCCGTCAAACCTGGCGAACCCTACTGGGAATCCCCTTGGGGCAATGGCCGTCCCGGCTGGCATATTGAATGCTCGGTCATGAGTGCCGCCCATCTCGGCCAGCACTTTGATATTCATGGTGGCGGGCAGGATCTGCAGTTCCCGCATCATGAAAATGAAATTGCCCAATCCGAAGCCACCCACGACTGCACCATGGCCAATTACTGGATGCACAACGGCTTTGTGCGTGTGGATGATGAAAAAATGTCCAAATCGCTGGGCAACTTTTTCACCATCCGTGAAGTGCTGGAAAAATATGATCCAGAGGTCGTACGTTTCTTTATTCTGCGCGCCCATGACCGCAGCCCGCTTAATTACTCTGACAAGCACTTGGATGATGCCAAAGCCTCGTTGACCCGCCTGTACACGGCCTTGCGCGGGATTAAGGTCGATGCATGCGAGATCGACTGGCAACAACCGCAAGCGGCCAAATTCCAGGCCGCCATGAATGACGACTTCAACACCCCAGAGGCGATTGCCGCCTTGTTTGAACTTGCCAACGATCTTAATAAAGATAAATCTGCGACCACAGCCGCATTACTGAAACAATTGGCTGCGATTATCGGCTTGCTACAACGCGACCCGGAAAGCTTTATGCAAGGCGACACCGGCAGCACTAGCCTGGATATTGAAGGCATGATCAGTGCACGCATCGCCGCCAAAACAGCCAAGAACTATGCCGAGGCCGACCGGATTCGCAAAGCCCTGGCTGAAGCGGGCGTGATTCTGGAAGATACGCCTCAAGGCACCACCTGGCGTCGTGCCTGATTAAAAACAACTCATTAGCAATCACGAAGGAACTTGGATGCCCGTTAAACTGACTGCTCCCGCTGCCGGGACCTTACTGCCTGTCAAAGGCGTCAAACTTGGCTTTGCCCAGGCACATATCCGCAAGCCCAACCGGAAAGACATTCTGGTAATGACCCTGCCTGAAGGCAGCAGCGTCTCAGGGGTGTTTACCCTGAACCGGTTTTGTGCGGCGCCAGTGACGGTGTGTAAAACGCATCTGACACTCAACAAAGGCATTCGCGCCCTGTTAGTGAATACCGGCTGTGCCAATGCAGGCACAGGCCAGCAAGGGCTGGATGATGCACTCGCCAGCTGCATCGGTGTGGCGCAGGCGCTCAATATCAGCCCGGAACAAGTGCTGCCGTTCTCGACTGGCGTGATTCTGGAGACGCTGCCGATGGACCGCTTGTTAGGTGGCATCCCGAATGCAGTCGCCAACTTGCAGGAAGATAACTGGTTAAATGCGGCCGAAGCGATCATGACCACCGACATTGTGGCCAAGGGCACTTCCCGCCAACTGACCATAGACGGCAAGCCGATCACCATCACTGGCATCAGCAAGGGCTCTGGCATGATCCACCCCAACATGGCAACCATGCTCGGCTATATCGCGACCGATGCGGCTATCGCACAACCAGCTCTTGACAGCATCATTCAACATGCTGTGAACAAATCGTTTAACTGCATCACCGTCGATGGCGATACCAGCACCAACGACAGCCTGATTCTGATGGCTACCGGCGAGGCTGGCAATGCCATGATCACAGAACAAAGCCCTGAGTTTGCGGCTTTGCAAACCGCCCTGACCGACGTTGCGATTGAACTGGCACAAGCGATTGTGCGTGATGGCGAAGGCGCCACTAAATTCATGACGATTCAGGTTGAAGCAGGCAAAGATGAAGCGGAATGCCGTAAAGTGGCTTATGCGATTGCCCACTCCCCGTTGATCAAAACAGCCTTTTTTGCCTCAGACCCTAATCTGGGCCGGATTCTGGCCGCCATCGGCTACGCAGGTATCGAAGACCTTGATGTCAACACCATGCAACTCTATCTGGGAGATGTGCTGGTTGCCGAAAAAGGCGGCCGTGCAGCCAGCTATGTCGAAGAACAAGGCGCGGCAGTCATGAAAGAAAGTGACATCCTGGTGCGTGTGGTATTGAATCGCGGCGCGGCGAATGCGACTGTATGGACCTGCGACTTTTCTTATGACTATGTAAAGATCAATGCCGACTACAGATCCTAATAGCGCCTGACTCCGGCCTCACCAAGTGAGGCCATCGCAACCACAAAGCCATGTCCAGCCGCTGGTGATGGCTTTGTTATTGAAACAGACAGCGGCCAAGCAAAGGCATGTCTTGTTTATGCCTCATCCAGCACCTTGCCCCTGCCCTGTTTAACGACCCCACGCAGCAACTTCCCGGTCACCCTTCTTTTTTTCGAAGCCAGTGTTGGCCGGGTCGCATGGCGTACCGCGTGCACATGACTCGCCGCTTCGACAATCGCATGCAACCGGGCAATCGCATCGCGTTTATTCGCTTCTTGCGTGCGATATTGTTGCGCCTTGATTACCAGCACACCTTCTGCACTGATGCGCTGGTCTTTGCGACTGAGCAAGCGGGCTTTCACGGCCTCGCTGAGGCTGGAGGCTTGGATATCAAACCGCAAATGGATGGCAGACGAAACTTTATTGACGTTTTGACCGCCTGCGCCCTGGGCGCGAATAGCAGTGAGGGTATATTCGTGAGCGGCAATCTCAAGCATGGCGCACAATCCTCACAAATCAAGAAACCCCATTGATCAGTGCAAAGAAGTCTTCCACCTCTTGTTGTACACGCGTGCGTTTGAATGGAGGCAGACTTTGCCAGATACGGCGGCCATAAGGTTTATCCACCAAGCGCGGATCGCAAATCATCAACACCCCGACATCCTGCTCATCCCGAATCAAACGCCCGGCGCCCTGCTTGAGGGTAATCACAGCATAGGGCAACTGGTACTCCATAAAGGCATTCTTGCCTTCGGCGTTCATTTTGTCGATGCGGGCGGCCAGGACCGGATCATCGGGCGGCGCAAACGGTAGCTTGTCGATAATGACGCAGGACAAGGCCTCGCCGCGCACATCCACGCCCTCCCAAAAGCTTTGCGAGCCGACGAGGACGGCATTTCCATGACTGCGGAAGCGATCCAGCAATTCGGTGCGGTTACTCTCGCCTTGCATCAGCAGGGGGTAATTGAGGCCAAGTTCTTCAAACGCATTTTTGAGCAACGCATGCACTTCGCGCATGGCCTTAAGTGAAGTACACAGCACAAACGCGCGGCCACGGCTGGCTTGCAGCACAGGCAAACTGACAGCGGCAACGGCAGCGGCATAAGCACTGCTATTCGGTTCAGGCATACCCGTAGGCACATATAGCAACGCTTGCTGACCGTAATCAAACGGACTTTGCCAATGCCGGGTTTGCGCCGCCAGCAAGCCCATCTGGCTCTGATAATGGCTAAAATCACTTTTGACGGCCAACGTGGCAGAGGTAAAAATCCAGGCACGCGGCTGCGCATTGAGTTGCTTGCCAAAGCCATCCGCCACACTGAGGGGGGTCGCATGTAACTGTACACTTTGGCTAAATACCTCGACCCAGCGCACAAGATTGGCGTGATTGCCTTTTAGCCAGGCTTGCAGCAGGGCGAGCAATGCTTCACCGCGTTGCCAGCACTTTTCCAGCAGCGGATCACGTCCAGCTTGGGTTTCTAGTACCGCGGTCAGGGCGGCGAGTGTTTCCAGCATGCGCTGAAAAGCCTCATCAAAATTTTTCATGGTTTGCGCCTTTTGTGCTGGCATACGCGAACCTTCAAACTGGAACACCAGCCTGAAATCACGGCAAGCCTTTTCCAACGGCGGCACCGCTTCACTCAGCGCAACACAATCCTTGGCCAGGCTCAGGTAAGCCATCTGACTATCCCGCGCCAGATCCATCAACTGTGAGGTGGAGATATCCTCGCCAAAAAAGAGCCCAGCCACCTCAGGCAATTGATGCGCCTCGTCAAACACCACGGTATTGGCGCTGGGTAACAACTCGGCCACGCCCTCATCGCGCAACATGACATCAGCAAAAAACAAATGATGGTTGACCACGACCACATCGGCCGCCAATGCCTGCTTGCGTGCTTCCATGACAAAACATTGCTTGTAAAACTGGCAATCCTGGCCGACACAGTTGTCGCGGGTGGAGGTCACTTGTTGCCAAACGGTGGCTTGTTCCGGCACTTCGACCAACTCTGCTTTATCACCAGTCTGGCTATGTTCAGCAAAGCTTTGCAGGATAGGAATATATTGTGCGTCCTCCCGCGACTGAAAGCGCCCTTCTTGGCTGGCACGTTGCAAGTGATAATGGCAGAGATAGTTGGCGCGCCCTTTGAGCATAGCAACAGACACGGGCACTTTGAGCGCTTCGCGTACCGCTGGCAAATCCCGCTGAAAGAGCTGATCTTGCAGGGTTTTGGTGCCAGTAGAAATAATGACCTTGCCCCCCGACAACAGCGCAGGCACCAGATAAGCATAGGTTTTACCGGTGCCGGTGCCAGCCTCGGCGACCAACTGCTGTTGCTGCTCAATGGCTTCGGCGATGGCCAGCGCCATTTCCTGTTGCTGCGGGCGGCTGCGGAAATCGGGCATGGCTTGTGCCAAAGACCCGTTTTCTGAAAATGCCGAACTGACTTGCTGCGCTAAAGACATGCGTAATTATCCCATGAGCATCGCCAAAACAGACAGCACTTTTGCGACTTCCAGTCAGTCAAGCAACGTACAAAAGGCGCCAAATACTTGCGTATCAATATAAAATATGGCATGGTTTAGCCTGTAAAACTTTTTAAACCGCTTCAAATTCAATATAACAAGCCCTTGATTGTGATGAATAAATCCATTTTCCGGCTGGCAGCCTTACTCGTGAGTGTACTGCTCTGCCAGTGCAAAAGCGTTGCCGCGCCCGGGGATGACAAGCGCTGGCAAAACGCCTACAGCTACTCTCAAGCGCAGGTGATGGAGAGTCAGTCCGGCGTCTCTGGCAGCTGGTCTGAAAAGGTCGAGGAAATCATGATCCGCGCATTAAGCCTGACCGGTGTCAATTACAAATATGGCGGACGCAGCCCTGAAACCGGCTTTGACTGCAGCGGCTTTGTACAGTATGTGTTCATGAACGCTGCGCAGATTGCGCTCCCCCCTTCAGCCCGTACCATTAGCGAAATGGGCAACACCGTCAAACGTGAGGAATTGCAACCGGGCGACCTGGTCTTTTTCAACACCCTTAAATCTGCGTTTTCGCATGTGGGCATTTATGTTGGTAATAACCAGTTTATCCACGCGCCACGCGCGGGGGCAAAGGTACGCATTGAAAACATGGATGAGCGCTACTGGAAATCGCGCTATAACGGTGCCAAGCGACTTGAGGTAGAAGCGTCTCAATAACCGTCGTCAATTATATAGACGGCTTGTATCCCCTCCTAACCCGCTTAAGGACTGACTGGCGTATCGCTGTGCCCGAGCGACCGCTCGGGATCAATCACATCACGGATCAGCTGTTTCAACTCCTTGGCTTCTGGAAAGCGCCCTGCGGCTTTGCGTGAAAAAATCACCACACCATCACAGCGCACCTCCAAAATACCGCCAGTTCCAGGGACGAGATTGACTGACTTCAAATCGCCATCAAACGTGGTTAACAGCTCCTGCGCCAGCCAGGCAGCCCGTAACAACCATCGGCACTGTGTACAAAACTCGATTTCTACGATAGGCTTTTGCATGTTTTTCTCTAAACAATTATTTGCCAGAAGAGTATAGTCAATTTTATTGAAATAGCGGAAAATGAACTTAACAGCGTTCTATCTACTCTCTGCAACAGGCTGACATCAACTGATGCATCCTGATTCTGAATGAAGTAATATTCTTCGCTTATTTGATCACACAAGGCATGGTATGCGTTCCAAATTAGAAAAGTTCGGCTTGCTGGGTGCAGGCGTATTTGTAGGGATTCTGGTCAGTATCAATATTTCTGCATGGGCAGACCGGACCTCAGTCTCTCAATTACCTATTGATGAATTACGCGTCTTCGCCGAAGTCTTTGCCAAAGTAAAATCTGATTACGTTGAGCCTGTAGAGGACAAGAAGCTGATCAACGAAGCTTTGTCCGGCATGCTGCAAGGCCTGGACCCACACTCAACCTTTATGGATGCCGATGCTTATAAAGAGCTGCAAGCAGGTACGCAAGGTGAGTTTGGCGGACTGGGAATTGAAGTCGCCATGGAAGACGGCCTGGTCAAAGTAGTTACGCCGATTGAAGATAGCCCGGCTTATAAAGCAGGTCTCAAGTCTGGTGACCTGATCATGAAACTGGATGATGCCCAAGTACGTGGCATGACGCTGAATGATGCAGTTAAACGCATGCGTGGCGTTCCAGACACCAAAATTACATTGACCGTGATTCGTAAAGGCGAGGACAAACCGCTGACCTTCACCCTGACACGCGCCATTATCAAGTCACAAAGCGTGAAGAACAAATGGATTGAACAAGGTTACGGCTATGTTCGTATCACCCAGTTCCAGGAACGCACTGGTGAAGATTTGGCCAGAGCGCTCAAAAACTTGCGTGCAGAAAATAAAGGCCCGCTCAAAGGCTTGGTGCTCGACCTGCGTAACAACCCAGGCGGTTTGCTGGATGCGGCCGTAGGCGTCTCTGCCGCGTTCCTGCCCAAGGATGACTTAGTTGTGTACACCGAAGGTCGTGTTGCTGATTCCAAGATGCGCCTGAATGCAACCCCTCTGGATTATGCGCGTCGCGGCAAGTCTGATTACCTTAAAGATTTGCCAGAAGAGTTTAAATCGGTGCCTATCGTCGTGCTGATCAATGCCGGCTCAGCCTCTGCTTCAGAGATTGTGGCTGGGGCGTTGCAAGACCACAAACGAGCAACCATTATGGGCATCCAAAGCTTTGGCAAGGGCTCTGTGCAAACCATATTGCCGATGAACAATGGCAGCGCAATCAAATTGACCACAGCGCGCTATTTCACGCCCAATGGCCGTTCGATTCAAGCCAAGGGCATTGTGCCGGACGTGACGGTGGATGATGGTTCCGATCCTAGCCTGAGCCTGCATGAAGCAGACTTGAAGCGGCACTTGTCCAACCCGACCGATGGCAAGAATGCGACTGACAGCAAATCCGTTGACGAGGCAAAATCACGTGCGGCTGCCGAAAAACTCAAGGAAGAAAAACATGCTGAAACACGTGGCCCGATTGAGCCAGCCACTCAGGATGACTTCCAGTTTGTTCAGGCCATGAACTTACTCAAAGGCTTGCCTGTTCAAAAAGCGCCAGAACCTGCTAAAGTAAGCGCAACCAAACCATAATGTTCTGCCTGTTTGCACCCACAGGTGTAAACAGGCCTTACTTGAGACACCACTATGCTGAACTTGCCGCCGCTGACACTAGACAAAGCCATCGCCGTCATGGATATGGGTTTGCGTACGGTGTTCAGCCCGGCAGTCTCCAGCCGCCCTTACCCACCCGCGGAAACCACCCCCGACACGTTAAGTGACCGTGAACGCAAACATGCTGCGGCACTCATGCGCATCAATCATGTCGGCGAAGTCTGTGCACAAGCCTTGTACAGTGGCCAAGCCCTGGTTTCACGTGATCCGGCCAATGTAGAAGCACTTAAACAAGCGTCTCGTGAAGAGGTGGATCATCTTGCCTGGTGCGAACAACGGATTCAAGAGTTGGGGGGGCGCAAGAGTCTGCTCAATCCGCTCTGGTACGGTGCCAGTTTTGGCATGGGTATCACAGCCGGCCTGCTTGGCGACAAGTGGAATCTGGGCTTTCTGGCGGAAACAGAACATCAAGTCTCTGCGCATTTGCAAAACCACCTGCAACAGCTCCCGGCTCACGATACCGCATCCAAAGCGATTGTGGCGCAAATGAAAGAAGACGAAGACCACCATGCCCATACCGCAGAGCAACTGGGCGGTGCCAGGTTGCCAGCACCAGTCAAACTGGCCATGCGGCTGGCTTCAAAAGTGATGACGCGCACCGCGTATCACTTGTAATGATTTGTAGTAACCTAGAGTCAACCATGCAAAAATTTAGTGACAATCTTCTGATGCTGGACAGTGCGGATCACGTCAAACGCATTGAACTGTATGATGAAAGCAATCAGCCTGCCGGGATCATCGAGAACAAACCTGGCACCCAAGGCTCCATCAAGATTTACCATCATCTGTTTAAAGTCTTTGGTGAAATCAACACCGATGCAGCGGTAGAGGGTTTGGCCTTATACGCCGAACATACCGAGGATGCGGAAGATCATCCAGGCAAGCATCCCAATATCGACCGCTTGCTCAATGTGTTAGATAAAGAGCTAACGCTCAATATCAAGCTCATTACCGAGTAGCTCCAAACAAAAAAGCCTCTAACACTAGAGGCTTTTTTAATGTCCAGTCACGCAATCGCCGCGAGATGCCGGACGATGGGCGGGTGATAGATAAACTCGAGCAAATGGCCGACACTGTCGAGGCAGTAAAAGCCACGAGAGCCGTCCCGATGGCTTTTTGGCGCTTCTGTAATGCGCACATCATGCGCCACCATATGCGCATACCAGTCATCCACCGCCTGCGCATCTGTCAGCACAAAGCCAATATGATCCAGCCGTTGCATCGGGTCCGGTGTATAACTGACGCGGTGCAAGGCAAACACATCGCCATGATTGGTCAAATACACATTGTCAGGGTCGGGCTGCCACTCGATCTGCATGCCCACTACCCGCGTGTAAAAATCCACGGCTGACTCCAGCTCCTTGATAAACAGCGCGACGTGACGAATGCCTATCATGCCTTTTGGAATACTCATGCCACGCTCCGTTGATTGATCATGTCAGCCAGTGTCATCATGCATAGATTACTCAAAGGTCGGCGCCTTGATTTCGAAGCCGTGTGTGATCTCGCAGGCTTTTTGCAGCATGATGCTGGCCGAGCAATATTTTTCGGCAGACAGTTTTACCGCACGCTCCACTTGGGACGCATTCAGGCCTTCACCCGTCACCACAAAATGTACATGAATTTTGGTAAACACCTTGGGCACCGTATCAGCACGCTCAGCATGAATCTGCGCCACACAATCCACAATGGGCTGACGGGCTTTCTTCAGGATCGTCACCACGTCAAATGAAGTGCATGCGCCCATCCCGATCAGCAGCATTTCCATGGGACGCATGCCAATATTACGGCCACCATTTTCTGGCGCACCATCGAGTACCACGGCATGGCCTGTTTCAGACTCCCCGACAAAACTGACCCCATCTATCCACTTCACCTGGACTTGCATCTAAACTCTCATTTCACAAGGATAAAAACGTATGACACCGACACGGGTATTATTTATTTCACGCCCAGCAACTCAACATCAAACACCAACGGCGCATTCGGCGGAATCACACCACCTGCACCACGGGCACCGTAGCCCATCTCAGAAGGGATAATCAAGGTGCGCTTGCCGCCCACTTTCATGCCCTGCACCCCCGTATCCCAACCTTCAATCACTTGGCCACCACCAAGAAAAAAGTTAAACGGCGAATTGCGATCCAGGCTGCTATCGAATTTCTGGCCTTTATGATCGGCTTTGTTGGCGTCATAGAGCCAACCGGTGTAATGCACAGTGACATTAAAACCAACTTCAGCCTCGCGACCAGTGCCTACCACCGTATCAATTTTTTGTAATTCAGTCACCTTGGCAGACATTTGCGTAGCTTCCTTTGTATTCGCAGAGTTAGATTGCGCCTGGTAACCCGTCATGGTCAACAGCATCAACAAGCTGCAACCGATTAATTTCATTCCAGATTTCATGTATTTGCTCCCAGAAAACGTCCGTCATTTTACGCGCTTTTATCCACAAATTCTTTAGTGTGTTGTTCAACCCAGATTTTCTATTAGGACTTGAAATGACAACGAAGGACAGTTTGATGGATTTTTTACGGAAATTTGAGGGTAATAGTCATTCTATTGGCCGAAAATTTACGCAAAAAAGACGCAAAATGGACAAGTTGGCATTCAAGTAGATTGAAAATCGCCTAATGGAAAATCTGGGTTCAATAACCTTCTATCAGTTGTTTTAATAACAGATCCTGCACCGCACGCACGGCCGAGGCCCGCGCATGGTTAGCGACGATCACCAGCACATAGCGCTTGCCCGCCTGATCCTGCACATAGCCAGCCAGACTGCTCACGCCCTCAAGCGAGCCGGTTTTGAGATAAGCCATGCCTTTGCTCGCGCTATCGGCCAGTCGTTTTTTGGTGGTGCCATCCATGCCTAAGATAGGCAAAGAAGCCATGAACACCGGCATCACCGGACGCTGATAGGCTGTGACGAGCAACTGCGCCAAATGTTCCGCACTGATACGCTCATTGCGCGATAACCCAGACCCATTTTCAAGCACCAGCTCAGAAAACACCAAACCACGCTGACGCAAAACCTGCTTGAGTGCCAAAGCAGCTCCGGCTTCATCCGCGGGCGTAAACCCGGCATCTTGCGCAATCGTCAGCATCACCTGGCGCGCCATGACATTATTGCTCCACTTATTGATGTCGCGCACCACCGAATCCAGCGGTGGCGATGACCAGGTCGTGAGCGGGATCGCCGCATCCGTGACCGGAGCCAGTGCCAATTGTCCATTAAACTGCCCGCCCAATTGCGCCCACAGTTTTTTAAACGTGGCATACACATATTGCGTATCAGACAGCACACTCAACTCAAGGTAGCGCTCATCACACTGCTCGGGCAGTGTGCCACTAAAGGCCACGGTGACCCCATCCGGCTGCGGGGTGACGCTGTAATGCAAGTCACTGCGCCAGTCATTGCACGCCCCTTTGCGCGCTTGCATGGTGTTGATGATATGAATATTCGGCAACTCAAATTCTTGCGCGATGAGCACGACGGGCTTATTCGCCTGACTGCCGACCGAAAAACGGAAGCTGGTATTGCGGCCATTGAGCAATAGCGCACTGGGGTTGGCGTTGTAGGCGCGCCAAGGTTCATCATCCAGCACGGGCCGTGGGCTGACTTCAGGCGCATATAGGGTTAAATCGAGTAGCAGATTGCCTTTGATCTGGCGCACGCCTTGTTGCTGTATTTGTTGCAACAAGCGCCAGAACTCTGCAACATTGAGTGCCGGGTCACCTGCGCCTTTGATGATCAAATCACCCTCAAGCACGCCTTGATTGAGCTGCCCATTGCGATAGATTTCGGTTTTCCAGCGATAGGCAGGCGTCAGCGCCTCTAGCGCAGCATAGGTGGTGACCAGCTTCATGACGCTGGCGGGATTCATGGCTTTGGACGCATGATGGCTGACCAAAGGCGGCCCGCCTTCCACCGGCTGTACAACAATTGCTACACTCTCAAGCGGCAGCTGCGCTTTGGCGAGTGCGTCTTGCAAACTGGCGGGCAAGGCCGCCTGCACCAGCGCCGGCCACAGACTGGCAAACAGTAGCCACCAGCGCATTACATGCTCTCCATCACCGCTGCCCGTGTAGCTTCCACCAGATGCTGCTGATCTGATTGCGTCAGGCACTAGGGTGGCATCCAGTACACGGTATTGCCGATTGGCCGCAACAGCAGGCCATGCTTCAAGGCCGCGGCATAACAATCACGCGCAAACTGCGGATTTTGCGTCACCACCTCAAAAGCCGTAATCATGCCGCGTTGGCGCACATGTTGCATGGCAAAATCATAGTGCTCAACGGCGCTCAGCAAAGTCTGCGCTGTCTCACGGTTTTGCCCCAGCACATCCGAAGCGTCAAACAGCGCCAATGTGGCCAACGCGGCACTACAAGCCAGCGGATTACCTGTATAACTATGGCTATGTAAAAAGCCTTTGACGGTCTGGTCATGATAGAAGGCTTGATAAACATCATCCGTCGTCAACACCACGGACAAGGGTAAATAACCGCCGGTAATGCCTTTAGACAGGCAAATAAAATCAGCAATATCGCTCACCTTGCCACCCGCCTGCTCACAGGCAAACAAGGTGCCGGTACGGCCAAAACCGACAGCGATTTCATCGGCGATGATATGCACCTGATAGCGCTGGCAAATATCGCGCGCGCGTTGCAGATACACCGGGTGATACATGGCCATGCCCGCCGCGCCTTGCACCAGCGGCTCTACAATCAGTGCTGCTAGTGTGGCATGGTGTTGGGCGACATAGCTTTCCAGCGCCTGTGCGCAGCGCAGGGCATGGGCTTCCTCTGACTCTCCCGCTGCTGCCAGACGGCTGTCCGGGCTAGGCATATGCGCCGATTGTTGCAGCAAGGGCGCATAGGTGTCGGTAAAAATCGCCACATCAGTCACCGCCAGCGCGCCCAGCGTTTCGCCGTGATAACTGTTCTGCAAACTCAGGAATTTTGTTTTTTGTGCGTGTCCGGTATTACGCCAATAATGAAAACTCATCTTGAGCGCGATTTCGGTGGCACTGGCGCCGTCCGAGCCATAAAAGGCATGACCCAGCCCAGTCAGTGCCGCTAACTGTTCGGACAACTCCACCACTGGTGCATGGGTAAACCCGGCCAGCATCACATGCTCCAGCTGATCCAGTTGGGCCTTGATGGCCGCTTTAATCTGCGGCTGGTTATGCCCAAACAGATTGACCCACCAGCTACTCACGGCATCCAGATAGCCTTTGCCCTCAGTGTCAAACAGCCAGGCGCCTTCACCGCGACTGATCGGCACCAGTGGGTAACGCTCATGGTGTTTCATTTGTGTGCAGGGGTGCCACACGCTGTGCAAACTACGTTGCAATAAATCCTGATTTCCACTCATGACGCTATTTTAAACCAAGCGCAAACTGCATGCTTGGTTTAAAATAGCGCCTTAAATCAAGTTGTTACCTCCTGCATGCAAAAAACACGTAAACACCTCGAACTGCTGGCCCCGGCCAAAAATGCCGACTTTGGCATCGAAGCCATTAACCATGGCGCTGACGCCGTGTATATCGGTGGCCCGGCGTTTGGGGCCCGCGCCAAAGCCCCAAATACGGTGGCAGACATTGCTCGACTGGTGCAGCATGCACATCGCTTTCATGCCGAGGTGTTTGTCGCGCTCAATACGATTTTTCATGACAACGAGCTTGAAGGTGTACGTCAGTTGGTGCATCAACTCTATGACTGCGGCGTCGATGCGCTGATCGTGCAGGATATGGGTTTGCTAGAACTGGACTTGCCGCCTATCCAGTTGCATGCCAGCACACAAACTGATATCCGTACCGTTGAAAAAGCACAGTTTCTGGATCAAGTCGGCTTTAGCCAGATCGTACTGGCACGCGAACTGGATATTGCCACGGTGAAGAAAATTGCCGATGCCACC
>JABLTH010067993.1_pt1 | contig 22981 bp, 21 predicted proteins | sample 7875711 | NCBI WGS metagenome assembly JABLTH01 (sample SAMN14941262, study PRJNA633318) | bioreactor metagenome | isolation source: bioreactor | place: China | collected 2019-03-05 | reverse complement strand
TTCACCACGGCGCCCCCCTCGGAGATCGCGGCGAGCTCCGCGCGGAGGCATCGCGCGAGACCGAGGAGGTCCACGGCGAGCACCTGCGCCAGCTCGGTGTCGCCGATCGCCGTCAGAGGTCGCGGCAGGTGCGCGACGCCGAGGTTGTTCACGGCGACCTGGATGCCGTCCCGCGCCTCGAGGTGCAGGAAACGTGCGAGGGCTTCGTGCTCGGCGGCGTCGAACGCGCCCGTGGCGACATCGGCCCCGCCGGCCCGCAGTCCGGAGGCGAGCGCGTCGAGCGGCTCCCTGCGGCGCGCCACGAGAAGCAGGCGATGGCCTTCCGCGGCGAGCCTGCGTGCGGTCGCCGAGCCGATGGCGCCGTTCGCGCCCACGATGAGGGCGGTGCTCATGACCGCTCCCCGCCGGCGAGACGGGGATCCCGGCGCGGCCGGTCCCGGGGCAGCAGGAACGCGGCCGCGATGAGCCACAGACCGCCTCCGAAGCGGACCAGCGGCAGCAGCGCCTGCAGCGGGTCGAGCACGAGCGAGAGGACCGACAGCTCGCCGCACGCCGCGATGACGAGGCCGGCCAGGGCGAACCAGCGCGGCATGAGCCGCAGGATGAAGGCGGGCACGGCGACTCCCGCGATGAGCAGCCCGAGGCCGACCGCGTAGCCGACACCGCCGAGGGCGAAGGCGAGCACGCCGAGCGTCGAGGCGACGCCGCCGGGGGCGGGCGCGGACGCCAGCGCCCAGGTGACCAGGGCCGAGACCGCCAGCAGGATCGAGGCGGTGATTCCGCCGTAGAGGCCGATCACCGGCCCGGGCACGCGCACGCCGAGACGCAGCTGGCGGGCGTAGACCGACGCGGTGAGGATCCCGAGCGGCACGGCGGCTCCGAGCTGCAGGGTCGCCGCGATGCGGATCGGCAGGGCGTGGTTCGCGTACCAGGCCGCGACGTCGGCGGCGGGTGCGAACGGTGCGGGGACGGATCCGGTGCCCGCGAGCAAGGTGCCGACCCCGGCGAGGGTGAGCGCGAACGTCACGATGGCGAGCGGTCCCAGTGGCGGCCCGCCGGGGCGACGGGAGCGGGGCGAATAATCGGTCATGAGTGAAATGATGCATACTATGAATCATTCTGTCAAGAGACTAAGCTGAGGGCATGAACAGTCCTGGGGGACCGGAACGCACCGGCTTCCTGCTCTCGCAGCTCGGATCCTTCGCGGCGGCGCGCTTCGCCGAGCTCGTCAAGCCGCTGGGCCTCACGCCGGCGATGGCCGGCGCGCTGCGGATCCTGGCGCGCAGCCCCGGGCTCAGTCAGCGTGCGCTCGCCGATCGGCTCGGCGCCGTGCCCAGCCGCGTCGTCGTGCTCGTGGACGCGCTCGAGGCCGCCGGGTTCGTGTCCCGCACCCGCGACCCCGAGGATCGCCGCCACCACCGGCTCGACCTGACCGATGCCGGTCGCGCCGCGATGGGCCGGCTCCGCGGTGCGGCGGAGCAGCAGAACGCCGACCTGCTGGCTCCGCTCGACGCGGAGGAGCGGGCGGCGCTCGGCACCCTCGTCTCCCGCCTCGCCGTCGCCCACGGGATCGATCCCGACGTGCACCGCGGGTTCGCCGACCACCCGGAATCGCGGTAGATCCGCCGGAGATCCGTCAGGATCCGGAGAGAAAACCGCTCGACCCCCTTTCGGTCCTCCGAATCGATTCGATACCATGGGAGACGGCCTGCCGTGACCGATCACGGCGGGCCTTGCTTCGTCGCCGCCCGATCCCTCGCCTGAAGAGTCTCCGCATGGCCGTCTCCCTCACTACTGGCCGCCCCTGGCGCGTCATCCTCTCGTTCGCCGTCCCTCTGCTGATCGGCAACGTGGTGCAGCAGCTGTACCAGTTCGCCGATGCGATAGTGGTCGGCAGGCACCTCGGCGTCGACTCGCTCGCCGCCGTCGGCGCCACGGGCAGCCTGATCTTCCTGCTCATCGGCTTCGCCTGGGGCCTCTCCAGCGGGTTCGCGATTCCGACCGCCCAGTCTTTCGGAGCCTCCGACCACGCCGCCGTGCGCCGCTCGGTCGCCACCGGCACGCTGCTGACGGCGGCGACGAGCATCGTGATCTCGATCGGCGCCCCCCTCATCACCGAGCCGCTGCTCCGACTGCTGCAGACGCCGCAGGTGCTGATGCCCGAGGCGACCGTGTTCACCCAGGTCACCTTCATCGGCGGCAGCACGGTGATGTTCTTCAACTACCTCTCGGCGGTGATCCGCGCGATCGGAGACTCCCGCACGCCCCTCGTCTTCCTCACCGTCTCGTGCGCGCTGAACATCGTGCTCGTCATCCTCATGGTGGGCACTTTCGACTGGGGCGTCGCCGGCGCCGCCTGGGCCACCGTCGTCGCCCAGGGCGTCTCGGTGGCGCTCTGCCTCCTGTACGTGTGGCGGCGCCTGCCCGTGCTTCATGTGCGCCGGGCCGACTGGCGGATCACCCGCTCCGACATCGTCGAGCACCTGCGCCTCGGCCTGCCGATGGGATTCCAGGCCTCGATCATCGCGATCGGCACGATCACCGTGCAGGTCGCCCTGAACATGCTCGGCCCCGACGCCGTGGCCGCCTACACCACGGCTTCGCGTGTGGACAGCATCGCGGTCGCGTTCCTCTCGTCGATCGGGCTCGCCGCGTCGATGTACGCGGCGCAGAACCTCGGCGGTCGCCGCCCCGACCGCATCCGCCGCGGCGTCGCGCAGGCGATCTGGATGGCGGTGATCACGGCGGTCGCGCTCGGCGCACTTCTGGTGCTGTTCGGCTCTTCGATGGTGCGCGTGTTCATCGGCGACGGATCCGACGAGGTCGTGCGGCTCGCCGCGCTCATGCTGCTGATCAACGGGCTCAGCTACAGCGCCCTGGGCGTGCTCTTCGTGCTGCGCGGCGTGCTGCAGGGCCTCGGGCACACGCTGATCCCCACCATCACCGGCGTGATCGAGCTCATCATGCGCGTGGGCGCCGCCGTCGTGCTGGGGGCCCTCATCGGCTACCCCGGCGTCGCGCTCAGCAATCCGCTGGCGTGGTTCGGGGCTGCTGCGCTGCTCATCCCGGCGTACGTGAAGGCGCACCGCGAGCTCGCGACGATGCCTGTGGACCCGGTGGAGGTCACCCCGACCACGGCGATCCCCGTGGTCGGCCCGACCGATGGATCCATGGTGGTCGACGGGGTGTTCACCGCGCCCGTTCCGGTGGTGAAGAAGAGGCCGCGGCTCAAGGTCGGGCGCCGCGGAGGCGGCGCCGCGGAGATGCGTGCGACCCGGTGCCGCGCGCACCGATCTCGGCCAGGTGCTTGCGATGCGCGGGTCCGCGCGCGCAGTCTGGAGTCCCGGGGGGACGACCGGCGTGCGAGGAGCTCCCCCCATGACCCAGCGGATCATCCCCAACATCTGGTGCGCCGGCGACGCGGAGGAGGCGGGCGCCTTCTACGCCTCGGTGTTCGAGCGCGCGTCGGCGCAGGTCGTCGCGCGCTATCCGGAGGAGGGGCTGTCCGCGCGGCAGAGCGCGTTCGCGGGGCAGGCGCTCACCGTCGACGTCTCGATCGGCGGCTACCGGCTCACCCTCATCAACGCGGGGGACGAGTTCTCGCCGACCTCGGCGATCTCGTTCGTCGTGTGCGTGGATCCGAGGGACTTCGGCGGTGACGAGGGCGCCGCTCGCGCGTGGATCAGCCGCGCCTGGACCGCCCTCGGCGAGGACGGGCGCGTGCTGATGGACATCGGCGAGTACTTCTTCAGCGGACTGTACGGGTGGGTCGAGGATCGCTACGGCGTGAGCTGGCAGCTGAAGCTGATGGACCCCGGTGCCGCCCCCGAACCCGCGATCATCCCCATGCTGGTGTTCGGCGGCCCCCTCCAGCGCAAGGCGGAGGAGGCGGTCGCCCTCTACGGCGAGCTGCTGCCTCCGTCGGGGATCGTGCGACAGGTGACGTACCCGGTGACGGAGCCGCCGCATGTGGATATGCCCATCACGTACACCGAGTTCCTGCTCGCGGGACAGCTCTTCGCGTCGTTCGACTCGCCGATCGATCGGGATCATCCGTTCACGCCGGGGGTGTCCCTGCAGATCGACTGTTCAGGGCAGGAGGAGATCGACCGGATCTGGAGCGCGCTGAGCGCCGTCCCCGAGGCCGAGCAGTGCGGCTGGCTCGTCGACCGGTTCGGGGTGAGCTGGCAGGTGGTCCCGGCGGAGCTGGGCGAGCTGATGCAGCGCCCGGACGCCTATGCGCACCTGATGGGGATGAAGAAGATCGTCATCGCCGATCTCTGACCGGATCCGGGCGCTCCCCGGGGCGGCCACCAGGTCAGCGCACGGCGAGGAAGCCGAGCACCGCGCTCGCGACGGCCAGCACCGCCAGCACGATCGCCGGCGTCGCCGGCTCCTTGCGGCGCAGGTGCACGACGACGGCGCCGATCATGATGATCGCGATGCCGGTGCCGGCCAGCGGCGTGAGGATCGGGGCGATGCCGGTCGCGAGCGGCAGGATCAGTCCGATCGCGCCGACGACCTCCAGGGCCGCGATCGCCTTGATCGTCCCGGCCGAGAAGTCATCGGTCCAGGCCATCCCGCGCTCCGCGAGCACGGGCTTGGGTGTGAGCAGCTTCATGCCGCCCCCGCCGAGCATGGCGAGGGTGAGCAGCGCGTTGACGATCCACAGGGCGATGAGCATCGGGTTCCTTCTTGTTATCGATCGTTACCTTGTTACGATCAGTAAGTAAAGGATGGAGCATCGTGGAGACGCGTACAAAAGGCACATCCGTGTCACCGGCGCACAGTGCGGGAACCGACACGGCGACAGCCGGCACGGAGCGCGGTCCGGCGGCGCCCGCGGGCCTCGCCGAGTACGAGAACTCGTGCGAGGGCCGCCCCGGGGGTCCCGAGGCGGGGCGGATGATCCGCGACGTGCTCGACCGGGTGGGGGACAAATGGTCGCTGCTCGTCGTCGCGACGCTCGGCGCCGACGTGATGCGGTTCAGCGATCTGCTGCGCCACATCCCCGGGATCTCGCAGCGCATGCTCACTCTGACCCTGCGTCAGCTGGAACGCGACGGCCTCGTGATCCGCACGGCCTACGCCGAGGTCCCGCCGCGGGTGGAGTACCGGCTCACGGCGCTCGGCGCCACCTTCGTCGAGATCGCGCACACGATCGCGCAGTGGGCGATCGCGAACCACTCCACGATCGAGCAGTCCCGCGCCGATTACGACGCGCGCTGACCGTCCTGGCTTTCGAAGCGCGCACTTCGCCGGATCCTGGCGCGATTCACCGCACAGTGCGCGCTTCGAAACGGCCGGGGGCCGGCGTCAGCGGTGGTCGCGGTCGCGGTGCTGCCCCGACTCGTCGCCGGTCGCGACGCGCTCGGCCTCGCGGGCCCGCAGATCCACCCGGCGGATCTTGCCGGAGATCGTCTTCGGCAGCTCCGGCACGAACTCGATGATGCGCACCCACTGGTGCGGCGAGAGCTGACCGCGCGCGTGCGCGAAGATCGAGCCCGCGGTCGCCGTGAGGTCGTCGTGCGCGGACGCGGTCAGCAGCACGTACGCCTTCGGCACGGCGAGGCGCGTCGGATCCGGGCTCGGCACCACGGCCGCCTCCACGACGTCCGGGTGCTCGAGCAGCACCGACTCGAGCTCGAACGGCGAGATCTTGTAGTCGGACGCCTTGAACACGTCGTCGGCGCGCCCCACGTACGTGAGGTATCCCTCGGCGTCGCGGGTCGCGATGTCGCCGGTGTGGTGGAAGCCTCCCTCGCGGGAACGCGCCGTGGCCTCCGGATCCGCGTAGTACCCCGCCATGAGGCCCAGCGGGCGCTCCGCCAGGTCGAGGCAGATCTCGCCCTCGGCCGCCCCGTCGGCGTCGCCGTCCACGCGGGCGCCGGTGACCGGATCCACCAGCACCACCGGGTATCCGGGCAGAGGGCGCCCCATGGACCCGTCCTTCACGACCTGCCCGGGGGAGTTGCCGACGCAGGCGGTCATCTCGGTCTGGCCGAAACCGTCGCGGATCGTGCCTCCCCAGGCGTCGCGCACGCGGCCGATCACCTCCGGGTTGAGCGGCTCCCCGGCGCCGACGAGCTCGCGGGGCGGATGCGCGAGCCGGCCGAGATCCGCCTGGATCAGCATCCGCCACACCGTGGGCGGCGCGCAGAACGTGGTGACGCGGTGCTTCTCCATGACCTCCATGAGCGTGTTCGCGTCGAACCGGTCGTAGTTGTAGACGAACACGGTGGCCTCGGCGAGGAACGGCGCGTAGAAGCTCGACCAGGCGTGCTTCGCCCAGCCCGGCGACGAGATGTTGAGGTGCACGTCGCCCTCGCGCACTCCCAGCCACCACATGGTCGACAGATGCCCGACCGGGTAGGACACGTGGGTGTGCTGCACGAGCTTCGGGCGGCTCGTGGTGCCCGACGTGAAGTACAGCAGGCTCGTGTCGGTCGCCGGCGTCGGTGCATCGGGCTCGAAGGCGTCGGAGGCGCTCTCGGATGAGGAGAAGTCGTGCCAGCCGTCGGGGGCAGGGATCCCGGCGGCGTCGGACACGGCGATGCGCACGATCTCGGAGGGAAGGGCGGCGACCCGGTCCGCGAGGGATCCGAGGGTCACGATGCCGCGCGCCTCGCCCTTCTCCGCACGGTAGGCCAGATCCGCGGGCGAGAGCAGGGTCGAGGTCGGGATCGCGACCGCGCCGATCTTGGTGAGTCCGAGCATCGTCTCCCACAGGTCGATCGTGTTGCCGAGCATCACGATGACGTGGTCGCCGCGGCGGATCCCGAGCTGCTGCAGCCAGTTCGCCACCTGATCGGAGCGGCGCGCCAGTTCGCCGTACGTCCAGCTCCGGCTGCTGAGATCGGCCGCGACGATCTGCACCGCGGGGCGGTTCGGAGTCTCGCCGGCCACGACGTCGAACCACTCCAGGGCGAAGTTGAACTCGCGCAGCTCCGGCCAGCGGACCGTGGCGCGGGCGCCCGCGTAGTCGGTGGCGTGCGCGAGCAGAAGGTCGCGGGCGGAGCGGATCGCGGACGTCGCCGCGGTGGCGGAACGGGGCTGGCTCATGGAGCCATCTTGGTCCGGATGCGCCGCGGACGACAGCTTCGGAGCGCGATGTCCGCGGTGTCGGGGGCGGTTACGCGGCAGACATCGCCCTCCGCAAGGAGAGGCGGTCATCCTCGCTACGCTGGCAGGATGACCGCCTCCTCCGAGCCCCTGTTCGTCGAGATCGCCAACGTCCCCCGCGACTACGCCTGGGGACGGATCGACGGCGTCGCCGGGGTGATGGGGGCCGCCGGCACCGGCGGCCCCGAGGCGGAGCTGTGGCTCGGGGCGCATCCCGGATCCCCGGCCCGTGCGGTCGACCCTGCGCCGTGGGCGACGCTCCTGGACTGGGAGCGCGAGAACGGCGAGCGGCTGCCGTTCCTGCTGAAGATCCTGGTGGCCGGCGGCCCGCTCTCGCTGCAGGCGCACCCCACCACCGCCCAGGCGCAGGCCGGATTCGCCGACGAGGACGCCCGCGGCATCCCCCTCGAGGCCGCGCACCGCAATTACAAGGACCCCTACGCCAAGCCCGAGCTCATCGTGGCGCTCGAGGACGGCTTCGAGGCGCTGTGCGGCTTCCGCCCCCTCGACGAGATCCTCGCCGACGTCGACGCGCTCGCGGCGCGGTCCGGATCCGACGCGCTCGCCCCCTGGCGGGAGGTGCTGACCGGAGCCGACGGCCTGCGCGCGGGCTTCGCGTGGCTGCTGGGCGGAGGAGCGGGGGTGGATCTCGCGGTCGCGGCGCTCGTGGCCGCGGCCTCCGGCGATGGGAGCTTCGAGCTCGTCACCCGGCTCGCCGAGGCGTACCCGGGCGACCCGGGCATCGCGATCGCTCTGATGATGCGCCATGTGACGCTCGCCGCGGGCGAGTCGCTCTGGCTGCCCGCGGGCAACATCCACGCCTATCTGCGCGGTGCGGGCGTGGAGCTCATGGGGCCGAGCGACAACGTGCTGCGCGGAGGACTCACGCCCAAGCACGTCGACGTCGCCGAGTTGGAACGGGTGCTGACGTTCTCCGCGTCGGACGACGACCACCTCGTGCCCGTCGAGCTCGCCGCTGACGTGCGCAGCTACCGGCCGCGGATCCACGCCTCGGGCGCGGATGTGCCGTTCGAGCTGCTCGCGGTCACCGGAGACGCGCGGCTGGAGCTCGCCGGCCCCTCGATCGCGGTCGCGACCGACGGCGCGTTCACGCTCTCCGCCGAGGATGCCGCCGAACCGGGCGCCGGAATCGAGGTGCGCCGCGGCGTCGCGCTCTTCGTGTCCCGCGCCGCGCGCGTGCAAGTGACCGGATCCGGGCGGCTCTGGGTCGCGACGTCCGGCTGAGGCGCATCCCGCACGAGACGGAGGTGCACCCCGCAGGAAAGCGGGAGCGGGGCGCGATCGCGACCGTCCGAGCCCCGGTAGCGTGGGAACGTGAAACCCTCCGTCTCCCGTCGCGTGCTCGGGCTGTCCGTCCCGGAATGGGCGCTCGTCGGGATCACGATGATCTGGGGCGGCACGTTCCTGGTCGTGCACACCGCCATGCAGCACTCGGGGCCGTGGTTCTTCGTGGGCTTCCGCTTCCTCGCCGCGGGCCTGTTCGCCGTCGCCGTCTTCTGGCGGTCGCTGCGCGGCATGACCTGGCGCGAGCTGGGCGCGGGCGCCGCGATCGGCGCCGCCATCTACGGCGGCTACGGACTGCAGACCGCGGGGCTGCAGACCATCGACTCGTCGACCAGCGCGTTCATGACCGCGTTCTACGTGCCGCTCGTGCCGCTGCTGCAGTGGCTCGTGCTGCGCAAGCCGCCCCGCGCGCTCACGCTGCTCGGCGCCGGACTCGCCTTCGTCGGGCTGCTCCTCGTCGCCGGCATCGGATCCCGCGGGGTCCAGCTCGGCACCGGCGAGATCCTCACGCTCATCAGCACGCTCCCGATCGCCGGCGAGATCATCCTGATCAGCCTCTTCGGCGGCAGGTTCGACGTGAGCCGGCTCACCGTCGTGCAGCTGCTGACCGCGTCGGTCCTGGGGTTCGCGACCATGCCCGTCGCCGGCGAACGGATCCCGGCCTTCGATCCCGTCTGGCTGTTCGCCGGGCTCGGCATGGGGCTGGCGAGCGGGCTCATCCAGCTCACGATGAACTGGGCGCAGCGCTCGGTGTCGGCCACTCGCGCCACCATCATCTACACCGGCGAACCCGTGTGGGCGGGCGTGGTCGGGCGCATCGCCGGAGAGCGGATCCCGCCGCTCGCGATCCTGGGCGCCGGGCTCATCATCGCCGGCACGCTGCTCAGCGAGCTGCAGCCGCGACGCCGCGACGGCGGCACGGCCGAGGATCCGGATCCGGGCGGGATCGAGACCGCGGCGACGGAGGCGGGGGAGTCGGCACCCCGAGCAGGCGCCTAGGATCCCCCGCGTAGACTGGACGGGTCCGCCCGCATGTCGAGGCGGCGAGCCCGTCGATGCTGTTGCCCGGGCTCTCGAAGCCCAGGACCCGAGGATCCGTCATGTCAGCCACCCGCACGCTCACGCTGCGTCATGTGCAGCTCGCGCGCGCAGCGTTCGCGGCGGTCGCGGCGCTCATGATCACGTTCTCCGCCGATCACTCGGCCATCGTCGGCCTCTCGGTGTTCAGCGGCTTCGCGCTCGTGACGGCGCTCATCCACATGCTCGCGGCCTGGCAGGTCGCGCCGGCGGGGTGGCGCTGGCCGTCGATCCTGCTCGCGGCGGTCTCCATCCTCACCGGCATGGCCGGGGGAGTGCCCGCCTGGCGCTCGACCCCGCTGTTCTTCGTGGTCGTCATCGCCTGGGGCGCGCTGACGGGCCTCATCGAGCTGATCGCGGGCCTGCGCGCCCGGCGCCTCGCGCGAACCGGATCCGCTCCGGTCGTCGTCGCCGACGGCGCCCGTGACGCGATCCTGGTCGGCGCGCTGGGCCTGGCGCTCGCGGTCGGCCTGCTGTGCGTGCCGACGACCTACGCGCTGCGCTATTCGATCGCCGAAGCCGGGTCGTTCACCCTGACCGGCATCACCCTCGCCGTGGGGATCTTCGGCGCCTACGCCGCGATCGTCGCGGTGTTCCTGGGCATCGCGGGCCTCAGCCCGCGCTCCCGCGCCTCCAAGGACGAGGGTGCAGACACCGCCGCCGCCGGGACGGCGCCGGCCGACAACGAAGGATCCGCATGACCGAGAAGACCAGGCGCCGGGATCTGTTCCGGCCGGTGCAGCTGATCGGGCTGTCGCTGCTGTGCGGCGTCTTCGCCGGAGCCGTCACCCTGATCGCGACCGGCGCCTTCACCGACAAGGTGATGCGCATGGTCGACAAGGGCACCTACGCGGGCATCCCGCCGTGGAACCTGGCCTTCATCGTCACCGGGGGCATCTTCATCGCCGCCCTGCTGATCCTGTCGATCCTGATCCTCGCGGTCGACCCGGCCGACTTCTCGAAGCCGCACGACCGCCCGGTGCTCTACGACGCGGTCGACGACACGACCGAGGCCGCGGCGACCGGCACGGGCGAGGCGTCCGCGTCCGAGGCCTCCGGGACGGCGGAGGGCGACGCGCCGAAGGCGTGACCCGGGGAATAGCCGGCACCCGTCCTGCCTTGACCCCAGGGTGAGCATGACGATCGACCGCGCCTCCGTGGGGTTCCGTTCCGAACGCGGGCCCGTGCTGCTCTCGCTGATGCTGGCCACCGGCCTCATCGCGATGGATGCCACGATCCTGGCCACCGCGGTGCCGAGCGTCGTGCACGATCTGGGCAGCTACCAGCAGTTCCCCTGGCTCTTCTCGGTCTACCTCCTCGCGCAGGCGGTGAGCGTCCCCATCTACTCGAAGCTCGCGGACACCGTGGGCCGCAAGCCCATCCTCCTGATCGGCATCGCCCTGTTCCTGATCGGCTCGATCCTCTGCGGCGTCGCGTGGAGCATGCCCTCGCTCATCCTGTTCCGGCTCGTGCAGGGGCTCGGAGCGGGAGCGGTCGGCCCGATGGCGATGACCATCGTGGGCGACATCTACACGGTGTCCGAGCGGGCGGTCGTGCAGGGCTACATCGCGAGCGTGTGGGCCATCTCTTCCGTCGTCGGCCCCGCCCTGGGCGGCGTATTCTCTCAGCTGGACATGTGGCGGCTGATCTTCTTCATCAACGTGCCGCTCTGCCTCATCGCGGGCTGGATGCTGCTGCGGCACTTCCACGAGCAGGCGGAGCGCCGCCGGCACCGCATCGACTACCTCGGAGCGGTGCTGCTCACGATCGGCCTCACCGGCCTCATCCTCGGCGTGCTGGAGGGCGGCAACGCCTGGGCGTGGCTGTCGGTCCAGAGCCTGCTCTGCTTCATCGGCGGCGCCGTCGCGCTCGTCCTGTTCGCGCTCGTGGAGCGCCGGGCGCCGGAGCCGATCATCGACCTGCGCCTGATCTCGAGCCGGCTGATCCTCACCACCACCCTCGCGTCGTTCGCGATCGGCGCGCTGCTGACGGGCGTGACCAGCTTCGCGCCCGCGTACCTGGAGGGGTCGATCGGCGTCGTTCCCCTGCTCTCCGGCCTCGCCGTGGCCGCGATGACGCTGGGCTGGCCCCTGTCGGCGGCCAATGCCGGGCGGCTCTACCTGCGCCGGGGCTTCCGGTTCACCGCGCTGATCGGATCGGGGATCGCCACGGTCGGCGCTCTCGGGCTGGCGCTGATCGGGCCGTATCCCAACGCCTTCTCGCTCGCCGCGGTCGCGTTCGTGATCGGGTTCGGCCTGGGCTGGACCGCCGCGCCGACGCTCATCGTCGCGCAGGCCTCGGTCGGCTGGGGCGAGCGCGGCGCGGTCACCGGCATGAACACGTTCGCACGCTCGGCGGGCGCCGCGGTGGGCGTCGCCGTCTACGGTGCGATCTCGAACGCCGTGATGGCCCGCGGCGGCGGATCCGACGATCCGGCGACCGTCGTGAGCGCGTCGACGTGGGTGTTCGTCGCGGCCGCGGTGACCGCCGCGCTCATGCTCCTGGCCATCCTCGCGATGCCGAAGGACCGCGCCGGCGAGTACTCCGGCGCCCCGGCCGCGGTGCCCGCCGAGGCCTGAGCCGCGTTACTTCGCCAGGGTCTCCGCGAGGCCGACGTAGGTCGCTGAGCTCAGCGCTCCGCGTGCGGGCGTGCTCCCGGGCCCGGTGCGTTCCCGGTTCCGGGGTGCGGCGCGCGCCGGAAACGGCACAGGATGGAAAACGTCGCTGTCAGGCGTGATTGAGCGACGTCTTCCATCTCGACCGGATCCTCCGCCCCGTCAGGAGATGGAAAACGCTGCTATCAGCCGCGGGTGAGCGACGTTTTCCATCTCGCGGGATCCCGTGCAGTCACCGGATCCGTGCGCGGGCGGAGTACCCCGGCAGCGGCGCGGCGCTCCGCGTGCCGGGGTGCTCCGTAGGACGCCTACTTCGCCAGGGTCTCCGCGAGGCCGACGTAGGTCGCCGGGGTGAGCGCGAGGAGGCGCCGCTTCGCGGCGTCGCCGATCTCGAGGCCCTGCACGAACTCCGCGAGCTCTGCGGCGCCCACCCGGTGGCCGCGGGTCAGCTCCTTGAGCAGCGCGTAAGGATCCTGAATCGTGGAGCGGCCGGCGACGACCTCGGCGCGGATCACGGTCTGGATCGCCTCGCCGAGGACCTCCCAGTTGTGGTCGAGGTCTTCGAGCAGCACATCGCGCGACAGCGAGATCTCGTTCAGGCCGCGGCGCAGGTTGTCCAGGGCGAGCAGCGAGTGCCCGAACGCGACGCCGATGTTGCGCTGCGTCGTGGAGTCGGTGAGGTCGCGCTGCAGGCGGCTCGTCACGAGCGTCTGCGAGAGCGAGTTCAGCAGGGCGCCGGACAGCTCGAGGTTCGCCTCGGCGTTCTCGAAGCGGATCGGGTTGATCTTGTGCGGCATGGTCGAGGATCCGGTCGCGCCCGCCACCGGGATCTGCGCGAAGTAGCCGAGCGAGATGTACGTCCAGATGTCGGTCGCGAGGTTGTGCAGGATCCCGCCCGCGTGACGCACGTGGTCGTACAGCTCGACCTGCCAGTCGTGCGACTCGATCTGGGTCGTGAGGATGTTGAAGTCGATCCCGAGGCCTTCGATGTACTCGCGGGCGATCATCGGCCAGTCGACGTCCGGCTCGGCGGCGAGGTGCGCCGACCAGGTGCCGGTCGCGCCGGAGAACTTCGCGAGGTACTCGGATCCCTCGATGCGCGCGACGACCCGCTCCAGGCGCCACGCGAACACCGCGAGCTCCTTGCCCATGGTCGACGGGGTGGCCGGCTGACCGTGCGTGCGGGACAGCATCGCGGCGTCGGCGTGCTCGACGGCCAGTTCGCGCAGCGTGGCGATCACGTCCTGCACGGCCGGCAGCCAGACGCGCTCCACCGCGCGCTTGACCGTGAGGGCGTAGGAGGCGGAGTTGATGTCCTCGCTCGTGCAGGCGAAGTGGGTGAGCTCGGCGATCGAGTCCAGACCCAGGGCCGAGAGACGGTCGCGCACCAGATACTCGACGGCCTTCACGTCGTGGCGGGTGACCGCCTCCTTCTCGGCGAGCCAGTCGATCTCGGCCTGGCCGAAGTCGCGGTACAGGCCGCGCAGGCGCTCCTTGTCGTCCTCGGCGAGCGGGGCGGTGCCGAAGAGCGAACGGTCGGTGAGGGCGATCAGCCACTCCACCTCGACCTCCACCCTGGCGCGGTTGAGGCCGGCCTCGGACAGGTAGTCGGCGAGCGGGGCGACCGCGGCGCGGTACCGTCCGTCGAGCGGGCTGAGGGGCTGGACGGGGAGCGAGGCGGTCACGGGGTGTCCTCCGGAAGAGTCGTGGATCAGGCCGTCGATCCGAGACTCCGCGGTGCCGTCACGGGCGAGGAGACGTCACGGACGCGGCGGTCGGATGGCGGGTTCGAGCTGGCGGAAGAGGCCGTGGCTCGCGCTCTCGATCATACCGAGCACCTCGTCGAACACCGGGGCGTCGGCGTAGTAGGGGTCAGGCACGTCCAGCACGCCCTGGTGCTCGAGCGCGGTGTCGGGGTGCTCGAACGAGAGCAGCAGAGTGACCTTGCCCTCCTCGGACTCGTCGCGCGCCCACTGCCGGAGGATCCGCTCATGCGTGCGGTCGAGCGCGACGACCAGGTCGTTGCGCGCGAAGTCGTCGTAGGTGAACTGGCGGGCGCGGTGAGCGGATCCGTCGTATCCGCGACGGGCGAGCGCTTCGAGCGTGCGACGGTCGGCCTGTTCGCCGACGTGCCAGTCGCCGGTGCCGGCGCTCGTGGAGACGATGCGGTCGCCGAGGCCCTGCAGCGCGGCGATGTCGCGGAACACGACCTCCGCCATGGGTGACCGGCAGATGTTGCCCGTGCACACGAAGATCACGCGGAACGGGTCCGACTCGGTCATGGATCCATTGTGCCGCACCGGCTCGATTGCCCGGATGCCGGGATGCGCCCGCGCGCGCCGGACGTTCCCCACATCCGGGCTGCCGGACCGGGTTCGCACGGGTTGCGCCGCGACCGTCGGCACGGGCCGACGCGCACCGCAGGGTGGATGTCATGCTGACGATCGCACCCGCCACCGCTGAAGGATCCTGGGCGCTCGCCGAGGCGCTGCGGCGCTGTGACAGCGCGCGCGAGCGGCTCGAGGTCGCGCGCGCCGGCCTGCGAGCGCTCGACGACGACATGCCGTGGCGGTCCCGGGCCATCACGGTGCTGCGCGTGCAGTTCGCCGATCGCGAGCACGAGCTGCGCGAGGTGCTCTCGGGCCTCTGCGACGTCGAGGCGGTGCTGCTGCGGTGACGGGCGCAGGCGACGCGGTCGACATCGCGCACGGCGGGTACATCGCCGTCGACCCGGACGATCTGAGGGCGGTGGCGGGCCGGGTGCGCGGCCACTCCGTGCAGGCGGCCCTCGCACGGGAGGATCTCCTGGCGATCCCCACGGCGATCGACGGGCTCGGCGTCGGGGGCGTTCCCGCGCTGTGGGCGGCGGTCGGCCGGCTCGCGCAGATCGAGTCGGCGCTGGACGGGCTTGCGAGCGGCATCGGGACGATGGCCGACGTGTTCGAGCTCGCCGACGTGCGCGCGCAGCAGGCGCTGCTCGGCCCCGGCGACGCCGACGCGGCGCACGGGCGGGAGCTGCGGCAGCGAGCCGACCTGCTCCTGTCCCGCAACGTGCTCCTGAACGAGACGGAGCGGCGGCTGCGCGAGGACTGGTTCCGGCATGCCGTCGACGGCTTCGCGCCGCCGGGCGCGGGGGATCCGGACCCGGCCGTCCTGCTCCCGCCGCTGGTGCTCCCGCCTCCGGGGACGCTGCCCGACCTGGGGGCCGTCGTGCGGCAGGCTCCCCTCCTGGCGCAGGCCATCCTGCAGGTCGTCGCCGCGGGCGCCGGAGTCCTGCCTCCCGGTATGAGGGTGCGGCCGACGCCGGGGAGGGCCGTGGTCGTGGGGGCCGACGGCACCGCTCTCGCGCCACGGAGCGCATCGCCGGCCTCGCCGCCCGTGCCGGATCCGCACGAGCCCGCGGTGCGGCCGGGCGACGTCCGCGTGACGCGCTCGGAGCCCGTCCGCAGCGTGGCGGCCGTCCCACCGCAGACTCTGAGTGAGGCCGTCGCCCGCGTGCCGTACGGCAGCCAGCCGCAGGTGCGGGTGGAGACCTACGAGTTCGAGGACGGGTCGCGGCGCGTCGTCGCCTACGTGGACGGCACCCGTCCGGGGAAGGGGCCCGAGGAGCCGTGGGACATGGCGTCGAACGCGGAGCTGTACCTGAATCGCGAGGAGTCCGACTCGCTCAAGGCTGTCGTCGCCGCGCTGCGCGACGCGGGGGCCGACGACGGCACCCCGGTCGATCTGGTCGGATACTCGCAGGGCGGGATGCTCGTGGATGAGGTCGCACAGACGGGCGAGTTCGCCGTACAGGGCGTGTTCACGATCGGGGCGCCGGTCGAGGCGGCACTGCCCAGGGACGTGCTGAGCGTCGCCGTGCGGCACACGGACGATCCGGTCGCCGGCCTCGCGGGTGGGGGCAGTCCGTACGGCACGGGATCACCCGACAGCCTCGTCATCACGCGCGCGGCCTTCCCGGGGCACGGCCTCGATCCCGGCATGCCGGCGCACCAGCTCGACGCCTATCGGGACACCGTGCGATCGGCCGAGCAGTCCGGCGATCCGCGCATGGCCGCGATCCGCGAGCATCTCGCGCGGCTGGGGAAGGCGCAGTCGGTAACGACGGTGGACTACACCGCCGAGCGGGTCGGGTCGTGAGAATGGGACGCCGGGTCGCGGGTTCAGCGGTCGCGGTCGCGGCGGCGCTGCGGGCGCAGGATCGCGTTGAAGATCGCGTTGATGACGGCGATGAGGAACGCGGCGACGATCGTCCAGCCGAAGCCGCCGAGCGCCAGTCCCCATCCCCAGAAGCCCGTGATCCAGGCGGTCAGCCAGAGCAGGAACCCGTTGATCACGAGGGAGATCAGCCCGAGCGTCAGGATGTACAGGGGGATCGCGACGACCTTCACCACGGTGCCGACGATCGTGTTCACCACGGCGAACACGGCGCCGATCGCGAGCAGGGTGACGAGCAGCGGGACCATGCCGCCCGGCGGGTAGGGGGTGACCGTGACCTCGAGGACGGTGATCAGGCTCACGACCCAGATGGCGAAGGCGTTCACGACGACGCGGATGAGGAACCTCATGAGGCCGATTGTCCCACCCGAAACCGGGATCCGCCGGGGAGTCCCGCGAAGTCCGTCGTGTCGATGCCGTCGGACGGCGCAGAGGGCCGCGGATCTAGACTCGACGCGTGAGCGAAGAGATCCTGCCCCGCATCCGTGAAGAGATCGCATCCCTGCCCCCGTACCGGCAGGGCAAGCAGGCCGGCGCGGACGCGTTCAAGCTCTCGAGCAACGAGAACCCGTTCGAGCCGCTGCCGTCGGTCGTCGCGGCGCTGACGGCGGGGGCGCCGATCAACCGCTATCCGGACGCCACGGCGGGGGCGCTGCGCGCACGCCTGGGCGAGCGGTACGGCGTCGCGCCCGACGCGGTGCACGTCGCCTCGGGCAGCGTCGCGATCCTGTATCAGCTGGTGGCGGCGGCCGCGACGGTCGGCGACGAGGTCGTGTACGCCTGGCGCTCCTTCGAGGCCTACCCCGGCCTGCCCCTCGTGGCCGGGGCGACCGGCGTGCAGGTGCCGCTCACCGCCGACTCCCGCCACGACCTCGATGCGATGGCTGCGGCGATCACCGAGCGCACCCGCGTGGTGATCGTGTGCACCCCGAACAACCCGACCGGTCCGATCGTCACGAGCGCCGAGTTCGCGGCGTTCGTCGCCCAGGTGCCGCGCGACGTGCTGATCGTCCTCGACGAGGCCTACGCCGAGTTCGTCACCGCCCTCGACGCGGTCGACGGCCTGGCCGAGCGCGTCTTCGAGACGCACCCCAACGTCGTCGTGCTGCGCACGTTCTCCAAGGCCTACGGTCTCGCCGGGCTCCGGATCGGCTACGCGATCGGCCACCCCCGCGTCCTGGACGCGGCCCGCACGACGGCGATCCCGCTGTCCGTGACGGCCGCCGCCGAGGGCGCCGCGATCGCGAGCCTCGACGCCGAGGACGAGCTGCGCGCCCGCGTCGCGGTCATCGTCGAGCGCCGCGCCGAGCTCGTCGCGGGCCTGCGCGCCCAAGGGTGGGACGTGCCCGACGCGCAGGGCAACTTCGTCTGGCTCCCCACGGGCGATGCGACCGCCGACATCGCCGCGGCGTTCGAGGACGCCGGGCTCATCGTGCGCGCCTTCCCCGGAGACGGGATCCGGATCTCGGTCGGCGAGGCGGAGTCGCTGCCCCGCGTGCTGGCCGTCGCCGCCGCCCAGCGCTGAGGGGCGCCCGCGACGCGGCACCCTCCGCCGCGACGGGCGGACCCGCGCGCGTCCCGCACGAGGCGGTCGGCGCGGGCGGGATCCGATGCAAGGCGTCCCATGCAAAAAGCTAGGGGGACCTGGCATAAATACCTGGGACACCTGGATATCCGCGAGGCTGCATACGTCCGTGGGGATCGTGACAGGACCCTTCGGATCGTTTGTGCGCACCCTCCACTGCGAAGCCGGAATCCTCGGTTAGCGTAGACAAGGTGACTGACGCCGATATCCCCGTCGTCCGCGTCCTCGACGCCGACGGCAGCTACGCCCCGAACGCCGCGGCCGAGCAGTATCTGCCCCTCATCGACGCGCTCCCGGACAGCGAGCTCGAGCAGCTCTACCGGGACATGGTCGCGATCCGCGCGATCGACACCCAGGCCACGAACCTGCAGCGCCAGGGCCAGCTCGCGCTGTGGCCGCCGAGCCGCGGGCAGGAGGCCGCGCAGGTCGGATCCGCTCGTGCCGCGCGCCCGCAGGACACGATCTTCCCGTCCTACCGCGAGCACGCCGTCACCCGCATCAGGGGCGTGGACCCGGTCGACATCATCAAGCTCATGCGCGGCACCTCGAACGGCGGCTGGGATCCCACAGATCCGCGCAACGGCAACACGCGCATCTACACGCTCGTGCTCGGCTCGCAGACCCTGCACGCCACGGGTCTGGCGATGGGGCTCGTGTTCGACGGCAAGTGCGGCACCGGAGACCCGGATCGCGATGAGGCCGTCATGGTCTACTACGGCGACGGCGCCTCGAGCCAGGGCGACGTGCACGAGGCGATGGTGTTCGCCGCGAGCTACCGCACCCCCGAGGTCTTCTTCCTGCAGAACAACCACTGGGCGATCTCGGTGCCGGTGAGCACCCAGTCGCGCGTGCCGCTCGTGCAGCGCGGCATCGGCTATGGCATCCCCTCGGTGCGGGTCGATGGCAACGACGTGCTCGCCAGCTACGCCGTCACCCGGCGGGCGCTCGACGAGGCGCGTGCCGGCGACGGTCCGCGGGCGATCGAGGCCGTGACCTACCGCATGGGCGCGCACACCACGAGCGACGACCCGACCAAGTACCGCGGCAGCGCCGAGGAGCAGGAGTGGGCGCAGCGCGACCCGATCGCCCGCATGCGCGCGTACCTCGAGAACCGCGGCGCGGGGGAGTCCTTCTTCGCCGACGTCGAGGCGGAGGCGGCCGACGCGGCCGAGGATCTGCGGGTGCGCACCCTCGAGCTCGTCGCGCCCGGTCACGACGCGATCTTCGACAACGTGTACAGCGATCCGCACCCGCTCGTGGCCGAGCAGAAGGCGTGGCACCAGCAGTACGAGGCCTCGTTCAGCTCGGGCGCGGCGGCCGGACGGCAGGAGGAGAGCCGATGACCACCGTCGACACCACCACCGGTACCCGCATCGAGACGATGCCGTTCAGCAAGGCGCTGAACGCGGGCCTGCGCAAGGCGATGGAGGACGACCCGCGCGTCCTCCTCATGGGCGAGGACATCGGCGCCCTCGGCGGCGTGTTCCGCGTCACCGAGCACCTGCAGCGCGACTTCGGGCCGCAGCGCGTGCTCGACACCCCCCTCGCGGAGTCGGGCATCGTCGGCACCGCGATCGGCCTCGCGATGGGCGGATTCCGCCCCGTCGTCGAGATCCAGTTCGACGGCTTCGTCTTCCCGGCGTTCGACCAGATCACCACACAGCTCGCCAAGATCACGGCCCGGCACGAGGGTGCGCTCTCGATGCCGATCGTGATCCGCATCCCGTACGGCGGGCACATCGGCGCGGTCGAGCACCACCAGGAGAGCCCGGAGACCTACTTCGCGCACACTCCCGGCCTGCGCGTGGTGTCGCCGTCGACGCCGAACGACGCGTACTGGATGATCCAGGAGGCGATCGCCTCGAACGACCCGGTGATCTTCCTCGAGCCGAAGAGCCGGTACTGGCCCAAGGGCGAGGTCGACCTCGCCGCCCCCGCCCTGCCGTTGCATGCGTCGCGCGTGGTGCGTCGCGGATCCGACGTCACTCTCGTCGGGCACGGCGCCATGGTCTCGACCCTGCTGCAGGCCGCCGCTCTCGCCGAGGCCGAGGGCACCAGCTGCGAGGTCGTCGACCTGCGCTCGCTGTCGCCGGTCGACTACGGGCCGATCCTCGACTCGGTGCGATCGACGGGCCGGATGGTCTACGCGCAGGAGGCGCCGGGCTTCGTGAGCCTCGGCAGCGAGATCGCAGCGACCGTCATGGAGCGGGCGTTCTACGCGCTCGAGGCGCCGGTGCTGCGGGTGTCGGGCTACGACACCCCGTTCCCGCCCGCGAAGCTCGAGGGCGCCTACCTGCCGGATCCGGACCGGATCCTCGAGGCCGTCGACCGGTCCCTCGCGTACTGACGGCCCCGTCTCCTCCCCTTCCTGAACACAACGCAGGAGAATCGTCACACTCAGCCTCCATCCGCCCGCTGACCTGCAGGATCTCCTGCGTCAGGTTCAGGCAGGGGGGCTGAGCGGAAAGGATCCCGACCATGAGCACCCAGACCTTCACCCTCCCGGACGTCGGCGAGGGCCTGACCGAGGCCGAGATCGTCACCTGGCGGGTCGCCCCGGGCGACGCCGTCGCGGTCAACGACGTGATCTGCGAGATCGAGACGGCCAAGTCGCTCGTCGAGCTGCCCTCGCCGCACGCCGGCACGGTCGGCGAGCTGCTCGTGCCGGAGGGGAAGACGGTCGACGTCGGCACCCCGATCATCACGTTCCTGACCGGCGCTCCGGAGGCGGCCGCCCCGGCGCCGGCGGCTCCGGCGGCGGAGGGATCCGGATCCGTGCTCGTCGGCTACGGATCCGGTACCGAGGCGACCTCGCGCCGCCGTCGCCCTGCCGAGCGGCCGGTGCGCTCCACCGTCGGCGTCATCGCCAAGCCCCCGATCCGCAAGCTCGCGCGCGACCTCGACGTCGACCTCACCCAGGTCACCCCGACGGGCGCCGACGGCGAGGTCACCCGCGACGACGTGATGAAGCACGCCGAGCAGGCGAGCGTGTTCCGCAACATCCAGACCCCCGAATGGGGCGCCGTGCGCGAGGAGACCGTGCCTGCGCCGCAGCCCGCGCCGGTCGGACTCGCGCGCGGGATCGCGCCCTCGCGCGCTTCGATCGGCGCGGACGAGAGCCGCACCGAGTCGATCCCGGTCAAGGGCGTGCGCAAGGCCACGTCGTCGGCCATGGTGCAGAGCGCCTACTCCGCCCCGCACGTGACGGTGTGGAAGGAGGTCGACGCGACCCGCACCATGGAGCTCGTGAAGCGCCTGAAGGCGTCGCCCGACTTCGCCGACATCAAGGTGTCGCCGCTTCTGATCGTCGCGCGCGCCGTGATCTGGGCCGTGCGCCGCACCCCGATGGTCAACGCCGCCTGGATCGACACGGCCGACGGCGCCGAGATCGCGGTGCGCCACTACGTCAACCTCGGCATCGCCGCCGCCACTCCGCGGGGCCTGCTCGTGCCGAACATCAAGGACGCGCAGGATCTGGGCATGAAGGATCTGGCCCGCGCGCTCAACCGGCTCACCACGACCGCCCGCGAGGGCAAGTCGACGCCGGCCGACCAGCAGGGCGGAACCATCACGATCACCAACATCGGCGTGTTCGGGATGGATGCGGGCACCCCGATCATCAACCCCGGAGAGGCCGGCATCGTGGCGATGGGCACCATCAGCCAGAAGCCGTGGGTCGTGGACGGCGAGGTGCGTCCGCGCTGGGTGACGACCGTCGCCGGATCCTTCGACCACCGCGTGGTGGACGGCGACGGCATGAGCCGCTTCATCGCCGACGTCGCCGCCGTGCTCGAGGAGCCCGCGCTGCTGGTGGACTGAGACCGGATCCCGATCCCGGACTCCGGATCCCGGATCCGGCCGGGTCGGCTCTCAGCCCTGCAGCCGGCGTGCCACGAGCTGCGGCAGGCCGACCGTCCGTGCGGCGGCCAGGGCCGTCGAGACCGCGCCGGCGAGCACGATGTCGGCGCCGAGCTTCGAGCGCAGGATCGCGGGCGCCGGCAGGTCGAGCAGCGGGCGCAGCACGTCGCGCGCCGCGTCGAGCACCGGCTGGATGCTCTCGGCGATCGCGCCGCAGACGATCACGCGCTCCGGGTCGTAGGTGCTGCCGAGCACGGCCACCACGCGAGCGAGGAAGGCGCCGGTGTCGCGCACGACGCGGGCCGCGTCGGCGTCCCCGGTCTCCGCCAGGGCGAGCACCCGGTCCGCGGTGAGGCCTTCCGTGGCGAGCCGGGCCAGCGCTCCGTCGGCGGCCGCGTCTCCCGAGGCGAGCAGTTCGCCGGCGATGCGGGTGATCGTGGGGCCGAGCCCGTCGGCCGAGTCCACCCCGCGCACGTGGTCGAAGAGCACCATCTCGCCGACGCCGCCGTGGGCGCCGTGCAGGATGTGCCCGTCCACGACCGCTCCGGCGCCGAACCGCTCCCCGGCGACGAGAGCGATGTAGTCGCGGCAGCCCACGGCCTCGCCGAGATCCCCCTCCGCGGCGGCCGCGAGCACGGCGTCGTTCTTGATCTCGACGACGGGGGCCCATCCCGCCAGGAGCTCGGCGAGGCCGGGATTGGTGCGCTCCCAGAACCCGTCGGGGTGCGGCGGCGATGAGCCGTTCCGTGCGACCGGGGCCGCGACGCCCGCGCACAGGGCGAGGACGCGGTCGCGGGGGACGCCGCTGGATGCCAGCGCCGCGTCGAGGTGCTGCAGGATGACCGCGCGGCGCTGACCGACGGTGTGGTGCCGATCCAGGTCGGTGCGCCGGTGCGCGAGCGGCATGCGGGCGAGGTCGGTCACGGTCACGCCGAGGTGGGTGTCGCCGGCGTCGATCGCGATCACGGCGCCGACATCGGAGGGCAGCTCGAACCGTCGTGCCGGCCGCCCGGCCGAGTACTGGCCCGCGTCGCGGGCGTTGGGCAGCTCGCGCACGACGCCCGCCTCCACCAGCGTGTCGATCGCGTCGATCGTCGTCGACCGCGTGAGCGAGGCGCCGGCCATCGCCTCGGTGGCGGTGAAGGGGCCGCGGCCCCAGGCGAAGTCCAGCACCTGCCCGAGGCTCGGTCGGCTGCCGCCG
>JABLTH010101884.1_pt1 | contig 23002 bp, 19 predicted proteins | sample 7875711 | NCBI WGS metagenome assembly JABLTH01 (sample SAMN14941262, study PRJNA633318) | bioreactor metagenome | isolation source: bioreactor | place: China | collected 2019-03-05 | reverse complement strand
TTTAAGGCCGTGTACGCTGGCAAACTTGAATAAGTCGGGTCGTCTGGCCATGCTGCCATCGTCATTGACGATTTCGCATAACACGCCAACCGGCTGCAAACCGGCCATGGCCGCCAGATCATGCGCCGCTTCGGTGTGGCCAGGCCGCTCGAGCACGCCACCACGGCGGGCGCGTAGCGGAAAGATATGGCCGGGGCGGTGAAAATGCTCGGCCTGGCTGCTGGGGTCGGCCAACTTACGCAGGGTCAGGGCACGATCCGCGGCTGAAATGCCACTGGTGGTGCCATATTTGTAATCCACACTCACGGTAAATGCGGTGCGGAACGGGTCGGCATTGTGTGTCACCATTTGTGGCAATTCCAGGGCTTGCAAGCGTTGTGCGGGCATACCGACGCAGACCAGACCACTGCTGTGTTTGACCAGGAAGGCCATTTTTTCAGTGGTGATTTTTTCGGCGGCGATAATCAGGTCACCTTCGTTTTCGCGGTCGGTATCATCGACCACAATCACGAATTCGCCGTTGGCGATGGCTTGAATGGCGCTAGCGACCGAATCAAATGGTTGGTTTTTTTCTAACATAGACAGTCCTTTTACTCACGCGGCCAGGCTGAGATTCAGTACCCTGGCCGCATTTTGATAAAACACCTTTTCGAGCACGGCATCCTTGAAGCCCAGTGCCGCAAAATCAGCGATGGTTTGTTTCATGGGGCGGAACGGATAAGAGGTGCCAAACAGTAACTGGTCGCCCAGAAACTGGTTGGCGGCCTGGACATACAGCTCGGCGCCGGGCTGGAAAATGTACATATCCGGCACCAGGTACAGATTGGGGTAGCGGAAGGCGGCACCGACAATCTCGTTCACAAACGGGTAATAGCCGTGAAAACAAATAATGTTCAATTGGGGATATTTACGCGCCAGCCGTGCCACCGCATTCGGATGCGCATAGTCGAGATCCGGTGTGGTTGGACCCGACATCACGCACACCGGCACGCCATACTGCTGGCACGCGTCATACACCGGGTCAAACAGCGGATCATCCACCTGCCGCGCAGGCTTGCCAAAGCCCGGCTCGATATTGATGGCTTTAAAGCCATAATGGTCTATGGCTTTTTCAATCGCTGCCAAGGTGCTGTCCACGCCGCGACTTTCAATATCCACCGAGCCCAGCCCCACCAGCTTGGCGCTGTGTTTGACCAGGTCGGCAATGTGCTGATCATCAATGGTTAGGTCTGGCGTTTCACGGCCAACCACTACTGCAATATCAATACCGGCGTCGTCAATTTCTTGCAAATAGCCCTCAACCGTGTAAGAGCGGCGGAAATGCTCGGGTTCTAACGAACCCACGCGTTGATTCAACCATTTGGCCGTTTCATAGGCTGGCGTGTTGGGCGTGGCGCCAAAAAAGTCATGCAAAAACGCAGGACGGTTACGTAAATCAATAATTTTTTGTTTCATATCTATTCTTTAGTGATGGAAACACTTAAGCAATGCGCGAGCGGGATGAAGACCAAGGCGCACGGCACGCAAAAATCGGAATGTACAAGGCGTGCATGAGGATTTTGAGTACCGCGCAACGCTGTTATTCGCCCGCGTAGCTATGGATCATGTGTTTTCTATGAGTAAAAGCTAGGGGTGGGATACTGCCCATTCAGCGCCCACTCGCCTAACTCCTTGAATTTGTAATCAACCGGGTCATGCAAGGTATACACACGCAAATTCCGCCAGAAACGGTCCATGCGCAGCTTGGCTGTGGTCGCACGGGCGCCTGCCACCTCAAAAATACGCGTGGTCACATCCAGCCCGGCACGGGTCGCCTGCACTTTGGCCGAGAATACGGCCAGCGCCACTTCTCCGCGTTGTGCGTCATCGAGTGACAGTCCTTGCTGCCAGGCCGCATCGAGCAATTCGGCAGCATGGTCGGCCAGTACAGATGATGCATGTAATCCTGCCCAAAACTCGCCGTAATGCAGCAAGGTATAAGGATCCTCATACACACTATTTGCCAACGAAGCAGACCAGACCCGGCTGCTGCCACGGGTGTATTTGGCGCCCTCGGCCAGCGCCCCTTCGGCAATACCCAGGTAGATATTGGTAAAAATCAGCTGGGCCACCAACGAACGCAGACTGGCAAACGACGAACTGAGTGGACCAGGCTGCATGAGTAACTCATGATCGTCCACCTTGAGCTGGTTAAATTCGGCGCTACCACTGTCGGTCTGGCGCTGGCCGATGTTGTCCCAGTCGCCCTTGAGCGTAATCCCTACGCGACTGGTCGGCACCGCAGCCACCAGAAATTTGCCGCTGCCTTCTTCTATGGCAGACACGATCAGGAAGTCAGAATCCATGGAGCCGGAGCAAAAACTTTTTTGCCCGTGAAACAGATAGCCACCGTCTACCTTACGTGCCACCGTACGCTGGTCCAGCGGATTGAGGGCATTGCCCCACCACAGGTTCTGGTGCGCAGTGAGCTTGAAATAATGCTGCCACTGCGTCTCGCTGCCATATAAACGAATGGAAGCCAGCATCAAAAACTGGAACGCAAACACCTGTGCAATCGAACTGTCGACACGGGCAATCTGGCGGATGATGCGGTAGGTCTGCGCCCAGCTGGCGCCCAAGCCCCCTGCCTGTTGCGGTAGCCACAAACTGAGCAAGCCGCTGTCCCTTACCGCCTGCCGCTGCTGATAGGGCGTCCCTCCTGCGACATCGCGTTCAACCGCGGTGAGTGCCAAATAGTCGCAAAGTTGATCGGCGCGCTGTTGCGGTGTGCCGTGAAACAAAATGCCATGCTCCGCTTCAGCGGCGGGCGGGCGTAAATTCAGAGCCAATGTCATCTTCCCCCCTACGCAGCATGCTTAACAGATTGGGCTGCGCCAAACGGGCCGGTGAGATTGGTCGTAATGCTAACCTCATGTGGGGCCTGTTGCTGGAGCGGCAAAAGCGGGAACAATAATTCAGCGACACGGTAAGCCTCCTCCAGATGTGGGTAGCCTGAGAAAATAAAATAATCAATGCCAAGCGCCTGATACTCTTTAATGCGGTCAGCCACTTCTTGCGGATTGCCCACCAGCGCAGTCCCCGCACCGCCGCGCACCAGGCCCACACCCGCCCACAGATTAGGCGAGACTTCGAGCTGGTCACGGCGGCCATGATGCAAAGCCGTCATGCGTTTTTGTGCGACAGAATCAAAGTTGGCCACTGCAGCCTGTGCTGCCGCGATCGTGTCATCAGTGACCTGCGAAATGAGTGTGTCTGCGGCTTGCCAGGCTTGCTCGCTGGTTTCACGCACAATCACATGCAAGCGGATGCCAAACCGGATATGGCGGCCTTTGGCTGCCGCAGCCGCGCGGATGACCTTGATTTTCTCGGCCACGGCGGCAGGCGGTTCACCCCAGGTTAAATGCACATCAATATGCTCGCTACTGAGTTTGATGGCGGCCTCGGAAGCGCCGCCGATAAAGAGTGGCGGGTAAGGTTTTTGCAGGCTACCAGTTGGTAAGCTGGCTCCCTTGACGCTTAAATAATCGCCCTCAAAATCCACGCGCTGCTCGCTCAGGACTTTGCGCCAAATGGTCAAAAATTCCTCAGCCTCCGCATAACGAGCATCATGATCGAGAAAGCTGCCCTCGGCCTGCTGTTCGGCAGGGTCGCCGCCCGCCACCACATTAATCAGCAGCCGCCCGCCCGAGATACGGTCCAGCGTCGAGGCCATGCGCGCCGACACCACCGGTGAAATAAACCCTGGGCGCGTGGCGACTAAAAACTTGAGCTGGCTGGTTTCATTGATCAGCGCCGAAGAAATGACCCAGGCATCTTCGCAAGAGCGGCCAGACGGCACCAGCACACCGCCATAGCCCAGCCGGTCAGCCGCCTGGGCAATCTGTTTAAGATAAGAAAACGTGGCCGGTCTGGCGCCCTGGCTGCTGCCAAGATACCGTTGATCGCCATGCGTGGGTAAAAACCAGAATATTTGCATCGACTACCCTTTACAACCCATTCAACAGAAATAACAGCTTGAAAAGTGCAAAGTCCATGCCACAAATAAAAGACTTGTAATTCAATTACTTAAAAAAATTATTTTTTTGATTGCTGCAAAATCAGCAACTTGTTCAGCAGTGCTGCTGCGTTTGCAGCACCCTGCATCGATTTCAGCAGGCGGATGTAGAGCAGTGCCATTTGCATACCTCACGCAGCAATAAGCAACCACAAGCCCTCCTTTTCTTAACCCCATGATTTGATGGCATTTATTGTTTTAACCCGTCATCTCATGCCTGCGGTAGCACGACCTCGGCCTGATTGGCATGCATTCTGCTAATTCAGACGGGTAATTAAATCATTATTTCTAATGAGAGATTTATTTATAACTTTAAAGAATATGAATAGCGCCATTACTTATTGGCACGAAATTGCAGCCTGGATTACTGTATCTGGGCTTAACTCTATGGAAAGACAGTGAGATCCTCACGATGGCAAATCTATTAGCAAACGATTTTTATGCGACTGAACACGACACGCAGTTTGAGCAACAGCGTCTGTTAACCATGCCGAACTCGCGGGCCATGTCGACCTCGATTCGAGCGACCGCGCAGGTGTTTGAAGATCCGAAGTCGATCGCCTTGCTTAATCGCATCAAGCAAATTGCCCCCAGTGACGCCAACGTCTTGATCATTGGCGAAACCGGCACGGGCAAGGAGTTGATTGCCCGCCATGTGCATGCCTTGAGCTACCGTAAATCCAAACCATTTGTCGCGGTGAATTGCGGGGCGTTCTCGGAAACACTGGTCGAAAGTGAATTGTTCGGCCATGAAAAAGGCGCGTTTACCGGGGCGGTCACTGCCAAAGCCGGCTGGTTTGAAGAGGCCAATGGCGGCACGCTGTTTCTGGATGAGATCGGTGATTTGCCGCTGAGTCTCCAGGTGAAACTGTTACGTGTACTACAAGAGCGCGAGGTCGTACGGCTAGGCGCGCGCAAACCAACCCCGATTGATGTGCGGCTGATTGCAGCGACCAACGTACGCCTGGAAGAGGCCGTGCTGGCTGGTAACTTCAGGGAGGATTTATTCTACCGTTTACGCGTTGCGCACCTGGAGCTGCCAACCCTGCGCAACCGGCCCGGCGATATTTTGCCACTGGCAGATTATTTTGTTGGCGAATATACACGGCGGTTGGGCTACGCCACCATCCGCCTCGATGACTCGGCCAAGCAAAAATTATTGCAGCATAGTTGGCCAGGTAATATCCGCGAACTCGAAAATGTGATTCATCACTCCTTGCTGATTTGCCGCAACAATGTGGTGCGCAGTGAGGATTTACATTTGTCCTCAATCTCGCTACACCGCCCCAAAGCCGCCTTGCAGGCCTTGCCCAGCGAAGCAGATACTGACTCGCTGGAGGCGTCGCTGCAGCCGTTGTTTGAAACGGGCAAAGCGCAGCTTTATGACTATGTGGAAGACACGCTGGTACGTGCCGCCTATCAGCATTGCCACCATAATCAGGTGCAAACCGCCAAGCTGCTGGGCTTGAGCCGCAATGTGTTGCGCGCCAAGCTGATTAAAATGGGAGCGATCAATGCGCTTAAATAAGCTTGCCTCTGTGCAAACAGCAGCCATCGAAAGCGGCAGCCTACGCTGGAAAGCCAGTGCTCACTTACCGACAGAATATGGGCAGTACCGTTTACACGCGTTTGTTGATATGCACAGCGGGCAGGAGCAGATCGCACTGGTGCTTGGCGAGGTCAGCGGTCAAGCCAGAGTGCTAACCCGCGTGCACTCTGAATGCCTGACCGGGGATGTGTTTGGCTCACAGCGCTGCGATTGCGGGGAACAGTTCAAACGCTCGCAGCAACTGATTCAGGCGCGTGGCAATGGCATTATTCTGTATCTGCGCGGACATGAAGGGCGCGGCATCGGCATCAGCAACAAGGTGCAGGCCTATGATTTGCAAGACACCGGCTTGGATACGGTGGCGGCAAACCTCGCCCTGGGCCTGCCTGTAGACCAGCGAGCATATGATGATGCCGCCAGTATGCTGCAGCATTTTGAGGTGAAGTCGATTGAGTTACTGAGTAACAACCCGGATAAGTCGCGCGCCCTCACCCGGTTGGGCATCCTAGTGGAGGCCGTGACGCCGTTAGAGATCGCAAGCAATCCAGCCAATGCCGACTATCTGGCGACCAAAAAGCACAGACTGGGGCATCACCTGAGTTTAGTGCCTTAGGCTAGACGCTCAAGCGTTGCAACAGCTGCTTGAGTGTGGCCTCGGTGGGCTGGCGCACGGCGGGTTGTTCTAGCAAAGACGGCAGCGGTGCACGCTGCAGGCGTGCCTGCAAATCCTTAAGCTGTTGCTGCAACTGCTGCAGTTTTTGGGGATCGCGTTGTGGCGGGATTTCAAACTCATTTTGGCTGCCATAGCCTTCAAACAGCAAGGTTTCTATTCCCACCACCAAAGCCAGAATACGGTCACCGCCAAACACTTCGTCGAATGCCAGGTCTATCGCGGCCATGCCCTGCAAACGGCGGATCGCCTCAAACTTCCAGTTGGCCTTGCCATCAAACACCCATTCCGTCATTTCGCGCGGCCCGACCTGCGTGCTTTTCGCCAATTCCTCTGGATGTTCGGTATAGAGCTGCAACATCAATGCCCGCAAGTCATCGGTCTGCTCACTCATGGCTTGCTTGGGGCTGAGCTCTGCGCGCTGCGCCGAAGAGGGCGCCGCTTTTTTTACGGTGCGCGCTTCCGCCTGTGGCAGAGACAGCATTGCCCACAGGCCGATCACCCATACGCAAACCCTGAAACAAGCACACGCCCTGAAGACTGCAGAATTCACCAACATGCCCGCCCTTTCACCGCCAATCAAAGGTCACAGTGTAATCAGCCGCAGTTGCGAGGGTCTTGGGAGATTTTCCTTTTTACAGTCACCGCCAGGCTAGGGTTGGGAATATGCTCGTCAGAACAGGCCCGAGGTTGAATGCGCAACTGGCGAAAGCAGCGGCGAAGGCAATTGTTCAAAGGCCTGCACAGGTAAAGGTTTACTGAAAAAATACCCCTGGTATCTCATACAGTCCTTGCTGTGCAGGTATTCGAGCTGCTCTATCGTTTCTACCCCCTCGGCGATCAGGGTCATTTTGAGATGCTTACCCAGATTCACCAGCGTATCGACAATCGCCTGGTCACTTTCATTATTCAGCAAGTCGCGCACAAAGGATTGATCAATTTTTAATTGCTCAAATGGCAGGTGCTTCAAGTAGGTTAATGAGGAGTATCCGGTGCCAAAATCATCCAGCGACCAACTCATGCCAAACGCCTGCAATGCGCGCATTTTCTGGATCGTATCGTCTACTTCGTTTGCCAGCATGCTCTCGGTGAGCTCCAGTTTAATCTGGCCGGGATTGGCGCCGCTGCGCGTGACAATCTCTTGCACCTCTTGCACAAAATCAGGTTGGCGCAGCTGCGAAGTGCTCACATTCACCGCAATACTCAAGTGCGATAAATGCGGATGCTCAGACCATTTCACCAACTGCGCACAGGCTTCTTTTAATACCCAATTACCAATTGGCAAAATCAGGCCGGTTTCTTCTGCGGCAGTGATGAACACGCCAGGCGGGATCAAGCCCCGCTCAGGATGCTGCCAGCGCAACAAAGCCTCTGCCCCAAAAATGTGACCTTGCGCATCCACCTGCGGCTGGTAATGCAAACAGAAATGCCCTTTGGCGAGCGCTTCGCGCATATCCGCATACAGCCCGCTACGCAAGGTAATATCAGACTGCATCACAATCAAGGCAATCCCTAAAACGCCTAAGGCGGCAATGTTATTCATCCATGCCCCCACTGCCCTGATTTCAGGGTTTGCAATCAAAGACACCTGCGTAATGCCAATGTCAGACGAACCGAAAATCAAACACCCTAACAGCATCAGCAACGGAAAAATAACACGCAGATAAATGCCCTCTTTACGGAACACCAGCGATGATCCTGCAGCAATCGGCAGATAATACATATGCACCGAGCGGACCACGCCGGGCAATGGGACATCGAAAACACAAATGGCAGAAATGACCACGGCCAAGCCATGCGCCATAGAAATAGCCGCCAGGCGATCCTGGCCGGCATTGATCATGGCCACCACAAGAATGCTCAATATCACCAGGGAAAAGTTAAAGGCCATTAACAGCCATTTGCCCTGCCATAGATAGTAGCCGCTCCAAGCCCCCCCTAGGATGATGGAAGCCCAGGCACCGATTGCCAGTAACAGTTTCACCCGCAATTGATGCGGGTCTTGCGCAAACTGGAAAAGCTCGCCTTTAAACAGTTTGGCAACCAGTCGCAGTTGTAGCGGGGTGTTTTTAAAGTGTGGCATTAGGCGCGCCTGTCATCCAATTGACCATTGCCAATCCACCACAAACGACTGCGACAGCGCAGTGCAAGCAAGTCATTTCTCTTTAGTAAGTGGTCGATCATAAAGCCCTCAGCGGCGGATACCCTCAATGGGCGAAACAGCACGCAGGCTTTGCCGAGACGGCATAAGCCCAGCCCACACAACACACTACTTGAAAGAACTTGATACATTAACCCTTGCGGTAAATGGTAGCCCCGCTGTCATCAGCAACTGCTTTTAGACCGGAAGCTTTGCGTCCCTGCTTTTCAGCAGGTTTGCCTTTTATAATGGTACTTAACAATAGGTGACAAGTTCATCAAACTTTGTAACGGTTGTCAATCCTCTAGACATTCAATACTGTATGTTTGTCATTAAAAAGCCGCACACACATTTTTCTCAGCAACAATCATGCCTTTTATCTCTGGCAAAAGGCTCGATTGGCAATCTACCGATGGATAGATTTCACTGTCACTCATGTGCCAGCGGGGGCAGTTTTCGAATGTTTGCAACAGCCTTCACACTCGTTGGTTCAAGAGGATGATTCCAGGCGGATTGTATAAAACTGACTAACTGAGCCACCTCAGTATCATTCAAGGTATGTCTGAACTTTGGCATATTGAAGGGTGCCGCCACCCCTTGTGGTTTTAGCTGAGGTGAGCCATTCAAAATGACATTAATGAGTGAGGAGGGGTCTGGATCCATCACAGCCGGGTTGCCCGCAAGCGGTGATAAATAAGGGGCTACCCCTTTACCCTCTTGTCCATGACAAGCTGCACAATATTGCTGATAAAGCCGGGCGCCAGGATAGGTTGTCAATGATTTGAATTGCGCCAATGTCGCACCAGAATTGTATTTATACGTCGTTTGACCTTTATCGTTTGTCCCTTTGATTGTTTTCAAGTAGCTAGCGATGCCCGTTAAATCCTGGATAGTCATGCCTTCAGTACTGTTATTAATGACCGTAGTCATGGTGCCAAAAGCGGAGCTATGCTGATTAGCACCAGATTTCAGATACACAAGAATATCCGCCTCAGACCATCTGCCTAACCCGGTATTATGGTCCCCACGCAAGTTGGTGGCAGACCATCCTTCCAGGGTTTCTCCGCTTAAAAATTGATCCGATGCATGCGTCAGCCCTTTTTCTTGATAGGCAAGGCCGCGTGGCGTGTGGCAAGCACCACAATGCCCCAGCCCCTGAACCAAATAAGCGCCACGATTCCAGCTGGCATCTTTTGATGCATCAGGTTGATAACCATGCTTATCTAAAAACAGGCTATTCCAGATGGCCAAAGGGAACCTGTAATTCAATGGCCAAGGAATCTCATTCGCCCGGTTTGCTTGGCGCACCGGTTTCACGCCGTGCATGAAATACACATAGAGGGCGTGAATGTCGGCATCACTGACTTTGGCATAAGAAGGATATGGCATGGCCGGATAAAGATGATGACCATCTTTTGCCACCCCGCGCCGTAGTGCTTTGGCAAAGTCGGACTCGGTATATTTGCCGATACCTGTCTCAGCATCAGGCGTAATGTTCGTCGTATAAATCGCGCCCACTGGCGTCAGCATGGGCAGCCCGCCGGCAAAGGCTTTGCCATGGGGAGCCGTGTGACAAGAGATGCAATCGCCTACCCGCGCAAGATACTCCCCTTTTTTGATCTCTGCCGGATTGACGGCAAACACACTCAACGAAAATGTAAAGGTAAAGGCTGCGAAACCTATTTTCATCAAACCTGAGGCCATGTTCATGGTGACTCCTTATGCTTTTAGTTGATGCCCGATAGGTAGCTTGCGAATCCGTTTGCCAGTCGCTGAGAACACGGCATTTGCCAAAGCAGCCCCAATCGCCGCAGTACCCGGCTCACCAATCCCCCCCGGCGCCTCGGCGCTTTTAATCAGGTGGACATCAATAGACGGCGCTTCATTGATACGCAGCATACGGTAATCATTAAAGTTAGTTTGCTTTACACGTCCATGTTCAATGGTGATTTCGTTGTATAGCACCGCCGTCAGGCCAAAAATAACGCCCCCTTGAATTTGCGCAATCACGGTATCTGGATTCACGGTCATTCCACAGTCGACAGCGGACACGACGCGGTCGACTTTAACCTCTCCCTGATCATTGACGGTGACATCGACCACCATGGCCAAGAAACTACCGAAAGCATGCATCACAGAGACGCCACGACCTTGGCCTTTTGCTAATGGCTTGCCCCAATCACTCTTGCTGACCGCGATTTGCAAGGCATTTTTCAATCTAGGCGTTTTATTGAGTAGATCTAGACGGTATTTCACCGGATCCACTTTCGCCAAATGCGCCAGCTCATCGATAAAACTCTCGACGACAAAAGTACCGCGTGTCGGTCCAACCCCCCGCCAAAACGCGGTGGGTACATCCCGCGGCTCTACCCGTACATAATCCACATACAGGTTCGGCAAATCATAGGGCGGCTCTGCCGACACTTCCACTGCATCCGGGTCTACCCCGTTTTTGACTAACGGAGGCGCAAAGCGCGCCATGATGGAGGAACCAACAATACGGTGTGACCAAGCGACCGGCTTGCCATGAGCATCCAATCCTGCAGAGATACGGTCAAAGTAATAGGGGCGGAACATGTCATGTTGAATATCCTCTTCCCGCGTCCAAATGACCTTGACCGGGCCCTTCACCTGCTTGGCAATTTTGACCGCCTGCACGACTCCATCAAACTCTAGTCGTCGGCCAAAACCACCGCCGATGAGGAAATTATGCAACCTGACCTTTTCAACCGGAATGTTGAGCGTTTTGGCCGCCATGCCCTGGGCAAACGTCGGAATTTGCGTCCCTACCCAGAGATCACAGCCAGAAGCGCTCACCTCCACAGTGCAATTCATGGGCTCCATCGTCGCATGTGCTAAAAAGGGTTGCTCATACTCCACAGTCAGCGTTTTATCCGCTTTTTTGTAGGCACTGGTAGCATTGCCTTGCTTTTTAGCCACAGCCCCCGCTTTTTTGGACGCCTCACGCAGATCATTCACCAAATCACTGGTTTTTACCGCAGTGCTTTTACCTTCATTCCATTGAATATCCAGTGCACCCAAGCCGCGCTTGGCGGCCCAAGTATTCGTGGCTATCACAGCGACCGCATTATCCACTTTGACCACTTGCAGCACACCGGGCATTTTCAAGGCGCGGCTATCATCTACGCTTGCCAGCGTCCCGCCGAACACAGGACTGGTAGCGATCACTGCAAACTTCACATTGTCAGGGTGTGCATCGATGCCAAACTTCGCCTGGCCATTTACTTTATCAGGCGTATCTAATCGCTTGGCAGCAGTGCCAATGAGTTTAAAGTCTTTAGGGTCTTTGAGAGCGACTTGCTTGGGTACAGGCAAGGTGCTGGCCACTTTGACTAATTCCCCATAACGCAGTGTTCGTCCAGAAGCATCGTGGTAAACCACACCAGATTTTGCATAACAGGCAGATTCGGCCACTTTCCATTGCTGTGCAGCCGCAGCAATCAGCAATGATCGACACACTGCACCAGCCTGGCGCATGGGCTCCCATAACGCACGGATGGACGTTGACCCCCCGGTCACCTGCGCTCCGAGCAGCGCATCGGCATACAGCTTTTCATTCGGGGGGGCATGTTCCAGTTTCACAGAGGGGAGATCAACCTCCAACTCTTCTGCTAACAACATGGGAATAGACGTATAAACCCCCTGCCCCATTTCCACCTTGGGCATGATCATGGTGACCTCGCCCTTAGTATCAATCTTGATGAATCCATTCGGGGCGAGCACATCCTTACCGGTTTCCAGCTCGCTATAAGGTTGGGTTTGCTTGCTTTGACTCAATGCAGGCAAACTGATACTCAGCAGCATCCCGCCAGCAGTGGTCGCACTTACCGTCGCGGCAATTTTAAGAAAATCACGTCGCGGAGGATTAGAGACAGTATATTTGTCGGCCAAGCCCTGGATAAGCCCTTGTGACATAACTAGACCCCTTCCTTAGCAGCCACCTTGATAGCGGCGCGTATACGTGGATAAGTGCCGCAGCGGCAAATATTACCGGCCATGGCGGCATCAATTTGCGCGTCATTCGGGTGAGGGTGCTGGTCAAGCAGCGCACAGGCAGACATGATCTGGCCCGACTGACAATAACCACACTGCATCACCTCTAGATCTAGCCAGGCCTTTTGCACAGCCTGACCAGCGGGAGTTTCCCCTACCGCCTCTATGGTGGTGACCTTTTTACCGGCCACGGCCGAAATGGGTAATACACAGGAACGCGTTGCCTGCCCATCCACATGCACCGTACACGCGCCGCACTGCGCGATGCCACATCCAAACTTGGTTCCGGTTAAGCCGATGATGTCTCTGATCACCCAAAGAAGAGGCATATCAGCGGGTGCATCCACTTGGTGGGTGGTGCCATTAATATTCAGGGTTGCCATTGATGGCTCCTTCCTTGAAAACGTACGACTACTTGTGATTTTTATTATGAAATACGATTATTCATTGAAATAAATTAATTCACGAATAACTCAACAGTGAATTAATTTAAACCCCGAATCAAGTATAAATTTATGAAATTCTTGCCTAAAACAATTTAACCTTTTGTTTGTAAAGCGCCATTACGCTCCATCAAGAGATTAAATACGCTCCAAAACGGATTAAGTTTGGCATCCTCCTGATCGCAATAAAGAGTCAACGGGGCTCGTGCGAAACAAATGATTCTTTTGCCCTTCTTGAATGTTCTTAGGTATGGAAAAATAAAAAGGCCCTGTAAAAACAGGGCCTTATCTAATTTAAGTCAATAATATTTATTATTGTGTCGATCAGAATGGTTATATTCACAATAAATCACATGCAATAAACTCAAGCCATTGAAATAATTACAATATTCATACGTTTATCTACACATACATGAATTAAATGTAAATTAAAAAGCTTTAAATCGCTATTATTGCCATTTTAATTAACAATAATTACTACCTACGCGATCCTCAAAATATAAATCCATTGAGTCTATTTGAGTTTGAGAGCTTAAAATTTGAACCTACTAATCGTAAAGCCAATATAGTGCGATCAACAACTGCCCATAGTATGTTGTGGTTTGACCACTCTGACTTTTGGGAAACAGGCCAGCGAAAGCTGGTTTTTCATTTTATACCTGTATCTCCACAGAATCGTTCCAATCAAACTTCGTACCAGATTGGAAACACTATTCAATCCATCGGCTTAAGGTGTCCAGTAAATTAGTGGCCATTCAGGATGCTATAACTGAAAACGGCTACATGATTTGGAGATGCATATGATGGGACCTGGACGGCAGCTTGAGCATCGGAGATAGTGTTCAATCAATTGAGTTGCTAACCACTAATGTTCTGGTCGATTGCATCGACATTGCGCATGAGCAACAAATGGTCGCTCCATTTATTTTAGAGTGACTGGTTTGTGCTGAAAGCAGTTATTCCACTATTGCTTTAAAACAAACGTGGCAAGTGTTCTCAAATCATCCTCCGATAACGACTCAAATGCTGGCATTGGAATATTGCCCCATTTACCCACCCCTCCGGACCGAATATTTGCCATGACGGTATTGAGTGCCTGAGGAAGATCACGATAGCGCTCAGCAACATCGTGATAAGCGGGCCCAACAATTTTTTGATTAAGGGCATGGCAAGATAAGCAGGCATTATTGGCAAGAATTGTTCTTGCATCAGATTTATTTTGGCTGACCGGTGTTGTAGTTGTATGCGCGGATACTTCGCTCAATTTTGCACTGCCATAGGTGGTAGCCAAATACTCACTAATTAACTTTATATCCTCTTCGTTGATGGGTGCTCCGTAGGCGTGTTGCATTTTGCCAACTTCAGCAGCCCATTGTTTAAGGCTCATTCCAGGGGGTTGCAGGTTGATGTAATCTGCAGAATGGCAAATAGAACATTTCTGCTGTGCAACTTTATATCCAGGAAGTGAAGAGGATTTGAAAATAGCCGTTTCAGCAGGTAACGTGATGCTCTGAATCTTTAGAGGCTGCTGATGGGAGGGCTGATCCTGTGCAGCATACAGATGCGAACTCATGGTCAAAAACATCAGCATATATGTAAATTTCCGCATTTTCATACCCCCCTTTAAATCACATTCACCTGAAGTGTTTCGACGACATTACGCGCATACCCACCAGGATTCCAAGTAGCAACCATGGGTTGCTGCTCTCCGCTATTGGCTGTGGCACGCACCATGAGTGAGAGCGCACCTGTGACCGATGGCTTCAGTAAAATGCTCCACGCTCTAAATGAAAAACGGCCCAGGTCTTTCCCTAATTTGGCTTCTGCCCAATGTTGACCGCCATCAGAAGAGACTTCCACTTCACGGATACCGCTTCCTCCATCAAAGGCGATACCTCTTAGGCTGAGCGTCTCATTTACCTTAATTTGCTGCTGATTGTTTAAATTAGTAATAAAAGAGCGTACTTTGAGTTTGCCAATTGGCTTGGTCTTATCTGCAGTCGTAGCAGGTTCTACACATGCGCAATCATTATCTGGCAAGCGGTAGGCCGTATTCATAAAAAAACTATCGTGGCCATCAAATGCCTTATCAAGCAAAGTGATCTGACTTAAATGTTTGACCCAGTAAGTACCAAAATACCCTGGCACTATCAACTTAATGGGATATCCGTTTAAAAAAGGCAACTCTTCTCCATTCATTTCCCAAGCAATCAAAGGCTCCCCATTCAACGCATGATCAATTTCCAGCGTCTTTACAAAATCGGGAGTAGAGGGAAGGACCGGTTTATCCAGGCCATTAAACGCGACCTGGACAGTCCCTGCTTTTACGCCTGCTTTTTCTAATACGGTTTTGACAGGAACACCGACCCAGCGCGCGTTACCCATGGAGCCATTGCCGAGCTGTGCCCCAAAGACTCGCGGAACACTATATCCACGACTATTGCCCGAGCATTGATTCACAGCGACGACTTCCTCTGTAGGCATCGCTTTTAAATCGGCCAGCGAGAGAGAAAGTGGTGTGTTCACGTTTCCTCCAACCTTCAGCTGGTAGGTCTCTGGATTGATGGATAAGGGAAAGTTAGCCAAGTGATAACGTACAAAAAAAGCATCATTGGGTGTAATCACGCCTTCGTCAAACACCTCAAAAGGGGTTTCCAAATGTGGGGGGCGTGTTGTAATGCGCATGAGTTTGCGCTTTTGCGGATAGGCTATCAGTTCACGTTCCCCATTGCCAAAAGAAAGCGTCTCCATGGCAGCGGCCCAGCTTTTGCTTGACTGGCTCATCAAGCCGATTAAACCTGCCCCTGCTGCCTGCAGGAACAGTCGGCGACGCCTGATTATTTCTTCTTTGCTTTGTTTCATATGGATACTCCTTGATTAAATCCCTATTCAATTCCTCAAAAAAATAAGCCTAAGAGGGAGCAAGCTTATGCAAGTAAAGTCACTATGCAGTAGTTGATGACCGTGCCACCAACAATGAGCCAGGCAAATAAAAGCCCGCCGAGTAAAATAGGTTTGACACCCGCCTGTTTAAGTGCAGATAAATGTGTACACAACCCGAGCGCAGCCATCGCCATAGTTAGCAGCAATGTATCCAATTCATTCGCTTGCCTTACCCAGTCACTCGGCAAGATGGCGAGCGAATTTAAGCCTGCAACCAAGATAAAAATGACTGCAAACCATGGGATGGTCACTTTAGTTTTTTTCTTATCCTGCTTTAATGGCTTATCTTGATTCGCACACTCGGTTTTTGTTGGTTGACGGTTGGCCAGGTAGACCGAAAGCAACATAAGAAAAGGCGCTAGCATCATGACTCGCACCATTTTCGTAATGACTGCGGTATCGGCAATTGTGTCTCCCAGCGTTTCTCCAGTTGCAACGACCTGCGCAACCTCATGTATGGTAGAGCCGGTAAATAACCCGAATGCTTGATGACTTGGGGGCAACCAATGCCACGTTTGGTTAAGGGTGTACAAGGCCGGATAAATGAACATTGCAAGCGTGCCAAAGATGAGGACCGTAGAGACGGCAACATAGGCGTGTTCAGCGCGTCCACGTACAATCGGTTCTGTCGCCATTACCGCAGCAGCACCGCAAATTGCACTTCCCGCACCAATTAAAACCACCGTATGGGAATTCAGTCTTAAAAGTTTATGTCCCGCAATCCAGGCTAATGCGAAGGTGCTTGTCAGCACTAGCGCATCGATCAGCACTCCTTGCAATCCCACATTTGCAATGTCTGAAAAAGTCAGTCGAAAGCCGTACAGGATAATGCCTAACTGCAACAACCATTGACGTGAAAACGTAACACCTGAGGCGCATACCTTGGCGATTTTTGGGTAAATCGTGTTACCCAAACCAATTCCAATCAAAATCGCCAGTGTCAGTGGGCTAAATACATGTAGCTTCAACAAGCTTGTATCACTTAGCACCAATGCAACACTTGCAATGGCAAGGCTGAATGCCACCCCAGGTAAAACAATCTGAAAGTTCAGCTTTTGGCCCATATCAATCCTTAGTAGGGTATGAAGACGATGGGTAATTTACAAGAGAACGACTTACAATAAAAACAGATTATTTTTATAATATCTATCGATTAAACTGGTAAATTGAATTTAGGCTGCTTGAGATGCGTATCACATTAAGACAATTGCAAATATTCATTTCAATTGCGAAGTGCGGCTCAACTACGGCTGCGGGAGAAGAAATAGCCCTCTCACAATCAGCCATTAGTGCCTCCATGGCAGAATTAGAGAAAATTGTTAATACGCAGTTGTTTGACCGTGTGGGAAGACGCCTGCAACTCAATGATCATGGCAGAGCCATGATGCCTCACGCGCTTGCTTTAGTAGACCGAGCCGAAAATCTCGAAAAGTTATATGCTGGCGACAATGCGCCTAGCACCTTAATTGTTGGAGCAAGCTTAACGATTGGCAACTATCTTTTGCCCCGCCTGCTTTCCGCCTATTGGCGGCAACAAGGCCTTAGCCTGAGCGATGCATTACCACCTTTACAGATAGCGGTTGCCAATACTGCTGACATCATCCATAAAGTTGCAAACTTTGAGGTGGATATAGGACTGGTCGAAGGTGCTTGCCATCACCCTAATATCACTGTGAAACCGTGGTTAAAAGATGAGCTACTGTTGGTAGCTTCGTCTGATCATCCATTGGTACGCCAATACGATACCCGTATCATTCCAACAGAGCAGCTAGCCGATGCCAATTGGCTACTGCGCGAACCTGGATCAGGAACCCGTGAAGCCCTTGAACAGGCTTTGTCACCCGATATTTCGCATATGAGGAGTACATTAGAATTCAGTGATCATGAAGCTATCAAACATAGTGCTGCAGAAGGTTTAGGCATTGCCTGTCTCTCACGATTAGTCGTATCCGATATGCTCACCTCTGGCAAGCTTGCGCAGCTTAATACCAAGTTCAGCGGCTTACATCGAAGATTTAGCTTACTATTGCATCATCAAAAACAAGTGACTGATGGGATGCAGCATTTCATTCAGCATGCACTCAGTGAACATAATCTTTCTTAATTTAGCGTGAGGATTGGGTTGAATCCCTTTGCAGAACGTAATCGGGGTCTGAAACACGAGTGTTGGTAAACGCGTTTCTTTCAAGAGTTGTAAATTGTGTCATCTTCCAGATGCAAGGGTTATTAATCTTTACTCTCACCTTACTGATTCAGATTGGTTGAATCGTGACTTAATCAACTGAATCGCCACTAATTCACCAGACACTTTTAAGCTGTAATTGGACTTCACAGGCCTTTCTAGCTGATTATCATGTTCAATTCATACTTACTTGACTGAGGGAAGCAAAGCCAATATTATGCAATCAACAACTGACCCATAGTATATTGTGGCTTGACCACTCTGACCTTGGGGGGAAAGGCCAGCGAAAGCTGGTTTTTTCATTTCTAGACTAGCTCCCAAGACAGAATCATTCCTTCCAAACTTCGCAGATAATCTGCTCAGCATCGGTCGAAACTACGAGGTTACCTCACTATAGTAGATCATTTGCAATTACGACCTGTGTATCAATAATATGTAATTCCTGTCTTGCATCCCTTTGAAGTAATGAAAAGCGCTGAAGTTGCCGATTGAAATATAAGTTTCTTTCTCCTAAATGACAATTCAGGAAGTCATTACATATAGACCTCTCCAAAGTGTGCATTAAATGATTTTGCTCTATTGTGCTCCTACTACCATCCGCCTCAATGACCTGACTAGCTGTACAGGTTTTATATCCCTCTGAGGAATAATCAATAACAATTCCTCCACGAAGAATTGTCTGCATTTTTTTTGCCTGTGTAACCAAATTTCCGTCTCTATGTATCCAATTAATTTTCGATTGAAATGGGAGGCCCTTACTAAAAAGGACTTCCCCCTTACATGTGAATACTGAAATCTGGAAAATCCCATCAGCGCCAGTAAAGTTTTCAGGAGCTTTAGCACCTCGCCCTCGAAGTTTTTGATAATCGAACTCAACTTCATAGAGTAGCTCCCCTACATTTACCGGAATCTTCCCTATACGGGTAAGCTCTTGTCCTAAAGCACCTGTCACAGCATCTTCATCTGCAGAATTTTTTTCAAATAACCTTTCAGCTATTTTAATACCGCTCGCATATTGTTCACGTATTTGGGAAATAACATCCTCTGGTAGTAGCTCCTGCAATCCGCTGATGGATTGAGCACTCATTTTTACCTCTTAATCATTTAGTTGTTATTCAGGAAAACAGTATTTTTTAAATATCTATAGTTTTTATCAAGACCTTACTCACGGATTTTGTGTAAACCAATGACTATTTAATGAGCTTATAAAAATCTTACTTTATTCTTGTAACAATAATAACTTGATTGTTGTTACAATAATTACATGTTCCATGATGATTATTAAAACTTAGATAAACGACCAGGTTCTGGACGCAGGATTTACGGAAATCCAGTGATGTGTATTAACGATTAAGCCATGGTTTCAAATGATAAACAACCCTATTCCAATTAGTCAGAACCCTTCGATAGTCCGCATCCCATTTTACGAGGGCAAAGTTCGAGCTGGGCAATCTCGCTTTGCGTCCGCAGCGCAAGACTATGAAATGAAGGAGCTTGATCTGAATGAGTTGCTAGTCACTGATCCGCCTGCCACTTTTGTTGTACAAGTTGATCACGATTGTGACTCCATGATTGATGCCGGTATTCTCCCCGGTTCCAAACTAGTCGTTAATAGATCGCTGGGCCCCAAAGCCAAGTCATCAAATATTGTGATTGCAATTATTGACGGTGAATTCGTCGTAAAGCGCTTATACAAAAGATTTAAGATTGTCCGTCTCCTGTCTGAGAATAAGGCGAAGGCGTATCCACCTATAGAGTTTACAGAAGGACAAGAGCTCGTCATTTGGGGTGTGGTACAACATGTCATCAATTCATTCACGTAAACGAGTTTTTGCTCTCGCTGACGTTAACTCTATGTATGCCTCCTGTGAGGAGGTATTCCGTCCTGATATCCAAGGGAAGCCTGTCGTTGTGCTATCCAATAATGATGGATGCGTAATCGCCCAAAATAAGCTGGCTAAAGAAACCTTGGACATATATATGGCACGTCCGTGGTTTGAAATCAAAGAGGTTGCTGAGAAGCTTGATACAGTCGTTTTCTCTTCAAACTACGAGTTGTACGCCAATATGAGCAATCGCTTTTCGGCAGTTCTATCCAGATATTCACCGCGCATGGAAAAGTACTCAATTGATGAGGTGTTCTTGGAAATGACAGGCATCAAAGTCAACTATACGGATTATGGCCATGAGATTAAGCGAGATGTACGCGATTCAACCGGCTTGCCCATTTGCGTAGGTTTTGGCCATAGTAAGACCCTTGCAAAACTCGCCAATCATTGTGCTAAAAAGCAATCACACTGGAATGGGGTTTGTGACCTCACATCGATGTCTGAGGATGAAGTAGATACCATCCTGGCAGAGTTGCCCGTAGGTAAAGTCTGGGGCGTAGGAAATAGGCTTGAAGCCAAATTAAATGAGGTTGGTGTATTTAACGTACTGCGGTTAAAAACTGCAGACCCTAAACGAATCAGAGACAAGTTTGGCGTGTTGCTGGAGCGTACTGCGAGAGAGCTAAGTGGTGAAGTCTGGATTGAAATGGAAGATGAGCTTCCTGAAGCCAAACAGGTCATGAGCTCACGCTCGTTTGGCGTGCGCGCCTCAACGATGGAAGATCTAAGCCAGGCGATTGCGTTTCATGCAGGCATCGCGGCTGAACGCATGCGTAGTAAAGGCTTATATGCCAACGGCGTATATGTATTCGCTCAGAATAGCCCTCATGATCAAGCAGACTTTTATCCTGGGCAACTTGCGGTAGGTTTTCCAGCACCAACCAACTCAACGACAAAAATTACAAAAGCTGCATTATGGCTTTTGAAGAAAATATATAGACCTGGTATTTATTTTCAGAAATGCGGAGTTATGTTGCTGGACACTGTCTCAAGTGGTGGTTTGCAAAGCGATATGTTTGGCTTTACTGAAGGTGATCCAAAATCTGAAGCCCTGATGGAAGTGATTGATCGTATCAAACAGAAATACCCAAACAGTCCAGTTAAGTCTGCATCTGAAGGAAAAGTTCAGGCCTGGAAAATGCAGCGTAACTATTTAAGTCCTAATTACACTGGCAATTGGAATGATCTGTTAAAAGTAAAATAAATGATCCTATTACTTCATTCTTTTATCGGATTTATCACAGCAATTTTTCTTCGCTTTGAAGCAACTCAATTAATGTAGTGACTCCTACTTCATCAATTAACATTGGAAATCGCTCACCATTCGAAAAAATGTTTTGAACTAAGGTTTTCATTTGTTTTGATCTTTAATAAACAAAAAACATGGTAGTAGTTTACAAAATCACACCCCTTTTTTTATAAACATTTTTTTCGCTGCTAAAAATAAAAAAGCCCTGTAAAAACAGGGCTTTGTAAACTTAAAATCTACAATTTTAATTATTGTCAGACTCAGAACGGAATATCGTCATCAAAGTCGTCAAAATTGCCAGCTGGGTTGCTAGCAGGCTGGAAGGCATTGCGATTTGCGCCACCAGCGGCGTTACCGCTGCCCATAGCAGGTTGCTGCTGGCGTGGTGGGGCCTGGTTGTAGTCGTCCATGCCGCCTTGATCCATCTCACCGCCGTCATAGGAGGCGCTGCCGCCTTCACGGCCAGTGCCTAACATTTGCATCTGGTCGGCGACGATTTCGGTGCTGTAGCGGGTGACGCCATCTTTTTCCCATTTACGGGTTTGCAGACGGCCTTCAATATATACCGGACGGCCTTTTTTCAGGTACTCGCCGGCGATTTCGGCCAAACGGCGGTACATGACGATGTTGTGCCATTCGGTTTTTTCCTGGCGTACGCCGGATTTGTCTTTCCAGTTTTCGGTGGTGGCAATACTGAAGTTAGCCACTGCCTCACCGTTTGGCATGTAGCGCACTTCAGGGTCACGCCCGAGATTGCCCATCAAAATCACTTTGTTGACTGATGCCATGGTGTTACGACTCCCCTATTCGATTCATGATTGCTTGCGACAATGCCGCTTGAAATGCTTTGCTGCGCTGATTTTCCAACTTTACCATGAGCATGGTTTCTGAGGGAATGGCGACGACTTCATAGACGCCTTCCATCGCGCGGATATCTTGCACCAGTTTGGCGGCCTGCGCGTCATTATACCCTGCTTGCAAATGGAACCTTTTGGTTTTGACGCTGGGCGGTGCCTGCATGCCGAGCGCGAGGCCAAACCAGATCAGCATGAGCACAGCGCAGAAGACAAACACCGTGCTGCTGCCATAGGTGTGCGAGAGCCAGCCACCAAGCGCGGCGCCTAAAAACATGCCAAAGGACTGCGCGGTGTTGTGCACGCCCATGGCGGTACCTTTGGCGGCAACCGGCGCCATTTTTGAGATGAGTGAAGGCAGCGAGGCCTCAAGGATATTAAACGCTACAAAATAGGAGAACAGGGTGGCGACAATGCCCCACAGGCTGTTGAGGCTGAACATGAAGGCGATTTGCGTGAACAGCATGAGGCCTACGGCGCTAATAAATACCGGTTTAAGCTTGGCTTTTTTCTCGGCATAAATAATGGCGGGCACCATTAAGATGAATGAAATCAGCAGCACTGGTAAATAAATTTTCCAGTGAGAATTTTCATTCATGCCGGTGCTGTGCTTGATGGCAAACGGCACCACCATAAACATGGCCATTTGCGCCCCATGTAAGCAAAACGTGCCAAAGTTCAAGCGCAGCAATTGCCTATCGCGTAATACCTCGCCGATTTTGGCGGGCACCGCTTGGGCATCGGAGTGAAAGTGCGCATGCAAGGGCTCTGGCACGGCAAACTTGACCACGCCGATGGCGAGAATGGCCAGCACAGCGGTGAGCCAGAAAATGCCTGGCACGCCTATCCATTGGTTTAGGATGGGGCCCGCCACCAGTGACACGGCAAAGGTCACGCCTATCGTCGCGCCTATCATAGCCATGGCTTGGGTACGGTGCTCTTCGCGGGTGGAATCGGCCACCAGCGCAGTGACCACGGCAGAAATGGCACCCGCCCCCTGAATCGCCCGCCCGAC
>JABLTH010129702.1_pt1 | contig 23036 bp, 21 predicted proteins | sample 7875711 | NCBI WGS metagenome assembly JABLTH01 (sample SAMN14941262, study PRJNA633318) | bioreactor metagenome | isolation source: bioreactor | place: China | collected 2019-03-05 | reverse complement strand
TGGGCGGCGCGCGCCCCGAGCGGGGCCATCGTCACGCTGGCCAGCGCGATGACCGCCAGCGCCGGCAGGTAGAGGTAGCCGAAAGCGCCCGGCACCGCCGCCGGCAGGTTCCAGCCGCCGATCACGTAGCCCAGCGTGCTGGCCACCGCGACCGGCACGCCGAGTGCGGCACTGGTGGCCACCGCGTTGTGGATCGGCACGTTGCACCACGTCATGAACGGCACGCTGACGAAGCCGCCGCCCGCGCCGACCAGGCCGGACAGGAAGCCGATGCCCGAGCCCGCGGCCGCCTGGCCCGCCCAGCCCGGCATCTGGCGGGTCGGCGCGGGCTTCTTGCCGCTCAGCATCTGGGTGGCGGAGAAGGCCACGAACAGGCCGAACACCAGCGCCAGCGACTGGCCTTTCAGCGCGGCGAAAGCCCCCGCACCGGCCAGCAGGCCGCCGATCAGGATGCCCGGCGCCATGCCGCGCACCAGCGGCCAGCGTACCGCGCCCCGTGCGTGGTGGGCCCGCACGCTCGACAGCGAGGTGAACAGGATGGTGGCCATCGAGGTGGCGATCGCCATCTTGACCGCCAGCCCGGCGCCCACGCCCCGGTGGCTGAGGATCAGCGTCATGAACGGCACCAGCAGCATGCCGCCGCCGATGCCGAACAGGCCGGCCAGGAAGCCGGCGCAGATGCCGAGCGTGAGCAGTTCGGCGATGAGGGTGGGGGGCAGCAGGTCAAGCAGGTTCATCGGGGGGCGGCTGGCGTATCGAGCAGCACCAGCACGGCGCGCCACTCGTCCGGGGTGACCGGGGTGATCGACAGGCGGTTGCCGGGCTTGAGCAGTTGCATGCTCGCCAGTTCCGGCCGGGCGCGCATCTCGCGCAGCGGCAGCAGCCGGGTCTTGCGGACCAGCTTGACGTCGACGTGCAGCCAGCGGGGGCGGTCGGGATGGGCGCGGGGGTCGAAATAGGGGCTGGCGGGGTCGAACTGCGTCAGATCCGGATAGGCCTCGCTGGCCACCTCGGCGAGCCCGGCGACGCCCGGCTCGGCACAGGACGAGTGGTAGAACAGCACGCCGTCACCGATGCGCATGGCATCGCGCATGAAGTTGCGTGCCTGGTAGTTGCGCACGCCGGTCCAGGGCAAGGTCCGCCCGGGGGCGCTGGCGAGGTGGTCGATCGAGGCCTCGTCGGGCTCGCTCTTCATCAGCCAGTACTGGGGCATGCGGGGCGATCGTCTTGGGGGGTGTCCACCGCAAACCGTGGGCCGCATTCCTGAACCCAGGGATTCAGGGGGGCGAGGTCAGCACCGGCGTCGGGTTCATCTGACGCGAGACGATCACACCAGCCGGGCGATGTTCCAAGCCCGGGCTCGCGAGAGCATCGGTTCAAGGAAATATAAAACCCACGCGGATGCGGTGGACGGCCCCATTCTAGGCGCAGCGGCCCCGCGCCGGTGCGGCCGGGGTCACGCCGGCAGGGTCAAAGCAGGCGGCCGTCGTCGCCCAGCGTCGCGTCGAGCCGTTCGATCAGGCCGGCCACCAGGGCCTCGGCCTCGTCGTCGCTCAGGGGCGAGGCCTCGGCGGCGACGCGCGCGGGTGGCGGCGCGGGCCGCTCGGCCAGCCGGTAGGCGAGGTTGAGTGCGGCGAGCACGGCCATGCGCTCGCGCGCCTTGACCTTGCCGGCGTCGCGGATCGCGCTCATCTCCTGGTCGACCGTCGCCACCGCGGCCTGCAGCAGCGCCTCCCCGCCCTCGGGGCAGGCGAGCAGGTAGCTCTGGCCGAGGATCGTCACTTCGAGCTGCTTCATTCGGCGGCTCCAGGCGTCGCCCGCTCGGCGGGCAGGCGATCCAGCAGCGCGTCGATACGGGCGCGGGCGGCGGCCAGGCGCGACTTCAGGCTGTCCCGCTCGGCGGTCACCGCCAGCAGCTGTTCGTTCAGCAAGGCATTCGTGCGGGCGAGTTCCTCGTGGCGCAACACGAGGCGGTCGATGCGCTCGGCGAGTTCCGGCAGGCGTGACATGGGCCTTCGCGGGTAGGCTGGGGAGGAACGATTGTAGGCGCGCCATCGGCGCCGTCAGGCTGGCGACGGATGGGTGGATGTACCATGCAGGCCGTTGGTGCTCCGGGCCGCGCGTCGTCGCGGCCCGAGTTAAACGGGAAGCAGGAAGGCTGGCACGTCCTCACGCGTGCCGACCCGGCCTGCGCTGCCCCCGCAACGGTCAGCGGATGGTGCGTGCGTGTTCCTTCGGATCGCGCCCGCGCCTGGTGCCTGCCCTTGACGCCACTGTGCGATGTCCCGGTCCGCCGGGGTGCCGCATGGGAAGGCTGCAGGCATTCGATCCGCCAGCCCGGATACCGGCCAACGCCAAGGGGGCGGGCGGCGCAAGCGGCCCGCCATGTCGGTGACGCGCCTGCGGGGACGCTGGCGCGCACGTTAGTCCATTGCTCCAACCATGATCCCCTGTTTCTCCGTGTCGAGCCGGTCGGCGTGGCGTGCGCGCGCCTGCCTGCTTCCCCCTGCCGCCGCGCTCGCCTGGCCGGTCGCTGCGGCGCTGGCGCAGTCGGCGCCCCAGACGATGGTCGTCACTGCCGCCCGCGTCGAGCAGCCGGTGCCCGATGCGCTGCCGAGCACCCGCGTGCTGACCCGGGCCGACATCGACGCCGCGCAGAGCGCCGACCTGGCCGAACTGCTGCGCCAGACCACCAGCCTGGACATCGGCCAGACCGGCCCGCTGGGCTCCCAGACCAGCGTGTTCCTGCGCGGGGCCGACAGCCGGCAGGTGCTGGTGCTGGTCGACGGCGTGCCGTTCGCGCGGGCCGACTTCGGCACCGCCTCCTGGCAGCACCTGCCGCTCGAGCAGATCGAGCGGGTCGAGATCGTGCGCGGCAACCTGTCGGCGCTGTACGGGGCGCAGGCGGTGGGCGGCGTGGTGCAGGTCATCACCCGCCGCGCCGAAGGCGTGTCCCTGAACGTGGGCGGCGGCTCGCAGGCCACGGCCTTCGCGACGGCGGCCGCGGGCACGCACCTGGGCGAGGGGGCGACCGCGACCCGCCTGGCCGCCACCTTGTCGCACCACCAGACCGACGGCTACAGCGCCAAGGACCCGGCGACCGATCCGGGCGCGAACCCCGACCGCGACGGCGGCCGCCAGAGCGCGCTGTCGGCCCGGGTCGAGCAGGGCTGGGGCGAGGGCCAGCGCACCGCGCTGAGCCTGATGCTGGACCGCACCAGCAGCGATTACGACGGCTATGCCTCGACCCAGCGCGACCGCCTGACCAGCCACGTCGACACCGTCGGCCTGCAGTCGCGCCACGCCCTCGCCACCGGCTGGGAGCTGGGCGTCGACCTGGGTCGCACGCGGGAGCGCTTCGACGACCCGACCGGCTATGCGCTCGACGGCGAGGCGCGCAACGAGTCGGCCGGCCTGCAGCTGCAGTGGCAGCCGGGCCCCGGCCAGCTGCTGCAGTGGGGCCTCGACACGCGGCGCGAGCGGTTCATCGACAGCAACGCGGCCGCCGAGAGCACACGCCGCACCGACGGCCTGCGTCTGGGCTGGCTGGGCCATTTCGGCCCGGCCGGCGACAACGCCGGCGCGCTCGACCTGCAGCTGTCCGTGCGCCACGACGACAACGACCGCTTCGGAAGCGAGACCACGGGGTTGCTGGCGCTGGGCTGGCACCTGGCGCCGAACTGGACGCTGACTGGCAGGCTGGGCACCAGCTTCTCGCCGCCCAGCCTGGTCGACCAGCAGTACGCCGCCCCGGGCACCACGCTCCGGGCCGAGAAGGGGCGCGATGCGGAGATGGGCCTGCGCTGGCGCGACGGCGGCTGGTTTGCGCGCGCGACGCTGTTCGCCCAGCGCCAGCGCGATCGCATCGCCTTCGACCCGCTGACTTTCCAGGCCGGCAACATCGGCCATGCGCGCAACCGCGGGCTCGAGCTGGTCGCCGAAGGGCCGACCGGGCCCGGCGTGCTGGGGCTCGAGGCGACCTTCCAGGACCCGCGCGACGACGACAGCGACACGCGGCTGCTGCGCCGTGCGCGCGCGTCGGCGGCGCTCAACTACCGCGTCACGCTGGCCGACTGGCAGCTCGGCGCCTGGCTGCACCACACCGGCCGCCGTCTCGACGTCGATCCGGCGACGTTCGCGTCGGTCGACAACCCGGCGCGGACGACGCTGGCGCTGACCGCCCGCCGGCCGCTCGCCCGGGACTGGACGCTGGCGCTCAAGCTCGACAATGCGACGGCCGAGGACACGCCGGAGGTGCTGGGCTACACCGCGCCCCGGCGTGCCTTCACGGTGCAACTGCAGGGTCGCTGGCGCTGACCGGCGCCGGCCCGACGACGATCGCATGACCGTATCGCCGCCTCTTCGCTGGACGCTTGCGCTGGCCGCCGCCCTGCTGGTCGGCGTGGCGGCGCTCGCCGCCGGCAGCGGTGGCTGGGACACGGCATTGATCGTCGCCCTGCGCTGGCCCCGGGTGCTCGCCGCGGCCGGCGTCGGGGCGCTGCTGGCGCTGGCCGGTCTGGTGATGCAGGTCCTGCTGCGCAACCCGCTGGCCGATCCTTATGTGCTCGGCACCTCGGGCGGCGCGTCGGTCGGTGCGCTGGCGGCCCTGCTGCTCGGCACCAGCCCCTGGACCGGTGCCGGCGCCGGGGCCCTGGGCGCGGGTGCGCTGCTGCTGTGGCTGGCCCGCTCGGCGCTGGCATCGACCGACGATGCCTCGCCGCGCCTGATCCTGGTCGGGGCGATGCTGGCCTCGCTGTTCGGCGCCCTGGCCACGTTGTTGCTGATGCTGACGCCGGACGAGCGCCTGCGCGGCGCCGTCTTCTGGCTGGTCGGCGACCTGTCGGCGGCGCAGGACGGCGGTGCCTGCCTGTCGGGCGCGGCGCTGATGTTGGCGCTGCTGGCGTGGCGGGCCCGCTCGGTCGACCGGTTGATGCTGGGGGCCGAGGTCGCCGGGCTGCTCGGCGAGCCGGTCCGCCGCCTGCGGCTGGAACTGCTGGTCGCGGCCTCGCTGGCGGTCGGACTGGCGGTGGCGACGGCCGGCGCGGTCGGCTTCGTCGGACTGGTCGTGCCGCAGGCCTGGCGCCTGGCCGGCGTGCACGGCACGCGCGAGCTGGCCGGGCTGTCGGCGCTGGGCGGGGCCACGCTCCTGGTCGGCGCCGACCTCGCGGCGCGCATCGCCGCGGCGCCGATGGAATTGCCGGTCGGCGCCGTGATGGCCTTGCTGGGTGCGCCGTGCTTCATCGCCCTGCTGGTGCGAGGCACCCGATGAGCCAGCCCGCCACGCCGGTGCTGCTGCGCACCCGCGGCCTGGCCCTGTGGGCCGATGGCCGCCGCCTGGTCGACGGGCTCGACTGGCAGGTCCACGGCGGCGAGCGCTGGTGCCTGATCGGCCGCAACGCGGTCGGCAAGAGCAGCCTGCTGCGCGCGCTGGCCGGGCTGCCCGTGGCCGGACGGGCCGGCGAGGTGTGGTGGCACCAGCGGCTGCAGGAGCGCTGGGCGCCGGCCGAAGCGGCGGCGCTGCGCGCCTGGATGCCGCAGCAGCCGGTGGACCGCTTCGCGCTGCCGGTGCGCCGTCTGCTGGAGCTGTCGGTGGTGCGCGCGGCCGAGGGCGCGCGGGCCACCGACGGGCTGGCGGCACTGGACATCGCCGAACTGGCCGACCGCCCGCTGACCCGGCTGTCGGGCGGCGAGCGCCAGCGCGTGGCCATTGCCCAGGCGGCTGCGCAAGGCGCACCGCTGCTGCTGCTGGACGAGCCGATCGCCTTCCAGGATCCGGCGCACCAGGGGCTGGTCGCGCGCTGGGCCGCGGAATGGGTGTCGCAGCGGCCGGGCCGGGCCCTGGTGATGAGCAGCCACGACGTGCACTGGGTGTCGCGGGCGGCCACCCACGTGCTGGCGCTGTTCGGCGACGGCCGCTGGCAGGCCGGGCCGGTGGCGCAGATGCTCCACGCCGACCTGCTGCGGGCCATCTACGGCTGCGAGTGGCTAGCGGCCGGCGACAGCTGGCTGCCCGCCTGAGCCGGCTGCCGCGGCGGGCGGCCGCATCTGGCGCAAGGCGCGCGCCAGCTCGATCACGGCCAGCGCGTAGTAGCTCGACCAGTTGTAGCGCGTGACCACGTAGAAATTGCGCGTGCCGGCGATGTAGCTCGGTTCGGCATCGCCGTTGAACAGCTGCACCAGGGCCAGCGGGCCGGTCTCGGCGCGACCGGCGTCGTCCAGCCGCGCGCCGAGCTCGGTCATCTGCGACGCGCTGAAACTGGGCACGATGTCGGGCGCCAGCAGCCGGGCGCGGGCCTCGGCATCGTCCGGCGGCGTGACGGCGTAGTGCGTCGGCAGCTCGCTTTGCCAGCCGTGCTGGGCGAAGTAATGCGCGATGCTGCCGACCACGTCCGCGCCGTTGGCAGCCAGGTCGATCCGGCCGTCCTCGTCGAAATCGATCGCGTAGCGCAGCACGGTGCTGGGCATGAACTGCGGCAGGCCCATCGCGCCGGCGTACGAGCCCTTGACCGACTGCGGGTCGCGGCCCTCGCGGTCGCACCAGCGCAGGAAGGCCTCGAGCTCGTCGCGGTAAAAGCCGCTGCGGTCGGAGCGGCCGGACGGGAAGTCGAAGCTCAGCGTGGCGAGCGCGTCGATCACCTTGAAGCCACCCGTCATCCGCCCGTAGAAGGTCTCGACGCCGACGATGGCGACCACCAGCTCGGGCGGCACGCCCCAGCGCGCCTCGGCCCGCCTCAGCCAGGCGTCCTGCGCCTGCCACCAGCGCAGGCCCTCGCGGATGCGCTGGGGCTCCACGAAGCGGGCCCGGTAGGCGGCCCAGTTCTTGGCCGTGCCCGGCGGCGGCGGCATCACCAGCCGGGCGACGGCCGGCTGGTAGCGCGCCTGGGCCAGCTGGGCCACCGCCCAATCGGCGTCGAAGCCCTGGCGCTCGGCCGCCTGGCGGGCAAAGGCCACGACATCGTCGCGACGCCCGTAGACGACGACATCGGGCGCGCTGTCGGCGCGCGCGGCCCCCGCCGCCGCATGCGGCCGTGCGCGGCGCGCCTCGGCCGGCATCGACAGCAGCGCGCTGGCAGCCAGCAGCGCGGCCGTGGTCAGCAAGGCAAGGGGACGGGGCATGGCGGGATTATCGAGCGCGGCGTCCGCCGGCCACCGCGACCGCGCGACGGAAGCGGGGCCACCAGCCCGGTGGCATGCCGTCGCGGCCGGGTCTGCCGTAGCGATGCTGCTCCAGTGCCAGCAGGGCGTGCGCGGCCTCGTCGGCCGCGGCGCCACACCGCGCGCGCAGCCGGTGCGCCAGGGTGGCCAGCGTGTCGCTGGGCCGTGCCTCGACGCCGCAGCGAGCGAGCTCGCGCGCGATGCGTTGGCGCAAGCGCTGCCAGGGGCTCTGGCGTCGGCTGTCCCACCAGGCCCAGGCGGCGCCCGCCAGCCCGACGGCGGTGACCAGGCCGACCAGCAGGCGCGCCAGCACCAGCAGGTCCGGTGACTGCACCCCGAGCTGGCCCAGCAGATCGAACTGCGTGCGCCGACCGTAGCCCAGCACCCACTGGTTCCACCGGTTGTCCAGCACCTCGGCCCAGCGCCGCAGGCGCTGGCGCAGGTCCGGGCTGACGGCCTCGAGCGCGCCGCCCAGCAGCCCCGGAGGCGGCTGCAGGGCCTGGCTGCGCCGGATGCGTTCCGGCGCGACGGCAGCGGTGGGGTCCGCCCGGATCCAGCCGCGCCCGGCCTGCCAGTATTCGGCCCAGGCGTGGGCATGGCTCTGGCGCACGACGAGGTAGCCGTCCTGGGGCAGGAAGTCGCTGCCCTGGTAGCCGGTGACGATGCGCGCGGGCACGCCCAGCGCCCGCATCACGACGACGAAGGCAGCGGCGTAGTGCTCGCAAAAGCCCTCGCGCCGGTCGAGCCAGAACTCGTCCACCGGGTCGACTGGATAGATGCCGGGTTCCAGGGTGTAGACGAAGGGCGCGCGGCGGATGTGGCCGAGCACGGCCTCGGCAAGGACGGCGGGGGCCGCGTCGCGCAGCTCGGGTCGATCGCGCAGGGCCTGCGCCCACGCCCGGGTGCGCTGGTGCCGGCCGGCGGGCAGCGCCAGCAGACGGCGCAGCTCGAAGGGGCGCAGGCGGGCGGCCGGCGGGCCCTGCAGGTCCGCCTCGGCCTGCAACTGCACCCGTTCGTCCACCGGCCGCGGCAGGCGCCACTGGCCGGCCTGGTCCGGCCGGCCCGGCATCGCGGGCAGCGGCGGGTTCAGCTGCGGCACCCGGCGCGTGCCCTCCAGCAGGGGCAGCCAGGGCGTGCGCAAGGGCTCGAGGGTCATCTCGTAGCGGTACAGCGGGGTCGCCGGCTCGCCGGCCTCGGCGTCGTCCGCCGGCGGGGTGAAGGCATCGGCGCGCCAGCGCTGGCCGTCGTAGTCGGACAGCACCGGGCCCCGGAAGTACAGCTGTTCGGCCGGCGGCTCGCGCCCGTCGAACCGCACGCGCAGCGCGATGCTGTCGTCCATCGCCAGCCGGGCGACGTCGCCGAGTTGCAGGTTGTCCGACAGGCCGGTGTGCGCGCCGGCGCCGGGCATGGCCCACAGCGGGCCGAGGCGTGGGAACAGCAGGAACAGCGCCACCATCACCGGCGCGCCGACCAGGGCAGCCCGGCCGGCGAGCGCGGCGGCATCGGCCAGGCGGGGCCGCCCGGCGGGCATGTGGGCCAGCGTGAGCGCGGTGAGCCAGCCCCACACCGACAGCCCCATCGCCAGTGCCGTGGCCGCCGACTGGGAATAGAGGAACTGCGTCAGGACCAGGAAGAAGCCCAGGAAGAACACCACCAGCGCGTCGCGACGGGCCCGCAGCTCCAGCGTCTTCAAGGCCATCAGCACGACCAGCAGCGTCACGCCGGCATCCTTGCCGAGCAAGGTACGCTCGGCGCGCCAGGTCAGCGCCGCGGCGACCAACAGCAGCCCGACCAGCCACCAGCGGCCTGGCAGCGGCGCCTGACGCAGGGCCAGCCAGCCGCGCCAGGCGAGCACCGCCGCGCACAGCAGGCCCACCCAGGGCGCCAGTCGCACCAGGTGCGGCGCGATCGTCCAGGCGATCAGTGCCAGCATGAACAACGTGTCGCGGGTCTCGCGGCCGGCGCTTCGCCAGGCCCACTCGCGGCGGTGCGCGGCCGGCGGATTCATCGGTGCCCCCAGGCCGCCAGCGCACCCAGTGCCGCCTGCCGCTGCGCGGCGCCCTGCGCCGGCGGCAGTTCCCGGCCCGGCAGGCGCAACCCGTAGGCGAGCCCTTGCCGGTCGGCGCCGAGCACCCAGGCGGCCAGGCGTGACAGCCGGCCTTCGTCGTCGGGCAACGGCGCCTGGGACCAGTCGAGCCAGAGCTCGCGGGACACGGCCTCGCGGCCTTCACGGCTGACGAGCTCGCCGCTGCGGGCCACCTTCTTCCAGGCCACCTGGCGCAGCGAGTCGCCGCGGCGCCAGGGCCGCAGGCCGTCGAACTCGCCGCCCGGTGCCGCAGCCCGGCCCGCCGCCTGCGGCCCGGCCACCGACGCCACCGACATGGGAAAGGGGGCCGCCGGGCTCTCGGGGCGGGGGTAGACGCACCAATGCCCGGCAGGCCGCCAGAGCGACCAGGCCCGGAACAGGCCGAACGGAAAGCGCGACTCGATGCGCAGCAGCGGCAAGGGGTGCAGGCCTCGGCGCGCCGCGCGCAGGCCGACCACCACCGTCGACTGGCCGGCTGCCCCGATCTCGGCGAAGGCCAGCGGCGTGGCCTCGCCGGGGATCTGCGCGCCGAAGCCGAGCCCGTGCCGTGCAGCGCCCGGGTTCGTCACGACGATCTCGAGCGAGGCCGCGTCTCCGGCGAAGACCGGTGCCGGCGCGCGGGCATGCAGCGTCAGGCCGCGCAGGCTGCCGTGGGTCATGTGCATCGACGCCAGCGCGCTGCCGGCCAGCAGGAAGGTCAGCGCGTAGCCGAGGCTGAGCTGGTAGTTGATCGACGCGACGAGCAGCAGCACCAGCGTGAAGCCGAAGGCCAGGCCGGCGCGGGTGGGCACGATGTAGATGTTGCGCTGGCTCAGCGTCCACTGTTCGGCCGGGCGCTGGCGGGCTTCCCACCAGGCGTGCCAGCGGCGGCGCAGCGCGCGCAACATGCCGTCGCGCTCAGGGCAGCGGCACCGCGTCGACCATGGCCCGCACCTGTTCGCGCCGGCCCCGGCCGGCGCCGGGGACGGGTACCAGGCGATGGGCGATGGCCTGCGGCAGCACCGCCTGCAGGTCGTCCGGGGTCACGTGATCGCGGCCGGCCATCAGCGCCCGCGCGCGCGCCACCCGCAGCACGGCGATGCCGGCCCGCGGCGACATCCCCTCGACGAACCACTGACCCGAGCGGGTGGCCGCGATCAGGGCCTGCAGGTAGTCGAGCAGGGCCTCGGAGGCGTGGATCGCGGGCACTGCCTCCATCAGGGCGGCCAACTCCTGCGGGGTCATCACCGGCTGCAGGCGGGCGATCGCGTCGCGCCGGTCCTCGCCGGCCAGCAGCGCCCGCTCGGCGTGGCGGTCCGGGTAGCCCAGCGTGATGCACATCAGGAAGCGGTCGAGCTGGCTCTCGGGCAGCGGGTAGGTGCCGAGCTGGTCGGTCGGATTCTGGGTGGCGATGACGAAGAAGGGCGAGGGCAGGGCGCGCGTGCGGCCGTCGACGCTGACCTGGTGCTCCTCCATCGCCTCCAGCAGCGCGCTCTGCGTCTTCGGGCCGGCCCGGTTGATCTCGTCGGCCAGCAGCACCTGGGCGAACACCGGCCCGGGGTGGAAGACGAACTCCTCCTTCGCACGCTCGTAGACCGAGATGCCGATCAGGTCGCTGGGCATCAGGTCGGCGGTGAACTGCACCCGGGCGAACTGCAGGCCGAGCGAGACGGCCAGCGCGTGCGCCAGCGTGGTCTTGCCGACCCCGGGCACGTCCTCGACCAGCAGGTGGCCACCGGCCAGCAGGCAGGCGATGCTGTCGTCGATCTGCGCCGACTTGCCGACGACGATCGTGCTAATCTGGCTCTTGAGCTTTGTCAATCGAGACTGCAGGGCGGGGCTCATCATCGTGGAGGCACGATAGCTCAGTTTGGCCGGCGTCCGGCCCTCTACCACCACATGACCACCGCTTACTTCACGCACCCCGACTGCCGCGGCCACGACATGGGCGCGGGCCACCCGGAGTGCCCGGCGCGCCTGGACGCGATCGAGGATCACCTGCTGGCCACCGGCCTGGACATCGCGCTCACCCGCTTCGACGTGCCGCTGGCGCGCCACGAGGACCTGGCCCTGGCCCATGCCGAGGGCTACCTGCTGGAACTGTCGGAGTTCATGCAGCAGGCCGCTGCCCATGGTGAACACCGGGCGCTGGACCCGGACACCACCGTCTGCCCGGCCACCTGGCGTGCCGCGTTGCGGGCAGCCGGCGCGGCGGTGGCCGCCACCGACGCGGTGATCGACCGCCGTGCCGAGAACGCGTTCTGCGCGATCCGCCCACCCGGCCACCACGCCACGCGTTCGACGGCGATGGGCTTCTGCTTCTTCAACAACGTGGCCATTGCGGCCCGTCACGCGCTCGACGTCCGGGGCCTGGATCGGGTGGCGATCGTCGACTTCGACGTGCACCACGGCAACGGCACCGAGGACATCGTCGCGGGGGACGACCGCATCCTGATGGTCAGCTTCTTCCAGGACCAGCTGTACCCGTTCTCGGGTGGGGTGCCGCTGGGCACGAACATGGTGAACCTGCCGATCCCGGCCTACACCCGGGGTGGCGAGGTCCGCGAGTTGATCGAGGCCAACTGGATGCCGCGGCTGGACACCTTCCGTCCGCAGATGATCTTCATCTCGGCGGGCTTCGACGCCCACCGCGAGGATGAGCTCGGTCAGCTCGGCCTGGTCGAGGCCGACTACGAGTGGATCACGCGCCGGCTGGTCGACGTCGCGCGCCGCCATGCGCAGGGGCGCATCGTGTCGTGCCTGGAAGGCGGCTACAGCCTGGGCGCGCTGGCGCGCAGCGTGGCGGCCCATCTGCGGGCGCTGGCCGACGTCTGAACGCGCCAGGCCCGTCGCCGCGGCGACAATGCGCCGCATGAGCAACGCCTCCATCCTGCCTGCCGTCACGCTGGACGAACTGCTGGCCGCGTTGTCCCATGCCAGCGCGTGGATCGAGGCGGCCGTGGTGCTCTCGTGCCTGGCCGGTGCCTGGCTGATCGTGCGGCTGGTGCGTGGGGCCGAGGCGCCGCCGCAGTCGCTGTGGTTCGGTCGCCGCATCGTCGACGGGGTGCTGTTCCCGGCGCTCGCGCTGGCGCTGGCGTACGGCGCCCGGCGCTTCCTGCCGGCGCTGGGCGTGCCGCTGGCACTGTTCAAGATCGCGCTGCCGGTGCTGCTGTCCTTCGCGGTCATCCGGCTGTCGGTGCGGGTGCTGACGGCGGCCTTCCCCGCGTCGCGTGTCGTCCGGGTGGCCGAGCGGACGATCTCATGGCTGGCCTGGCTGGCCGTCGTCGGCTGGCTCACCGGCGTGCTGCCGGTGGTGCTGGACGAACTGGACGACATCCACCTCAAGCTCGGCGGCGCCCGGGTCACCGTGCGCAACCTGATCGAGGGCACCTTGTCGGCCGGCTTCGTGCTGGTGCTGGTGCTGTGGGTCTCGTCGGCCATCGAGGCCCGGCTGCTGCGCGGGGCCACCGGCGAGCAGTTGTCGCTGCGCAAGGCGGCGGCCAACGCGGTGCGGGCGCTGCTGACCTTCGTCGGCCTGCTGCTGGCGCTGACCGCGGTGGGGATCGACCTGACGGCGCTGTCGGTGCTGGGTGGCGCCGTCGGGGTCGGCATCGGTTTCGGCCTGCAGAAGCTGGCGGCGAACTACGTCTCCGGCTTCGTCATCCTGGCCGAACGCTCGCTGCGCATCGGCGACACCGTCAAGGTCGACGGCTTCGAAGGGCGCATCAGCGACATCGCGACGCGCTACACGGTGATCCGGGCGCTGAACGGCCGGGAGGCCATCGTGCCGAACGAGATGCTGATCACCCAGCGGGTGGAGAACCTGTCGCTCGCCGACCCGAAGGTGCTGGTCACGACCCAGGTCCAGGTGGCCTACGGCACCGACCTGGCGCAACTGACGCCGAGGCTGGTCGAGACGGTGGCGCGCGTGCCTCGGGTGCTGGCCGAGCCGGCGCCGTCCGTGCAACTGTCGGCCTTCGCCGCCGATGGGATGGAACTGTCGGTCAATTTCTGGATCGTCGATCCCGAGAACGGCATCGGCGGCGCCCGCTCGGACGCCAATCTGGCGATCCTCGCCTGCCTCGAGCGGGAAGGGGTGGAGATCCCCTTCCCGCAGCGGGTCGTGCGACGCGCCTGAGAAATCAGTCGACGCGGCCGACGATCGGGTCCACCGCCGGGGCGGCGGTGGACATCGACACCGGCTTCAGCGCCTGGACCGTCAACCCCGCGAGCGAGTTCGTCTGCACGTTGTCGAAGTCGACGATGCCGTTGGTGAAGGTGCGCGTGGCAGAGCAGTGGGCAATCTGGTCGCTGACCTCGAGCCGCTTGACCGGGAACGCCGCAGGCTGCGTGTCGGCCACGGTGTAGGCGAGCGGCACGACCGTCTCGCTGTCACGCTGGAAGTTGAAGCGGTTGTTGGCGGGGTCCCAGCTCATCTGCAGCGCGATGGGAGTGCCGACGGTCGTCGCGCCCATGTCCGCCGAGGCCAGGATGGTCGACGCGATGCAGGCGTCGTCGGTGCACTGGCCGACGAAGCTGCTGACCCGCAGCACGCCGGCCCCGTCGGTGCTGTTGGAAGCCCGGTAGATCTGGATGCCGGCAAAGATGTCGTTGTAGTTGCTGCCAGGAATGGGCTGGCCGGCGTTGAAGAAGAAGCCGAAGAGGCGGGCCCGCATGATGCTGGGCGTGGTGTTGGCGGCGCAGGCGCTTGCGGCGACGGTGCGTGCCGTCAGCGTCGCGCGCAGGTCGGTCACCGCCGAGGACTTCGTGATCACGACCGAGTTGCGGACCGTGCTGAAGCTGGTGTTCGAAAAGTTGTCGCCCCAGCCCTTGGCCTGGATGCGCAACTGGCCGCCGACGATCAGGCGCTGCGCTTCGGCGCGCGTGCCGCCGTACTGCTTGCCTTCCTCCCCGTACCAGCGGTTGGGGTTGATGTAGGTCTGGGTGAAGTCGTCGTAACTCACCAGCGCCGCGGCTGCCGCCCCGGGGCCGGCGAGCGCGAGGGTGGCGGCAGTCACGGCGAAGGCCCGGACCGCGGTCGTGCGTCCGGGGCGGCGGTGCGATGGGGACATCGGAACTCCTCTGGAAGGCGGCCAGTCGGCGCGGACACGGCCGGATGCACATGCGCGCTGCGCAGGGCGACGAGCCCTCCTCGCCGCCACCCCGTCCGACCGATTCTAGGGACCGCTTGCCCGGCCTCGCCAGCCGGGGTATCCACCATCGGGTGGACGGACGGGGCCGATCAGGCCACCGCGACCGGGATCTTGCCGATCCTGGCCTGCCAGAGCTTCGGCCCTTCGATGTGGGCGCTGGTGCCGCCGGCGTCGACCGCCACCGTGACCGGCATGTCCACCACGTCGAACTCGTAGATGGCCTCCATCCCCAGGTCGGCGAAGCCGACGACCCGGGCCGCCTTGATCGCCTTGGAGACCAGGTACGCAGCACCGCCCACGGCCATCAGGTAGGCGCTCCTGTTGTCCTTGATGGCCTCGATCGCGACCGGGCCGCGTTCGGCCTTGCCGATCATCGCGATCAGCCCGGTCTTCTCGAGCATCATGCGGGTGAACTTGTCCATCCGCGTGGCGGTGGTCGGGCCGGCGGGGCCGACGACCTCGTCGCGCACCGGGTCGACCGGGCCGACGTAGTAGATGACCCGGTTGGTGAAGTCGACGGGCAGCGTCTCGCCCCGGGCCAGCATGTCGGCGATGCGCTTGTGGGCCGCGTCGCGGCCGGTCAGCATCTTGCCGTTGAGCAGCAGGGTGTCGCCCGGCTTCCAGCTGGCGACTTCTTCCTTGGTCAGCGTGTCGAGGTTGACGCGCTTGCTCTTGTTGTAGTCGGGTGCCCAGTGCACGTCCGGCCACAGGTCGAGGCTGGGCGGCTCCAGGAAGGCCGGGCCCGAGCCGTCGAGCACGAAATGCGCGTGGCGGGTGGCCGCGCAGTTCGGGATCATCGCCACCGGCAGCGAGGCGGCATGGGTGGGGTAGGTCTTGATCTTGACGTCGAGCACGGTCGTCAGGCCGCCGAGACCCTGGGCGCCGATGCCGAGCGCGTTGACCTTCTCGTACAGCTCGATGCGCAGTTCCTCGAGCTTGTTCGACGGGCCGCGCTGCAGCAGCTCGTACATGTCGATGTCGTCCATCAGCGCTTCCTTGGCCATCAGCACGGCCTTCTCCGCCGTGCCGCCGATGCCGATGCCCAGCATGCCCGGCGGGCACCAGCCGGCGCCCATGGTCGGCACCGTCTTCAGCACCCAGTCGACGATGCTGTCGCTCGGGTTCAGCATCTGCATCTTGGACTTGTTCTCCGAGCCGCCCCCCTTGGCCGCGACCGTGACCTCGACGGTGTTGCCGGGCACGACCTCCATGTGGATCACGGCGGGCGTGTTGTCCTTGGTGTTCTTGCGCTCGAAGATCGGGTCGGCCAGCACCGACGCGCGCAGCACGTTGTCCGGGTTCAGGTAGCCCTGCCGCACGCCGGCGTTCACCGCATCGGCGATCGAGCCGGTGAAACCCTCCCACCGCACGTCCATGCCGATCTTGAGGAACACGTTGACGATGCCGGTGTCCTGGCAGATGGGCCGGCGACCCTCGGCCGACATGCGCGAATTGGTCAGGATCTGCGCGATCGCGTCCTTCGCGGCCGGGCTCTGCTCGCGCTCGTAGGCCCGCGCGAGGTGGGCGATGTAGTCGGTCGGGTGGTAGTAGCTGATGTACTGCAGCGCGCTCGCGACGGATTCGACGAGGTCGGCCTGGCGGATGGTGCTCATGGATGCGACTTTCCTGTGGATCGAGAAACCGGTGCACCGGCGGGCGGGCGCTCGAGCCGGGTAGCCTGCAGTTTACCGAGCGAGGCTGTCGGCAGCCCTACGTCTAGGGGGCTGGACAGGCCGCTTCGGTGACGACGTTTCGCATAGCATCGAAGGATCGGAACGCTGTGCGATCTGATTGCGATCGCAGGCATGTCCGTCTGTTCATGCACCCCTGGATGAAGGAGCACATCGTGTCGTCACGTCACTGGATCTCTCTGGCCGCCTTGGCCGCGATGGCAACTGCCACGGCCTCGACCTGGGCGGCAGGCCCGCAGAAGGGGCTGGTGCCCGGATTCCTGGATGCCAAGACCGGCGTCTTCATGACGCAGGTCGGCAACGCGCCGGTCGGTGAGATCGACCCCCAGGCGCTGACCACTTACACCGGCACGTTGAGCCTGAAGATCAACATCACGCTGAAGTCGTCCGTACCGGCCGATTGGCCGATCCACTGCACTCAATCGGCGACGTTCCTGGATGTCGGCGGCGTGCTGAACTACAACAGTTCCAAGACGGTTCTGGCCACGCGCAGCGGCAGCACGGCAACGTGCACGGTGAACATCAACTATGCCTGGCAGTTCAATGGCCCGAACAGCATGATCTACACGAACTACATGGTCAACACCTTGGGCACGTCGACGGTTCTCGAGCAGATCGAAGCCCTGGGGAACATGAGCCCGATCACGCTGCCGGCCAGTGGCCAGACGACGGCTCGAACCGTCAGCGTGACGCTCTGAGGCCCCGAAGCGGCCGCGGCGCGCGGGCGGTCTCGCCAGCGCCGCGCTGACGGGCACCGCCCCCGGGGAATGACGGTCTGCCGTACCGCCGTCAGTGCTTGTCGTGCGACCCCGGCATGACCCGGTCGGCAGCCGCGATGGCCAGCGCCGAAAGCAGGAAGGCGATGTGGATCAGCGTCTGCCACATCAGGGTCTTCTCGGTGTAGTTCTCGGCGTTGATGAACGTCTTCAGCAGGTGGATCGAGCTGATGCCGATGATGGCGGTGGCCAGCTTGACCTTCAGCACCGACGCGTTGACGTGACTGAGCCATTCCGGTTGGTCGGGGTGGCTGTCCAGGTCGAGCCGGGACACGAAGGTCTCGTAGCCGCCGACGATGACCATGATCAGCAGGTTGGAGATCATCACCACGTCGATCAGGCCCAGCACGACCAGCATGATGATGGTTTCGCTGAGCTTGTTGATGGGGGCATAGCCGGTCACGGTGCCGGTGGCCGGGTCGGTGATCGCGGCGCCCTTGTAGCCGAGGCTGTTGACCAGCGTGGCCAGGGCTTCCTTGCTGCCGAAGACCGCCTCGATGAGGTGGATCAGTTCGCCCCAGAACTGGTAGACGTAGACGGCCTGGGCGAGGATCAGCCCGAGGTAGAGCGGCAACTGCAGCCAGCGGCTCGCGAAGATCAGCCGCGGCAGGGGGCGCAGGTGGGGCGTGGCGGTGTCCGGTCGTTCTTGCATGATGGATTTGGCGTTGTGCGACAGTCGACGAGGCAGCGGCGCGGCGCATTGTAGGAGCCGGCTGGCGCGCCCCCGATGACGGGAGTAAGCCGTTCGTCAGACGCCTTGACGACAGTTGCAGCCACGGGCGAGCCATGCCGCCGCATGTTTTGGAGCCTTGAGGAGACGAACGATGACCGAAGAGCTGAAGACCTACGCCCCGCCCGCCGGGCTGGCTGCCGGGGCCGCTGTTTCCAGCATGGCCGCCTACGAGGCCTTGTGCAAGGAGGCGGAAGCCGACTATGCGGGCTACTGGGGCCGCCTGGCGCGCGAGCTGATCAGTTGGAAGAAGCCTTTCACCAGGGTCCTGAACGATGGCGAGGCGCCGTTCTTCAAATGGTTCGAGGACGGCACGCTGAACGCGTCCTACAACTGCCTGGATCGCAACGTCGAGCGCGGCCTGGGCGGCAAGACGGCCCTCGTCTTCGAAGCCGATGGCGGGGAGGTCACCAGGATCACCTACGCCGAGTTGCTGGCCAAGACCTGCCAGATCGCCAACGGCCTGAAGTCCCTCGGCATCCGCAAGGGCGATCGGGTGGTGATCTACATCTCGATGTCCATCGAGGGCGTGGCGGCGATGCAGGCCTGTGCCCGCATCGGCGCGACGCATTCGGTGGTGTTCGGCGGCTTCTCGGCCCAGTCCCTGCGCGACCGCATCGAGGACACCGGTGCCAAGGCCGTCATCACGGCCGACCACCAGATCCGCGGCGGCAAGCAGCTGCCGTTGAAGGCGATCGTCGACGAGGCGCTTGCGCTCGGCGGCTGCGACTCGGTGAAGAACGTGCTGGTCGTCCAGCGCAGCGGCGCGCCGGTCGCGATGACCGCTGGCCGTGACCAGTGGCTGGCCGATGTGATCGCCGGCCAGCCCAGCACCTGCGAGCCGGAGTGGGTCGAGGCGGAGCACCCGCTGTTCCTTCTCTACACCTCGGGCTCCACCGGCAAGCCCAAGGGGGTGCAGCACTCGACCGGCGGCTACCTGCTGCACGCCGCGCTGACGACGAAGTGGACCTTCGACCTCAAGCCCGACGATGTCTTCTGGTGCACCGCGGACATCGGCTGGGTCACCGGCCATACCTACATCACCTACGGCCCGCTGGCGCTGGGCGGCACCGAGATCGTGTTCGAGGGCGTGCCGACCTATCCCGACGCCGGCCGCTTCTGGAAGATGATCCAGGATCACAAGGTCTCCGTCTTCTACACGGCGCCGACGGCGATCCGGTCCCTGATCAAGGCGGCCGAGACCAACCCGGCCGTGCATCCGAAGAACTACGACCTGTCCAGCCTTCGCATCCTGGGTTCGGTCGGTGAGCCGATCAACCCCGCCGCCTGGGAGTGGTACCACGAACACGTCGGCGGCCGCCGCTGCCCGATCGTCGACACCTTCTGGCAGACCGAGACCGGCGGTCACATGATCACGCCGTTGCCCGGCGCCACGCCGCTGGTGCCCGGATCGTGCACGCTGCCGTTCCCCGGCATCCAGGCGGCGATCGTCGACGAGACCGGCAACGACGTGCCGAATGGCCAGGGCGGCATCCTGGTCGTCAAGAAGCCGTGGCCGTCGATGATCCGGACGATCTGGGGTGACCCGGAGCGATTCAAGAAGAGCTACTACCCCGCCGAGCTCAAGGGCTACTACCTGGCGGGCGATGGCGCGATCCGGGATGCCAGGACCGGCTATTTCACGATCACCGGCCGGATCGACGACGTGCTCAACGTGTCCGGCCACCGGATGGGCACGATGGAGATCGAATCGGCGCTCGTGAGCTGCACCGAGCTCGTCGCCGAGGCCGCGGTGGTCGGCCGTCCGGACGACACGACCGGCGAGGCGATCTGTGCCTTCGTCGTGCTCAAGCGTCCGCGCCCGACCGGCGAGGAGGCGAAGGCGATCGCCAAGCAGTTGCGCGACCATGTCGGCAAGGAGATCGGTCCGATCGCCAAGCCCAAGGACATCCGGTTCGGCGACAACCTGCCCAAGACCCGCTCGGGCAAGATCATGCGCCGGCTGTTGCGCTCGATCGCCAAGGGCGAGGCCATCACCCAGGACACCTCGACGCTGGAGAATCCGGCCATCCTCGAGCAGCTGGCGGAAAACAACTGAGCCTGGCGGCGGCCCGGCCGCCGCTGCCCGCCCCAAAGAAAAGAGCCCCGCGATGCGGGGCTCTCTGCTTTGGGCAGGGCGCCCGGCCGGTCACTTGATCGTCAGCACCCAGGTGGCCAGCTGCTTGGCTTCGTCGGGCGTCACCTGGTTGGCAGGCATCGGCACCTGGCCCCAGACGCCCACGCCACCCTTCTGGATCTTCTCGGCCAGCTTGGCGACAGCATCCTTCTGGCCAGCGTACTTGGCGGCCACGTCCTTGTAGGCCGGGCCGACCAGCTTCTTGTCCGTGGCGTGGCAGGCCAGGCAGTTCTTCTGCTTGGCCAGGTCGGCGTTGGCGAACGCGGGCGAAACGCCAGCGACGACGAGCAGTGCGATCAGGGCTTTCATCGGATCCTTCACGGTTGAAACAGGGGTGGCAGGAGGGGGCGCTGGGGTACAGTCTCCAGAACGCAGTTTAACTACTTCAGTTGACACTGATCTTGCCTCACGTGCGCGCGAATTCCCCGGAGTGACGACATGCTGTTCATCATCATCGGCGTGATCCTGATCGTGCTGCGCGTGGCCGGCGTCAGCCCCATGGCGGACTGGAACCTCGAGTTCTTCGGCGACCTGTGGAAGTTCGTGCTGCCGTTCGTACTGGCCTTGGCCTGGTGGGGGTGGTCGGATGCCAGCGGCTGGACCAAGCGCCGCGAGATGGCCAAGGACGACGAACGCAAGGCCGAACGCCGCCGCCGCAACATCGAGAACCTCGGCATGGGGCCGAAGGACCCGCGCAAGGGCGGGCGGCGCTGACCCGGCGCCGCGTTCAGTCGAACTTGTCGAGCACGGCGCCGCCGCTGGCGCTGCAGGCGTTGCGGGCGAACTTGGCCAGGACGCCGCGGGTGTAGCGGGGGGCAGGGCGGACCCACGCCGCGCGACGACGGGCGATCTCGGCATCGTCGACGTTCAGCTGGAGCAGCAGCCGGTGGGCGTCGATCGTGATCGAGTCGCCTTCCTGGACCAGCGCGATCGTGCCGCCCTCGTAGGCCTCCGGTGCGACGTGGCCGACCACCATGCCCCAGGTTCCGCCGGAGAACCGGCCGTCGGTGATCAGGCCCACCGACTCGCCCAGTCCCTGGCCGATCAGCGCGCCCGTGGGGGCCAGCATCTCGGGCATGCCGGGGCCGCCCTTGGGGCCGAGGTAGCGAAGCACCATCACGTCGCCCGCCTTGATCTGCCCGGCCATGATGGCGGCCAGCGCCGATTGCTCGTCGTCGAACACCCGCGCCGGACCGGTGATCACGGGGTTCTTCAGGCCGGAGATCTTGGCCACGCAACCTTCCGGCGACAGGTTGCCCTTCAGGATCGCCAGATGGCCTTCGCTGTACATCGGCGCCGACAGCGGACGGATCACCTCCTGCCCGGCTGGCGGCGCGTCGGGCACGTCGGCCAGGTTCTCCGCCACGGTCTTGCCGGTGATCGTCATGCAGTCGCCATGCAGCAGCCCGGCATTGAGCAGCAGCTTCATCACCTGCGGAATGCCGCCGGCACGGTGAAGGTCGATCGCCAGGTAGCGGCCACTGGGCTTGAGGTCGCAGATCACCGGCACCTTCCGGCGCACGCGCTCGAAGTCGTCGATGGTCCAGTCCACGCCGGCCGCATGGGCGATGGCCAGGAAGTGCAGCACGGCATTGGTCGAGCCGCCCGTGGCCATGATCACCGCCACCGCGTTCTCGATCGACTTTCGGGTCACGATGTCACGCGGCTTCAGGTCCCGGCGGATCGCTTCCACGAGCACCGCGGCGCCATGCTTGACGCTGGCGACGATTTCCTCCTCGACGTTGGCCATCGTCGACGAATACGGCAGGCTCATGCCCAGGGCCTCGAAGGCCGAGCTCATCGTGTTGGCGGTGTACATGCCGCCGCAGGAGCCGGTGCCCGGGATGGCACGCCGCTCGATCTGGCAGAAGTCCTCCTCGCTCATCTTGCCGGCCGAGAACTGGCCGACGGCCTCGAAGACGCTGACGATGTTCAGGTCCTGCCCCTTGTAATGGCCGGGCAGGATCGTGCCGCCATACACGTAGAGCGCCGGCACGTTGGCCCGCAGCATCCCCATCATCCCGCCGGGCATGTTCTTGTCGCAGCCGCCGATGACGAGCACGCCATCCATCCACTGCCCGCCGACGCAGGTCTCCACGCAGTCGGCGATCACCTCGCGCGACACGAGGGAGTACTTCATTCCTTCGGTGCCCATGGCCATGCCATCCGAGATCGTCGGCGTGCCGAAGATCTGCGGATTGGCGCCGGCCTCCTTCAGGCCCAGCACGGCGGCATCGGCCAGCTTCTGCAGGCCGGCGTTGCACGGGGTGATCGTCGAATGTCCGTTGGCCACGCCGACCATCGGCTTGCCGAAATCGCCTTCCTCGTAGCCCATGCCGTAGTACATGGAGCGGTTGGGTGCGCGGGCGACGCCCTCGGTGATGTTCTTGGATCGGCGGTTCAGTTCGGACATGGTCGCAGGCGGGTTGGTTCGGGCAAACCCTGGAACTATAGACCGTGGGGGCGAGCCTGCGCCGTATCATGCCGCCCCATGCTCACGCACCCGCAATTCGACCCGGTCGCGCTGGACCTCACCCGCATCGGCCTGCCACTGCAGGTCCACTGGTACGGCCTGACCTATCTGGTGGCTTTCGGCCTGTTCCTGTTCCTGGCGGGCCGGCGTGTGCGTCTGCCCTGGTTCGCCGGCGCCGGCTGGACCCGCCGCGACGTGGAGGACCTGCTGTTCTACGGGGTCGTCGGCGTCGTGCTGGGCGGTCGCCTGGGCTACGTGCTGTTCTACAAGCCGGGCTACTACGCAGGTCACCCGCTGGAGGTGTTCGCCGTCTGGAAGGGGGGCATGTCCTTTCACGGCGGTCTGCTGGGCGTCACCCTGGCGATGATCCTGTTCGCCCGGTGGCGCCGGCGGCCGTTCTGGCAGGTGGCGGACCTGATCGCGCCGTGCGTGCCGACCGGGCTGGCCAGCGGCCGCGTGGGCAACTTCATCAATGGCGAGTTGTGGGGCCGTGCCGCGGATCCGACGCTGCCTTGGGCCATGGTGTTTCCGCAGTCGGGTTCGGCCATGCCGCGGCATCCCTCCCAGATCTACCAGTTCCTGCTGGAAGGTCTGCTGCTGTTCGTGCTGCTGTGGCTGTACGCCCGCCGGCCGCGCGGCGCGGGGCAGGTATCCGGTGCCTTCCTGTTCGGCTACGGCGTGTTCCGCTTCATCGCCGAGTACTTCCGCGAGCCCGACAGCTTCCTCGGCCTGCTGGCGCTGAACATGAGCATGGGCCAGTGGCTGTGCGTTCCGATGATCGTCGGCGGTGCCGCGCTGTGGGGCTGGGGTGCCCGCCAGCCGGTGTCCGGGGCCGCCCGGGAGGGTTCCGAATGAG
>JABLTH010048231.1_pt1 | contig 23043 bp, 19 predicted proteins | sample 7875711 | NCBI WGS metagenome assembly JABLTH01 (sample SAMN14941262, study PRJNA633318) | bioreactor metagenome | isolation source: bioreactor | place: China | collected 2019-03-05 | reverse complement strand
TCCCGAGCCGACAGAAGATCCCATCTTCAAGGAGTTGCTTGCGATGCCCTGGGAAAAGGTCGGTGACCTCGGCCCGGGGATCGACGCGTTCCGTCGCGCGCTTGCCCTCCCGGAATACAAGTATCACGTCACGAAGCACATGCCAGCCAATTCGGCCATGTATCGCCGCTTTTGGCTAATCGACATGCCCCGTGACCCTGTGGACACCGCAAAGTTGAATCATGTGCTTTGCGGAAGCGCCCTATATCATGGCAGTAGCGAACTCCAACTCTCGCTTCCTAGAATCAGTCAACTTTTGTCGGACAGCGACGGGCTGATCGTGGAGTCGGATGGGCTTATTTATCACGGGATGGGAACGACCTATGGAAAGGGCGTACTGGTCAAAAAAAAAGATGATGGGATCGTCCAAGTATCGGAGTTTGGGGTCGAGCATCCCGGCCTACAAATTCGCGGCACTGGCGTGTTTCCCGGCATTCACTATCGCATTGAAGCAGATGGCACATGGCAGAGGGTTGTTCTACCTGAGGATTGCGACTGCGGCACGGACGCTCATGACGAACATGTTCGGCTATTGGGACGCGTCGAAGACGGGATGGAATGTGGCTACATCATCATGAGCGAACCAGGAATATACGTACAGCATGGCGTTACGCGAAACTCAGATTCCGCCGTGCTCCGTAGCTTCTCGGAGAAATAACGAAGCCGGTTTCTTTGCATCAAGGAATGAGCTGTGACGATCATAGTGGCTAGATACGACGATAATCTGGCTCTTCAACCTATCGCCTATGGGCGAAGTATCTGAGAAAACGTGGGTAGACGATAGAATGGAAACTTTCCCGAAATGGCAAGCCCACAACTCGGTTGGCTATGACCTCACAATGGGCGCCAAATGCAGCCGTCTCCTGGATGAAATTGTTACAGATCCATCACGCCGTCGTGCAATTCTTTCCGATCCGAGAGAGCTTCACCGCGAACTATTTGCGTCTTTCGTGCCGCCCGGTTTCGACGTATATGCGGGCACCTACCGCGGGACTCAGGGGACATCGCTTGAGGGTCGCGAGGCTGGTTCGTTGAGTTCGATTAACGATCAGGGACGCTACGCATTTTGTCCCTCTAACTAGGTGCCCGGACGAATGGAAGCGCTACTCATGGAAACCTTGCAACTGGTGGACGCAGACAATAGCAGCGCTAACGATCATCAGAAGCTGCTCGGGCTAGCCTACACGTTCTGCTGGTTCGGGAAGATCCATCCGTTCTTAGACGGAAACGGACACGTCCAGCGAGCGATCTTTGCAGCAATGGCTACTGAATTCGGTTACCCGCTCTCTGCACGATTTGCCATCCATCCGCGCTCATACGACCGCTTGATGGGGATTGCTCTAGAGCTTTTCACTCGAGCGTCCTCGGGCGCGGAAGTCCAAGAGTTGCCTTTGGTTGCAGAGTACTTAGGATTCTTTCTAGATGGCCCGTTTAACGCTCCGCGCAAGAATATGGGTGCGGCAACCCTCTATTCATAGTCAAAGCGTTGGTGTCTAAGTGGACACCGCCCTATTGCGGCCAAACTATGGGAGACGGATGCGGCCAAACTATGAGAGATGTCTCAGATAGGTGCATCTACAGCAGGCAAGGGCTTGCTGTGGTTGGGGCGATCTGGCAGCACTCTTGCTGCTCGCGCAGTCTTCAATGCGTTGCGGCGACTGGCTGAATCCGCGAGACGAAGCGGACATTTCATGGTTGCGCAGTCGGGGGCCCGGAGGGCGGGAAACGATGAAGAAGTTGTCGATTACAGGTTGTGTCTTCGGTCTAGGTGAGGATGTAGACCTAGTGATCCCTTCAAACCAAAGCGGACACCTTGAGCTCGGCGTCTCAGTGCTTTGGCTTCTTATCCGATCCAGCTTGTTGCGCCACCGCTGCGCGCGCCAGCTCAAGCGCCTTATCTAGAGCAAGTTCCGGCGCCGTAGGTACATCCGGCTTGACTCCCGCACCCTGCCAATCCGTGCCAGTGATGGGATTGATCGAACGCATTTCCGGCAGCTTGATCAGAAAATGATCGGAGAGGCGTCGACGTTCATAGGGATGTGCGCCACCGCCACTTACTTCGCCCACGACGGTGATGCGCTTCATGGCCTGCAGGTCGTAGGCGAAGGCCTCCGCCGCGGAGAAAGTCTTGTGTGAGATCAGCACATAGACGGGCTTGCTGCCGCCGAAGCGACGGCCGGGCACCCACACTGCCGACATGGTGCGCGTGAGTCGATTGCTGGGGCGGTCGTAGATGGCGCTCATTTCCGCCGGCTGGTCCAGCAGATAGGCGGCCATCAGCAGATCCATGCTGCTGTCGCCGCCGCCGTTATTGCGCAAGTCGATGATCAGGGCCTTGGACTGTGCCAGCAAAGTCATGGCCGACTGCAACATATCGGCGGCGATGCGTGGCGGTGCGAATACGCGCAGGTCCAGGTAGCCGATATCGCCATCCAGGCGCCGCACGCTTTCGAAGCCGTGATTGATCGCCGGGCCGGCCCAGCTGTCGTCGTCTTCTTCGTACTGCGCGGATGCATTTGCATCCGGCAGCGGGATGAACTGTGCGCTGTAATTGATGCGGAAATGCCCGTCGTCGGAAGCGCGGCGCAGCTCAGCGGTCAGCGCCTGGGCGAATGTCTCGGGATCCCGATCATGGGCGAACGCATCGGTACTAGCTTGCTGCCGAATCGCCTGGGCGATTCTGCGTCCCATCGCAGAATCCACGTAGCGATCCTGAATTACCTTGGCGGCCTGTTCGATCACCTCGTGCTGAGTTCCTGCGGTTACCACGGGAGCGTCGAGATCGGCGGCACTGGCGCAGCAGGAGGCGAATGCCAACGCTAGGGTCAGCAGGATGCGTTTCATAGTTGGCGTCTTTCCAGAAGTGGCTATGAGGCTTGCGGCAAGTACTTCTTCTCGCTGTTACGCATCGCCGGTCCGTTTCTTCTTGGCGGCGTTCTTGCCTGATTCGGCACGTCGTTTTCCTGCAGCGCTTTTTGCCGAACGAGTTCCCGCACCGGACAGGCTGACGCGCGCTTTCGTCACCCGGCTACCGAACGAGTCCTCGCTCAAGGCCTTGATCGCTTCATCGAGGGATTGCGATAAAGGCCGCGGCAGCGAGGCGTCGAGGCTGTCGGCGGCCATCTGGGTAGCCTTCCAGCAATCGCGCAGCTTGGGCAGCATGGCGCGACCGCGCGGCGACAGGCGTATCTGTCGCTGACGACTGTCGTCCGTCCCGGGCTCGGAGACAATCAGTCCTTCCTTGACCATCAACGCGACCGTCTGGGTGGCCGCGGGCTGGCTGATCTTCGCGGACTCCGCAATCTGCCCGATCGTGCTGGGCTCGCACGCCATCAACGCGCGCATCACGGGTGTGAATCGCGGTCGATAGCGCAGGCCCGCCGAGGCGTAAGCCTCCTCCACGGCTCCGTCGAGCAGTTCGAGCAGATGGCGGAGTTGTGTACCTAGGCCTGGCGTCATGTGGACTTATATATAAGCGCTTATGTAACGTGTCAAGCGCAGTGGATGAGAGGTCCGCTGTGAAGAGCATTCTGTCGGCGAAAAGGCTGCATGCCCGGACGGTTGTCGCCCGGCGCAGGCCCCCACTTTCCAGTCCCCAGGAGCAGAACATCATGCATGACACCACCTTCATCACCGCCGGCGACGGATGCCGCCTCGCTTACCGCCTCGATGGCGCAGACGACAAACCCGTGCTCGTGCTGTCAAATTCCATCGGCACGACGCTGCATATGTGGGATGGCCAGATAGCGGCGCTGACCGAGCACTTCTGCGTGCTGCGCTACGACTTCCGCGGGCATGGCAAGTCGGATGTTCCACCGGGTGCTTACTCGATGGATCGGTTGGGTCGCGACGTCGTCGAGCTGCTCGATGCGCTCGACATCGGCCGTGCGCATTTCCTTGGCTTGTCCCTCGGCGGTTTCGTGGGCCAGTGGCTTGGCATCCACGCCTCGGATCGGATCGATCAGCTTATCCTGAGCAATACGTCGGCCCGCCTGGGGCCGGTCAGCGAGTTCGATGCGCGCATCAAGGCATTGAAGACTTCGCCCGATATGGCCGCCGTGGCGGAGGGCTTCCTGGCCGCCTGGTTCCCGCGGTCCATGCTCGAAGTCATGCACCCGGAGGTACAGCCATTCCGTGACATGCTGCTCTCTACTCCGCCCCAAGGGTTGGCCGGCCTATACGCCGCGGTGCGCGACGTCGACATGCGCCGAACGATCGCCCTCATCGACCGGCCCACGCTGGTAATCGCCGGCACGGACGACACCGTCACGCTTGCAAGCCACGGCGAGCACATCGCATCGACTGTGCCGGGTGCACGGCTGGTGATGATGCCGGCTGTCCATCTGCCCAACATCGAACATCCGAAGATGTATGCACGTACGGTGCTGGACTTCCTGCAGGAAACCGCGGTTGCCTGACCGATGGAAATGAAGTCAGATTCACTCCGCGGTATCGCCGGGTGGATCTGGCTTTGGTTCGGAACAGTGGGCTGGGGTTTTGCCATCAACCCATGGCGGGATCTGATGCCAGTTCGTGAAGGGGCCTGTGGATTTCGAGCCGTTCAAATAATGTCCGCTATCGACCCGAAGCAGCCTCTTTGCGCAAACCGATTGGAATCGACCCGCCACCCGCCACATGATGCGCACATGGCAGACTCCCAGCATCTGCGATCAACGGAACTGATCCCTTGAAACGACCGCACCCGAAAGTACTCTTCGCGCTACTCCTGGCCAGTATTGGCCCGAGCGCCCATGCATACTCATTTATTCATTCGCCGGCCATCGCAAGCAGCTCAATGTTGCCGACCTTTGCGGACGGAGAAGCCGTGCCTTGGGCTGACATACTTCCTGCCCAGGTGAAACGCGGAGACGTTGTCATCTACCTCTTCAAGCGCCAACTGCGCATCCACCGGGTGATCGGCATGCCGGGGGAGACGGTAGCCTACGCGGATGCCACCGGGCAGTGGCTGATCGACGACAAGCCCATTCGCCATATCGATGCCGGGCGCTTGACGTTGGAAGGCGTCGACTACCGCGTGGATGTCGAAACGCTGGGTGGCCGCTCGCACCGGGTGATCGATGACCCGCGCCACCCCTCACTTGCGGCGCTCGCTGCGAGCATGCCCCTGATGCAAGTGAAGGGTAGCTGCCAATGGAATGAGGGTTCCTTCCTCTGCAACGTCCCTGCCGGGTATGTCTTCGTCATTGGCGACAATCGGAAGAACTCGACCTATGGCCTGGTCGCTCTCGAAGACATCATAGGCATTGCCAAGGAGCCCGACGGCACGCCAGAGAAATGACCAGGCGGGCTTTTCTGATGACGCGCCCTATGCGACCTCGAGCGCCTCACCCATTCAAATACCCCCACACCTTCGAAATCACCACCGAACCGTCCCCCACCGCCGACGCGACGCGCTTCACCGAGCCCGCACGCACATCGCCCACCGCAAAGATCCCCGGCTGCGAGGTCGCATACGGCGAATCCGCACCCGCCGCTACGCCGGCTTCGGCCTCGCGCAGGAAGCCGATGACCTGCTCTTCGGTAAAACGCTTCTTCGCGTCCAATCTCCGTTGGTTGAGGAACTGGGCTCCAAATCGCCGTGCTACTCAAAAGCGTGGGGCGTCGGTGTTCGCCTACCCAGGATTCCCTGTGCCCGCAGTCGTGGCGGTGCGTGAACTGTCATTTATCCCTGTCACAAACGGGAAGCGCCGGCAGACCGACAGCGTTTTGCAAGGACAAAAGGCTTGCGCGGAACCGTAGCGATTTTTTTTGCCCGGCATTTCCGTTTCGGCATCGAAAAACGTCTATGTCGTGACGTGGTGCTGACCCTGGAGGATGCCGATGCTGCGTAAGTTGTGTGCAAGGTTCTATCGCAAAAACTTCATATGGATCATAGATAAGTTCATTTGGATAGAAGCGCCCCCGCACAGATCCTGTTTTTAACGACCCTGGCGGTTTCTGGAAACCATGTACAAATATTCAACAGTGTCTTCGGTGTACGACATCGCGGCAGCGGCGCGCCGTCTGCCGCTGGTCGGCGTTCTTGGTTGGCAGGATGTGCGCCAGCGTTATCGCCGCTCAGCGCTTGGCCCGCTCTGGCTGACCATCAGCATGGGCGTCATGATCGCCACCATCGGCATCGTGTTCGGCTCGCTGTTCCATAGCCCGATGACGGAGTTTCTGCCGTCTCTGGCGAGCGGCATCATCCTGTGGGGCTTCATCTCCACGGTGATCAACGAGGGCTGCCTGAGCTTTATTTCCTCCGACGCAATCATCAAGCAGTTGCCCATTCCGCTGTTCGTGCACGTGCTTCGCATGACGTGGCGCAATGTGATCATCCTCGGCCACAACCTGGTGATCCTGCCCATCGTATTCCTGGCGGTGGGCAAGGCGGTCAGCCCGGTCATCTTCGTTTCCATCGCCGGCTTTGCCCTGCTGGTGGTCAACATGTTGTGGATGGCGCTGATTCTTGGCGCAGCGTGCGCGCGCTTTCGCGACCTGTCGCAGATCGTCGGCAGCGTGTTGCAAGTGGCTTTCTACCTCACGCCCATCATGTGGGTGCCGCGCAGCCTGCCGGCCAACGTGTCGGTGTACCTGCTGGATTTCAACCCGGCCTACCACCTGCTTGAAATCGTGCGTGCGCCACTGCTTGGCCAGTGGCCAACCGCCATGAACTGGGGCGTTTCAGCCGGGCTGGCGGTGGTCGGCTGGACGCTGGCGCTGTTTATCTACGGCCGCTACAAGCGGCGCATCGCTTACTGGTTGTAACGGTAAGAGACGCGGACCGTCTCTCGCCTTCCTACGGGGTTTGAACTGACATGGCGATCATCGAATTTGAAAACGCGACCGTCGATTTCGCGATTTACAACGCGACCGGCCGTTCGCTGAAGAAGAACCTGTTGCGCGTGGCGACGGGCGGACAGATCGGCGCCGACGAGCGCGGCCGCGTGGTGGTGCGCGCACTGGAAAACCTGACCTTCACGCTGCGCAAGGGCGACCGCGTGGGCTTGCTGGGCCACAACGGCGCGGGCAAGAGCACCTTGCTTCGCGTGCTCAGCGGCGTGTACGAGCCTTCGGCAGGGCGCGCCCGCATCGAGGGTAAGGTCGGCTCGCTGATCGATATCTCCCTGGGCATCGATCACGAGGCCACCGGCCGCGAGAACATCTACACGCGCGGCGCGCTGCTAGGCATGACGCGGGCGAAGATGAAGGGGCACGTCGACGAGATCATCGAGTTCTCCGAGCTCGGCGATTTCGTCGACATGCCCGTGCGCACGTACTCCACCGGTATGCACATGCGCTTGGTCTTTGCCGTATCGACCATCCTGCGGCCGGAAATCCTGCTGATGGACGAGTGGCTCTCGGTGGGCGACGAAGGGTTCAAGCATCGCGCGGAGGCTCGCTTGTCCAGCATGGTCGAGGCCACGCACATCCTGGTGCTAGCCTCGCATTCCCGCGAGCTCATCCTGAATACGTGCAACCGCGTGATCTGGTTGGAGCACGGCAAGATCCGCATGATGGGCGACGTACGCACGGTCACCGATGCCTACTTTGGGGTCGCGCCGAGCGAGCTGCACGCCGCCTGATTTGGCCCGCGGCCACTAGCCGCCTCTGGTGGTTGGAGCGAATGCCGATTTCTCGGCAACGCGGCTATGGCGAAGCGCACATCCCACGCGAACCATGCGCAACACGTAGCCCGGATGAAGCCATCGGCGCAATCCGGGATCACTCGTGCCACGTGTTCCCATATCTGAATCGGCGGCACTCTCGCGCGGCCGCCCAGGATTCCGCCATTGGCTTCTTCCAGGCTACGAACTCCGGGGAGGTCAGCATGCATTGCATGACATGGCAAGCCTTGAAGTTCACGTTGGTTGTGGTCGTGCTGGCGGACGGCGCGCTCGGCCCATTCGGACCGTTCGACCTAAAGTCGATGCTTGCGATGCTGAAGCAAAGGATCGATGAAGTTAGCTAGAGCTTTGGGTGCCCCCTTATCCCGAATCCTTCCTTGTGATCGTTTCGATCGTATCTTTCGAAAGAAGAATTCCGTGCTCGAAGGTGAGCGTCAGTTTCACGCGCAGCGATTGGACCACGCTGCCGTGGTCGATCCCAAAGGTGCGCTCATGGCTTTCTCGTGTCTTTACAGACATATACTCAAGAACTTCGCGATCGCCTGGGCCTGCATACCTGCGCGAAGGCTCTCCGAGTCGCTCTACGGCGTCAGAAGGAGTACTCACCCCTTTCGTCAACGCATCGACCTTCTGATAGTCGATGCGTGAACCTTCCGTCTGAACATATTCGCCGTCTCTGACGTACGTACAGGCTGTTAGAGAAACCGCAAAGACGAGTAGAGATACGACCCTAATAATCACTGCCTTTCCCTCAGGCGACTGACACAAGCTAGCTCGACATACTGATTCTAAACTTCACCGTCCCGCGAATCCCCGACCCATGAATCGCAACTAGCGCCGGGGCTAGCCAGATGACGCCGCTTTTCACGGCACTCGCCTCACCCGTTCAAATACCCCCACACCTTCGAAATCACCACCGACCCTTCCCCCACCGCCGACGCCACGCGCTTCACTGATCCGGCGCGCACATCGCCCACCGCAAAGATCCCCGGCTGCGAAGTCGCATACGGCGAATCCGCACCCGCCGCTTCGCCGGTTTCGACGAAGCCCTGCGCATCCAGCTTCACCAGGCCCGACAACCACGACGTGTTCGGCGCCGCGCCCACCATGACGAACAACGCGCACGCCGGCATGGTCACATCCTCGCCGCGATCGCTGTAATGCACCGTCACCGCATCCAACCGCTCGCCACCATGCAGCGCGCGCACCGATGCGCCGTATTCGATGGTGATCTTCGGGTCTGCCTCTAGCCGGCTGGACAGGTAGCTCGACATGGACAACGCCAGCGAGTGGCCGCGCACCAGCAAGCGCACGTGATGGGCCGCGCGGCTCATGAACATGGCCGCCTGGCCCGCGGAATTGCCGCCGCCGACGATGAAGGCCTCGCCGTTCTTGCAATGGCGCGCTTCGTTCTCCGTGGCCGCGTAATACACCCCGCTGCCCTCGAACTCCTCCATGCGGTCGATCGGCAGCCGCCGGTATTGCACGCCCGTCGCCACCACGATGGCGCCCGCCAGAATGCGCTGGCCGTTGTCCAGCGTGGCGCAGAATTTGCCATCGTCGCGCCGCTCCACGCTCACCACCCGGCGCGGCATGATGAAGCGCGTGCCGAACTTCATCGCCTGCACCTCGCCGCGCCACACCAGGTCGGCGCCGGAGATGCCGGTGGGAAAGCCCATGTAGTTCTCGATGCGGCTGGAAGTGCCGGCCTGCCCGCCGATGGCCATATCCTCCACCACCATCGCGCTCAGGCCCTCGGCCCCAGCATAGACGCCCGCCGCCACGCCCGCGGGGTCACCGCCGACGATCAGTACGTCCACCGGCTCCTCGTCGGCCAGGTCGAAATTGAGGCCGAAGAACCGGGCGACCGCGTCGGGCGTCGGCTCGGTCATCACGTGATTGCGGCCGAAGATGACCACCGGCCGATCCGCGGTGGTCCCGCAACTGGTGGCGACCTGATGGGCCTCCGCGCTGCCGACCGCATGGGAGACGTACGGCACGCGGTTGCGGCTGGCGAACTCGCCGATCCGCTGCAGGTTCCGGTCCGTGTCCTCGCCGATCAGCACCAGCGTGCCGTCGCGCGCGTCCAGCTGACGGCGCCGGCGCGCCGAGAACACCGTGATGATGATGTCCGACATCTCCGGGATCTCGGACATCAACCGCAGCATGGCCGGGCGCGGCACTTCCAGCACGCGCGTGTCCTTCGCCGCCCGCATGGGCAAGGACCACGTACCGCCATTGAGGAAGGCGATCTCACCCATGAACTGCGTCGGCCCCAGGGTCGAAGGCACCAGCCGCTCGCCGGTGAAGGCATTCACCACCTCGATCTCCCCCTCGTCGACATAGACGAAGCGGTCGATCGGGTCGCCCGGCTGCACCAGGACGGTGCCGGCGGGGTAGTGGGCCTCGGAGCCGACGGCGCGCAGGGCGGCGACGTGGGCGGCATCCAGGGGGACGCGTTGCATTTCGCGAAGGTCGCGGCCGATGGTTTCCACTTGAAGAGGCTCCAGGGGTTGGCTTCGGCCATTCTGACGCTTTCCCCCACGGGGAAAAAGAATGCCTTCGCCCTAGACGCTGGCGTCAGGCATGCGGATGAACTCACCTCCCTCCATCCCATGAACGCCCCCCTTTACCGGGAGCCTAAGTCGGCCATCCCCACGGAGCCAGGTCAGATGAAATCGACATGCGCTGCCAGGACCGGACCGACAGGCCGGCGCCAAGCGATGCGCACATGAAAGCCCTGAGCATCAGGCGCAACGGCGATGCCCACTTTCCCGTATGCGGCGCATCCTTCGGCAATGCGTGAACGCGTTAGGCACGGCGGCCGCTGCGGGGAGCGTCCACGCGATATCGCCTAGAGTCCGGCCGTGAGATGCCCAGCGCTGCAAAATGAGGGACGAGAGTCGTCAAACATGTCCGCCTCCTTCTCCGGCCGTATAGACGTCCCTAGCATCCCACCAGCGAATCGAACCAAGTGTGCCCAATTCGTCATCAATCATGACGATTAAGTGCATGGCATACCCGGCATGACTTGCTAAGGTGGCCGCCAGAGGCGAGCCGCTGTCGACTCACGGCGGATGCCCGCCTCTCCGAAGCTCAAACAACCATGTCATGCGGACGTGCCTGGAGGCTGGGGAGCCCCGGGCAGTCATGGGGCGCATGCCATGCACATCCATGAAGAGAAGCATCGCTTCGGTGGAAGCGAGAAGCCGTCGTTCGTCAGCGAACGACTGGCGGAGCTTTGCCGTAGCGATACGCATGTATCGATCGCGATCACGGGAGGGTGATATGCAGGCATGGGATAGGGGAAGAAACGTCGTGCTCCGCCGGGCGGCTATCGCCACGGCACTGGCCTTTGCGTTTTCTGGCGCCGTGCTGGCGCAGTCGACGACCGGCACCATCTTTGGCACTGCGCCAGCGCAAGCGGGCGAAACGGTTCGCGCGGAGAATGCGGCGTCCGGCTTCGCGCGCGAAGTGCCCGTGGACAGCCGCGGCCGCTTCGTCATCGGCGAGCTGCCCATCGGCATCTACAAGGTCAGCTTGATGCGGGACGGCAAACTGGTGGATGCCCGCGACCGGGCGGAGCTTCGCGTAGGCACCAGCACGCAGGTGTCCTTCACCGAAGGATCGACCGGCGCGCAACCGGAGGCGAAGGACCTGGCCAGCGTACAGGTCACCGCCAATGCCTTGCCGGCGATCGACGTCACCAGCGTGGTGTCGCGCACCGTCACCACCTCGACGCAGCTGGAACGCCTGCCCGTCGCGCGTTCCGCCGAATCGGTCGCCTTGCTGGCACCGGGCGCGGTGGCCGGCAATCCGGCGTTCGGCGGCGTCGCCTTCAGTGGCTCGTCCGTGGCGGAGAACGCCTATTACATCAACGGATTCAATACCAGCAATCCGCTGACGAACCTCGGCGGCACGCAACTTCCTTTTGGCGCCATCGATCAGCAGGAAACGCTGACGGAAGGCTACGGCCCGCAATACGGACGCTCCGACGGCGGCGTGATCAGCCAGGTCGGCAAGCGCGGCAGCAACGAATGGCATGTCGGCGCGCAGGTGCAATGGGTACCGCGCTCGCTGCGATCCGATACGGACGATACGTACTACGCGCAGGGCAGCAAGCGCGGCCAACTGTACGACTACAACCGCAACGACAAGAGCTGGACCACGATCACCAGCGCTTACCTGAGCGGCCCGTTGATCAAGGACCGCCTCTTCTTCTTCGGCGCCTACGAAGTGGAACGCCAGCAAGGCAGCAGCGTCGGCAGCCTCGACTCGCCTTACCTCACGCGCTACCGCTACAACACGCCGCGGTGGTACGCCAAGGTCGACTGGAACATCACCGACAACCACATCCTGGAATTCACCGGCGCTTCCAGCAAGACGTCCTACTCGGCGAGCAGCTACTACTTCAACTACGACAACCTCACGTCCGGCCGAGTCCGCGCGCTGTCGTCGCCGACCAAGAACACCAGCGAACTGGGCGTGATCAAGTACACCGGCTACCTCACCGACGACCTCACGCTGAGCGTGCTGTACGGCAAGATGTGGCAGACGAACTTCACGCAGTACCCGGGCTATGACCCATCCCACGTCTACGTCTCCACGCCTACCGCGCAGAATCCGGCCATCGTCGGCAGCCATCCGATATCCGGCGTCCAGCCCTTCGGCTATCTCGACTCGCTGACGGCGGGCAACGACACACGCAATCTACGCATCGACCTCAGCGAGCGCCTTGGCGATCACACCATCAGCCTGGGCATCGACAACCTGACCGCCATCGCCACGGACCAGGGCTCCATCGTCTCCGGCCCGGACGGCGGTTACTGGTGGATCTACCGCGACAGCCACACCGACCCCAACGCGCCGATCGACCCCAAGAACGGCGTGCCTTCCTCGGTCGGCTACCCGGGGGGCGACACGGGCTATTCGGTCTCCAAGTATCGCTACCGCACCCTGGCCTCGGCGCTCACCACGCAGCGCGCGCAGTACGTCGAGGATGCCTGGCAGATCAGCGATCGCTGGCTGCTCAAGCTCGGCCTGCGCAGCGACCAGTTCACCAACTACAACACGGTGGGCCAGCCCTATATCCGCCAGACCAAGCCGCAGTGGGCGCCGCGCCTGGGCTTTGCCTGGGACGTGAATGGCGACGCCAGCTTCAAGGTGTTCGGCAACGTGGGGCGCTATTACCTGGCGCTGCCCAATCAGGTGGCGATCCGCGGCGCCGGCGGCAACCTGTTCACCAGCGAGTGGTTCACCTACACGGGCGTCAACCCCGACGGCACGCCCAGCGGCCTGACCGCGCTTCCGCCCGGACATCCGGTGGCTTCCAGCCCCAGCGCACTCTCCGGCGCGCCGCCGGATCCCGCCACCGTGACGGCCAAGGGCGTGAAGGCGGAATATCAGGACGAATACGTTCTGGGCTTCCAGAAGCAGCTGTCGCCGAAGTGGTTCTACGGCGTGAAAGGCGTGGTGCGTAACCTGCGCAATGCGCTGGACGACGTCTGCGACGGCGACACGATCCTCGCGCGGGCGGCGGCCCAAGGCGTGGACCTGAGCCAGCTGGGCGAGAACAAGTCCTGCTACATCTTCAACCCCGGCCGCGCCAACGACTTCGTGCTGCTGATGCAGGACGGCAGCCATCGCGTCGTCCACGTCACCAACGCCGATTTCGGCTTTCCCAAGCTGAAACGCAAGTACGCCGGGCTGGAGCTGACCGCGGAACACCCATTCGACGGCACGTGGTACGGCTCCTTCAGCTACACCTACTCTCACAGCTACGGGAACTCGGAAGGCCCGGTGCGCTCGGACATCCGCCAATCGGATATCGCCGCCACCACCTCCTGGGATTTCGGCTCGCTGATGGTGAATGCCAACGGCGACCAGGCCAACGATCAGCGCCACCAGTTCAAGTTCAACGGCTACTACCAGCTGACGGACGAGTGGCTGCTCGGCGGCAACCTGTCGCTGACCTCCGGTTTGCCGAAGGGTTGCCTCGGCGCCTACGGCGGCCCCAACACACCGCCCGACCAGCGAGACCCCTCCGGCTACGGTTACTCCGCCTACTACTTCTGCAACGGCAAGGCGGAGCCGCCGGGCCGCGCGGGGCACCTGCCATGGCAGACGCAACTCTCGGTCAACGTCGCGTACAAACCGGCCTGGGCGAGCCATCGGCTCACCTTCAACCTGTACGTCTTCAACCTGCTCGACCAGCAGAAGCCCCTGCAACTCGACTACGGCTACGGAAGCACCAGCGCCACGCCGGTCAGCAGTTTCGACCGGGTGATCTATCGCCAGTCGCCGCGGTATGTGAGGGTGGCGGCTACTTACGAGTTGTGATCGTCCGCAGGCCGGCGCGATAGCGGCCGCCGGCCTGACGCATGGGGATGCACGGGGAAACCGTCCATGCCGGCGATACGAACGAGGGCCTCGCCTTTGTCCCGGTCGCTGGCGTGGCGTCCGCTCTCACGCGGCCCATATGGCCGGGATGGGCTCATCCCACGGTCGCTTCGCCCGGCGCTGCGGCCGTGCCCGGGTAAGTGAGCAGATAGAGCAGCACCACGATGCCCGCCACCGGCGCCAGGCTGATCAGCTGCCACCAAGGGCTGAAGCCGGCATCGCGCAGGCGCCGGGTGCATGCCGCGGTCCACGGCAACAGCACCACCAAGGAAGCGATCTGCAGCGGCAACGGGCCGGTGGCCTCGGCGAGCAGCTGAGCGAAGGCCAGCAACATCGCCACAGCCAGGGCAAACCACCAGAAATCCGCCCGTGAGGTCACTCCAGTGAATTCCAAACCGCGCAACACGCCTTCGCGCATCGCCTGGAGCGCCGGCTGACTGGGCGACGGGCTGCCCAGCAGCAGACTCTCGTCCGGCACCTCCAGCACGGCGGCCAATGCCCGCAGGGATTCCGTCGCGACCTTGGCACCCGCTTCCAGGCGCTGGATCGTCCTCAGGTTCAAGCCGCTCAGCTTCGCCAGCTGCTCCTGCGACCACTGACGGGCGGTGCGCAGTTCGCGGAGGCGGGGGCCGTTGATATGCATGGGTGGTCCTTGGCAGGTGGCGCTCGGGTGTCGGCATCATGCTGCCGCAGGCCCTGCTTGCGTGACGACAGGTGGACGGCATGGGTGCGGCACGGGGATGGCGGCCAGCAAGACTCTACGACCGTCACTGGGTCCGACTGATGCCAGGGCGACGGCCCGGGATTCGGCCAGGGGCCACGTGTGAGCCGAGTACGCAATCTATTCGGCTCACAAAACGAGCCGAATAGCTCCCTCCGGCCCCTTAGTTGCGGGGTGGGGTCCGCGCATATCGCCCCGCCGGGACTCAAGGCTGTCGATCATGCGCAGGCTTCCTGGAGTTATTGAGCTTTATTGACATTCGAAGGATGCCCTGACTCAGGCTGCGCATCCGAACTTCTCCCGAGCAGCATGGCGGCTAAGGTGTCAATCTGCGTTACGATTTCTAGGATGAATCGCGACCAACTCAAAAAACTCGAAAGCGACCTGTGGGCGGCCGCCGACAAGCTCCGGGCCAACTCCGATCTCAAGGCCAGCGAGTACAGCACTCCAGTGCTGGGCTTGATCTTCCTGAAGTTCGCCGACAACAAATACCGCCAGCATGAAGCGGCTATCAAGCAGGAGTTCAAGAAGCTCCAAGGCACCCGCCGCGAGCGCAGCGAGGAAGAAATCGCCGTCGAGAAATGCGGCTTCTATCTAGAGCCCCATGCCCGCTACGACTACCTGCTCAACCTGCCGGAAAAGGAAAACATTGCCAGGGCGATTCGCCGCGCCATGGCCAGCATCGAAAGCACGAAATCTGAGCTGTTGGGCGTGCTGCCGCAGGAGGAGTACGACCGCTTTACCCGTAGCCCCAAAAACCAGCACATCCCCAAAGACTTGCTCAAGCTGTTCTCCGACATTCCGGTGGATGCATCAGGCGACGTCTTCGGCCAGATCTATGAGTACTTCCTGGCAAACTTCGCGCTCAGCGAGGGCCAAGGTGGCGGCGAGTTCTTCACGCCGCGCTCCGTCGTCAAACTCATGACTGAGATCATCGAACCGCACGGCGGTAAGGTCTTCGACCCTGCCTGTGGCTCCGGAGGCATGTTCGTGCAGTCAGCGGACTTCATCCACCGGCACCAAGCCGACAAGGCGGCTGACCTTGACGCATTTGTGTGTGGCACCGAGAAGACCCTAGAGACCGTCAAACTCGCGAAGATGAACCTCGCAGTGAACAACTTGCGCGGCGATATCAAGCAGGCCAACAGCTACTACGAGGACCCCTTCAACGCCTTTGGCGCCTTCGATTACGTGATGGCCAACCCGCCGTTCAACGTGGACGACGTGACGTTGGATGCCGTTGAGAAGGATCGCCGCTTTAACACCTATGGCGTGCCCCGCAACAAGACCAAGGCCAAGAAGTCAGGGGGCAAGGACGGCAAGGAAAAGGCCGTCGAGACTGTTCCCAACGCCAACTATTTGTGGATCAACTTGTTTGCCACGTCGCTCAAGCCCGGTGGCCGCGCCGCGCTGGTGATGGCCAATTCGGCCAGCGATGCCCGCCACTCCGAGGCAGACATCCGCCGCACACTGATCGAGCAGAACCTTATCTACGGCATGCTCACGCTACCGTCCAACCTGTTTTACACCGTCACCCTGCCGGCCACGCTGTGGTTCTTCGACAAGGGAAAGACGGATGACCAGGTGCTGTTCATCGATGCGCGCAACATCTTTACCCAGGTCGACCGCGCTCACCGCGAGCTGAGCGACGAGCAGATCCAGAACATCGCCCTCATCCCTCGCCTGCACAAAGGCCGCCGCCAGGAATTCGTGGACCAGGTGGACCGCTATCTGCGTCAAGGCATGGCCCAGCTCAACGAGGCGGCCGAGCACCTGCCAGCCTTAAGCGAGCGCCTGCTGGCCGTGCTGGACGAAGAAGCGGCAGATGCCGAAACAAGCCGGGCCGCGCGCGACGCCATCGCCACGCTGCAGTCACAATGGGACCAGCTCACCACGCTGCAGCAAGCCCAGGCACAGCACGAACGCAAGCGCGGCCAGAAGCACAGCGTGGATGATCGCAACGCCGCCCAGCACACGCTGCGCGCACAGGTCACACCCTTCTTCAGCGGCGTGCACGCTGCAGTGAAGGCGCTGGACAAAGCCATCCGCGAGATGGACAAGCGCAAGGCCGAAGCTGCCAAGGCAGACGGCAAGCGCGCTACCGCCAGCCGCCAGACGAAGGGCGTGAAGGTGGCAGTGCGGGCCCTGCACGATGAGCTGAAGGCTGCTGAGCTGTACTACCAACATGTGAGCTGGCTGCAGGAGCGCTTCCCCAAAGCCGCCTATGAAGATGTCACCGGCCTATGCAAGCTGGCCTGCCACGAGGAGATCGCCGAGCAAGATTGGTCGCTGAACCCTGGTCGGTATGTCGGCGTAGTAATCGAGGAGGATGGGAAGACGGAGGAAGAGTTCCTAGCCGACATTGCAGAGCAGCAGGCCGAGCTGGAGATCCTAACTGTTGAAGCGCACTGTCTCGACGCGATGCTGACCAAAAACCTTGCCGCGATCCTAGGGGGTGATTGATGGACAAGAGAGAGACCATCGGTATTCGAGATCCGAGCTTTGAACTCACGACGGTTGGTGATCTAGTTAAGCGGGGCGTGTTGGAGCGGCCCATCGACGGCAATCACGGCGAGATTCATCCTAAGTCGGCCGACTTCGTCACTGAAGGCGTGCCTTTTGTAATGGCGAGCGACTTGAAGAATGGTCGTGTGGATTACGACCGCTGCGCTTTCATCACCGAACGCCAAGCAGAGAGTCTGAGGAAGGGGTTCGCCAAAAATGGAGATGTATTGCTGACGCATAAGGCGACGATTGGTGAGACCGCCATCGTCGATTACGACAAGCACCCATACATCATGCTGACCCCGCAGGTGACGTACTACCGGATCAAAGATCGAGCGGTACTGAGCAACCGCTATTTAAAGGCTTATTTTGGCAGCTCACTGTTCCAGCAGACGCTGCAAATGCTGGCGGGATCCGGATCAACCCGCGCCTATCTCGGTATCACAGAACAGCACCGTTTACCTATCATCCTGCCCCCGCCTGATAAACAGGAAAAGATCGCTGCGGTTTTGGCTACGTTCGACGATCTGATCGCCAACAATCAGCGCCGGATCGTCTTGCTGGAATCCATGGCCGAAGAGATCTACCGCGAGTGGTTTTTGCGGATGCGATCTCCTGGGAGTGGCGCAGTTAATGCTGACAGCTTGCATCCTCTTGGATGGAAGTACCGACCTATTGACGAAATGGCATCCTTGATCAAGCGCGGCATTTCTCCGACTTATGACGATCAAGCAGAACATCGCGTCATCAATCAGAAGTGCATCCGTAATGGGCGCCTGAGCATGAGCGAAGCGCGAACGCACTCGACAACAACGCCAGATGACAAGTTGCTTCGTTTTGGCGACATCTTGGTCAACTCCACCGGCGTCGGCACCCTCGGCCGGGCTGCAGTTTTCAATATTGATCTCCGGGCAGTGAGTTGCGATAGCCATATCACGATTATTCGCCCAAAGAACGTTGCCCTTTACGGCGAATTCTTGGCTTACACGGTCCAGCTCCTTCAAAACTACTTTGAATCGATGGCGTCGGGTTCAACGGGGCAGGCCGAACTGAGCCGAGAACTCATCAGCCGCACCAAAGTACTAGTCCCGGAGCCCGAAATGATCCGCCGATTCGCTGCGGCCGCTGGACCGATTCGAAAGCAACGAAGGGTATTGCTAGAACAAAACGGCCAGCTTGCGAACCTGCGCGACACCCTGCTTCCCCGCCTGATCTCCGGCAAACTCCGAGTCGATGCGTTAGACATCCAATTCCCATCCAGCATGCTGTCGACGCCCGAAGAGGCGGCCGAGCCGGCGGCCCTATTCGGTTAGCAGGTCCTCTTCCCTACAACCAGCAACACCAGGAAGGTGCTATGGCCGCTGCGAAGAACTTCATTAGCGAAGATGACATCGAACAGGCCCTGCTGCAGCGGCTGCAGCACCTATGTGGCTTTGATTCGTTGAACTGCTACACACCGCAGCCGGATGACCTGAACGACGGCTCGGGCCGCACCGACAAGCGCCAGGTGATTCTGGCCGACCGGGTGCGCACCGCACTGGAGCGGCTGAACCCGCAGGCCCCGACCCACGCGGTGGATCAGGCATTAGCCGAGCTGCTGCTGCCGCGCACGGCGATGAGCCTGGTGGCGGCCAACCGCCAGATGGACGCTCTGCTGCGCGACGGAGTGCCGGTGACCTACAAACCCGAGGCCGGGCCGCAGGCTGGCCAGACCGTGACCGAGCGGCTCCGCGTGATCGACTTCGACGCGCCCGACCCGCGGGATGGGCGCAACCACTACTTGGCAGTAACACAGCTCTGGGTGCGTGGCGAGCATGGCTACCGACGGCCTGACATGCTGCTGTATGTAAACGGCCTGCCGCTCGTGTTCATTGAACTGAAGAACAGCAACGTCAAGCTGCGAGCGGCCTTTGAAGACAATCTCACGAGCTACAAGGCTGAGATCCCCCAGCTTTTCAGTGCCAATGCTATGTGTTTGTTGAGCAATGGCATTGAGACCAAACTGGGCAGCATTACTGCGCGGTGGGAGCACTTTTTCAACTGGCTGCGGGTGGACGACGAGAAGGAAGCGCTGGATCGCGCGGCCATTGCAGCGCAGGGGCTGAGCATTGAACGGGCGGTGCTGGGCTTGTTGAAGCCAGAGCGACTTCTCGACTACGTGGAGAACTTCTGTGTCTTTTACCGAGAGACACAGAAGATCATCGCGCAGAACCATCAGTTTCTCGGCGTAAACAATGCCTTTGCGCAGTTCCAACGCCGGCGCGAACTGAAAGGCAGGCTGGGCGTGTTCTGGCACACCCAGGGCTCGGGCAAGAGCTTCTCGATGGTGTTCTACACGCGCAAGATCTTCCGCAAGCTCACCGGTAACTTCACCTTCGTGGTGGTGACCGACCGGGACGACCTGGATGGACAGATCTACCGCAACTTCCTGCATACCGGCGTAGTGGCGCCGAAGGACGATGTGCGCCCCCGCGACAGCGCCAAGCTGCGCGAGATGCTAGGCAAGAACAAGCGCGTGGTATTCACGCTGATCCAGAAATTCCGCTACGACAAGGGCAAGGACTATCCGCTGCTGTCCGACCGGGACGACATCGTGGTCATTGTGGACGAGGCGCACCGTACCCAGTACGCGGGCCTGGCGGAGAACATGCGCGCCGGTCTGCCGAACGCAAACTTCCTGGCCTTCACCGGCACGCCGCTACTAGGCAAGGAGCGCAAGACCAATGCCTGGTTTGGCGACTATGTGTCGGAATACAACTTCCAGCAAAGCGTGGAAGACGGCGCCACGATACCGTTGTTCTACGAGAAGCGCGTGCCTGAGGTACTGATCCAGAATGACGACCTGAGCGAAGAGTTCGCAGAGATCCTCGAGGACGAGAACCTCGACGCCTAAGCGCAAGAGAAGCTGGAAAAGCGCTTTGCGCAGGAGATGGAGGTCGTCAAGCGCGAGGACCGGCTGGACACGATTGCGCGCGACATCGTCTACCACTTCCCGCGCCGTGGCTATCTGGGCAAAGGCATTGTCATCTCGGTGGACAAGTTCACCGCGGGGACCATGTTCGACAAGGTGCAAGCGCTCTGGAAGGCCGAGCTCAAGGCGTTGAATGGCCGTATCGCGGCCACGAGCAATGATGTGGAGCGCCAGCGCCTGAGGCAACTCAAGGCCTGGATGAGTACGGCGCAGATGGCGGTAATCGTCAGTGAAGAGGCTGGCGAGGAGGAGAAGTTCGCCAAGAAGAAGCTGGACATCAAGCCCCACAGGCAGCGCATGAACACGCTGGATGAACACGGCCACGACATCGAGTTCAACTTCAAGGACCCCGAGCATCCGCTGCAACTGGTGTTCGTCTGCGCTATGTGGCTGACGGGCTTCGATGCGCCAACGGTTAGTACGCTCTACCTAGACAAGCCGATGCAGGGCCACACACTCATGCAGACCATCGCGCGGGCCAACCGCGTGAGCAGCCATGAAATTCTGGGGGTAGCCAAGCGGAACGGCGAGATCGTGGACTATTACAACGTCTTCCGTCGCATGAAAAAGGCGCTGAAAGACTATGCCGCCGGCCCCGAGGAAGAAGAGCTTCCCGTGCAGGACAAGAGCCAGCTCTTTGCCCTGCTCGACGAGGCCATCGAGCAAGGCTTGGCCTACTGCCATAGCCAGGAGGTACCACTGCACGAGGCATTGGACCGTGGCGACGTATTCACCAAGCTGGGCCAGTTCAACGGCTTTGCCAACACGCTGCTGGCCTCCGAGGACCAGCGCAAGTCTTTCAATGTCTACGAGAACATGATTTCGTCGCTATACGAGGCATGTAAGCCCGAGGTGCTAGACCAGAAGAAGGGCCGCGTGGTGTCGGCCTTCCAGTACCTGCGCGGGGTGATGGATAGCATCGTGGAGCAGACCGACCTCGATATGGCCGTGCAGCGCATCGAGGCGCTGCTGGATGCCAGCGTGGTCGTGGATAACGCCGAGGCCTTCGCTGTCAAGGAATTCGAGGCGCAATACCAGGTCGTGCAGCGCGGCAAGGCTTGGGATCTGAGTAAGGTGAACGTCGAGAAGCTGCGCGAGGAGTTCAAGAACGCGCCCTTCAAGAATATCGAGATCGCGGATCTCCAGGCCTTCTTGCAGCGCAAGCTGACTGAAATGCTGGCGCAGAACACCACACGCGTGGACTTCTTACAGCGGCTGCAGAACGTGATTGACGCCTACAACTCGGGCGCCACCTCCACCGAGAATTACTACTAGGAGTTGACCGCCTATGCCCAGGAACTCAAGGAAGAGGCTGAGCGCCATATCCGTGAGGGGCTAACCGAGGACGAACTGGAGCTCTTCGATCTGCTGAAGAAGAACGCCCTCACTCAGGATGAAACCCAGCGCGTGAAGCTTGCAGCCAAGCATCTGCTGCGGCGCTTAGTGGAAGAGCAGCCCAAAGTGCTGGTGCAGAATTGGCACCAGAGCACGCAGACGCAGAAGCAGGTGCGAGCCGAGATAGAGCGCGTGCTCGATGCCGACCTGCCGGAAAGCTATGACCGTGCCACTTTCAAGCAGAAGTGCGACAACGTCTACGATTTGGCTATCGAATATGCGCTGCGCGGCAGGAAGTGGGCAGCATAATTCGTGAGCCATGCTGGGCGAGATCATGTGCATGCTCCCGCGCTTAGCGTCCCCGCTAGTAGAAGACGGAGGTGGTTAATTGACCTCCGTCTTACTAAATAGATAGCCGACTCTAAGTAGCCCCTAGCCTTTGTTACGGAGCGGCAGCCGAGCTCCTCTCCTGCCCCAGCGCCTGCCTCCATTGCATCCTCAAATGCGCCTGCGCCGCACACCGTGTCCCCATCTCCACAAACGCCCCAACTCCCTCCAACATCACCGTCAACCGCCGCACATCCGGCGCACCACGCTCATTGACCAACTCCGTCAGCACCTTTAGGCACGTCTGCGCGTACTGCAACCACTCCGTGGCGTCGTTTAGCAGCGCCTCCGGCCCCGCATCCGGATCAGAAAAATAGTCGGTATGCCGCGTCGTCCAAGCCTCGCCAAAAACACTCATAAATAACTCCTTGTCATAAAGCGCCGCTCCCTCGCTCCGAGAACGGCACGCCGCCAACCGCTCAGCGTGCCGCGATCACACGGACTCGAGGTTTCACCGGTGGTCTATGTCCAGACCCCGGGCGGCTTGATTGAGAAGTGGAATGCGGCGCCAGTGAATTCCGCCATCGCACAAGGCAACGCGCCGGGTTACCCGGCTAGGATTCTTCCAACGAAAGCCACCTTCGGCCGCGGTTCTTCAACCGTGCCTGCGAGGGATGCAGACGGCCCGGATTGGCGGTGAGGATGTCGCCGAGGGGATCGGCGGGCGTGAAGGTGCCGTATGATCTGGGGTAGCCATGATCAACTCTCTACTAGTTGGTGATGGTCAGCGGGTCAGGGGTGTTGACGCACCCTTGGCCCGCGCTCTCATAGCATTGCTGCCATGGTTGCTCGCGTCGCGCTATCGACACACTCCGCGAGCAACGCCATCGACACTAGCAAAATGATTTTGGGTTGTCTGTAGTCGCGCGCGTGCGATATGCGTGCGTTTCGCGTGTTTGCGAATGCGTCCGATGATTTGACGGCGTCGATACGACATATCGACTATCAAACTCTCATGCGGATGGGCATTCCCACGTCGTGCGCTGCACGGGCTTCGCTATTCGCCGAACGGACCTCGCAAAGGAAGATGCATGTTGGCTCTCACTCGACGCTTACTC
>JABLTH010013717.1_pt1 | contig 23114 bp, 23 predicted proteins | sample 7875711 | NCBI WGS metagenome assembly JABLTH01 (sample SAMN14941262, study PRJNA633318) | bioreactor metagenome | isolation source: bioreactor | place: China | collected 2019-03-05 | reverse complement strand
TGTCGTGGCGGATATCGTCGGCGAACTGGGCGAATACGCCACGCCTTCGCCCCCCGGCGTGGCCACGCCGCCGGCGATCGACCTGATTGACGACACCTGCCTGTACATCAAGGCGCCGATGGATGAAGTGGATGCGCCCAAGATCAAGGTCGGCCAGCCGGTCAGGGTGACGCTGGATGCGCTGCCGGGCCAGGTGCTGCCGGCCCGCGTCAAGCGCGTTGCGCCGTATGTGGTGGCGGTGGAAAAGCAGGCGCGCACGGTGGATGTTGAAGCCAACCTGGACCAGCCGCCGCCTTCCGGGCAACTGCTGGTGGGCTACAGCGCGGACCTGGAGGTGATTCTGGACAGCCATGACCATGTGTTGCGGGTGCCAACTTCCGCCTTGCAAGAGGGCAACAAGGTGCTGCTGTATGTGGCTGATGGCGATCACGGCAAACTGGAAGAGCGCACCGTCAAAACCGGCATCACCAACTGGGAATATGCCGAAGTGCTGGAAGGGTTGACGGCGGGTGACCGCATCGTGACCTCGCTGGAGCGCGAAGGTGTGAAGGCCGGCGCGGTAGTGAGCCCTGACCAGGCTGACGTCAAAAAGTGAGCCTGATCGAACTCAAGCGCATCCAACGCACCTTCACGCTGGGTGACAGCGAAGTCCACGCCCTGCGCGACCTCGACCTGAACATCGAGGCGGGCGAATATGTCGCCGTGATGGGGCCGTCCGGCTCCGGCAAATCCACGCTGCTCAACCTGCTCGGCCTGCTGGACAGGCCCAATGCTGGCGCTTACCTGCTGGAAGGCCGCGACGTGACTACCCTCAACCCGGAGGAGCAGGCCAGGGTGCGCAGCGAGCGCATCGGCTTTGTGTTCCAGAGTTTTCATCTGGTGCCGCGCCTGACTGCGGCGGAAAACATTGCACTGCCCATGATGCTGGCGGGAATCCCGCCCGCCGAGCGTCAGCGCCGGGTGGCGCAGGCATTGCGCGAATTCGGTCTGGAAGACCGGGCGACGCACCGCCCCGACCAGCTTTCCGGCGGGCAGCGCCAGCGCGTGGCGATTGCCCGCGCCACGGTGATGCGCCCGGCGGTGATCCTGGCCGACGAGCCCACCGGCAACCTGGATCGCGCCACCGGCGAGGAAGTGGTACGCCTGCTGGAGGCGTTGAACCGCCAGGGAGTGACGCTGATCGTGGTCACCCACGACCAGACCATGGGCGCGCGGGCCCGGCGGCAAATCAACATGCTGGATGGTGCTGTCGCCAGCGATTCGGCAGGCGCATGAACGTTGCCGATACCCTGCGTTATGCCCGCGCTGCCGCCACTGGTACGCCGCTGCGCACCGGGCTGTTGATCCTTGCCATGTCCATCGGCGTGGCGGCGGTGGTGATGCTCACCGCGCTGGGCGACGGCGCGCGGCGCTATGTGGTGGAAGAGTTCTCCGCCATCGGCAGCAATCTGGTGATTGTCCTGCCGGGCCGTTCGGAAACGCGCGGCTTCAACCCCGGCAACCTGGTCACCAGCACCGTGCGCGACCTGACGGTGGAAGACGCCGGGTCGTTGCTGCGCGTGCCCGGCGTGGTGCGTGTCGCCCCCATCATCATCGGCACTACGGAAATCAATGCGCGCGGCAAGCTGCGCGAAACCATGCTGGTGGGCAGCAGCGGCGATTTTCTCGCGGTGCGCCACCTCAAACTGGCGCAAGGGCGCTTTTTCACTACCGACACGCAAGGTCGCGGAGCGGCGGAAGTAGTGCTGGGCGCGCTAATCAGCCGCGAGTTGTTCGGCGGCGGAAACCCGCTCGGGCAAAAGGTGCGCATCGGCGACCGCCGCCTGCGCGTGGTCGGCGTGCTGACCGAGGGCGGGCGCGGCATGGGCATGACCACCAACGATCTCTTGATCGTGCCGGTAGCCACCGCGCAAGCCATGTTTAATAGCAATACCCTGTTTCGCATCCTGATCGAAACCAAAAGCCGCGCTACGGTAGAAAGCGCCAAGGCCGGCGTGCTCAAGGCCATCATCGCGCGCCATGACGGCGAGGAGGACGTCACCGTGATTTCGCAGGATGCCGTGCTGCAAACCTTCGACAAAATCCTCGGCGTGCTGACCCTGGGCGTGGCCGGGATCGCCGCCATCAGCCTGGGTGTGGCCGGGATACTGGTGATGAACGTGATGCTGGTGTCGGTCACGCAGCGCACCGGAGAAATCGGCCTGCTGAAAGCCCTGGGCGCAACTTCAAGCGCCATCCGCAACACTTTCCTCACCGAAGCGGCGATGCTGTCGCTGATGGGCGCGGTGCTTGGCTTGTTGCTGGGCGAGGCCGGCGCCGCCGTATTGCGCCACTTGTACCCCACGTTCCCGGCTTATCCGCCGCTGTGGGCGGTGCTGTCCGGGGTGGGCACGGCGCTGTTCACTGGGCTGGTGTTCGGCGTGATGCCGGCGCGCAAGGCGGCGCGGCTGGATCCGGTACAGGCGCTGTCGAGGCGATAACCATGCTGCTCGCCGATTCCGCCCGTTTCGCCCTGCAAGCCATCACTTCGCACCGGCTGCGCAGTTTTCTCACTTTGCTTGGCATTGCGGTGGGCATTGCTGCGGTGATCCTGCTGACTTCCATTGGCGAAGGCGTGCACCGCTTCGTGCTGGGTGAAGTCACCCAGTTCGGCACCAACGTGGTGGCCATTGCGCCGGGCAAAACCAAGACCGGCGGCGCGCCGCCCTCCGGCATCCCCAGTACGGCGCGGCTGTTGACGCTGGAAGATGCGCAGTCGCTGCTGCAACTGCCTAACGTGACCGGCGTTACGCCGATTGTCTGGGGTAATTCCGAAGTCGGCGGCAACGGCCGGCTGCGGCGGACGATCGTGTACGGCGTGAATGCCGATTTCCTGCGCGTGTTCAGTGCTCACGTCACCATAGGCAGTTTCCTGCCGCGCGATGATACCGGCGGCGCGCGCAATTTCGTGGTGCTGGGCGCCAAGTTGCGCAAGGAACTCTACGGCACGGAGAACCCGCTGGGTGCGAAGGTGCGCATCGGCGGGCTGCATTTCCGCGTGATTGGGGTGATGGCGCCCAAGGGGCAGTTTCTTGGCGTTGATCTGGACGATGCCGCCTATATCCCGACGGCGCGGGCGCAAGAAGTGTATAACCGCGAAGGGTTGATGGAGGTGGACGTAACCTACCGCGAAGGCGTGGCTTCGGCCAGCGTGGCCAGGGCGGTGACGGAGCGCCTGAAAATGCGTCACGGCAGCGAGGATTTCACCGTGACCACGCAGGAAGACATGCTGAAAACACTGTCCAACATCCTCAATATCCTGACCGCCGCGGTAGGTGCCTTGGGCGGTATTTCGCTACTGGTGGGCGGGGTGGGCATTGTTACCATCATGACCATCGCGGTGACCGAGCGCACCAACGAAATCGGCTTGCTGGTGGCGCTGGGCGCGCCGCGGCGCACCATCCTCGGCCTGTTCCTGGGCGAATCCATCGTGCTGGCGGCGATCGGCGGCGCGGTTGGCCTGCTGCTGGGCATGGGCCTGGCGCAATTGCTGCGGCTGGCGGTGCCGGCCTTGCCGGTGCATACCCCGTGGAATTTTGCCGTGGGCGCGCTGCTGATGTCCGCCATCATCGGCTTGCTGGCGGGGGTGCTGCCGGCACGGCGCGCGGCGCATCTTGATGCTGTGGATGCGCTGCGGGCAGAGTAAAATGCCGGCATGATCTACTCACTCATCCGTCCGCTGTTGTTCCGTCTGGATGCGGAACGTGCCCACCACCTCACCCTGAGTGCCCTGCAAGCCACCCACCGTCTGGGGCTGACGCGTCTGCTGGCCAAACCGTGCGCGGCAAACCCCAGAACCGTGATGGGGCTGGAGTTTCCCAATGCCGTGGGGTTGGCCGCCGGGCTGGACAAGAACGGTGCGTATATTGATGCGCTGGCCGCGCTTGGTTTCGGCTTTGTCGAGGTCGGCACCGTCACGCCGCGCCCGCAGCCGGGCAACCCCAGGCCGCGCCTGTTCCGGCTGCCGCAGGCACAGGGCATCATCAACCGCTTCGGTTTCAATAACGATGGCGTGGATGCGCTGGTGGAGAACGTGAAAAAGGCGAGCTATCGCGGCATCCTCGGCATCAATATCGGCAAGAACTTCGACACGCCGATAGAAAAAGCCACCGACGACTACCTGATCTGCCTGCGCAAGGTGTACGCCCACGCCAGCTACGTCACTGTCAACATCTCCTCTCCCAACACCAAGAACCTGCGCCAGTTGCAGGATGCCGATGCGTTGAACGGCTTGCTGGCGGCGCTCAAGACGGAGCAGGCGAAATTGGCGCAGGAGCAGGGCAAGTACGTGCCGATCGCGCTGAAAATCGCCCCCGACCTGGAGCCGGAGCAAATCCGCGAAATTGCCGACCTGCTGCTGCGGCACGGCATGGATGGCGTGATCGCCACCAACACCACGCTGTCGCGGGAAGGGGTGGAAGGCCTACCCAATGCGCAGGAGGCCGGCGGCCTATCGGGTGCGCCCGTGCGCGAAAAATCCACGGACGTCATCCGGCAGTTGTCGGCCGTTCTGAAAAATGAAATCCCGGTCATTGGTGTCGGCGGCATCCTGCGCGGTGAAGATGCCAGGGAAAAGCTAGAGGCGGGCGCCAGCCTGGTACAGATATACAGCGGCCTGGTTTACCGTGGGGCGGGGCTGGTGGGCGATGCCTGCCGGGCGTTGGGATGACGCTAGTGTCTGGCCACTGAAGGAAACCTCCGCTCCACCCAACCGATAACCAGCGAATACACCGCCGGCACTACCACCAGTGTCAGCAGCGTCGAAGTAATCATCCCCCCGATCACCGCCACCGACAGCGGGCCGTTGGTTTCCGCACCGGCGCCGAATCCCAGCGCGGCGGGCAGCAGGGCCAGGATCACGGTAGCCGAGGTCATCAGCACCGGCCTTAAACGGATCGGGCAGGCTTGTTTCAGCGCATCGTCAATGTTGGCACCCTTTTCACGCAACTGGTTGGTCAGGTCGACCAGCAGGATGGAGTTTTTCGCCACCAGGCCGATCAGCAATACCAGCCCTATCATCGAGAAAATGTTGAGGCTGTGGCCGGTCAGCCACAGCGCCATCACGCCGCCGATAATGGCCAGCGGCTGCGCCAGCATGATGATCAGCGGCTGCAGGAATGAGTTGAACTGGCTGGCCAGCACCATGTACAGCAAGACCATGGCGAGGCCAAAGGCGAATTTCATGTATTGCTGGGTTTTGCCGAATTCCTCGGCCTGGCCGACAAACTTGACGCTGTAGCCGGGCGGAAGCATGGCTTGGGCGGTCTGTTTCACGATGTCCACAGCTTCACCCAGCGGGGCGGTGGGGGTGCTGTACATGTTGGCGGCATACCGCAAATCAAAACGCCCGATCACCGCCGGCCCGAGTTCCTGCTTGAAGGTGGCCACGGTGTCCAGCCTGACCAGTTCGCCTGCGGCCGAGCGCAGATAGATTTTCGACATGTCGGAGGGCTGGCTGAAAGTGCCTTCCTTGGCTTTGATCCGGATGTCGTAGCGCTCGCCGTCGCCTGGATAATCGTTGTATTTGGCAATATCCGCGCCACCTGTCAGCAGGTTGATGGCGGCGGCAACGTCATTGGCGGACAGCCCCAGACTGGCGGCGCGGGTGCGGTCCAGTTGAATGGTGAGTTGGGGCAGGTCGAGTTGCACGTCCAGGTCTACCTTGCCGATGCCCGGGGTGTTGTTCAGGCGCTGCTGCAGAGTTTTTGCGAGGCTGCCTACCTGGTCCAGGCGCGGGCCCGAGAGGTTGAACTGTAGCGGATCGCCACGCTGGCCGCCAACAATGGGAACCGGCGCGGGAAAAGCCCTGATGCCGGGGATTTGCGCCAGTTCTTCACGCAGCTTTTTGATGAGTTCCTGCTGGCGGACGGTTCTTTCAGCGCGCGCGCGCATGCGCACATTGACCATGCCCTGACTGACCTGGCCCGATTGCCCCACGCCGATGACGGCGAAATAGGTTTCAATTTCCGGATGCGAGGCCAGCACTTTTTCCACCAGCGCCAGCCGGGAGTTGGTGTAATTGATGCTGGAGCCCAGCGGGGTCTTGAACGTCACCATAAAGCGGCCTTCATCTTCTTCCGGCACAAACTCTTTTTTGACTTGCTGGAAGAACCAGGCGCTGGAGACCACTGTCACCAGGGTGATCAGCACCACTTTCCAGCGGTGCGCCAAAGCCAGTTGCAGCAGGTGCGAATAGGTGTTGTCCAGCCGATTGAAAAACTTGTCCAGCGCGTAATAAAAGCGTCCATGTTTCGGAGTGATACTGAGGTAGCGCGAGCACAGCATGGGTGTCAGCGTGATGGACACAAACAGCGACACCAGCACGCCGAAGGTGACAACAACAGCAAACGACTTGAAAAACTGGCCGATGATGCCGCTCATGAAAATGACCGGTGCAAAAATGCAGACCAGCGATAGCGTTGCGGCCAGCACCGCGAATACCACTTCTTGACTGCCGTTCAGTGCGGCGTTGATGGGGTCGGGATCAATTTCCTCGCGATGTCGGAAAATGTTCTCCAGCACCACGATGGCATCGTCTACCACAACACCAATGAGCAGCAGTAATGCCAACAGAGTCATGGTGTTGAAGGTGAAGCCGGAAAAATAAATCACGGCAACGGCACCCATCAACGACACCGGGATGGCGGTGGCGATAATCAGGGTGGAGCGTAGCGAGCGCAGGAACAGGAACACGATGAAGGCGGCTAGCAGCGTACCCAGGATCAGGTGTTCTTTCAGTGCGCTGATGAGTTCGCGGATGTAAATGGCGTCATTGGTGGCCATTTCTATGGACATTCCAGGCGCCAGTTGTGGGCGGATTTCGGTGTCCAGGCGGCGCTCTACTTCGTCCACAATGGCGACGGTGTTGGCGTTGGCAATTTTGATCAGCCCCAGGCCGACCGTGGGCTGGCCTTTGAAGCGTGCCAACTGGCGGAAATCCCCCAGCCCATCTTCCACTTCGGCGATGTCTTTCAGTTTGACGGGGGCGCCATCGCGGTAGCTGACAATCATGGTCGCCAGATCAGGCAGCTTGTGAAACTCCATGTCCAGCTTGAGCAGGTGCTCGCTCTTTTGCCCCACCAGGAAACCGCCGGGCAACTGTACGTGTTCTTTGGCAAAAGCATTGGTTAAATCCTGAGCGGTGATATTCAAGGCCGCCATTTTGGCAGGCAGCACATTGATGCGGATGGTGCGGTCACGCCTGCCGCCCAGCCGTACTTCGCCAATGCCGTTGATGGTTTCCAGCCGTTTTTTCAGCACATTTAATGCGTACTGGTTCAGTTGCTGCTGGGTGCGGTCGCCACGCAAAGCCAGCCACATGATGGGAGTGGCTCCGGTTTCCACCTTGGCTACCACCGGCGGGTCGGCATCATCCGGCAGGCGCCGCAATACCTGGTTGACCTTGGCTTGTACTTCATTAAAACCGACGTCAATTTTCTTATCCAGGCTGAAAGTGATGGCGACATTGGACACGCCGGGACTGGAGGTGGACTGGATGTGCTCGATGCCGGGGACGCTGTTGACGGACGTCTCGATCACGTTGGTAATGCTGGCGTCCACGATGTCCGGGTTGGCGCCTTTCAGCGTGGTGGAAACCGAAATGACCGGGAATTCGATGAACGGGTAGCGGTCAACCCCGATGCGCTGATAGCTGATGATGCCGAACAATACCAGGACCGCGGACAGCATGAACGCCAGCACGTGGCGCTTGATGGAGAGTTCGGGCAGAGTCATTTGTTGGAGCCGGAATTGTTCTGTACGTTGACTTTCGCCTTGTCGGTGAGATAGGCCGCGCCGTCCACGGCGATGGATTCGCCGGCTTTCAGCCCAGCAGTGATTTCTACCAGACCCTCCTGGCGCAGGCCGGTTTTGACTATGCGTTGTGCCGCACTGTCGCCCTGAATGACATAGACCACCTCACCTGCCGGGCGCAGGATCACGCTGGCTTCCGGCACGACCACGGCTTTGGGGCGTTTGCCCAGTACGACGGTGCCGTTGACGCTGGCGCCGCCTTGCCATCCTGGCTGGTTAACCACGTCGGCAATGGCGTCCACCGCACGGTTGGCGCCTACCAACGGCTTGATTTCCTTGATGGTAGTGACATACGGCTTATCCGGCGAGGTTGGGGTGGACAGGCGTACGGTCTGCCCGGGATGCAGCTTGGCCGCCACGCTCTCGGGAAACGGCAGGTGCGCCCGGAGTTTTTGGGTGCCGATCAACTGGAACAGCGAATCGCCTTGTTTGACGAAGTCGCCAGGTGACGCGATCTGTTTTTCCACGCGGCCATCGATCGGCGAATACATGTGGGTTTTGCTGCTGGTGTGTTCGATGGTTGCCAACCGTGCTTTTGCCCCTTCGAGTTGGCTTTGCAGCGCATCCTGCTGGGTCGAGGAGTCTTCCAGCGCGTTCTGGGAAATGAAGTTTTTCGTGACCAGTTGCCGGTTGCGGTCAACGATGCGCCCCTGGTTGCCAAGCAAGGCTTCCAGCCGGCTGATTTCTGCTTCGGCCTCGCGTTTCTGCAGCTGATAATCGGTATCGTCCAGAATGGCGATGAGCTGGCCTTTGCGCACATCCTGCCCGGCGTGCACCAGCATTTTCACCACCTTGCCGGGGACTTCGGCGCCCATGCCCGGATCGATCAGGCTCTCCATGCTGCCAACGGTCTGTTCAACAATGTCCAGCGTGGTTTCGCTTGCCGTGGTGGTGGAAATAATGGTGGCAGGCGATTTGGTCTGCGTTTTTTCTTCTTTTTTGCCGCAAGAAATCAACAAGATGGCGCAAGTTGCGAGCGCAAGCAGCTTGAAGTGCCGGGGTGCATGCATTACGGATTTTCCTTGATTCTGTGCCACTCAAAAAACGCCCCGGGATCGGTCTTGCGTCCGGGGGCGATATCGCTGTGGCCGGTGATGGCGGTAATGGGGTAAGCCTGTTTCAGGCAGTTTATCAGGCAATTAAGCATTTCGTATTGCAGCGGGTCAAATGACTCGAAATCCGAGCCTTCCAATTCGATGCCGATGGAAAACGCATTGCAGTTGTCACGTCCCTGCCAGGTGGACACCCCGGCATGCCATGCGCGTTTGAGACAGGGGACGAACTGGATCAGTTCACCGTTGCGCCGGATAAAAAAATGTGCCGAAACCTTGCGCTGGTGGATTTCGCGATAATAGGGATGTTCGTCCGGATCCAGCCGGTTGGTAAACAGCTCGATCACCCCATTGCCTCCGTATTGTTGCGGCGGCAGGCTGATGTTGTGGATCACGATCAGGTCTATGGGGGTGTCAGGCGGCCGTTCGTCGCAATTGGGTGAGGCGATGAATCGCGCTTCCTCCACTTTGCCGTCCGCGTTGATGCGCAATGACTTCATGCCAAAACCCGGTGAATTGGATAGAATCTGGCCTGCCCTATTATTTTTTTAGCGGAATTATTCATGATCTTCCTCGAATTGTTAGTCATGCTGCTGGTGATTTTAGTCGCAGCCGAAGTGTTTACCAACGCCTTGGAGCATTTGGGCGAAAAGCTGAAGATTTCCGAAGGGGTGACCGGTTCCATTTTTGCCGCGGTCGGAACGGCGCTGCCGGAAACGCTGGTGCCGCTGCTGGCCTTGCTGGCAGGCACGCAGAATGCGCAGGTGAACGAAGAAATCGGTGTAGGGGCCATTCTGGGCGCACCGTTGATGCTGTCTACCTTGTCCCTGTCTTTGCTGTCCTTTGCGGTGCTGTCCAAACGCGGGGTAAGGGGCGACTATCGCCCGGAAAAAACCGGCCTGACCCGGGATCTCAATTTTTTCCTGGCTGCGTTCAGCTTTGCCACGCTGGCGCTTTACGTGCCGCACACCATGCCTGCCGCGCGTGCGGCGCTGGGGTTCAGCATGGTGTTGATTTATTTTGTCTACATCATGCTGACGCTGCGTGCTTCCAAAGCGCTGGTGCAGGAGGGGCATGCAACGGAAGCGGATGATCCGATGTTCCTGTGCCGGCTCGGGTTGCCGAACCATCTGGTGATTATTGTGTTGCAATTGGCCGCGGGCTTGGGATTGCTGGTGTTCGGCGCCCACGGCTTCATCCTTGGGGTCGAGCAAGCGGCCAAGCTGATCGGGATTTCCGCGCTGCTGCTGTCGTTGCTGATTATCCCGATCGCCACCGAACTGCCGGAAAAGGTCAACAGCATCCTGTGGATACGCAAGCATAAGGACACGCTGGCATTTGGCAATATTACCGGCGCCATGGTGTTTCAGGGCACGCTGCTGCCGGCAATCGGCATCATGCTGACCCCGTGGGAACCGCGGAAGGAAGTGCTGGCGGGCGTGGTGATCACCCTGATTGCGGCAAGCTGGCTGCGCTGGACGTTGGCACGCGGGCACCTCAAGGTCTGGCACCTGTGGGTTAACGGCGGTTTGTACGTAACGTACTTGTGCGTTGCGCTGGGTTGATGCTTACTGCGTGCGCTGCAGGAAATGGGCTTCGCAGCAGAAGTGCTGATTCTGGTGAGTGATCGCCTCGCTTCTGGGCAGGTGGATGCCGCAAACGGCGCAGCTCACCATGTCCTCCGGCTCTGTGGCCTTGGGTGCGGACACGTCTCCGCGCTTACGCTGCCGGAATAGAGTCAGCAGTATCCAGATGACGGCGATGAATAGCAGGGCTTTAAACATGTGGGTATTGTAACCAATTTAGATCATGGCGACCCCAAGCGAGCTTTCCAGTTTCCTTGCGCAGACGGAGCGGCGGGCCTACAGGCAGGCGGCGTATGCTATCCGCGACGACCACGCGGCGCTGGATATCGTGCAAGACGCCATGATGCGGCTTGCCGAGAAATATGGCGACCGCCCGGCGACCGAATTTCCGATGTTGTTCCAACGCATCCTGCAAAACGCTATTCTCGACCACTTCCGGCGCAGCAAAGTCCGCAATTTGTGGACAACGCTGCTGTCATCATTCACCGCGCGTGATGACGAAGAGGGCGACCCGCTGGAAACGCTGGCCGGAGAGTCCGATGGCAGCGACGACCCGGCCACGCAACTGGATCGTGGACAGACCATGAAGTTGATCGAGGAGGCCTTGCGCAGGCTGCCTGCGCGTCAACGCGAGGCCTTTGTGCTGCGTTATTGGCAGGATATGGATGTTGCGGAAACCGCCAAAGTCATGGGCTGCTCGGAAGGCAGTGTCAAAACGCATTGCTCCCGTGCCGTGCATGCGCTGGCTGGATTGCTGCGAACGAAAGGAGTCACGTTATGAGTGACCAATATAACGATGAAGCCGTGATGGCAAAAAAAATAGTTGGCCTGCTGGATGAAAACCTGAATCATCTGGATCCTGCATCCGTGGAACGTTTGGCGCGTGCGCGCAAGGCGGCTGTGGCGGCTATGGCCGCACCGCGGCACGCACATGTTCCTGCACTGGTGCTGGCTGGCTGGGGGCGCCTGGCCGAACTTTCCCAGCATGGAGGTTATCGGTTCTGGTTGCCGGTATTGCTATTGCTGGCGGTTGTTGCCGGCATTATCAGTTCGAGTCCCGCCGTCAGAAACAATGCCCCGGTGAGTACGGATAGTTTGTTGCTGGCCTCTGAGTTACCCCCGGAAGTATATGCAGACAAGGAGTTTGTGGCATGGCTGGAATATACCGCACAGCCCTGATGGTTGTATTGATGCTGTTATGGTCGACGGCCGGCATTGGTGCCGGCGCGGCCGAGGATAAGCCTTGGGCGCAGCTGCGCGACGACGAGCGCCAGGTGTTGGCACCATTGGCGAAGGAGTGGGATGGCATGCGTCCATGGCAGCGGGAGAAAATGCTGAACATCGCGCATGATTACCCGAAAATGACGCCTGAACAGCAGCAGCGAGTGCAGCAGCGGCTTTCCAACTGGAGCCGCATGACACCGTATGAACGGGAAAATGCCCGCAAGCAGTATCAGAAATTCCACGCGCTGCCGCCAGAAAAGCAGCAAGCGCTGCGTCATGCCTGGGAGGCTTACCAGAAATTGCCGGAGGCTGAGCGGCAGCGGTTGAGCGTGGAAGCCACGCCTGAGGATGGCCTTGGGAATTGATGTGACCGGTAGCGCCCCCGGCGTGTTTCGGCGACTGGCCTCTGCGGTGTATGACAGTTTGCTGGTGCTGGCCGTATTGTTCGTTGCCAGTTACCTGTTCCTGCTGCTGTTGGGCGATGCCACCAAACCACCGCTCAAGCCGGTTTACCAACTTTACCTGTTGATGGTCTGTGCGGCTTATTTCGTCGGGTTCTGGCATCATGGCGGCCAAACGCTGGCCATGAAAACCTGGCGCTTCAAACTGGCGGCGGCGGATGGCCGGCGCTTGGCGCTGGGCTGGCTGCTGCTACGTTTTCTGTTGGCCCCGGTCGGGTTGCTGGTGTTCTGGTGGGCCTGGCTGGATACCGAGCGCTGTTTTCTGCATGACCGGCTGCTGGGCACCAGGTTGGTGATGGTGGAAAGCTCGCCTCCGGGTTGAGCCCTAGCGCTTTTCCATCAGCAGCCACATCCCCGCCCCGCCGGCCAGGAACAACAGCGTCGGCAAGGCGGCGCTGGCGAAAGGCGGCCAGTCGTTCAGCAGCCCGATATGTACAAATACCCGGTTGAAAATCTGGTATCCCAGCCCGATCATGATGCCGGTCAATACCTTTCTGCCAATACCGCCGGAGCGCTGCTGTAAAAAGCCGATCGGCAACGCAATCACCACCATGACAATACAGGCGATGGGATAAAGCACCTTGGACCACAGTGCAATTTCATGGCGCGTGGTTTTCTGCCGGTTTTCACTGAGGTGGTTGATGTAGGAATACAAATTCCAGGCGGCCATTTTTTCTGGAACCACCAGCAGCACATTCAGCAATTCGGGCTGGATGACGGATTGCCAGAACCCCTGGGCGAATTGCGTGGTGCGGATGGTTTTGTCCTGGAACTTGGTTTGCGTGATTCCGCGCAAACTCCATTTGTTGTTGTCATAAAACCCGCTGACGGCATTGCTCACCGAGCGTAGCCTGAATTCGTTGTCGAATTCGTAAATGTGGATGTTTTTCAGGCTGGCGTCAGGCAAAACTTCCTCGATGTTGACGAAGCTGTTGCCGTCCTTCACCCAAAGCCCGGAGCGGAATTCCTGGGCGACTACCTGGTCGGTGGCCTGCAGGCGCATTTTTTGCGCGTTTTTTTCGCTTACCGGAGTAATCAGTTCACCGACGGTAAAAGTCAGCAGGGCGAAGATCAGGCCGATTTTCAGCAATGCCAGGCCAATGCGGAGGATGGATAAGCCGCTGGTGCGCATCACTACCAGTTCGGAATGGTGAGAGAGCTGCGCCAGTGCGTAAATCGTGCCGAGCAGCACGGCTACCGGCGCCACCTCGTAAATGTGCCCGGGAACGGAGAGCAGCACATACAGCAATACGGTGCCCAAGTGGTAGTTGCCCCTGCCGATGTTGTCCAGTTCCTGAATCAGGTCGAAAAAGGAAAACATGGCCAGCAAGCCGACCGTAATTACCAGCGTGCTGGCGAGGATTTCCTGTGAAAGGTAGCGTTTAAGGATATTCATCGGGTTAACCAGCGCGGCAGCAAGGGCAGCAGGAACACCCTTCGGTAAAACAGGTAGACGAACAGCAGCAGCACGGAAATGTGCGCCGGCCAGAGACCGATCAGGGGATGCAGTTGCCCGCGTGCCACCCAGGACTGCAGTATGGATAGCGCATTGTTGTAGATGAGGTAGACCAGCACCGCCATGATCAGGTTGGCCGAACGGCCCGCCCTGGGGTCGACGAACGATAGCGGAATGGCCAGCAGTACCAGCAGGAACGCGGAAATCGGGATGGAGAGCCGCCATTGCAGTTCGGCGATGTTTTCGTTGCTGCGATTACGCAGCAGTTCGATGGTCGCGAGGGATTTTGCCGATGGCGGCTCATGCTTGGCCTCGGCGGGCTCGGTACGCAGCGTGTACTGCTCGAATTGCATGCTGCCGAATTCGGAAGAATTGGGCGTTCCTTCGTAGCGCCTGCCGTTCATCAGCGTGAGGAACGTGTCGCCATTGTCGTCCGTGGACTGTTTGCCTTCCTTGGCCACCACAATGCCCAGCTTGTGATGCTGCGACGACTGGACAAAAATGTTGCGGGCAGAACTGCTGAGGGTGGAAAAGCGCTCCACGAAAAATACGCGATCCGCGCTTTTGGATTCCTTGAACAAGCCGGGGGTGAGCGAGTTGTATTCATCCCGCGCTTCGAGTTGCTCGCGGAATACGGCTCCTTTTTCAATGACCCAGGGCGTGATGAAGATGCTGAGCACTGCAATCACCGCCAGGATTGGCCAGGCAAAAGACAGCACCGGCTTGAGCAATGCGTAAATGCCTTGCCCCGATGTGAACCACACTACCATTTCGCTGTCCCTGTGCCAGCGGGACAGCGTTAGCAGCACCGCAATAAAAATGGTCAGCGTCAGCAGCAGTGCCAGAAACTTGACGACGCTGAAACCCAGCAAGGCGCCAATGGCGTCAGAGGCCACCGCGCCCTGCGCGGCAAAGGCAAGGTAATAAGTGATTCTTTGTGCCACCATGATGCCCAGCAACACCACCAGGCTGCTCAGTGCGGTAGAAAACAGCTCGTGCACAAGTGAACGTTTGAAAATCATGGAGTTTTTTGACGCTATCCCGAAAAACGGTAGATAATTGGAAAAAAGCGATATCTTGGAAAGGAATAAGTTGATGGAATTTAGCATAAAAAACGGTAATCCGGAAAAGCAACGCAATGCCTGCGTGATCGTTGGTGTGTTCGAGCACCGGAAACTTTCTGCCGCTGCGGTGGCGATAGACGAGGTTTCCAAAGGTTATTTGTCTAGCCTGATGCGTCGGGGTGATATGGACGGCAAGCTGGGTTCCACCTTGCTGGTGCATAACGTGCCCGGCACCTTGTGCGACCGCGTCCTGCTGGTCGGCTGCGGCAAGGAGCGCGAGTTCAAGGAGCGCGAGTACCGCAAGGCTGTCAGCGCCTCGATCAAGGCGCTGGATGGCACGGGAGCCTCTGATGTGGCGAGTTTCCTGGCGGAGTTGCCGGTTAAACGGCGCAATCTGGGCTGGCGTGTTGAGCAATTGGTGGAGATCGCTTCTGAAGACAGCTACCGCTTCAATCATCCCAACTGTAAAAAGGCCGATGAGGCCCGCAGCCTCAGCAAGTTGGTGGTCAATGTGCCCCAGCGCAATGATTTGGCTCAAGGTGACGCCGCGCTTAAACGCGCTTTGGCTGTCGCTGCCGGCGTTGAACTGGCGAAAACCCTGGGCAATTTGCCGGGAAATATCTGCACTCCGACTTACCTGGCGGAACAGGCGCAGCAGTTGGCAAAGGATTTCAGCCTGCAGGTCGAAGTGCTGGAACGCGCCGATATGGAAAAGCTGGGCATGGGTTCCCTGTTGTCCGTGGCGCGCGGCAGTCGTCAGCCGCCCAAGTTCATAGTGCTGCAATACCGCAAGGGCAAGGCCAGCCAGAAGCCGGTGGTGCTGATCGGCAAGGGGATCACCTTTGACGCCGGCGGTATCTCCATCAAGCCCTCCGCCGAGATGGACGAGATGAAGTTCGACATGTGCGGCGCGGCCAGCGTGCTGGGTACGATCAAGGCAGTGGCGCAACTGGAGCTGGCGATTAATCTGGTGGTGATTGTGCCTGCCTGCGAGAACCTGCCGGACGGCGATGCGAACAAGCCGGGCGACGTGGTCACCAGCATGTCCGGCCAAACCATCGAGGTGCTGAATACGGACGCGGAAGGCCGCCTGATCCTGTGCGACGCCATGACCTATGCCGAGCGCTTTGAGCCGGAGGTGGTAGTGGATGTGGCAACGCTGACCGGCGCATGTGTCATTGCGCTGGGGCACCATGCCAGCGGACTGTTCAGCAACGATGATGGGCTGGCGCGTGACCTGCTCAATGCCGGGGAAGAAGCCTGGGATCGCGCATGGCACATGCCGCTGTGGGAAGACTACCAGGAGCAGTTGAAGAGCAATTTTGCGGACATGGCCAATATCGGCGGGCGCGCCGCGGGCAGTGTTACCGCTGCCTGTTTCCTGTCGCGCTATGCCAAGAAATTTGACTGGGCGCACCTGGACATCGCGGGTACTGCCTGGAACTCCGGCAAGCACAAAGGCGCCACCGGCCGCCCGGTGCCGTTGCTGACGCACTACCTGATCAGCCGTTTAAGCTAGCGAACGCATGACGCAGATCGATTTTTATTTTAACGCGGCCGACAAGCTTAAATTGGCAGCCACCCTGAGCAGCAAGGCGGTGGCGCAGTTTCTGTCGGGAGTTCCGCACACCCGGATGTTCCTGTTTGCCCCGGATGAGGATACGGCACAACGCGTCGAGACGGCATTATGGACGTTTCAGCAGACGTCGTTCCTGCCGCATTGCCGGGGCGGACACCCCAGGTCGCATGAGACCCCCATCATTGTGGGGCATGGTGTCGATCAACCCGTGCATGACGAAGTGCTGCTGAACCTGTGCCCGCAATACCCTGCGTTTTTCAGCCGGTTTCGGCGACTGATAGAAATTGTGGGTACCAGTGAGGAAGACAAGTCTGTTGCGCGCGAACGCTTCCGTTTTTACCGGGATCGCGGGTATGAGATCCGCTCGCACGATGTAACTGGGAGGGGCTGATAGACATGACGGTGTCGACTACGGATGATGATGTGCTGGGCAGGCTGAATGCGCTGCTGAACCGTGACAAGCACGCTGCGGCCGATGTGCCGCCACCGCCTGCGGCACTTCCGGAAGTGCCGTTGCTGACGGATATATATGTCCCGCCAGCGCCGGCAACTGCAGCGAGCGACCCTACCGAGGCGCTGGTTCAGGCGGCGGTGCCCATGATGGTGAAGGTGGTGGAGGAAGTGCTGGCCAGTTATGCAAAACCGGCGATAGATGAAGCGATCGGCCGTGCGGTAGCGGACATGCAGCCCAGGATTGATGCTTTGCTGCGCCAGCAGCTAAAGGAAATGCTGGCGCAGCGCGACGTTTAGACGGTTTCAGGTATTGGCAGCGTATCGGGCCGCAGTGAGCGCGGCATCGTAGTCCGGCTCCTTGGTGATTTCCGGAACCAGTTCAGCGTGACGGATGACATCGTTTTCATCCACTACCAACACGGCGCGGGCGCACAGGCCGGCCAGCGGATAGTCGGTAATCATGACCCCGTAATCCTTGTTGAAATCCCTGCCGCGCATGGTGGACAGGGTAAACACGTTTTGCAGGTTTTCAATGGCACAGAACCGGCTTTGCGCAAAGGGCAGGTCCGCGGAAACCACAATGACCACGGTGTTGGGAAGCAGGTTGGCCATTTCATTGAATTTGCGGGTTGAAACCGCACAAACCGGGGTGTCCAGGCTCGGGACGATGTTGATGATTTTCCGCATACCGGAAAAACGGCTCATGGATACATCGTTCAGTTGGTTGTCCACCAGCATGAAACTGGGTGCGGTATCCCCCACCTTGGGGAAGGTGCCGCCGACGTTGATGGGGTCTCCCTTGAATGTCACAATTGCCACTGTTTGCTCTCCTAATCAATTACCAACGTAAGTACTGCTGCGCAGAGTATGACCAGATGCATGCGCTCTTGCAATATGCCGGGTCAGGATAGCGAGCTTTCGTAAGCCGAGGCATCCATGAGTTGCGCGGCATCTTCCGGGTTGTCTGCGCGCATGCGGAATATCCAGGTTTCCTCGGCGGCATCGTTGAGCAACTCCGGGTTGTTTGCCAGTTGGTCATTCACTGCCAGTACGACGCCATTCAGCGGGGCGTGCAGATCGGATGCCGTTTTGACCGATTCAACAATACCGCAGCTTTGCCCCTGCTGCAGGCGGGTGTCTTGAGCCGGGGCGTCAACAAATACGATGTCTCCCAGCAGCAGTTGGGCATGGTCGCTGATTCCCACGTCAAAAGTGCCGTCGGCCGCCGGGTTGATCCAGAGATGATGCTCGGTGTAGCGAAGATTGCTATTCATGATGGGATGATATCTCACTTTAAGCTTTAGTATTAACGGATATATCCATGATGGATAATGACAATCCGTATATTTCTGTATTATGATTGGGGCATTATCTTCTTATTGGCGGAGGTTGCAAATGCCGCGTTTCACCAGTTTGCTAGGCTGTTTATTGACGTTTGTTCTGGCGTCCGCCCCGGTGGGGGTTGCTGTGGGCGCGGAAAAGTCCGGGTCGCCACGCGCCGCAGTTGCCAAAAAAGCCATGGTCGCCAAGAAAAAAATCAAGCGTAGCGTTAAAGCAAAAAGCAATGCGCGCGTGACCGGCAAAAAGAGCATTTCTGCCACGGCCAATCCGCAACGCATCATCAGAACCATCCGCTCAAGCAAGGCCTATCATACACGCCTGGATGCGGTACGCCAAAACGATGCGGAAACATCGGTTTTTGCCGGGCCGACATCGACCGCAGGTTTGCAGCTGGCGTCCAGCAAGGCATTGATCGTAAACCAGGAAACCGGCGAAACCCTGTACGCCAAAAGCACCAATACCCCGACGCCGATTGCATCCATCACCAAATTGATGACGGCGATGGTGATGCTGGATCAGCATTTGCCCATGGACGAACTGCTGACTGTCAGCGATGCGGATGTGGATACGCTGAAAAACACCACGTCCCGATTGAGGGTTGGTACCACGTTGACGCGCAAGGAAATGCTGCAGCTGGCACTGATGTCTTCCGAAAACCGCGCGGCATCGGTGATTGCAAGGACAACGCCGCTTGGTTTGGGGGCGTTTGTTGCAGCCATGAACCGCAAGGCGGTGGAATTAGGAATGGCGCATACGCGGTTTGCTGACCCGACTGGATTGAATAGCGAAAATGTTTCCACGGCGGAAGATCTGGTCAAGATGGTGAAAGCAGCTTACCAGTACGATGAAATCCGCGCCGACAGCACCTCGCGGTCACGCGAAGTTCCGGTGGTCGGTCAACGCCAGGCGACGGAGTTCCGCAATACCAACATCCTGGTGCGCAATGGTGAATGGGATATCGGTTTGTCCAAAACCGGTTACATCAGCGAGGCCGGGCGCTGCCTGGTGATGCAGGCGAAGATCGCCAGCCAGCCGCTGATTATCGTGCTGCTGGATTCTTACGGGAAGTATTCAAGAATTGGCGACGCGCAGCGCATCCGCAAATGGATAGAAAGCGTGAATGAAGGCAGCAAGCGCCGCGCCTAGGCTGGCGCAATGCCCCAAATGACAGAAGCATCCCAAGGCCGCGTTTACGCGGCCTTTTTCTTGGCCGCGGGTTTCTTCGCGGCGGGCGCTTTTTTGGCTGCCGGTTTAGCCGCCGCTTTGCGCGGAGCGGCTTTCTTGGCCGCGACCTTCTTCTTGGCCGGGGTACCGGTCTCTTTCGCTGCTTTTGCCGCCAGCAACTCCAGTGCCTGCTCCAGGGTGACGGTTTCTACCGATTCATCCTTGGGCAGGGTGGCGCGGAGTTTGCCGTGCTGCACATAAGCGCCATAACGTCCGTCGTAAATGGCAATTTCGGCGTTGTCCTGCGGATGGTTGCCCAATACACGCAGGGCGGTGGCGGTTTTGGCTTGCGCCAGTAATTCGAGTGCGCGCGGCAGTTCGATGTCGAACACGCTGTCGCTGCGCGGAATGGATTTGAACGCGCCATTATGGTTGAGGTACGGGCCAAAGCGGCCAATGCCAGCGGTGACTTTCTTGCCGGTTTCCGGGTGGATGCCGACTTCGCGCGGCAATGCCAGCAGCTTCTGCGCGATTTCCAGCGTTACCCCCGCGGCCTGAATGTCGGCAGGGATGCTGACGCGCTTGGGTTTTTCCTTGCCTTCCACTTCACCTAACTGCACATAAGGGCCGTAGGGGCCGACCAGCAATTGAACGGTTTTGCCGGAGGCCGGGTCTGTCCCCAGCATTGTTGGTTCCGGGCGCTCGCTGGCGCCGTCCACGTTACGCACGTAATCGCATTCCGGGTAGCCGGTGCAGCCGATAAAGCTGCCGCGCTTGCCCAGCCTTTTGGAAAGCGGCTTGCCGCATTTGGGACAGGCTTCATCCAGCATTTCGGTTCCGGGGCGATCCACTTCCTGCTTCAGGCCCAATTGCTTGCTGAAACCCTGCCAGAAATCGTCCAGCACCGGAATCCAGTCGCGCCCACCTTCGGCGATGTCGTCCAGCTCATTTTCCAGCTTGGCGGTGAAGTCGTAATCCACATACTGGGTGAAATGCTCGGTGAGGAATTTGTTGACCACCCGGCCCACGTCGGTGGGGGTGAAGCGTTTTTTATCCAGCACCACGTATTCGCGGTCTTGCAGGGTGGAGATGATGCTGGCGTAAGTGGATGGGCGGCCGATGCCGTATTCTTCCAGCGTTTTTACCAGGCTGGCTTCGGTGTAGCGAGGCGGTGGCTCGGTAAAGTGCTGCTCGCCGAAGATTTTGTCTATATCCAGAATTTCGCCGACTTCCAGCGCGGGCAACTTGGCTTCGTCTTCCTCTTCTGTGTCGTCGGCGCCTTCGCTATAAACCGCAATAAAGCCGGGGAACACCAGCGTCTGGCCGGTGGCACGGAACAGGTTGGCTTCACCGCCCACGGCAAGATTCACACTGACCGCGTCAAATTTTGCCGGCGCCATCTGGCACGCCAATGCACGTTTCCAGATCATGTCGTAGAGCTTGAACTGCTCCGGCGACAAGAATGCCCGCAGGCTGGCCGGGGTGCGGGTAATATCGGTGGGGCGTATCGCTTCGTGCGCTTCCTGCGCGCTCTTGGACTTGGTCTTGTACATGATCGGCGATTTCGGCAGGTATTCCGGCTCGAAATTCGCCTTGATGTGCGAGCGTATCTGCATCACCGCTTCCGCCGCCAGGCTGAACGAGTCGGTACGCATGTAGGTAATCAGGCCGACGGTGCCGCTGCCGATGTCCACGCCTTCATACAATTGCTGGGCAATACGCATGGCGCGGCTGGTGGTAAAACCCAGTTTGCGCACCGCCTCCTGTTGCAGGGTGGAGGTGGTGAACGGCGCGGCAGGGCTGCGCTGCTTCTGTTTCTTTTCGACGCGGGTGACTTGCGTCTTGCCGGCGCTGGCCGCCAGCAGCTTGCCGACCACCGCTTGCTCCTGCTCGGCGCTGCTGATGTCGAACTGCTCCAGCTTCTTGCCCTGGTATTGCACCAGCTTGGCATCAATCAGCTTGCTTTGCTTGCGCGTGTTGAGGTGGATGGTCCAGTATTCGCGGCTGACAAATGCCTCGATTTCCAGCTCGCGCTCCACGATCAGGCGCAGCGCCGGGCTCTGCACGCGTCCGGCGGACAGGCCGCGGCGGATTTTTTTCCACAGCAGCGGCGACAGGTTGAAACCCACCAGGTAATCCAGCGCACGGCGCGCCTGCTGAGCATTGACCAGCGGCATGGCAATCTCGCGCGGGTGGTCTACTGCGTGTTGTACGGCGGATTTGGTGATTTCGTTGAATACCACCCGTTGCAGAGGTTTCCCCTTGAGCAGCTTTTTCGCCTGTAGTATCTCGGCGATATGCCAGGCAATCGCCTCTCCCTCGCGATCCGGGTCGGTTGCCAGCAGAATCTGGTCGGCCGCTTTCACTGCCTTGGCGATGGCATCCACATGCTTGGCATTGCGGTCTATCACCTCGTATTGCATGGCATAGCCGTGCGCCGGGTCAACCGCGCCATTCTTCGGGATCAGGTCACGCACATGGCCGTAGGAGGCCAGCACCACGAAGTCCTTGCCCAGGTATTTGTTCAAGGTCTTGGCCTTGGATGGCGATTCGACGATGAGCAGTTTGGACATGGGCAGGCTTTATATTAAGGTTGGAGTGCGGCAGATAATAAAAGCAAAGCGCTGCGACAATCAAGAATTTTGACGCATGAACTGGATCGTCGTGCCTTCGGATGCTGCCGGAAGTAGCGTCATGGCGGCATGGTCTTCATCAAACAGCAGGTCTTCGTCGCCATCGTATTCCGCACTCAAGCCCTTGAAATCAAATAACTCCGGGTCTGCCAGGTGGGATGGTTCGACGTTGGTCATGGCGCGGAAAATCTTCTCGGTACGGCCGGGGAATTCTTTTTCCCAGGCATGCAACATATTCTTGATGTTCTGGCGTTGCAGGTTTTCCTGCGAGCCGCATAAATTACACGGAATAATGGGGTATTGCATGGCGCGGGCGAAACTGGCGATGTCCTTTTCGGCGCAGTACGCCAGCGGGCGTATGACGATGTGCGCGCCGTCGTTGGTGGCCAGCTTGGGTGGCATCGCCTTGAGCTTGGCGCCGAAAAACATGTTGAGGAACAGCGTTTCCACCATGTCGTCGCGATGATGCCCCAGCGCGATTTTGTTTGCCCCCAGCTCCTTGGCGGTGCGGTAGATGATGCCGCGGCGTAGCCGTGAACATAGCGAGCAGGTGGTTTTGCCTTCCGGGATTTTTTCCTTGACGATGCCGTAGGTGTCGGCTTCCACGATGCGGTATTCCACGCCTAGCGAGGCCAGGTATTCCGGCAGAATGTGTTCCGGGAAGCCGGGCTGCTTCTGGTCCAGGTTCATCGCGATCAGCTTGAAATCAATCGGCGCGCGGGCTTGCAACTGCATCAGTATGGTCAGCAGGGTGTAGGAATCCTTGCCGCCGCTCAGGCACACCAGCACGGTGTCGCCGTCCTCGACCATGTTGAAATCGCCGATGGCCTTGCCAACGTTGGTTTGCAGTTTGTTGCGCAGTTTGAGCGCGTTGCCGGAGAGTTGTGGTGCTGACATGGGTCTGAATCTTATAAATTGAGCGAACGGCCGCCATCCACCGCAATCACCTGCCCGGTGATAAATGGCGCGTCCGCGATCAGGAAACGCACCGCGCGCGCCACATCGTCCGGCTCGCCGATACGCTTGAGCAGGGTCTGCGAGATGACTTTGCTGCGGTAGTTTTCATCAAACTGCGGGTTGTCTTCCGGCCACAACACCGGGCCGGGGGCCACCGCGTTAACGCGCACATCCGGTGCCAGTTCCTGCGCCAGCGAGCGGGTTAGCGTGACCAGTCCGGCCTTGGCGACGTTGTACACCACATAGCCTTTTTTCGGGCGCTCCACATGCATGTCGGTGATATTGATGATGCA
>JABLTH010059770.1_pt1 | contig 23165 bp, 20 predicted proteins | sample 7875711 | NCBI WGS metagenome assembly JABLTH01 (sample SAMN14941262, study PRJNA633318) | bioreactor metagenome | isolation source: bioreactor | place: China | collected 2019-03-05 | reverse complement strand
TCAAGCCGCAGGTCGACCACGTGATCTTCCCGGACGGCAAGCGCATCATCATGCTGGCCAAGGGCCGGCTGGTGAACCTGGGCTGCGCCACCGGCCACCCGAGCTACGTGATGAGCAGCTCGTTCGCCAACCAGACCATCGCGCAGATCGAGCTGTTCACCAAGCCCGAGGCCTACCAGGTCGGCCAGGTCTACGTGCTGCCCAAGCACCTGGACGAGAAGGTCGCGCGGCTGCAGCTGAAGAAGCTCAACGCCAAGCTGACCGTGCTGACCGACGAGCAGGCGGCCTACATCGGCGTGCCGAAGGACGGCCCCTACAAGCCCGACACCTACCGGTATTGACCCACCGCCGCAGCGCCTTCGGCGCCGCGACGCCTGCCACCCCCATGCGCGCCGACCAACTCCTCGTGGCCCAGGGTCTCGCGCCGAGCCGCTCCGCCGCCCAGCGGCTGATCGAGCGCGGTGCGGTGCGCTGGCTGGGCCCGCGGGGCTGGACGGTGCCACGCAAGGCCGGCGACGAGCTGCCCGAGGGCTGCGAGATCGAGCTCATCGACGACGCCGAGCTGCGCTGGGCCTCGCGCGGCGGGCTCAAGCTCGAAGGCGCGCTGGACGCCGCCGGGCTGGACCCGCGCGGGCAGGTCGCGCTCGACGTCGGCCAGAGCACCGGCGGCTTCACCGACGTGCTGCTGGCCCGCGGCGCGGCGCGCGTGGTCGGCGTCGACGTCGGCCATGGCCAGCTGCACCCGCGGCTGGCCGCCGACCCGCGCGTCACCGCGCTCGAGGGCCTCAACGCCCGCACGCTGACGCCCGAGCAGCTCGGCGCGGCGATGCCGGCCGGGGGCTTCGGCCTGGTCACCGGCGACCTGTCCTTCATCTCGCTGACGCTGGTGCTGCCCGCGCTGGCGCCGCTGCTGGCGCAGGGCGGCACGCTGCTGATGCTGGTCAAGCCGCAGTTAGAGCTGCAGCCGGCCGACATCGGCAAGGGTGGCCTGGTCAAGGACAGCGCCTCGTACGCGCGCGTCGAGCGGCGCCTGCGCGAGGCCTGCGCGGCCTGCGGGCTGGCCGTGGTCGCCTGGCACGCGAGCCCGGTCACCGGCGGCGACGGCAACCGCGAGTTCTTCATCGAGGCCCGGCGCGCCGCGGCCTCCCCCGACCCCGACACACCATGACCGACCCCCGCCCCGCGGCACCGACGAAGGTGCCGATCAGCTTCGAGTTCTTCCCGCCCAACACGCCGGTCGGCAGCGAGAAGCTGAAGACCGTCGTGCAGGAACTGGCGGCCGTCCGGCCCGAGTTCTTCAGCGTCACCTACGGCGCCGGCGGCTCGACGCGCGACAAGACGCTGGCCACGGTGCGCGACATCGCCGCCCTCGGCTTCGAGGCCGCGCCGCACCTGAGCTGCGTCGGCTCCACGCGCGAAGGCATCGCCGAGATCCTGGCCACCTACCGCGCCCAGGGCATCCGCCGCATCGTCGCGCTGCGCGGCGACCTGCCCAGCGGCACCGCCACCGCCGGCGAGTTCCGCTATGCGAGCGAGCTGGTCGCCTTCATCCGCGAGACCCAGGGGCCGGACTGGCACATCGAGGTCGCCGCCTACCCCGAGTACCACCCGCAGCAGCGCTATGCGCGGCGCGACCTGCAGTTCTTCGCCGACAAGGTGAAGGCCGGCGCGAACTCGGCGATCACGCAGTTCTTCTTCAACCCCGACGCCTACTTCCACTTCGTCGACGAGGTGCGCGCGCTGGGCGTCACGGCGCCGGTGGTGCCGGGCATCATGCCCTTCCACAACTACGCCCGCATCGCGCAGTTCGCCGCCCGCGACGGCATCGAGATCCCGCGCTGGGTGGCGCTGAAGATGGAGGGCTTCATGGACGACGCCGCGTCGATCCGCGCCTTCGGCCTCGACGTGGTCACCCGTCTGTGCGAGCGGCTGATCGCCGGCGGCGCGCCGGGCATCCACTTCTACACGCTCAACCAGAGCGCGCTGTCGCTCGAGATCTGCCGCCGCCTCGGTCGATGAGGCCGGCGCTGTGGCGCCGGCGCATCGCCGGCCGCGCCAGGCTTCTGACGCAGGTCAACCGTTGGCCGCTGCGCGGGCGCCTGTCCGTCGTCTGTTGCGGTGCAGCAGTAGACGGACGGGACGGCTCCGGTGCAATGCCCTCATGACCTCAGGGTCATGGACATCACCACCAGAAGGAGCCTCTCATGCAACGCCCTCTCATCGCCCTGGCCGCCGCCGCGGCCTTCAGCCCGCTGGCCGTCCAGGCCCAGGACAGCGGCGACTGGATCGTGCGCGCCCGCGCCGTCAGCCTGACCTCGGCCAACGACGACTCGACCGGGCTGGACCTGTCGATCAACGACAAGGTGATCCCGGAAGTCGACATCAGCTACTTCCTGAACCCGAACGTCGCGCTCGAGCTGATCCTGACCTACCCGCAGAAGCAGGACGTGAAGTCCGGCGGCGCCAAGATCGGCAGCTTCAAGCACCTGCCGCCGACGCTGACCGCCCAGTACCACTTCACCGGCCTCGGCGGCTGGCGGCCGTATGTCGGCCTGGGCGTGAACTACACCCACCTGTCGGACATCCAGTGGGATCCGGCCGTCGAGGCCGCGCTGCAGCCGACGCTGAAGAAGGACAGCTTCGGCCTGGCGGCGCAGATCGGCGCCGACGTGCCGCTGGGTGGCGGCTGGCTGCTCAACCTCGACGTCAAGAAGGTGCAGATCGGCACGACCGTCTACTCCTTCGGCGCCGAGGCCGGCAAGTTCAAGGTCGACCCCTGGCTGGCCAGCATCGGCGTCGGCAAGCGCTTCTGAGTCCCTGAAGGGCCGGGCCGGGCGGCGCGCGGCCCGGCCCGCGTCAGGCGCCAGGCGCGCTCAGCGCTGCCAGAAGACGCCTTCCTCCGTCAGCAGCGCATCGAGCGGCACGTCGTGCGGCTCGGCCTGCAGCCACGGCACGTAGCCGTGTGAATAGCCCAGCCCGGCCGTCACCGGCCGGGGCTGGAGCGCCGCCAGCGTGCGGTCGTAGAAGCCGCCCCCATAGCCCAGGCGCACACCGCCCGGGCCGAAGCCGACACAGGGCACCAGCAGCAGCTCGGGGTGGAACTCCTCGGTGTCCTTGGGCTTGGGGATGCCGTAGGCGTCCTCCTCCATCGGGCATCCGGGGTACCAGACGTGGAAGCGCAGCTGCTTGGTCTCGCGGTCGATCACCGGCAGGCCGATGCGGCGATCCTCGTGGCCCTCGCTCCACCGGTACCGCGCCGGCAAGGCGTCGAACTCACCCTTGATCGGCCAGTAGGCGCCGATCGTCCGCTCGCGTCGGTGATCAGCCAGACCTGCAGCACCTCCTGCAGGTGGGCCGCGCGCTGGTGGCGATCGAGCAGCGCCATGCGCTCGGCCTGGAGCTGCTTGCGCAGCACCGCCTTGTCGCGCGACGGTTCGAGCTTGAGCTGGAACGGCAGGGTCATGGTCGGGCGGGCCGTGGCGGCGACGAGACGAAAACCCCCATTTTGCCGCCATGGGCACCGCCCGGCTGCGCGGCGGCAACCGCCCGCAAGGTCTTGATTGACAAGCGCCTGCTTCGCTTGACGTCTATTTTGTGACGGATCATTGCTGTTTTCGCAATGGATCGTTGCGGCTCCCAGGCTTGGGCGGATTCGGGTAATTCCCTAGAGTCGCGACGTTCACCCATTGACCACCTCACTGAACACCATGACTCGAACCCGCTTCTCCCTCGCCCCGCTCGCCATCGCCCTGGCGGCCCTGTCCGGCCACGCGCTCGCCCAGTCCTCGGTCACCGTCTACGGCCGGGTGGACCTGTCGCTGGCACAGCAGGCCGACGCCGTCGAGAACAAGGAAGTGCGCAACGGCTCGGGCAGCCGGCTGGGCTTCCGGGGTGTCGAGGACCTGGGCGACGGCCTGAAGGCCGTGTTCCAGATCGAGCACCGCTTCAACGCCGACGACGGCACCCAGACCAAGTCGGCCTTCTGGGACGGCAAGGCCATCGTCGGCCTCGACACCGCCTACGGTCGCCTGACCCTGGGCCGCGAGGAGAACCCGGCCTACACCTACAGCCAGGCCGTGGCCGACCCGTGGGGCACCGACACGGTGGCCTCCAACGGCAGCATCGTCAGCGGCCGCATCGGCACCACCCGCTACAGCAACACCGTCAACTACCGCTTCACGTCGGGCGGCTTCACGGCGGCGGCGCAGTTCGCCGAGAAGGACGGCAACGCGCCGGCCAGCGGCACCGCGACCGAGCGCCCCTACAGCCTCGGCGCCGCGTGGACCAGCGGCCCGATCGTGCTGGGCCTGGGCTACGAGAACCCGGCCGACAAGCAGGACTACTGGGCCACGGTCAACGGCAGCTACAACTTCGGCATCGTCAAGGTGGGCGGCTTCTTCGGCACCGGCCGCGACGGCAACGACCAGAAACAGCGCGCCTGGCTGGTCTCGGCCACGGCCCCGATCGGAGCCGGCGAGCTGCGCGCCAGCTTCGGCGAGCTGAAGAACCGCGACACCGACGTGGTCCGCGACCGCCAGTTCGCGCTCGGCTACCACTACGCGCTGAGCAAGCGCACCACCGTCTACGCCGACGCGATCCACGAGGGCCGCGACCAGATGGCCGACGGGCTGAAGGCCACCGGCTACGACGTCGGGATCAAGCACAACTTCTGACCCCCAGGGCCGGGCGGCGCCCCGCCAGCCCCCCGTGGGGGGTCCGGGAAACCCGGGGCGGCCCCGGGTTGCCTCGAGATCCCGCCTCGACCTGTTCAGAGGTCTCCGTCGTGCCGCCGCGTGGGGACGCGGCACCCGGCACGCCACGCGAGATGTTGGGCCACCGGCAACGGTGGCCCTTTTTTTTAGGCCGTTGCTGCCTACACTGGGCCGATGGCCGCCCCGGTGCCCGAGATCGTCGCCTGGAGCAGCGAGCTGCTGAGCCCGCTGGGCGCGGTGCGCGCGCGCCGGATGTTCGGCGGCTACGGCCTGTACGTCGACGAGGTCTTCGTCGCGATCATCGTCGGCGAGGCGCTGTACCTGAAGACCGACGACGCCGGCCGGCCCGCCTTCGAGGCCGCCGGCTGCCGCCCGTTCGAGTACCTGTCGGCCGACGGCCGACAGGTGGCGCTGAGCTACTGGAGCGCGCCGGCCGAGGCCATGGAGTCGCCCGCGCAAATGCTGCCCTGGGCGCGGCAGGCGCTGGCCTCGGCACTGCGGGCCAGGGCCAGCAAGCCGCCGGCCAGGCGGCGCGCGCCGCGGGCCAGGGCCCCGGCCAGGGCGGCCACCAAGCCGCCGAGCAAGGGCCAGGCCTGAAGCTGCGGTTCGGGCCGCCAGACCAGCCAGACCGGCTCGCCGGCATGCCAGCCCTCGGCGGTGATGCGGTCACCGCGCGCCAGCCACAGCCGCTCGCCGGTGGCCAGCACATGGTCGTCCGGATCGCCATCGCGGGTCAGCCAGGCGCGGCCGGCCTGCACGGTGATCCAACCGGCCTCGGTGGCCACCCAGCGCCGCGCCTGCGGCAGCGCGAGGCTGCTGGGCTGCTCCAGCGCAGCCAGCCCGAGGGATGCGAACGAATGAGTGCCCATCATCAATCTCCTGTCCTGTCGGACCCCTTGTCCGATGCGTTGAATCATCGTCGCCTATGCGGGTTTGCACCAATGCTTTGTAGGGCGCGGATTGATCACATAGCGTTATGAATAAGCCGAGCGCCCGGCCGCTCTCCCTCGATTTCCTGCGCAGCTTCGAGGCGGTGGCCCGGCGCCTGTCGTTCAGCGCCGCCGCCGAGGACCTGCACCTGACCCAGCCGGCGATCAGCCGCCAGATCAAGAGCCTGGAGGACGAACTCGGCAGCCCGCTGTTCAACCGGGGCACGCGCCGGGTCGAGCTGACCAGCGCCGGCCAGAGCCTGCTGCGCGCGGTCGAGCCGATGCTGGGCCGGCTCGATGCCACGGTGCGCCAGATCCGCCTGGCCCAGGGCCGGGCGCAGGTGAGCCTGTCGACCTTCCCCTCCTTCGCCACGCTGTGGCTGATGCCGCGCCTGACGGAATTCGAGCGCCGCCACCCCGGGATCGACATCCGCCTCTCGGCCACCGACCGGCTGGCCGACGTCGACGACCCCGACCTCGACCTGCTGCTGCGCCACTGCCGGCCCGAGCGCGCACCGGCCGGCGCCGAGCGCATGTTCGGCGAGGTGCTGACGCCGGTCGTCAGCGCCCGCATGGCCGACGCGATCGCCCGCGGCGACGCGCCGCCGCTGACGCGGCCGGCGGACCTCGCGCAGCACACGCTGGTCGAGGTCGAGGACAACACGCCAAGCGCCCAGGCGCTGGCCTGGCCGGCCTGGCTCGCCGCCCAGGGCCTGGCCCACCTGACGCCGCGGCGCTGGTACAGCGTCAACTTCAACCACCAGCAGATCCAGGCGGTGGTGGCCGGCCAGGGCGTGGGGCTGGCCTGGCTGCCGATGGTGCACGACGCGCTGGCCCGTGGCGAGCTGGTCGAGCCCTTCGGCACCCGGCTGCGCCTGGCCTCGCCGTTCGCCTACTGGCTGGTCATGCTGGCCCACGACGGCCGGCCGCCGCGGCCCGAGCTGACGGCGCTGATCGAGTACGTGCGCCAGCATGCCGCCGACACCCGGCGCGCCATCGGCGAAGCCGACTGAGCCCGGGCGCCGCCGACCGGCATGACGGCGCGGCATCGGGGCCATGACGCGAAGTCATCGGCGCCGGGCCGGATTGCGCCTAGCATGGCCCACCGCGTCAACCGCCCCTCGGCCCCATGCAGCTCTACATCGGCAACAAGAACTACTCGTCCTGGTCCATGCGACCCTGGGTCGCGCTGCGCCAGTTCGGCATCCCCTTCGAGGAGGTGATGCTGCGCTTCGATGGCTTCGAGCCGAGCTCGCGCTTCAAGCAGGCCCTGGCCCGGGTGTCGCCGGCCGGCACGGTGCCGGTGCTGGTCGACGACGGGCTGGCCGTCTGGGACACGCTGGCGATCGCCGAGTACCTGGCCGAGACGTTCCCGCAGCAAGCGCTGTGGCCGCGCGATGCCCGCGCCCGCGCGCGGGCGCGCAGCCTGTGCGCCGAGATGCACGCGGGCTTTCGCGCGCTGCGCGGTGCCTGCCCGATGAACATCGAGGCTTCGCTGCCCGAGGTGGGGCGCCGCGTGCTGGCCGAGCAGCCGGCGGTCGGCGCCGACCTCGACCGCCTGGTCGCCGCGTGGCGCGACGCGCTCGACGGCTCCGGCGGCCCCTTCCTGTTCGGTGACTTCGGCCTGGCCGACGCCTACTTCGCGCCGGTCGTCAGCCGCATCCGCACCTACGCGCTGCCGCTGCCGGCCGACCTGACGGCCTGGGCCGAGCGCGTCTGGGCCGCCCCGGGCGTCGCCGCCTGGGTCGCCGACGCGCTGCAGGAGCAGACCTTCCTCGACTTCGAGGAGCCGTACCGCCGCTCCCGCGCAGGCTGAGGCCGGCGCGGCCATGGGGGGCTGCGGTACATTGCCCGCATGCCCCGTCTTCCGTTCGCGCGCGCGGCCTCACGCTGGACCGCCGCGGCGCTCTCCGGCGCGGCGCTGTTGTGCGCCGCGCTGACCCTGCCACGCAGTGCGGCCGCCCAGGACCGCGATGACCCGATCCGCGCCGCGCGCGAGGCCTTCGCCAAGAAGGACAAGGCGCGGCTGGCCGCGCTGCGCGCCCAGCTGGTCGAGGCCCGGCATCCGCTGGCGCTGTGGGCCGACTACTGGGCGCTGACGAGCCGCCTCGGCGAGGCGCGTGTCGACGAGGTCGAGGCCTTCTACCAGCGCTGGCCGGGCAGCTACGTCGAGGACCGGCTGCGCAACGACTGGCTGCTCGAGCTCGGCCACCGCCGCGACTGGGCCAATTTCAGCCGCGACCTGCCGCGCTTTCGCATGAACGACGACCGCGAGGTCGCCTGCTACGCCCAGGTGGCGCAGCTGCAGGCGGCAAGCGACCCGGCGCCGCTGCGCGAAGGCGCGGTGCGCGCCTGGATGGCCCAGCGCGAGGCCGACGAAGGCTGCCAGCTGCTGGCCAAGACGCTGGTCGAGGCGAAGCTGATCGACCGCGACGATCTCTGGCACAAGATCCGCCGCGCCGCCGAGTTCAACAAGCCGCGGCTGGCGCAACAGACCGCGACCCTGGTCGACGAGGCCGTCGCGCGCGCCGTCGGCCAGATCTTCGACAGCCCGGCGCGCTACCTGGCGACCCGCGCCACCGCGATCGGCCATTCGCGCAGCGAGCTGACCTCGATCGCCCTGGTGCGTCTGGGCGCCGGCGGCAGCGAGCAGGCCGTGTCGCTGCTGGAAGACCGCTGGGCCGCGGCCATCGGCGCCGAGCATGCGGCCTGGGTGTGGGCGGTGTTCGCCAAGCAGGCGGCGCAAGCCCTGCGGCCGGAGGCCCTGACCTACGCGCGCCGGGCCTGGGAGACGCAGCCGCGCAAGCAGCGCGGCCACCCCGACTGGAGCGACGACACGCTGGGCTGGATGGCGCGCGCCGCGCTGCGCCAGACGGCCGCCGCCGACCGCTGGCCGCAGGTGCTGCGCGCGATCGACGCGATGAGCCCGACGGAGCGCGCCGACCCCACCTGGCAGTACTGGCGCGCCCGCGCGCTGCAGGCCGGAGCCAAGCCCGGTGAGGCCGGCGATGCGGCGCGGGCCGAGGCGCGGCAGATCCTCGCCGGGCTGGCCGGACAGCTGCATTTCTACGGCCTGCTGGCCGCCGAGGACCTGGGCGGCCCCGCGCCGCTGCCGGCGCGCAGCGCGCCGCCGAGCGACGCCGAACGCGCCGCTGCCCGCGCGCTGCCGGGCCTGCAACGCGCGCTCGACCTGATCGCCGCCGGCCTGCGCAGCGAGGGGGTGCGCGAGTGGAACTTCAGCCTGATCGGCATGAGCGACCGCGAGCTGCTCGCCGCCGCGCAGCTGGCCTGCGAGAAGGAGGTCTGGGACCGCTGCATCAACACCAGCGAGCGCACCCGGGCCGAGATCGACCTCGAGCAGCGCTACCCGCAGCCGCTGCGCGAGGCGGTGGTCGCCAAGGCGCGCGACATCGACCTCGACCCGGCCTATGTCTACGGGCTGATCCGGCAGGAATCGCGCTTCGTGACGGATGCGCGCTCGGCGGTCGGCGCCTCCGGGCTGATGCAGGTCATGCCGGCCACCGCGAAATGGACCGCGAAGAAGATCGGGCTGGACTACAAGCCCTCGATGCTGACCGACCGCGACACCAACCTGCGGCTGGGCACGGCCTACCTGAAGCTGGTGCTCGACGCGATGGAGGGCTCGCAAGCGATGGCCGCGGCGGCCTACAACGCCGGCCCGTCGCGGCCGCGCCGGTGGCGCGACGGGCCGGTGCTCGAGCCGGCGATCTGGGCCGAGAACATCCCGTTCTCCGAGACCCGCGACTACGTCAAGAAGGTGCTGACCAACGCCACCCTCTACGCCAGCCTGATGAGCGGCAAGCCGGCCTCGCTGAAGGCCCGGCTGGGCGCACCGATCGGCCCCCGCGCGGCCAGCGCGCCGCCGGTGGATGCCGACCTGCCCTGACGGGCCTCGAAGGAGCTTCATGGGACATTGCCTCGTTCTCGGCGGCACCGGCTTCGTCGGCCGCGCCCTGGCCCGCACCCTCGTGCGCGATGGCGAGGGCCCCGGCCCGCGCCTGCTGGTGCCGACGCGGCGACGCGCGCACGCGCAGGCACTGACCCTGCTGCCCGGCGTCGACGTGGTCGAGGCCGACGTGCACGACGACGCGGCGCTGGCCGCCCTGGTGGCCGGCGCCGACGCGGTCGTCAACCTGGTGGCCGTGCTGCACGGCGACGAGGCGCGCTTCGAGCAGGTCCATGTCGCGCTGCCACGGCGGCTGGCCGCCGCCTGCCGCGCGGCCGGCGTGCGGCGGCTGGTGCATGTCAGCGCGATCGGCGTCGCCGCCGACGCCCCCTCGCGCTACCTGCGCAGCAAGGCGCGCGGCGAGGCGGTGCTGCGCGACGCGGGCCTCGACCTGACGCTGCTGCGCCCGTCGGTGATCTTCGGTGCCGAGGACCGGCTGCTGAACCTGTTCGCGGCGCTGCAACGTTTCGCCCCGGTGCTGCCGCTGGCCGGCGCCGAGGCGCGCTTCCAGCCCGTCTGGGTGGGTGACGTCGCCCGCGCCATCGCCCGCTGCCTCGCCGACCCGCGCACCGTCGGCCAGACCTACGAATGTGCCGGCCCCGAGGTGATGACGCTGGCCGAGCTGGTGCGGGCCGCGGGCCGCTTCGCCGGCCATCCGCGCCCGGTGCTGCCGCTGCCGGAGACGCTGGCCACGCTGCAGGCGCTGCTGATGGAATGCCTGCCGGGCGAGCCGCTGATGTCGCGCGACAACCTGGCCTCGATGCGCGTGCCGAATGTCGCCACACCGGGCGCGCCGGGCCTGGCGGCACTGGGCATCGCCGCCACGCCGCTGGCCGCGGTGGCGCCCACCTACCTCGGGCCGAACGCCCGCCAGGTGGCGCTGGACCGCCAACGGGCCCGGCACGAGTGAGGCGCCGGCGGTGAGGCGCTACATCGTCGGCGGCGCGGTCCGCGACGCGCTGCTCGGCCGCCCGGTGAGCGACCGCGACTGGGTCGTCGTCGGCGCCACGCCCGAGGCGATGCTGGCCGCCGGCTACACGCCCGTCGGCAAGGACTTCCCGGTCTTCCTGCACCCGCAGACGCAGGAGGAGCACGCGCTCGCACGCACCGAGCGCAAGACCGCGCCGGGCTACCACGGCTTCGTCTTCCACGCCGCGCCCGACGTGACGCTGGAGGACGACCTCGTGCGGCGCGACCTGACGATCAACGCGATGGCCCAGGACGAACACGGCGCGTTGATCGACCCGCACGGCGGCCGGCGCGACCTCGCGGCGCGGGTGCTGCGCCATGTCAGCGACGCCTTCGCCGAGGACCCGGTGCGCATCCTGCGGCTGGCGCGCTTCGCCGCCCGCTTCCACGACTTCACGGTGGCGCCCGAGACGATGGCGCTGGTGCGCCGCATGGTCGAGGCCGGCGAGGTCGACGCGCTGGTGGCCGAGCGCGTCTGGCAGGAACTGGCGACCGGGCTGATGGAGCCGCGGCCGAGCCGGCTGCTGCAGGTGCTGCGCGAAGGCGGCGCGCTGGCCCGGCTGCTGCCCGAGGTCGACCGGCTCTACGGCGTGCCCCAGCCCGAGGCGCACCACCCGGAGGTCGACACCGGCCGCCACCTCGAGCTGGTGCTGGACCAGGCGGCGGCGATGGGCGCGCCGCTGCCGGTGCGCTTCGCCTGCCTCTGCCACGACCTGGGCAAGGGCACGACGCCGCGCGACCAGTGGCCGCGCCACATCGGCCACGAGGGCCGCGGCGAACGCCTGGCGCGCGCGCTGGCGGCGCGGCTGAAGGCGCCCACCGACTGCACCGAGCTGGCCGCGCTGGTCGCGCGCGAGCACACCCACATCCACGGCGCCACCGGCTTCGGCGCGGCCGCGCTGCTGCGGCTGATCGAACGCTGCGACGCCTTCCGCCGGCCCGAGCGCTTCGCCCAGGCCCTGCTGGCCTGCGAGATCGACGCCCGCGGCCGCCTGGGCCTGGCCGGGCGCGACTACCCGAGCCGGCCGCTGCTGGAGCGGGCCTTCGCCGCCGCGGCCGCGCTGCCGACGGCCGAGGTGGCCGCCGCCGCGATGGCGCGCGGCGCGAAGGGCGAGGCGATCGCCCGGGCGATCCACCAGGCGCGGGCGGCGGCGATCGAGCAGGCGCTGGCGGCCTGACCCGCGCCCGCCGTCGCCTAGAGCCGGTGCAGCCGGTCGCCCTCGGCGAAGCCGATCGGCTCGAAATCCAGGCCCGGCGTGGCGAAGCCGATGACCTTGAACAGCTCGCCCATCTCGTGCTCGGTGATCAGCTTCTGCGCCAGCGCCCGCTCGCGCAGGTCCGCCTGCTCGAGCAGCGGCGCGAGGCCGCAGTTCAGCAGGAAGCGGGCCTGGCTGGTGTAGCCGATCACGTCGAGCCCGGCGTCCTGGGCGGCGATGGCGATGCCGGTGAAGTTGACGTGGGCGGTGATGTCCTTCTCGCCCGGGTCCTCGAGCGGGTCGGCATCGGCGCGGTGGGCGCGGTGGCACATCAGCGTGCCGCCGGTGCGCTGCGGGTGGTAGTACTCGGCCTCGGGAAAGCCGTAGTCGATGAAGAACGCGGCGCCCTGCGCCAGCTGGCCGGCCAGGCTGGCGACGAAGGCCTCGGCCTGCGAGTGGATCTCGGTCACGGTGCCGGGCAGGAAGGGGCCCTCGTGCGGGGGTTGCCGGTCGGTCGGGCGGTCGGCGAAGACGAGCCGGTCGCCCTGCCAGGCCACGCCGCGCTCGTGCCAGCGCGTGCCGTCGAAGTGCAGCAGCTCGACCGGCATCGCGTCGAGCACCTCGTTGCCGAGCACCACGCCGCGCATGGCCTCGGGCCAGCGCTCGGCCCAGCGCACGCGGCCGCCGAAGCGGGCCAGGCGGGCCTGCTGGCGCGCGCGCAGCTCGGCCGAGACCTCGACGATGGTGTAGGTGGCCAGGGCGTGGCCCATCGCGGCCAGGCCGTCGAGCACCGACTCGGCCAGCGCGCCGCTGCCGGCGCCGAACTCGAACACCTCGTCGGCCTCGATGAACTCGAGCACCTGCGCGACCTGCGCCGCCAGCGTGCGCCCGAACAGTGGCGACAGCTCGGGCGCGGTGACGAAGTCGCTGCCGTCGGCCGGCATGCGGCCGAGCTTCGGGCGGGCGTTGGCGTAGTAGCCCAGGCCCGGCTCGTACAGCGCGAGCGCCATGTAGCGGTCGAAGGGCAACCACCCGCCCTCGGCGTCGATGACCGCGCGGATGCGCTGCAGGAGGGGGGCCGATACACTGCCGGGTTCGCGCGCTTGCATCACCCGATTGTAGGAAGCGCCCCGTCCCTTCACTTCCCGACCACCCACTCCCGATGAATGCCGCGGCGCCCCTGGACTGCCTCGTGATCGGCGCCGGCCCGGCGGGCTGCAGCGCCGCCTCCTGGGCCGCGCAGATGGGGCTGCGGGTGGCCGTGGTCGAGCAGGCCGAGGCCCCTTGCGCCACGCTCGCCGCGCTCGACTTCGCCCAGGACTGGGTGCTGGGCGCACCGCGGGCCACGCTACGCGAGGTGGGCGAGCGGCTGGCCGCGCACGCGCGCGCGCAGGCCGGCATCGACTGGCACCTGGGTGGCGGCGTCGCCGGCCTGGCCCGCCACGGCGCGGGCTGGCGCGTCGACCTGGCCGACGGCCGCACGCTGCAGGCGGCCACGCTGGTCGTGGCCACCGGGGTCCGGCCGGTGCGTCCGGCGGTCTATTTCGGCGCCGGCGCGGTGCCGATGGACGCCGCCAGCCTGACCGCCCGGCGCGCCGCGCTGCCGCCCGGCCGCGCGCTGCTGCTGGGCGGCGGCGACAACGCGCTGGAAAACGCCGCCTACCTCGCCGAGCGCGGCCATGCGGTGACGCTGTGGGCGCGCGGCGACTGGCGCGGCCAGGCCGCGCTGGTGGCGGGGCTCGCGCGGCACCCGGGCATCGAGCAGCGGCGCCATGTCGCGCTGCCATCGGCGCTGAAGGCCCTGCCGGGCGGCGGCTTCGAGGTCGAATCGGCCGCCTTCGGCCGCGAGCGCTACGACGCGGTGGCGGTGCTGTTCGGCTACGAGCCGGAGCCCGCCCCGTGGCGCTGGCTGAACGACGCGCTGGCGGCCGCCGGCGAGGCCCCGTCGCCGCCGCTGGTGCCGGGGCAGGCGGCCGAGGCGCTGGGCGTGTTCGTCGCCGGCGACGCCAGCGGCCGCTGGCACCCCTGCGTGCAGACCGCACTGGCCGATGGGGTCGTCGCGGCCCGGGCCGCGGCGTCGTTCCTGCACCCGGCCGCGGCGCAGCGCCGGACCGGGGTCGCGCCGCCGGTGCCGCTGGCGACGCTCAACCGCCAGATCCTGCAGCTGACGGGGCTGCGCTTCGGCGCCAACCTCGGCGTGCTCGACCACGAGCGCGACGGGCCGCAGCCGATCCAGGTCGACGCCGAGCTGAACCTCGGCCGCCAGCCGGCGCTGCCACGCGACGCCGAGATCGGCCACGTGCTGGACTACCGCAAGGTGCGCCAGATCATCATCGACGAATGCACCGCCGAGCACACCGACCTGCTCGAATCGCTGCTGGCCAAGCTCTGCGTGCGGCTGATGCGCCTGCCCGGCGTGCTGGGCGTGCGCATCCGCGTGGCCAAGCTGGAGATCTTCGACGACTGCGAGGTCGCCATCCAGACCGAGGCGGGTGTGTGGTGAGCCCCGCCTCCACCGGGTAGCGACTGGGAAGACGACATCATGGATACCGCTGTGACCCCTGAGACGGCTGCCGAGAAGAAGGCCGCCTTCGAGATCAACAAGCTCAGCAAGCGCCTGCACCGGCAGGTGGGCCAGGCGATCACCGACTTCGAGATGATCGAGGACGGCGACAAGGTCATGGTCTGCCTGTCCGGCGGCAAGGACAGCTACTCGCTGCTCGACATCCTGTTGAACCTGCAGCAGCGCGCGCCGATCCGCTTCGAGATCGTGGCCGTCAACCTCGACCAGAAGCAGCCGGGCTTCCCGGCCGACGTGCTGCCGAACTACCTGCGCTCGCGCGGCGTGCCCTTCCACATCGAGACGCAGGACACCTACTCGATCGTCAAGAAGCACATCCCCGAGGGCCAGACGATGTGCAGCCTGTGCTCGCGGCTGCGGCGCGGCATCCTGTACCGGGTCGCGCGGGAACTCGGCGCGACCAAGATCGCGCTGGGCCACCACCGCGACGACATGGTGGTCACGCTGCTGATGAACATGTTCTTCGGCGCCCGCATGAAGGGCATGCCGCCCAAGCTCGTCAGCGACAACGGCGAGCACGTGGTCATCCGTCCGCTGGCCTACGTGGCCGAGACCGACCTCGAACGCTGGGCCGCGCACCGGCAGTTCCCGATCATCCCGTGCAGCCTGTGCGGCAGCCAGGAGAATCTGCAGCGGGTGCAGACCAAGAAGCTGATCCGCGAGTGGGACAAGGCCTTCCCGGGCCGCATCGACAACATGTTCCGCGCGATGGGCCACATCACGCTGTCGCACATGATGGACCGCGCCCTCTACCCGTTCGAGACGATCCGCGCCACCGGCCGGCCCGACCCGGGCGGCGACAAGGCCTTCGACGACGACGATGAAGAGGGCTGCGCGACCCCCGCGGCGGTCAACGCGGCGCCGGCCCAGGTCGTTCAATGGGTTGGCCGGCCCGGGCCGGCCGCCGAACCGCAGGAGTGAGCCGATGAAGATCGCGAGCCGCCCTCTCAGCCTTCGCGTCAGCCGCCGGGTGGCCACCCTCGGCGCCGCGCTGGCCGTCGCCGCCCTGGCCGGCTGCGCCTCGTTCAACACCGTCACCAGCGAGGTCAGCACCTTCGGCAACTGGCCGGTCGGGCGCGCGGCCGGCAGCTACGTGATCGAGCGGCTGCCGTCGCAGCAGGCCGCGCCGGGCGGTCTGCAGGCCGATGTCGAGCAGGCGGCGCACCAGGCGCTGCAATCGGCCGGCTTCGTGCCGGCCGCCGAGGGCGCCACGCCGGAGGTGGTGGTGCAGGTCGGCGCGCGCATCACCCGCTACGACCGCTCGCCCTGGGACGACCCGCTGTGGTGGCACCCCTACGGCGGGCGCTGGATCGGCCCCGGCTGGCCGGGCCCCTGGGGCCCCTACTGGTCGTGGCGCTGGCGCAGCGAACCGAGCGAGTACCAGCGCGAGGTGGCCCTGCTGATCCGCGACAAGGCCTCGGGCCAGCCGCTGTACGAGACGCGCGCCCGCACCGACGGCATCACCGCCGGCGGGGCGCGGGTGATCACGGCGATGTTCGCCGCCGCGCTGCGGGAGTTCCCGACGGTGCGCAACGAGCCGCACGACGTCGACATCGTGATGCCCTGAGCACGGCGGGATAATCCCGCGGCAAGCCACCGAGCCGGCGCCCGACGCCGGCTCGGCGTTTTCTGGAGCGAGGAATCCATGGCGTTGAACGTCGTCATCATGGCCGCGGGCAAGGGCACCCGCATGCATTCGGCCACGCCCAAGGTGCTGCACAGGCTGGCCGGCCGGCCGCTGCTGCAGCACGTGCTCGACCGCGTCGCCGCGCTGGCGCCGGCGCGCTGCGTGGTGGTCACCGGCCATGGTGCCGAACGGGTCGAGCAGCAGGTCGGCACGGCCGGGCGCTGCATCCGGCAGGAACCCCAGCTCGGCACCGGCCACGCGGTGCAGCAGGCGCTGCCGGCGCTGGACGACGCGGCCGAGACGACGCTGATCCTGAACGGCGACGTGCCGCTGATCGGCGTCGACACGGCCCGCGCGCTGGCCCAGGCCTGCGGCGGCCGCCATCTGGCGCTGCTGACCGTCGAGCTCGACGACCCGGGCGGCTACGGCCGCATCCTGCGCTCGGGCGACGCGCACGGCGGCCACGTGCTGGGCATCGTCGAGCACAAGGACGCGACGCCGCGCCAGCGCGAGATCCGCGAGGTCTACACGGGCATGATGGCGGCGCCGACCGCGCTGCTGCGGCGCTGGGTCGCCGCGCTGCGCAACGACAACGCCCAGGGCGAGTACTACCTGACCGACATCGTCGCGATGGCGGTCGCCGAGCAGGTGCCGGTGGTGGCCCACCACGCCGCCAGCCAGACCGAGGTGCTGGGCGTCAACAGCCCCTCGCAGCTGGCCGACCTGGAGCGCCGGCTGCAGCGCCAGCAGGCCGAGGCGCTGATGGCGGCCGGGGTGCGCCTGGCGGACCCGGCGCGCTTCGACCTGCGCGGCACGCTGCGCCACGGGCGCGACGTGGAGATCGACGTCAACTGCGTGTTCGAGGGCACGGTCGAGCTGGGCGACGACGTGCGCATCGGCGCCCATTGCGTGATCCGCCATGCGCGCATCGGCGCCGGCACGGTCATCCACCCCTTCACCCACATCGAGGGCGACGGCGCGGGCGAGCAGGCGGTGCAGGTCGGCGCCGGCGCGCTGGTCGGGCCCTTCGCCCGCCTGCGGCCCGGCGCGGTGCTGGCCGACGAGGTGCACATCGGCAACTTCGTCGAGGTCAAGAACTCGACGCTGGCGCGCGGCGCCAAGGCCAACCACCTGGCCTACCTGGGCGACGCCACCGTCGGCGAACGGGTCAACTACGGCGCCGGCTCGATCACCGCCAACTACGACGGCGCCTACAAGCACCGCACGGTGATCGGCAACGACGTGCATGTCGGCAGCAACTGCGTGCTGATCGCGCCGGTCACGATCGGCGACGGGGCGACGATCGGCGGCGGCTCGACCATCGCCAAGGACGCCCCGGCCGGCCAGCTGACGGTGGCGCGCGCCAAGCAGGTCAGCCTGGCCGGCTGGCAGCGGCCGAGCAAGCCGAAGAAGTAGCCGCGGCGGCCGGGCACCGGCGAGGGTGTCAGCGCGCGGCCGACAGCAACAGCCGCGCCAGCACCTCGGGCTGGCCGGCCAGCTCGATCGGCAGGTAGACCGCGTCGGCGCCGGCCTCCTTCAGCCGGCGCGCCTGGGCGCCGAGGTCGAACACCGCGACCCGCCGGCCCGACTCGGCGGCCGGCGTCAGCACGTAGCAGAAGGTCTCGGGCCAGACCGAGGGCAGCAGGATCAGGTCCGGCGCCAGCTCGGCGATGCGCGCGGCCAGCGTCGCGTCGTCGTAGCGGCCCAGCACGCGCACGCCGGCCGCCTGCAGCGCCGCATCGTCGGGCGAGTAGCCCAGCAGGGTGAAGCGCACGCCGGCCTCGGCAGCCGTGCGGCTGCGGGCCAGGCCGAGCAGCACGTCATAGCCCTTGATCGCGCTCAGCGCGCCGATCACCAGCACCTCGCGCACCGGGCCGCGCGGTGGCCGCTCGACCGGCAGGTGCAGCGGCTCGTGCGGCTCGACCTGCACGCGCACCGACGGGAAGTAGTTGGACAGCCGGCTGGCCACGTCCAGGTCGGGCACGACGACCCGCGCCGCCTGCTTCAGCAGCTCGCCATGGGCGGCGCGCCAGGGGCCGATGCGGCCGGCGGCACGGCCCAGGTCGTCGCGCGCGAGGCAGCGGTTGCAGCTGTCGCGGTCGGGCTCGCCGCAGTAGCGTCCGCTGGCGTCCACCAGGTTGATGCGCGGGCAGATCAGGTGGTAGTCGTGCACCGTCACCTGCAGCGGCACCGCCAGCGCCGCGCACAGCGCGCCCAGGCGGTCGCGCAGCGCGGGTGGGTGGTCCACCAGGTGGTGCAGCTGCACCTCGCGCAGGCCCAGCATCGCCAGCAGCTCGACCAGCTGCGGCGACAGCGTGGCGTCGTCGCCCGGGGCCAGCAACGGCAGCGCCTGCAATGCCGGCAGGTCCAGCCGGCCGTCGAGCGTGCCGAGCGCGACCGCACCGGGCCGGCGCGAGGGCCGCAGCGCCACCGCCCCCAGGCCGCGCTCGGCGCGCAGACGCGCCGCCGCCTCGGCCTCGTGGCGCGCGGTGCCGCCGCCGCGGGCATGGTTGACCATCAGCACCAGGCCGGCGCCGGGGCTGGGCTCGGCCACCCGGCGCAGCCGCGCGGCGTCGAGCCGGGCGCGCTCGGCGGCCAGCGGGTCGCGCGCGATCCAGTCGTCGACCTGCTGCTGGTAGTCGGGGTGGCGTTGCCGCAGCACGGCCAGGCCGGCGCGGGTGCGCTCGCTGGCCTCGGCGCGGAAGCTGACCGAGCCCTGGTGCAGCACATAGACGTCGCTCGCCGCCAGGTTGACCCAGCCAGCCGCCGCGGCGCGCCGGCACCAGTCGTTCTCCTCGCCGTAGCCGCGGCCGAAGCGCTCGACGTCGAGCGTGCCGACCGCGTCGAGCGCGGCCCGGCGCATCCACATGCAGAAGCCCACCCCGGTCGGCACCTCGACATGGCGGCCGCGGTTGGCCTCGGCCGCCAGCGCGTCCAGGCCGGCGTCGTCGAGCTCGAGCCGCTCCCAGTTGCTGTGCAGCATGCGCGGGTAGCTGCAGATGGTCGCGTTGTTCGACAGCGGGGTGACCGAGGCGGCGCGCGGCTCGGCCACGCCGTGGGCGGCCAGGCGGTCCAGCCAGCCCGGATGGACGCGGGTGTCCGAATTCAGGATCACGACGTCGCGCTCGCGGTGCAGCGCCAGGCCGCGGTTCACGCTGGCGACGAAGCCCAGGTTGCGCTCGTTGACCAGCAGCTCGACCAGGCCGAGGCCGGCCAGCGCACGCAGGTGGGCCGACAGCGCCGGCTCGGGGCTGCAGTCGTCGACGACGACCAGCGCGAAGGGCGTGGCCACCGGCGAGGCGAGCACGCTCCACAGGCAGCGCAGCGTCTCCTGCGCGCCGGCGTAGACCGGCACGACCACGTCGACGGTCGGGGCCGCGGCCGGCCGCGGCAGCGCGCGCCACGGCGCGAGCTCGAGGTAGTCGCGCCCATCCAGCCGCGCCGGCACCGACCAGGGCAGCAGCCCCGGCTCCGCGGGCTGCGCGTCGGCGGGCAGGCCGTCGAGCAGGTAGCGCTGCAGCGGGTCGATCGGGCGGGCGTCGGCGCCGCGCTCGCGGCCCGGCGCCAGGCGCTGCAGCAGCCCCTGGCGGGTGCCGCTGGTCGGCTCGAAGCGCGGCGCGGGCCGGCGGCGCTCCTGCCAGCCCCAGTGGACGAAGTGGGTCAGCGGGTCGAGGCCGCTGGCGCGCACGTCGGCGTTGCGGTCCAGGTAGTACGCCGGGTCGAACCAGGCGCAGGGCGACAGGCCGGCGGCGCGGCCGACCAGCGCGTAATGCAGCAGTCGGTTGACGCCCGGGTGGCGGCGGCCGTCGAGCTGGCCGGTGTAGTGGCGCGCATCGAACAGCACCATCGGCACCAGCGAGCGGGCGTCGCCCTGCTCCACGTAGTGCCGCAGCGCCGGCGCACCGCCGCGCTCGGCCGGGCTGATCTGCGCGTCGTAGCAGGCCTTGTCGAACAGGCCGGTGGCGCGCGTCAGGGCGATCTCCCAGCGCGTCGCCAGCGCCGCCAGCCACGGCCGGCGGCGCAGCCAGGCCAGCAGGGCCAGCGCACGCGCCGGGTGGCCGGGCTGCAGCAGCCAGCGGCCGAGCCGGCCCCGCGGCACGATGCGGAACGGCGGGCGCAGCGGCTCGGCCGGCCGGGACAGCTCGGCCGGGTCGCGCTGCAGCCAGGCGCCGACGCCCGCCGACTCGGCCAGCGCCGCGAGGGCCTGGCGCGGCCCGTCGTCGAGGCGGCCGAGCTGGCCGGCCCAGGCCAGGTGCTCCATCGCCAGCAGCGCCTGGTGGGCGCGTTGCAGCGGGTCCGGCAGCGCCAGGGCCTCGTCCAGCCGGGCCGGCAGGGCCGCCCGCTCGAGCGTCCATTCGGGGCCAAGCGGGCCGCTGCGGGTCTCCAGCTGCAGCACCAGCCGCTCGGCGCCGGCGACCTCCCGCCACAACGTGCCGGGGACCTCGGCCTCGAAGCCGACCTCGTCGTCGTCCAGCCGGAGCTGGGCCGCGACGTCGGCGCGCGACAGCCGACGCAAGGGCACGTCGTAGCGACGATCGCCGCAACGCAGGCGCAGCGGCTCGCGCGCCTGCGGCTGGTCGGCCAGCCAGCCGCCGAGGGCGAGCCCCCGCCAGCCCTCGACATGGGCCAGCACCGGCGGCGGCGCGCCCGCGCCCGCCACGGCGCCGTCGGCCGGCCAGCGCTGGGCCTCCTCCAGGTGCGGCCGCAGAGCCGCCAGCTCGGCCTGGGCGCGTGCCAGGTCCGTGCCCTGCGCCAGCCCGGCCATCCAGGCGCGCAGCGAGGCCGCGCTCGGCCGCGCCGGCAGCCCCGCCTGGGCGCCGGTGTCGGCAATCGTGAGCACCGGCTCGGCGCCCGACTCGGCCAGCGCCCGCCAGACGGCGAGCGGCAGCTCGGCCTCGAAGCCCAGCCGGGCGCCGCCAGGGGCCAGGCCGACGGCCCGCGACACGTCGTCGCGCGGCACGCGCCGCGGCGCCAGCTCGAAGCGCGACGGGCCGCACACGAGCAGCAGCCGCTCCTGCCCGGGCGCGCGCGGGTCGGCGGCCCAGCCGACGAGCGTGACGCCAGCCAGCCGCTCGACGACCAGGCGCGGGCCGGCGGCGACAGGGGCAGGGGCGGAGACGGGGGCAGGCGCGTCGGCGTCGGCGGTCATGGCACTCGTGGGCCGTGCAGGTGGCATGGGGGTCGATCGATTCTCGACGATTTCGCCCGCCAGACCGGTGACGCGAGCGAGCACAATAGGCACCCTCCGCGGCCCCGGCCGCGCCCTCGGCACGCCATTTGAGTTCTCCCGCCACCGCCAACCGGTCGCTCTCCGCCACCGCCACGCTGACGCTGGCGGCCCTCGGCGTCGTCTACGGCGACATCGGCACCAGCCCGCTGTACGCGCTGAAGGAGGTTTTCCACGCCGGCCACGTGCCGACCACGCCGGTCAACATCCTGGGCGTCCTGAGCCTGATCTTCTGGACGATGACGATCATCGTCTCGCTCAAGTACGTGCTGCTGATCCTGCGCGCCGACAACAACGGCGAGGGCGGGCTGATCGCGATGCTGGCGCTGGCGACGACCGCGGTGCGCGAGCGGCCCCGGCTGCGCCGCACGCTGATGGTCGTCGGCCTGTTCGGCACCGCGATCTTCTACGGCGACGGCGTGATCACGCCGGCGATCTCGGTGCTGTCGGCGGTCGAGGGGCTGGAGGTCGTCGCGCCGGGGCTGCACCAATGGGTGATCCCGATCACGCTGCTGGTGCTGACGGCGCTGTTTGCGGTGCAGCGCTTCGGCACCGGCGGCATCGGCAAGTTCTTCGGCCCGATCACGCTGGTCTGGTTCGGCGTGCTGATCGCGCTGGGCCTGCCGCACGTCGTCGACAACCCGCGCGTGCTGGTGGCGCTGAACCCGCTGCTGGCGGTCGGCTTCTTCGCCGACCACCCGCTGGTGGCCTTCATCGCGCTCGGGGCGGTGGTGTTGTGCGTGACCGGCGGCGAGGCGCTGTACGCCGACATGGGCCACTTCGGCCGCCGGCCGATCCGCATCGCGTGGTATGGCCTGGTCATGCCGGCGCTGGTGATCAACTACTTCGGCCAGGGCGCGCTGCTGCTGGCCGACCCGGAGGCAGTCGAGAACCCGTTCTACCTGATGGCCCCCGAGTCGCTGCGACTGCCGCTGGTCTTCCTGGCCACCGCGGCCACGGTGATCGCCTCGCAGGCGCTGATCTCGGCGGCGTTCTCGGTCACCAAGCAGGCGATCCAGCTCGGCATCCTGCCGCGCATGACGGTGCGCCACACCTCGGTGCGCGACACCGGGCAGATCTACGTGCCGTTCATCAACTGGACGCTCTACGCCTTCATCGTGCTGGCGGTGGCGCTGTTCAAGAGCTCGTCGAGCCTGGCCTCGGCCTATGGCATCGCGGTGACGCTGGACATGACGATCACCACGGTGATGACCTTCTACGTCGTGCGCTACGGCTGGCGCTACCCGCTGGCGCTGTGCCTGCTGGCGACCGGCTTCTTCTTCGTCATCGACGTGACCTTCTTCCTGTCCAACATGCTCAAGCTGCTGGCCGGGGGCTGGTTCCCGCTGGTCATCGGCGCGGGCATGTTCGTGCTGATGCTGACCTGGAAGCAGGGCCGCGCGATCATGCACGAGCGGGTGCGCGACGAGGCCATCGAGCTCAAGGGCTTCCTCGAGGCGGTCTTCGTCAGCCCGCCGGTGCGGGTGCCCGGCACGGCCGTCTTCCTCGTCGCCGAGGAGGGGCTGGCGCCGAACGCGCTGATGCACAACCTGAAGCACAACAAGGTGCTGCACGAGCACAACCTGTTCGTCCACGTGCGCCACCACGAGGTGCCGTGGATCGGCTTCGACAAGCGGCTGCAGCTCGAGCCGCTCGGGCACGACTGCTGGCAGATCACGCTGAACTTCGGCTTCAAGAACGACCCCGACGTGCCCGAGGCGCTGCGCCTGCTCGAGGGCCGGGGCGTGCCGCTGGACGACATGGACACCAGCTACTTCCTCAGCCGCGACACCGTGATCCCGACCTTCGGCGCGGGCATGGCGATGTGGCGCGAGAAGCTGTTCGCCAGCATGCACCGCAACGCCGCCGACATGGCCGACTTCCTCTCGCTGCCCTCGAACCGCATCGTCGAGCTGGGCGCGAAGGTCGAGATCTGAGCCGGCAGCAGGCCGGCAGC
>JABLTH010061079.1_pt1 | contig 23180 bp, 19 predicted proteins | sample 7875711 | NCBI WGS metagenome assembly JABLTH01 (sample SAMN14941262, study PRJNA633318) | bioreactor metagenome | isolation source: bioreactor | place: China | collected 2019-03-05 | reverse complement strand
CGCTCGATCAGGTCATTGAGGAAAAGACCTACACCAAGTTTTATATGCACCGCGCGGGCCACTGGATCGGCATGGACGTGCACGATGCCGGTGACTATCGCAAAAAGGGCATCTGGCAGACCCTCAAGCCGGGCATGGTGCTGACCAACGAGCCGGGCCTCTACATCCGCCCCGATGCCGACGTGCCGGAACACTTCTGGAACATTGGCGTGCGCATCGAAGACGATGTGCTGATCACCGCCGGCGGTAACGAGAATCTCACGATCAAAACGCCGAAGACGGTGGCCGAGGTCGAGGCAGCCTGCGCGGCATAACGGCGCAGTCAGGCAGGCGGATTGCCGTGAAGGTGCTGATCGTCGGTGGCGGTCCGGTCGGGCTGGCCGCGGCGCTCGCGTTGCGCGAGCGAGGCGTCACCAGCGACATCACCGTGCTCGAAGCAGCGCCACGCGGCCAGCAGACCTTCGTTGATCGCAATATCGCGCTGTCCGCGGCGTCGTGGCGTTTCCTGAAGCGGATCGGCGTGACGGTGCTAGACAGCCAGCGGGCACCGATTCACGACGTTGAGGTCAGCCAGCGGGGCGCTTTTGGCCTACTGCGGCTCGAAGCCCGCGAGGTTGGCGCACCCATGCTCGGCGCCGCCAGCCCGTATCCTGCCCTGAAGACCGCGTTCGACGACGCGGCCAACGCAGCCACAATCAACCTCCTCTACGGCGCGAAAGCGGTGGCGGTGCGCCATGAAGGCGCGCATGCCGTCGCGCGCCTCGAAAGTGGCGAGTCGCTGCGCGCAGACTGTGTGGTGCTGGCCGATGGCGCGGGCTCGGATCTGTTGCCCGAATTCCGGCGTATTGAACGCGATTCCGGGCAGCTCGCCGTGATCACCCGCGTCAGTGCCGCGCGCCCGCGGCCCGGCGTGGCGATTGAGCGTTTCACTGCAGGCGGTGCGCTGGCCCTGGTGCCGCGCGCTGACCAGCAGTGGACAATGATCTGGGCGCGACCGCGGGTCGAGGGTGAACGGCTGCTGCAGCTTGACGCCGATTCGCTGCAAGCCGAAATCAACGCAGCCGCCGGTGGCTGCCTGGGCGAGCTTGCCGTACAGACAAAGGCCAGCAGCTACCCACTGCTCTGGCGCGTGGTGGAGCCACGTGCGAGCGGTTGCGTGGTGGCGATTGGCAATGCCGCGCAGGGTTTGCACCCAGTGGCGGCTCAGGGTCTCAATCTTGGCCTGCGCGATGCAATGGAGTTGGCTGATTGCCTGCAAACAGTCAGCGGCACGAGTGGTGCGCCTGCGACTGCTGCGGCGCTCAGCCGCTACGCCCGTGCTCGAGGTATCGACCGTGTGCTGCGCATTGGGTTCTCCGGTGCGCTGGCCTATGGTTTTGATCGCGGTGGCTGGCTGGCCGATGTGCCGCGCGGCCTGGGCTTGACGGCCCTGCAACTGGTGCCGCCGTTGAAACGCGAGCTGATCCGCAAGCTGGCGCTCATCTGAGCGCGCAGCACGCGGTAGGCCTATTCCTTGGGCTTTTCGCCGCCGTCGTCGAGCCCGGTCGCCATGTGCGAGAAACCGTTGTCGACGTAGAGGATTTCGCCGGTCATCGCGCTCGCCCAGTCTGATAGCAGGAACGCGGCCACGTTGCCCACCTCGTCGGCCGTGATGCCGCGCTTCATCGGTGTGGCGTCAGCGAACTTCTTCAGCATGGTGGAGAAGCCGGCGATGCCCGATGCAGCGAGTGTCTTGATCGGGCCGGCGCTGATGCCGTTCACGCGGGTGCCCTCCGGCCCGAGTGACGCTGCCATGTAACGAACGTTGGCCTCCAGCGCCGCCTTCGCCACGCCCATCGTGTTGTAGTTGGGCAGTGCACGCACCGCGCCCAGGTAAGTCAGCGTCAGCATCGAGGCATTGCGGCCCTTCATCAGCGGTCGCGCCGCCTTGCCCAGCGCGGCGAAGCTGTAGGCGGAAATGTCCATCGCGGTCATGAACGAGCTGCGCGACAGGCCATCGAGAAAGTCACCGGCAATGGCATCGCGCGGCGCGTAGCCGATCGAGTGCACGACGCCGTCGAGCCCCCCCCATTCGGTGCCGAGCTTGGCGAAAACGCCGTCGATCTCGTCCTGCTTCGTCACGTCCATGCTCATGATGAGGCCGCCGCCCAGCTCCGGCGCCAGCTTCTCCACGCGCTCCTTCATTGCTTCACCGGCGTACGTGAAGGCCAGCGTCGCGCCTTCGCGCTTCAGCGCCTTGCCAATGCCGTACGCAATGGAGCGGTTGGACAGCAGTCCGGTCAACAGGATTTTCTTGTCTTGCAGGATGGGCATGGCGCTCCTCTTTCTCGTTCGCCGCTGGCCGCGGCCACCCGAATAGTTTCGTTTTGACTGACAACGATTGTAGGCGGATGACCTGTGGTCGGCCGGCGCGGCTGCCCGCCCCATAAAATCGCTCTATTGCCGTCTTCTCCGCCGCTCCATGTCGCTCCCCATGACCCCGAAAGAAATCGTCCACGAGCTGGACCGGCATATCGTCGGGCAGGCGGCGGCGAAGAAGGCGGTTGCCATCGCGCTGCGCAACCGCTGGCGGCGGCAGCAGGTGCCGGAGCCACTGCGGCACGAGATCACGCCGAAGAACATCCTGATGATCGGGCCGACTGGCGTTGGCAAGACCGAGATTGCACGACGGCTGGCGCGGCTGGCCAATGCGCCCTTCGTAAAAGTTGAGGCCACCAAGTTCACCGAGGTCGGCTACGTGGGTCGCGACGTCGACACCATCATCCGCGATCTCGCCGAGGTCGCGATCAAACAGACCCGTGAACAGGCGATGAAAGCGGTGCGTGACCGCGCGCTCGACGCCGCCGAGGAGCGGGTGCTTGATGCGCTGCTGCCGCCGCCGAGCGCGGTCAGCTTCGACGACCTGAAGCCGACCGATAACGCAACGCGGCAGAAATTCCGCAAGATGCTGCGCGAGGGACAGTTCGACGACAAGGAAATCGAGATCGAAGTCGCCGTGGCGGCACCGCAGATGGAAGTGATGGCGCCACCGGGCATGGAAGAAATCACGCAGCAGATCCAGGGCATGTTCTCCAACATGCAGCAGGGCCGACGCAAGATGCGCAAGATGCGTGTCGATGAGGCGATGAAGCTGCTTCAGGACGAAGAAGCGGCGAAGCTCGTCAACGAGGAAGAGCTCAAGCAGACCGCACTGGATAACGCCGAGCAGAACGGCATCGTCTTCCTCGACGAGATCGACAAGATCGCCGCCCGCCAGGACACGCATGGTGCCGACGTGTCACGCCAGGGTGTACAGCGCGACCTGCTGCCGCTGGTCGAGGGCACCACCGTCAATACCAAGTACGGTGCGATCAAGACTGATCACATCCTGTTCATCGCCAGCGGTGCCTTTCACCTGAGCAAGCCGAGCGATCTGATCCCCGAGCTGCAGGGCCGCTTTCCTATCCGCGTCGAGCTGAGCGCCCTGACCGTGCAGGATTTCGAGCGCATCCTGACCAGTACCGATGCCAGTCTGACGCAACAGTACGCCGGCCTGCTGTCCACCGAGCAGGTGACGCTGGACTTCCAGCCGGATGCCATCCGCCGCCTCGCCGAGATCGCCTGCACCGTCAACGAGCGGCAGGAGAACATCGGTGCCCGCCGCCTGCATACGGTCATGGAGCGGCTGCTGGAGGATGTGAGCTACACCGCCGATTCACTCACCGGTGAAACGGTGCACATCGATGCCGCGTTCGTCGATGACAAACTTGCGGGCATCGTCCGCGACGAAAACCTTTCGCAGTTCATCCTTTGACCAACTCAGCCCCCACCCACACCGCCACCGCCGGGGCGGTGCCTTCGCTCGCCACCGGCCCCTTCCTGCTGCGGGTCAGCCTGCCGCTGGCGATCGCCTATCTGATCAGCTACGGGTTGCGCACGGTTAACGCGGCCATCGCGCCCACGCTCACGCGCGAGTTTGGCCTCGACGCTGCCGATCTCGGCCTGCTGACGGCTGCATACTTTTTGTCATTCGCGCTGACTCAGTTGCCGCTGGGGGGCATGCTTGACCGCTTCCGTCCGCGCCGCGTCGAGGCTGCGCTGCTGATCTCCTGCGCCACCGGTTGTGTGGTGTTCGCGACCGCAGAAGCGACGTGGGGACTGATTCTCGGGCGCGCGCTGATCGGCATTGGTGTCGCGGCCTGCCTGATGGCGGCGCTGCGAACCTTCGGCCTGTGGCTTGACGCCAGCAAGTTGCCGACAACCAACGGTCTGATGCTGGCCGTAGGCAATGCGGGGGCCATACTGTCTACCGCGCCAGTGCTCTGGCTGTTGGGCATGATCACCTGGCGCCAACTGTTCCTCTCGGTGGCAGTGCTGACGGTGGTCGTCGCGCTCTGGCTCGCGTTTGCAGTGCCCGATCCACCGGCGGCGCCAAAGACCGCCACCAGCGGCAACCCTTCAGCGCAACCGGCGGGATGGTCTGCCGTGCTGCGCTCACCGCTGTTCTGGGCCATTGTGCCGTTGCCCTGCCTGACCAATGCGATTGGCCTCGCCGTACAGGGCCTGTGGGCCGGACCGTGGCTGGTCGATGTGGCGAAACTGCCAGCCAATGCCATCGGCGGCGATCTGCTACTGATCTCGGCCGGCATGCTGGTGGCCAATATCGCGCTCGGCAACGTGATGGGGCGACTGATGCAGCGCGGTATCTCGCCGGTCATCTTCTGCTTCGTCGCCTGCTTGTTTGCCGGCATCGGTCAATGGGCCTTTCTGCACTCGTGGGGTGGTTCACCGGCGCTGGTGATGACGATCTTCGGACTAACCCATGTATCGGGGAACCTGCTGTTCGCCGCATTGTTTACGCGCTTCGGCAAATCGGTTCACGGACGCGTCTCGACGTTGATCAACTTCCTCATGTTCGGTCTTGGTTTCGCGCTGCAGTGGGGCATCGGGCTGATCGTAAACCGCTATCCCACCGGCACGCCGGGCCGCTATGAGGCGACTGGTTACGAACAGGCCTTCCTGTGGCTGTGGGGGCTGCAGGCGCTTTGTGTGGTGTGGACACTGCTGCGTCTGCGCAACCCTGCGGTGCGCAACGAAGGGGTGGTGCAGCCGTGAACATCGCGCTCCGGATCGTCGAAATCGTCCTGCCGGTGCTGGTGATCATCGTCATGGGCTATGCCATCGGGCGGCTCTGGAACAAGCCCGACATGCGGGTGGTGAATCGGCTCAACCTCGATGTCTTTGGGCCATTTCTGGTGCTGGCAAACCTTTCCGACAAGAGCGTGGATCTGCTGTCGCTCTGGCCGCTGGTAGTGGCATCGATCGTGATCGTGATCGGCTCCGGCCTGATCGCCTGGCCGTTCGCCAGGCTGTCGCACCAGAACCCACGCACCTTTGTGCCGCCGATGATGTTCAACAACTGCGGCAATATGGGGCTGCCGCTGGCGCTGTTTGCCTTCGGCCCGGTTGGCGTCGCGGGTATGGTGGCGCTGTTCACCACGTCGAACCTGCTGCACTTTACGCTCGGCGCCTTCATCGTGCACAAGCATGCCGAACTGAAGCTGCTGGCGAAGAGCCCGATGGTGTGGGCCACGGTGATCGGCGCTACGCTCGGGCTCACCGGCACGCACCTCCCCGACAGCGTGCACGCGCCGATGAAGATGATCGGTGATTGCACCATCCCGGTCATGCTGCTGTCGCTGGGGGTGCGCATGCTGGACGTCAAGCGCGAGGACTTTTCGAATTCGCTGCTCGGCGCTGCCGTGTGCCCGCTCACCGGCCTGTTGATGGCAGGCATCATCGTGCAGTATCTGCCGATGAGCAAGGAGCAAATCGGCCTCGTCTACCTGTTCGGCGCCTTGCCCCCGGCGGTGCTCAACTTTCTGGTGGCCGACTACTACAAGCAGGAGCCCGAGAAAGTCGCCAGCATCGTGCTGGTGGGCAACATTGCGAGCATTGTGTTCATTCCGCTCGGATTGTTGTTTGCGTTGCGTTAGCCACTTGTAGCCGCAAGATGCCCGTCAATTACCTCTCCCTCGAAAACTTCCAGGCAATACGGGAGCGCGTACGCATCCCGATTCGCCCGCTGACCTACTTCTTTGGCCCAAATTCTGTGGGCAAGAGCGCGATCTGGGACGCACTTTGGATGCTGCAGGACTTTTTCCTAAACGGCGGTAGGGAAACGTCCAACAAATGGTCAAGCTGGGCCTTCCGAAGTGGTCGTGACATCACGGCTGCCCCACCCTTTGTCTACCTCTCATTCGAGGGGAATTTTGCGTTGTGGCGTTGTAGCGGCGGTGATGAACGGCTGCCAGCAGCGTTGTTAGACGCGGTAGATGAGTGCCTCCGTCGGGACGTGAACTTGACAGTTTGCTTGACGCTTTCGACCGATGACCTTGCAAGCGAAGCGATAGAGAAGCTAGAAGTCTATTTTGATCGGATTCGAATACTTCAGATTCGGCGTGCTGATGATGACGGTTCATGGTCAACATACATGCTCACCCTCAACAAAGACTTCATGCTGCCATTGCACGACATAGTTGATGACATGGGCTATGACTCAGCCAATGACGAAACTTGGCAATGCGAAGCAAGGGTGGACAGTCTGGCACGGCACGTTAGATTGGAAATCGGCCTCTACAACAATGTGGCCGACCGCAGCGTAGACAATCTGTTGGTCGTGTTGGCTACGAGCTTGTTGCAATACATACCATGGACCGAAATTCGACCGGATTCAGTCCGACCAGACCGGGGAGTGATCACTGACGAAAACGATCTATATTTTCCCGATGTCATGCTGGGCAGTGCGCAACACGGCGCCAAAATTGATCCGGCATTTGACGCAATCGCCAGAAGCATTGAGCGTACGTCTATGCCGACATCGAGCTTCTTCAGTTTCGAAGGAGCGCTTCGGAAGGCTCGCGGCGGGCCGCCGGATGCAGAGGAAGCGTTGCCGCTACACGACCTAGTCAACCATGGGTTGTTAGATCTATTTCGCGACAACGGTTATCAGGTGGTGTGGAGTGCGCAAAAGCTAGTATCGTTTGAGAACGACGAGCCGGTCGGGTTGATTGTGCAGTTGTCGTTAGTTGACCAGCAAGGACGGCGTTTCTCTTTTTCAGACGTCGGCAGCGGCGTAAGTTGTGTGATCCCGGTATTGGTGGGGATACACAGCCCCAGCACATTTTTCCAGCAACCTGAATTGCATCTACATCCCGCTATGCAATGTTCGCTGGCTGATGTCTTTGTGGAGCGCGTGCAAGACAAGAGCGTTCGCCACATTCTGGAGACGCACAGCGAGTACATGCTGTTACGAGCGTTGCGGCGTATTCGTGAAACGCATACCGGGAAGTTACAGGCAACCAACTTGTCACTGCGGCCAAGCGACGTCGCCATCCTGTACTTTGAGTCGATGAGTGATGGCGCCACTCGGGTGACGGAAATAGTTGTGAATGAGTATGGTGACTTTCTGACACCTTGGCCCCGTGGTTTTTTCGATGAACGAGCGAGCGAGCTTTTCGATGAATGAAGAGATAGCTATTGATCCGGCCTACGCGCCTGCTCCTCGCGAGTTGCGCCGCTGGATGCGAACGGTATTGGGACCTCTTGCCGGGAAATATGTCTCGAACTTTCCGAGCAATTGGTTTGATCGGTACGAACAGTCCGTCGGAATCGAGAACCGTCACCTGATCACCGAAATACGCCGGCAAGGGCAATTTGTCTTCGATTTCGGTCGAGCTTACATGGAATCAGACAGTTGGGGTACCAACGTGGCGCGATCATCGAAGCAGCGCCCGTTCTACGCCACAGCTAGTGGCCCAAACAACCACTTTGGATTGCCTTGTATCAGCGACGACACTTTTCTGGATCGGCTAGACACGCAGACACGCGGTGTGGCTTTTCATCCCTTAACGGCGGCGCCATACGTAGACATTTGCCGCGTGTTGATTGGCATGGGGCCGGAAGTGATTCTTGTCGATCCGTATCTGCGACAGCTGAACGATCAACGGCATCGACGCCATGAAGTGATTGCGGCTTTGCTCGATGCCACAAAGGGAACGCGATGCACTGACTTCGTTGTCATTGCCCGATCACTTTCTGCAGCTCCCGGAGAAACGGCACTGACAGACGACAACGTCGTAGAAAAGCAGTTTGATGAAGTTGTGCGGGCTGCATCGAAGCGGCAATGCAGAGTCTCTCTTCTTCTCGTCAACGACAGGAAGCGCGGCGGTAAGGTGAATGTAAATTTGCATCAACGCCTCCTGCTCACAAAGCACGGAGGAATTTCGTTTGATCGTGGTTTTGAGCTAGCGCCGAAAGGCGTGAAAAATTCAGCGCTTCTTCTCGACGAAAATCTGCATCACGATGCAGTCCAGACGTACATCACGGAACGGCCGTCGTGGGGCGACGTGGTTGCGCGGCGTCGGGAATGGAAGATGCCATTGGCCGCCAAGTAGACGTATTTCGTAGGAATCCGTATGAACCTGCACGCTCTGCTCCAGCAACGCCAAACCGCTGGCAAACCCATCCGCGTCGGCTTGATTGGTGCCGGCAAGTTCGGCTCCATGTATCTCTCGCAGGTGAAGCACACACCGGGGATTCATCTGCTGGCAGTGGCCGATCTCGATCCGGCGCGCGCAAAGGCGGCATTGCTCAATGTCGGCTGGGATGTAGCGAAGCTTGATGCCAGCTCGTTCCGTAATGCGCACGAAACCGGCAACACCTTTATCGGCAACGACACCTTCGCCATGATTGCCGCGCCCGAGCTGGACGTGATCATCGACGCGACTGGTTCGCCCGCGCACGGCATCGCGCACGTGCTGGCCTGCTGCGATGCGAAAAAGCACATCGTGATGGTGAACGTCGAGGCGGACGCGCTGGCCGGGCCGCTGCTGGCCCGCAGGGCACGCGAAGCCGGCATTGTCTATTCGCTCGCTTACGGCGATCAACCGGCGCTGGTCTGCGAGATGGTGGACTGGTGCCGCGCCGCCGGGTTCGAGGTGGTTGCTGCCGGCAAAGGCACCAAATATCTGCCGCAGTATCACGAGAGCACCCCGGCCACCGTATGGCCGCACTACGGCATTGCGCCGGAGGACGCGGTGAAGGGCGGCATGAACCCGCAGATGTTCAACAGTTTTCTCGATGGCACCAAGAGTGCGATCGAGATGACCGCGATCGCCAACGCCTGTGACCTGACGCCACCGCGCGGCCTGCTGTTCCCACCGTGCGGGGTAGACGATTTGGCGCACGTGCTGCGGCCACGCAGCGTCGGCGGCCAGCTCGACGGCCACGGCATGGTGGAGGTGATTTCGAGCGTCGAGCGTGATGGCCGCCCGGTGTTCCGCGATCTGCGCTGGGGCGTCTACGTGGTGTTCCGCGCTGGCAACGACGCTGGACGCGAGTACGTGCGTCGCTGCTTCAGGGAATATGGCCTGGTGACGGACAAGACCGGTGAGTACACAGCGATGTACAAGCCCTATCACCTGATCGGGCTGGAGCTCGGCATCAGTGTGGCCAGCGTTGGCCTGCGCAGTGAGCCCACTGGTGCGCCGCTGGCCTGGTGGCACGACGGTGACCTGCGCTGGCGGGCGGATGTGGTGGCCACCGCCAAGCGTGATCTCAAACACGGCGCGGCACTCGATGGCGAGGGTGGCTTCACGGTCTACGGCAAGATCCTGCCGGCGCGGGAATCGGTCTACACCGGCGCGCTGCCGCTCGGTCTTGCCCACGGCTGCCGGCTCAAGCGCAACGTGGGCGCCCATGAAGCCGTGCGCTGGAACGACGTGGAGTTCAATCGTGCAAACGCGCTGCAGCAACGGGCGATCGAATTCCGCCGCGCGATGGAAGCGCAGCTCGGCTGAAAGCCTGAACGCGATTCGCACGGTCGGCAAGCGGCCCACTGGCCCAGTTCATCTTTTTGCTGAAAGCCCCATCCGATCAGGGCTCATTGCTTATTTTTTGTCAAAGTCGACTCTTGACAATATCCGATGGCAGCCCCTTTGCAACGGTCCTTTGCGGCAAATGCTGTTGCCGTAGCAAATCATTGACCACAGGCGCTGGCGCCCCGTACACTGAATTTTTTCGAGCGTCGGCCCTCGATGTGTGCAGTGGGCCGCCGCGTTGACTCACCACATCCTGCACGGGGTATCCTGACATGACAAGAACGACATTGTTGCGCCGCGCCATCCTCCTTGGTCTCTACGGCGCTGCTGGCGCCACTGGCCTCTCCTCCACGCTCGCCACGGCGCAAACAGCGCCTGCTGCCGAGAAAAAAGACACCACCGTGGTTGAAGCGGTCACCATCGTCGGCACCCGTCGTGTCAATGCCTCGTCGACCGACACCGTGGTACCGGTTGACTTCATCCCGATGTCGAAATCGGCCGAACAGGGCGGGCAGTTCGACCTGGCGCAGTCGCTGCAATACATATCGCCGTCGTTCAACTCGACCCGCCAGACCGGTGCCGACGGCGCCGACCTGGTGGACTCTGCCGCGCTGCGCGGCCTCGGCTCCGACCAGACGCTGGTGCTGGTCAATGGCAAGCGCAAGCACACCACGGCACTGGTCAACCTGTTCGGCGCCCGCAATCGCGGTAACACTGGCACTGACCTCAACACCATTCCGATGCTGGCGATCGACAGCGTGCAGGTGCTGCGCGACGGTGCAGCCGCACAATACGGCTCTGACGCCATCGCCGGTGTGATCGACATCACGCTCAAGAAGCGCGCCGGCTGCGAGGCGGTGCTGGGCTATGGCCAGTATTCTGCGGGCGACGGCAAGAACTATCTCGCCTCCGCCTACTGCGGTTTCGCCACCGGCAATGGTGGCACCACCGGCATCACGGCGGAGTTCCTCGACCGCGGCCGCAGCAATCGCGCCGAGCCGGGTAACCCGCGCATCATCGGCGACACCAAAACGCAGAACGCCACGCTGTACGTCAACGGCGAAGTGCCGGTAAGCGGCGCCGCCAAGCTCTACTACACCTTCGGCTACCAGACCCGTGACGCGTCCTCGGCCGCATTCGCGCGCGGCGGCATCGGCAGCGATGACATCCCCTCGCGCAACTCGGCGGCAATGTATCCGGACGGCTTTGTGCCCTTCATCAACGGCGACATCGAAGACCGTTACATGACCGTCGGCTACAAACGGCAGATCGGCGAGTGGAACGCTGATTTCTCGCAAACCTACGGCTACAACAAGCTCAAGTACAACATCAGCAACACGCTGAACGCATCAATCGCCAACTACGACCTGCTGCACGGCGGTCCCGGTCGCAGCCCCACCGCATTTAACGCTGGCGGCTTCTCGTTCTCACAGCTCACCACCAACGCTGACTTCAGCCGCTTCTTCCCGACGGTGGCAAACGGCATGAACGTGGCCTTCGGTGCCGAGTACCGGCGCGAGAACTACCAGATCTTTGCTGGCGAGCTGGGCTCCTACAACGACGCCGACGGCGTCGGCTTCGGCGGCAACGCTGGCAGCCAGGGATTCCCCGGCTTCCAGCCGGGCGACGCGACCAGCAAGAGCCGCAACAGTGTGGCCGGCTATGTTGACGTTGAAACTGATCTCACCACCCGCCTCAAACTCGCCACCGCGCTGCGCGGTGAACACTTCAGCGATTTCGGCTCCACGCTCACCGGCAAGGTGGCAGCGAGCTTCAAAGCCAACGATCAGGTGCTGCTGCGCGGCTCGGCAAGCACCGGCTTCCGCGCGCCATCGCTGCAGCAGGTTTACTTCTCGTCGACGTTTACCGACTTCATCAGCGGTCAGCCCCTCGATGTGGTGCTGGCCCCTAACGGCAGCGCGATCGCCAACGCTGCCGGTATCCCCAAATTGAAGGAAGAGAAGTCGAACAACTTCACCCTGGGCATGACCTGGAATCCGTCGAAGGCGCTCGCGGTCACCGCCGATCTCTACCAGATCGACATCAAGGACCGCATCGTGCTGTCCGGTCGCTTTGACGCCGACAATTACCCGTCGCTCGGCGCCACGCTCGCCGCACTCGGTGTCGGCCAGGCGCAGTTCTTCGTCAACTCGGTCAACACCCGCACGCAGGGGCTTGATCTCACGGTCGCGCACAAGGGCGAGCTCGGTCGCGGCAAGCTGAACACCTTCCTCGCCTTCAACTACAGCAAGACCCGTGTCACCGGCATCAAGACGCCGCCCTCGCTGGCCGGCTTCGAGGACGTGCTGCTCTCCGAGCGCGAGCGCCTGTTCATCGAGCAGGGTGGTCCGCGCATGAAGGCCACGCTGGGCTTTGATCACGCGCTGGGCCCGTGGGAGACCAGCCTCAAGGTGATCCACTTCGGCTCGCAAACGCTCGGCACCTTCTCGGGTACCGCGGCGGGTGTACCGAACGCGCGCTACGCGCCAAAGACCTCGGCCGATCTGGCGTTGACCTACGCGTTCGACAAGAACACCAAGATCACCATCGGCGGCAACAACATCTTCAACGTGAAGCCGAGCAAGCAGGATCCGAACGAAACCGACAACGGCTTCATCTACGACAGCGTGCAGTTCGGCCTCAACGGCGCGAGCTACTTCATCCGCTTCTGGAAGAAGTTCTAGGCGCGGCGCAATGTGAGCGACATGGCGATCATCGGCTTTTCGCTGTAATCGCCATTGCATCGGGGCTGGAGCGAGCTTTTCTTTAGAGTCGACTTCAGCCCTTTTCCGCACCTGAGCCCATATCAAACAAGGATTTCGGCGCAGAGCTGACAGCGTACGTGGGCGTGGTTAGCCCGCCCAGCCGGCAGCGCGCCCGCTGTCATGAAGCTACTTTCCCGTTTCTACACGTTAGGCATCACCGCGTTGATCGCCTGCGCCTTCACCAACGTGCAGGCGCAATCAGCGCCAGCCATCGGCGCCTACAAGACCGCTGCCGATATCCCGGTCAGCGAGTTCTTCCGGTTGCCGCGCTACTCGCAGATGGCGATGTCGCCCGGCGGGCACAAACTTGCGGCCGTCGCGCCGGTCAATGGTCGCGAAAACCTCGTCGTGATTGATCTCGACAGCAAGCAGTCGACAGCGATAACCGACTTCAAGACGGTGGACGTCAACTGGTTCACCTGGGTGGATGATGGCCGGCTGATCTTCCGTGCATCGAACCGCGAACTGGAAACCGGTGTCTGGCGGCGTGGCGCGATGATCGCGATTGACGCCAATGGCAGGAATTCACGCAACCTGGCCCCGGACGTGCGCGGCGGTTTCGACATCCTTGCCCGCACCCGCGACGGCAGCGGCGAACTGATCATCAGCACCCATCTGCGCGACATCGAGTCAGAAGACGTCTACCGCTACGACACCCGGACTGGCCGGACCAAACTGCTCACCTTTGATTCGCCCGGCCGCGTCGTTGACTGGGTGCTGGATCACCGCCTGGAGCCGCGTGTGGCCCTGCGGCTGGAGCCGCGTGAAGCCAGCGACAAGGCACGCAAGCGCACGCTCTGGCATCGCCAGTCGGCAACCGACGGCTGGCAGCAGATCGGCGAGCTGAGCGGCGATCTCGATCGCCTGCGGCCGCTTGCCTTCGACGACGACGGGCAAACGCTATTCGTCGCCAGCCGCCACGGCAGTGACCGCAGCGCCATCTATCGTTACGACATCGCGAAGAAGCAACTCGGAGAGGTGGTTGCGCAACACCCCTGGCTTGACCTCGATGACGGTCTGGTGATCCATCCGGCCAACGGCAAAGTACTGGGCATCCGTCACAGTGCGGATATGCCCGGCACCAGCTGGTTCGACGAACGCTACGCTGCCGTGCAGGCGGGCATTGACCGCGCACTGCCCGATACCGTCAACCAGATCACACCTGGCGACGATGCTGCGCGATATGTGCTGGTCTTTGCGCGCTCTGCTACCGACGCCGGCAGCTATTACATCTTTGACACCGAAAAGCGTTCGCTCAGCAAGGTCGCCGCCACGCGCGAATGGTTGCCACCAGCACTGATGCCGGAACGTCGTTTTGTCATGTACAAAGCGCGCGACGGCCTCAACATCCCGGCATGGTTAACGGTGCCGCGCGGCGTCGAAGCGAAGAACCTGCCACTGGTGGTGCACATTCACGGCGGCCCGTGGGTACGCAGCTATCATGGTATCCAGTGGGGTCGCTGGCCGACCGCGCAGTTCCTGGCGTCGCGCGGCTATGCCGTGCTCGAGCCGGAACCGCGCGGATCGACCGGCTTCGGCGCGAAGCACTATCAGTTGAGCTTCAAGCAATGGGGCCTCACCATGCAGGACGACATCACCGATGGTGCGCTGCATCTCGCCAGGGAAGGCATCGTCGACAAGAGCCGCATGTGCCTGTTTGGCGGCAGTTACGGTGGCTACGCGGCGCTGCAGGGACTGGTGCGCGACCCGGACCTCTGGAAGTGCAGCCACGCCTACGTGGCGGTGACCGATATCGAGCTCAAGCAGAACGTTACCTGGTCCGACACTGCACGCTACAGCGACTACTACCAAACCGATTTCAAGCGCTGGATCGGCGACATCAGCACCGACCGCGCACGGTTCGATGCCACGTCACCGGCCAAGAACGCCGACAAGATCAAGGCGGCGGTCATGCTGACCATGGGCGGGCAGGACATCCGCGTTCCGCTGATCCATGGCACTACCTTCCGTGACGCGATGGCGAAAGCGGGTAAGCCACTCGACTACAAGGTCTACCTCGACGAGGCACATGGCTTCAACGCGCCCGAGAACGTGATCGACTTCTACACCCGCACCGAGCAGTTCTTCGCCAAACACCTGAAGTAAGGCTCACGACGACAGTTCGGGCTGCGGCAAGTGCCGGCGCTGCCGTGCTGGCGTGGCACTGCGTGCGGCCTGCCGGGCATCATCAGCGACGGTAAGTCCACGCGCCATAAACGACAGCCGGCCCTTGCTGCCGCTCTTCATGTAGTCCGCCAGCACGGCTTGCTGCGCAACTTCCGGTGCGATGCCACCATCAGTGTGCAGCCAGCGATAGACGAGATCAAACAGCCGCTCCAGCGCAATCTGGTGCGTAGCATTCGTTTCGGCATAGAGCCAGTCGGCAAGTGCCATGAAGCGGGCGAAGGCACTCGTCGGCGCCTCCTGCAGGATGAGCGGCAGCGTCGCCGTGAAGCGCCCGGAATTGCCGATCAAGTCCCAGAAACGCGCGAAGCGGTTGAGCCGTTGCACCTCAGCGAATGACAGCTCGTTGTTCGACAGGATGTTGTAAGGCGGTTCCGGGTTGTAACGCATTGTGAACGCATCGGTGTGGCGAATGATCGGCGTACCGCGCAGCCGCTTCAGTACGCCTACCTGTATTTCGTGCGGCCCAAGGCGCGCAAGGGTATCGAAGCCTTCGCCAAAACTGGTGAGTGATTCACCGGGCAGCCCGGCGATCAGGTCCACGTGCATGTGCGCGTGCGAGTGTGCGTGCAGCCAGCGGATGTTGTCCTTCGCCTTGTCGTTGTTCTGCTTGCGCGAGATGTGGCCCTGTACCGTCGGGTTCCAGGTCTGGATGCCGATCTCGAATTGCAAGGTTCCGGCGGGAAATCGTGCGATGGTTTCCTTCAATTTGTCCGGCAGATGGTCGGGCACCAGCTCAAAGTGCGCGAAGCAGGGGTCATCCGGCTTTGCCTCGTTGCGCTCGAGAAAAAATTCTAGGATCGCCTGCGAGGTCTTCACGTTCAGATTGAACGTGCGATCGACAAACTTGAAGGTACGCGCGCCACGGTCATAGAGTTTCGCCATCTCGGCGAGAAAGCGCTGGGTGTCGAACGGCAACGCCGTCTTGTCCAGAGCGGACAGGCAGAACTCGCACTTGAACGGACAGCCGCGCGAGGCTTCAACGTAGAGATGCCGCCGCGCAATATCCTCGTCGCTGTAGTACTCATAGGGCAGCTTCAAGTCGTTCAGCTCAAACTCCTCGCCGGCATGCACCTTTATCAACGGGCGCGGCCCGTGCAGCAGCGCACGCGCGAGCTTGTTGAAGGTGACGTCGCCCTGCCCGGTCACCACATAGTCGGCAAGCGCGACGATGCGTTGTTGCGCTGTCTCAAAGCTCACCTCGGGGCCGCCGATCACGATCTTGATCTCCGGCGCCACCGCTTTCAGCATCGCGATCAGCTTGGTCGTTTCCTCAACGTTCCAGATATAGACGCCAAAGCCAATGACCTTCGGTGACTGCGCGAGCAACTGCTCCACCAGCGTCTCAGTCTTGCTGCCGATGACGAACTCCACGATCTTCGTTTCTGCGCGCAAATCGTCGTCGAGATTGGCGAACAGGTAGCGCAGCCCAAGCGAGGCGTGGGCGTAGCGGGCGTTGAGGGTCGACAAAACGAGCGTGGACATGCCGCAATTATCGACGAGCCACGATAATGCGAAGCATTCCTGATGACTGTCACCGCCATGAGCTTCAACTACTCCCGTCCCTACCCCGGTGGCCGCTCGCCACTGATGACCCGCCATGCGGTCGCCACCACCCACCCGCTGGCCGCGCAGGCTGGCCTGCAGATGATGCGGGCGGGCGGCAACGCGATCGATGCCATCATCGCAACCGCTGCCGTGCTGACGGTGGTGGAGCCGTGCAGCAATGGCCTCGGCAGCGATCTCTTTGCGCTGATCTGGAGCCCTGCAGATAACGCGCTGCACGGCCTCAATTCCTCGGGTCGATCGCCGCAGGCGTGGACACCAGACACCTTCAAGGGCATGGATAGCGTGCCGATGCGTGGCTGGATGAGCGTGTCGGTGCCGGGCGCCATCGCCGGCTGGGTGGCGCTATCGAAGCGTTACGGCAAGCTGCCCTTCGCTGACCTGCTCGCGCCGGCCATCGACATCGCCGAGCGCGGCTATCAGGTGACGCCGATCATCGCCGGGCAGTGGGCGCGCGCGGTGCCGATCCTGCAAAACCAGCCCGGTTACGCCGAACACTTCATGCCACATGGCCGCGCACCATTGCCGGGTGAACTGTTCCGCAATCCGGCGCAGGCAGAGTCGCTGCGACTGATCGCCGAGAGCGAGGGCGAGTCGTTCTACCGCGGCGCGCTGGCGGCGCGCATCGTGGCACACGCCAAGGCGCACGGCGGCCTGATGACGGGCATCGACCTCGCAGCCCATGCGGCTGACTGGGTGGAACCGATCCGCGTGGGCTATCGCGGCTACGAGGTCGCCGAGATCCCGCCGAACGGTCAGGGCATCGCAGCGTTGATGGCGCTGGGCATGCTCGAGGATTTCGACCTCAAGTCGCTGGGGCCAAATCATCCCGACTACTGGCATCTGTCGATTGAAGCGATGAAGCTCGCCTTTCGTGACGTGCATGCACAGGTGGCAGACCCGGAATACATGAACGTGTCGGCGAGTGCGATGCTGGATCGCGACTTCCTCAAGAGCCGCGCGAAGTTGATCGACATGAAGCGAGCGCAGGATTTCTCGCCAAGCGCCGAGCTGCGCGGCGGCACCGTCTACCTGAATGCTGCCGACGAGAACGGTTTAATGGTGTCGCTGATCCAGTCCAACTACTACGGCTTTGGTTCCGGCGTAGTCGTCGATGGCATCTCGCTGCAAAACCGCGCCTACGGTTTCACGCTGGACCCGGCGCATCCGAACTGCGTCGCCGGTGGCAAGCGGCCGTTCCACACCATCATCCCCGGCTTCATACTGAAAGACGGCCAGCCGGTCAGTCCGTTCGGTGTGATGGGCGGCCACATGCAGCCGCAAGGCCACATGCAGACCGCCATTCGCATGATCGACTTTGGCGAAAACCCGCAGGCGGCGCTCGATGGCCCGCGCTTCCGCGTTGAACAGGGGCTCGAGGTAGACCTGGAGCCGTGGACGCCCGCAGAAGTGGTCAGTGAGCTCGCCGCCCGCGGCCACAAGCTGAAAGAGAACAAGGACAGCTACATGGACTTCGGCTCCGGCCAGATCATCTGGAAGACCAACGATGGCTACATCACCGGAAGTGACCCGCGGCGTGATGGCTGCGCGGTGGGTTTTTGACCGATTCGCGCGACTTGGCTCCGCCCACCCCGTCGGCAAACACACTCAGAGCACGGGCTTTGTCGCAAGGCGGCCAGAGCTCACGCTGCCCAGTTCTCCACGGCCAAGCCCTCGACCCGACGAAATTCGCGCTCGTTGTTGGTGACCAGCACCCAGCCTTCGGCGCGAGCATGCGCCGCGATCCACAGATCGTTGTTGCCGATGGGCTGCCCGGCCCGCTCCAGTGCACCGCGAATCTCTCCGTAATGTCGACCTACCGCCTCGGTGAGCGGCATCACCTGAATCAGCGTAACCAGCTGTTGCAGCGTCTCCAGCGACCGCGCGCGCGCCTGGCTCTTTTCTGCGCCATGCTGAAGTTCACCGAAGGTAATCACTGACATCGCCAGCGCATCGGCAGCGTGCGCAGCAAAACGCGCGCGAACGTTTGGCGGGTTGTGCTTCGCGATGTAGATGCAGATGTTGGTGTCGAGCAAATAGCGCACCGCCATCTACAGGCCCTCGCGCACCTGCGGCGGCGCGTCGCTGCGCCCGTCGGACATGAAATCGTCCGGAAGTTCCGCGAGGGTGTCAAAAATCACCGCCCCGGTAGCGGGACGCTCGCGCAGGATGATGTCGTCGCCTTTGCGAAATATTTCAACCCGGTCCGTCTTGAACCGGAATTCTTTCGGAAGGCGCACAGCCTGACTGTTGCCAGACTGGAATATGCGGGCGATAGTCATACGAGCTCCCGGCAACGGATATACGTTAAGTATATACGCACTCGTAACCAAACCGGGACCCCGCAACGTCTAGCCAGACTCCGTCGAGCCCCCCTTCCGCGAGCGTCAGCTGTAAAGCACCGCCAGATCGTCAGCGTGTGCAGCAACCCCGTTACGATTGCAGACGGTCATTCTTTCGCGGAGTCGGGACAATCGGCCCGCCTTGCTCATTCATGGATCAACTTCAGGTCACCACCCGCATCGCAGACCCGGCCAGCGTCGATGCGGCGATTGAAAGCCGCTTCTCGGCGCGCGCCTTTCTGTCCACACCGATACCGCGTGAAACGATCGCCAACATCCTGCGTGTCGCAGCGCGTGCGCCGAGCGGTACCAACACGCAGCCGTGGCACGTCTACGTGGTCGAGGGCGAACCCCGTCATCGCATCGAGCGCGAGGTGTGCGCAGCGCACGACGCGATTCGCGCCAACCCGGCGCTCGCCAGTGAATATCGCGAGAGCTACGACTACTACCCTGAGCAATGGGTCTCGCCCTACATCGACCGTCGTCGCGAGAATGGCTGGGGGCTCTACGGGCTGCTTGGCATCACCAAGGGCGACAAGGACGCGATGCACGCGCAACACCAGCGCAACTTCAAATTCTTCGATGCGCCGGTCGGGCTCTTCTTCACTATCGACCGCGTGATGGGGCGCGGCAGTCTCGTCGATTGCGGCATGTTCATCCAGAACGTGATGGTCGCCGCCCGCGCCCGCGGTCTGCACACCTGCCCGCAGGCAGCATGGAACGGTTTCGCCAAAATCATCGCGCCGATCATCGGCATGGGTGAAGGCGAGCTGATGGTGTGCGGCATGTCACTCGGCTACGCTGACGAATCCACCACGGTGAACAGCTTCCACACACCGCGCGTCGCAGTGGAGGACTTTACGCGCTGGGTGGGTTGACGACAACCGCCTTGCGTAGGGGCGGTCGGGACCAGGCGTCGTAGGGTGGGCAACTTGTTGCCCACGCTTCTGGCAACACAACGACGACTCACGCGTGGGCACGGGGTGCCCACCCTACGTGGCTAGAACACCACCTCGTCCGCCGCCGCGATGCTGTTGCGGCGACCTGGATATTCGAGCCATTTCATCGTTGCGTTGAGATCATGCACAACTGTAGCGGCGTCGATTTTTGTGCCGTTTCCGAGATCCAAATCCGACGTGGTGTGCGCGTCCTTCACCAGGGTAAGGTCGTAGCCGCGTTCGAGTGCGGCGTACGCACTGGCGCGGATGCACCAGTTGGTCTGCGCGCCGGCGAGCACGATGTGCGTAGCGCCCAATCGCGCGAGCACCTCCTCCGCATCGGTCTGCTCAAACGCAGAGTTGAACTTCTTGTAGATGCGCACTTCGCCAGCGGCAGGCACCAGTTCTGACACCCATTGCCAGGCGTCGCTATCGCGCTTCAGCTCGTCGTTCTCATGCTGCACCCAGATCACCGGTACCTGAGCCGCCCGGGCACGCTGCACGGTGCGCGCGACATTGGCAATCGTCTGCGCGGCGTCGTGACACTCGTGCATCACGCCGGCCTGCACGTCGACGATCATCAAAACTGTTTGGTTGCCTGGTCTTACCGTTGCCATGGAGATCTTTGATGTAGCGATCCGCTCGAGTTGCAGATGGCGCCGCAAATCGCAGCGCATTCATCGGAGCCGTGAGCGTTCTGACCGATAGCGCTAACTTTCAAACCAGTCCGAACGCTTTCTAGTCGCGAAACTACCATGCTGCTTTTCGCGCGACGTTCTTCCATTCTTCGCTGCCTATTATCGTGCTGCGGACGACTTCGAGATTTGAACAACCGTCGATCGAACACAGCGTCTCTTTCGTTGCGTCAACCAATGATCTTGGGAGCCAAGGACTAAGCGTTACGCGGCCGACACAGCTAAGCGGAATTGGAACTTCAAGTTGAGTCTTCTCTTCGGTGGCCGAACACCACAAAACTCGAACCTCCAGCTCGTCAGCGTAGGCGCTTCTCTTTACAAACGGAAACTCATCCACAGAGAGAATGCGCCTGCGAGCCATTGTCATAGGACGGTAGTCCATGGCCCCGACAGTTATTCCTGGCACGTTGTTAAGAGCCTTGAGGAGTAGTCCCTGACGTAGTCTCACACACACCCCTGATGCGTGCCCAGAAAATACCTTCCAGTAATGATACGACTCGTCAACATCAGCCAAACAAACTGCTAGAACCGATTTGAACCCCTTTCGGCGCTTGTACTCGCTCAAGTAAAACGTGTCATTGCTGTCGTCCCATGTACTCGGGTCAAGTAATGTGATCGACTTCTGCCGCAACATATGAATCAGCGCGGGAAGGTGGGTGTAGCGCCTAAGGTACTTGCGGGGGCCGGGTTTGGGTCGATGCAGCATAGAACGCAATGTCGACGAAACCGAAAGTGTTGTTCGAACGACTACTTGGGGGTCGATTGGTCAACCAATTACTGTTCGCCCTGTTTCAAAAAGTAGCGACACGGCATTTCTCCCCACTGACGCGAGAAGAGTGGCCGTAGTGGCGCGAGTTCTTTCAAAAATTTGAGCGGCTTGAGCGATTTCAAGTCTTTGAGTGGCTCAAGTTGTGGCATGGAAATCACGCGCTTTAGCGCACAAACAGCGTCGCCTTCATGGTCTCGTAATAATCCACCTGCGAACCAACCGAGGTGGCTTCCGTTGAAACCGTACACGTGAAAATCACGACCACCGTCTCGCACCAAGTAGGCGACTGGCTCCCCAGACCATAGGTATATGGTTAGGTCATCGTTTGCGGCGATATACGCAACTGCGCGGCCTTTGCCATCGAACAACGAGATTTCATCCTCAGCTGCCGCGACAGAGCAAGCGCACATCAGAACGAGTACGGCGATGAACCTCATGCAACCTCCGGCGTTACCCAAATAAGACAGTACGTGTAAGTCACTTCCATTTTCGCGCATCGCACATTTATTGTGAGATTTTGAACCATACCGCTTGCGGACAACTATCACATGCGGCTTGTCGGTCGATTTGACGAGCCTCCGTTCGTCCTCAGTCGCCGGCCCAGTGAGACAATTCCATCGGTCCGCACGCTGGTAGATGGCTAACGATCTGGTGCGTCTTTCGCCCCTACAATCCCGATCATGACAATCCCTCCCTCGCCCCGGCTGGCTTTGATCGCAGCGGTGGCGCGCAATGGCGTGATCGGCCGTGATGGCACCATGCCCTGGCATCTTTCCGCTGATCTCAAGCACTTCAAGGCGCTGACCACGGGCAAGCGCATTGTGATGGGGCGGCGCACGTGGGAATCGCTCCCGAAGCAGTTGCCGAATCGCGAGCACGTGGTGGTGTCGTCACGGGCGCTCGCGCTGCCGGCGGATGTCACGCAGGTGCGCACGCTGACCGAGGCGCTGGCGCTGCCCGCGCCTGCGGAGCAGCCGGTGCTGGTGATTGGTGGCTATGCGATGTATGCCGAGGCGCTGGCGCTGGCGGACGATTTGTTCCTGACCGAGATTGATGCCGATGTGGCGGGCGACACGCACTTTCCGGCGTGGGACCGCGCGCAGTTCCGTGAAGTGTCGCGCGACGTGCAGAGCGGACCGTTGACGGCCGATGCGGCGCCGGTGCAATACGCGTTTGTGCACTACGAGCGGCTGCGATGAGCGACGGCGCTGGTCTCACGCCGCACAACGCCGATGACCACGCTGCGCGGCGCGCGGCGTTTCGCGCCGGGGCGCTGGAGTGCGGACAGTTGCTGCCGTCCTACATGCCGTTCGGTCTGGTCTGCGGCGTGGCGGCGGTGCAGGCGGGCCTGGGCGAATGGGGCGCGGTAGCGCTGGCGGCGTTTGCCTTCGCCGGCTCGTCACAGGCGGTGTTGACGCAGTTTCTCTCCAGCGGCGCGCCGCTGTTGATCGCGGTGGCGTCCGGTCTGGTGGTGAACCTGCGCATGGCCGTGTACAGCGCTGCCATCGCGCCGCGCATTGCTGGCGCCACGCGCAAGGAGAGGCTGCTGTGGGCGGCGTTTCTGGTGGATCAGACCTTCATCTCGAACGAGGCGCGGCACCAGCGCGGTGAGCACAACGAACACGCCTTTGCCTTCTATCTTGGCTGCGCGGCGGTGCTGTGGCCGTGGTGGATTTTGATGAACGTGGTGGGCGCGTTTGCCGGGGCCAAACTGCCCGCCTCGTGGCAACTGGACTTCACCATTCCGCTCTCGTTCGTAGCGCTGGTGGTGCCGCTGTTGAAATCAAAGCCGCAGGTGGTGGCGGCGCTGGCGGGCGGCGCGGCGGGCGTGGTGCTCTATGCGCTGCCGCTGAAGCTGGGCCTGATTGTGGCCTGCGCGGTGGGCACCATCGTGGGTTTGGCGGTGGACGCGCTCCTCGCGCGCCGCGCGCAGGCGGGAGCGGCGCCATGAACTGGGGCAGTTTTGGCACACCAAGCGGCTGGCTGGCGATTGCGCTGCTGGCGGTGGGGACGTTTGCGATCCGCTATTCGTTCATCGGCCTGCTGGCTGGCAAGAAGCTG
>JABLTH010039014.1_pt1 | contig 23216 bp, 23 predicted proteins | sample 7875711 | NCBI WGS metagenome assembly JABLTH01 (sample SAMN14941262, study PRJNA633318) | bioreactor metagenome | isolation source: bioreactor | place: China | collected 2019-03-05 | reverse complement strand
GCCGGGCCAGCTCATGGAAGGCTTGCGGCAGCGATGTGCCGTCGGGACGGAACGCGTCGGTACCGTTATCCAGCTCCGCCACGGTCATGCGGTTCTGCGTGAGCGTGCCGGTCTTGTCGGCCGCCAGCACGGTGATCGCGCCCAGCGTCTCCACCGCGGCGATGCGCCGGGTCAGCACGCGATGCCGCGCGATGCGCCACGCGCCCAGAGCGAGGAACACGGTGAGGATCACCGGGAATTCCTCGGGCAGGATCGCGATCGCCAGCGCGATGCCCGCCAGCAGGCTGTCGAGCAAGCTGTGCTCGTCCCAGAGCCAGTTGAGCAGGGTCAGGCCCACGGCACAGGCCAGCGCGGCCATGCTGAAGCGACGGATCAGGCCACGTGAAGCCCGTTGCAGGTGGGAAGTGGTTTCCACGGTCGATGCGAGCGCCTGGCCGATGCGGCCGACCGCGGTATCCGTGGCGACGCCGACCACGCGTGCGAAACCTTGGCCGCGGGTGACCAGGGTGCCGGCGAACACTTCGGCGCCGTCGCCCGACGAGCGCTTGGTTACCGGCACCGATTCGCCGGTCAGCAGCGATTCGTCCGCTTCCAGCAGACCGTCGAGCATGATGGCGTCGGCGGCGATGCGATCGCCTTCGCGCAGCACCAGCACGTCGCCTTTCACCACGTCGGCCGACGGCACGCGCTGCTCGCGGCCGTCGCGCATCACTCGCGCCAGCGGTGCGGAAAGATCGCGCAAGGCTTCCAGCGCGCGCTGCGTCTTGCGTTCCTGCACCAGCGTGATGCCGATGATCACCAGGACCGAGGCCAGCAGGAACAGCGCATCCGTGCGTTCGCCCAGGGCCAGGTAGACCGCGCCGGCGAACAGCAGCATCAGGAACATCGGTTCCACGAGCACGCCGCGCGCGATCGCCCACATGGAGCGCGGGCGGTTGCCGGGCAGCGTGTTCGGGCCATCGCGCTGCAACCGCTCGCGCGCCTCGGCCTCGCTCAGGCCAGTGGCGGCGGGCGGCGCGGCTGCCGCCTGGTTCACGCCTCGACCACCAGCAACGGCACCTCGCTGTGCGGGAGCAGATGCCGCGTGACGCCGCCGAGCAGCCACTCGTTCATGCGCGAATGGCCCCACGCGCCCATCACCAGCAGATCCGCGCCATGACTGCTGGCGCGGTCGTGGATCGACTGGCCGTTGTCGTCTTCCTCGTCCAGGATTTCCCAGTGCGCTTGCAGCGTGTGCCGCTCCAGCCAGCTGTCCAGCGCCAGCGGGATGCGCCGCGCGTTCGCGCGGATGCGCGAGGCGCCATCCAGCACCACGATCTCGTCGGCACGCAGCAGCATGGGAGCCGCCGCGCGGACCGCGCGCGCCGCCTCGGTGGAACCGTTCCAGGCGATCGCCACCTTGCGCACGCCGTCCTTGCCGGGCCAGCGGTCCGGTACCAGCAGCATGGGTGCGGCGTCCGTGGACAGCACATGGCCGAACAGGTTGTAGCCGGAGGTGATGCGCGCCGCCTCACGCTCCAGCCGGCCGATCACCACGTCGGCCAGGCTCGCGCGCCGCGACAGCACGGCTTCGTGGAACCCGCGGTAGGCCTCCCAGCTGCCCTCCACGCCATGGCCGCGGCACAGCTCGCGCCACCAATCGCGGCGGCCGAGCGCGGCCTGCTCCTGTTCGTCCAGCACCAGCATGGCGTCCGGCATGGCCAGCATCGCGGTGGGGCTGAGCATCACCACCTGCAGGCCGGTGAGCCGCGCGCCGTGCTGGCGCGCGAGGGCGAAGGCGAACCGCAGCAGGGCGGTGTCGTCTCGTTCCGGATCGATGTCGACGAGGCATTCGAGCATGAGAACTCCAGGCGCCTTCAGATGCAGGCGCTTGCTAGGTGAACCATTCCAGCCACCAGAACTCCGCCAGGCAGGCCAGCATGATCAGCGCGACCGGCAGCATCGGCCGCTCGGTCGCCTCGTCCGGCCGTCCCCGCTTGCGGCCGGTGAACATCGCGCCGACCAGGTTTTCCCGATGCAGCCAGCTGCCCGCGAGCGCGCCGGCCACGTGCAGTGCGACCAGGCCGATCATCACGTTGGCCAGCAGTTCGTGCGTTTCGCCCAGCCACTCGGCGTCCCGGGTGTAGGCCAGCCAGCCGGAGCCGGTGAGCAGCAGCGTCATCGCTAGCAAGGCGACGATGGCGACGGCGCCGGCGGGGTTGTGTCCGGTGTAGTGAGGCGGGTCGCCGCGCAGCATCCGGCGGAGGTAGCGCAGCGTTTCGTCCGGGCCGCGCACGAAGTTCTTGAACTTCGCGTGGCGCGTGCCGATGACGCCCCAGAAGATGCGGAACGCGGCGAGCAGCGCCATGGTGTAGCCGAGCACGGCATGCAGGCGCCGCCACTGGTCCTCTTCCGCCGTGATCCACGCGCCGGCGAAGCAGGCGACCATCAGCCAGTGCGAGAGCCGCACGGGCAAGTCCCAGACCAGGATGCGCTGGCGTGAGGCCTCGAGGAGGCTGGGTTTGCCGGTGGTCATGGCGAGGATGTCGCGGAAGTGACTTGCCGGCATTACAGACTGGCGCCACGCCGGCCGGATTGACGTGGATCAAGTCAGCGCCGCCGAAGCCTTTTCTAAGCTTTGCCGGGGTATTCACCGCATGGCGCGCACAGTGCCGCCGGCGGTGGCAGGGGATGGCGGGATGCGCAGGACCGGGTGATACATGGCCAGACAAGGGGCAGTGGCGTGGCGGATTCCCTGAGCACCGGCGGGCGAGCGTGGCGGCATATGCCGGTGGGCGTGTGGCAGCTCGGCTTCGTCTCGCTGCTGATGGACGTTTCGTCAGAGATGATCCACGCGCTGCTGCCTGTGTACCTGGTGACCGTACTAGGTGCATCGACGCTGACCGTGGGCTTCATCGAGGGCGTCGCCGAAGCGACCGCCTCCATCACCAAGATTTTCTCCGGCGCATTGTCCGACTGGCTGGGGCGGCGCAAGCGGCTGGCGGCGATCGGCTATGGCCTGGCCGCTTTCACCAAGCCGGTGTTTCCGCTGGCCTCGACGGTGGGCTGGGTGGTGGCCGCGCGTTTCATCGACCGCGTCGGCAAGGGCATCCGCGGTGCGCCGCGCGACGCCCTGGTGGCGGACATCGCGCCTCCCAGCCTGCGTGGCGCAGCATTCGGCCTGCGCCAGTCGCTCGACACGGTGGGGGCGTTCCTGGGGCCCGCGCTGGCCATCGCGCTGATGTGGCTGACGTCCGACCACATCCGCGCCGTGTTCTGGGTCGCGGTGATTCCCGGGCTGGCGTCCTTCGCGCTGATCGCCTTCGTCGTGCGCGATCCGGCCGACGGCCCGCCTGCCCTGCGCGGAACCGGCTTGCATTGGCGCGGCGAGCTGGGCCGGCTGCCGGCGCGCTACTGGTGGATCGTCGCCGTCTCCGCGGTCGTCACGCTAGCGCGCTTCAGCGAAGCGTTTCTCGTGCTGCGCGCCAAGGAACTCGGCCTGGCCCTGGTGCTCATCCCGGCGGTGCTGGTGGTGATGAATATCGCCTATGCGCTCACCGCGTATCCGGTCGGCGTGCTCGCCGACCGCGTGGGGCGCGTGGCGCTGTTGCCGCTGGGCTTGCTGCTGCTGGCCGCGGCGGATGTCGCACTCGCCTATGCCGGCGGCATGACCGGGCTGACCGTGGGTATCGTGTTGTGGGGCCTGCACATGGGCGTGACCCAGGGACTGCTGTCCACGCTCGTCGCGGACGTAGCGCCGGCGTCGCTACGCGGCACCGCGTTCGGCGTGTTCAATCTCGTCGCCGGCATCGCGATGCTGGCGGCGAGCGTGATTGCCGGTGCGCTGTGGAGCGCTTACGGCTCGCGTGCCACCTTTCTCGCCGGCGCGGCATTCGCCGTGCTGACGCTCGCGATCCTGCTGCCGCTGTGGCGCCGCGACAGGCACCATCGCGCTGGGCCCGAGGCCGGGAGATAGGTATGCACGCGATGGTGTTGCGCTATCCGCTGTCGCCGCTGGTGGCGGAAGAACGGCCCGATCCCGCGCCGGGCCCGGGCGAGGTGCGTCTCCGCGTGCTCGCTTGCGGTGTCTGCCGCACCGACTTGCATCTGGTCGACGACGAGCTGCCGCAGGCGCGCCTGCCAGTGGTGCCGGGACACGAGGTGGTGGGCGTGGTGGATGCGCTGGGCGCGGGCGTGTCGATGTGGAAACTCGGCGACCGCGTCGGCGTGCCCTGGCTCGGCGGCGCCTGCGGCGTCTGCGACTACTGCGTGCACGGACGCGAGAACCTGTGCGACACACCCGAGTTCACCGGCTGCACGCGCGATGGCGGCTACGCCACTCACGTACTCGCCAACGCGGCGTTCTGCCTGCCGCTGCCCGAGCGCGACTATCCCGATGCCGCACTGGCCGCGCCGCTGCTATGCGCCGGCCTGATCGGCGGACGCGCACTGCGCCTGGCGGGTGAAGGCACGGCGCTGGGGTTGTACGGCTTCGGCGCGGCGGCGCACATCCTGGTGCAGGTGGCGCGTGCGGAGGGGCGCCGCGTGTATGCCTTCACGCGGCGTGGCGATCTGGAATCGCAAGCCCATGCGCGCTCGCTCGGCGCGACGTGGGCCGGTGCTGCCGATGAACGTCCACCGGAGCCGCTCGATGCCGCGATCATCTTCGCGCCCGCCGGCGAGCTCGTGCCCACCGCGCTGTCCGCGGTGCGCAAGGGCGGCACCGTGGTCTGCGGCGGCATCCACATGACCGACATTCCCGGCTTTCCTTACCGCTTGTTGTGGGAGGAACGGCGCCTGCTGTCGGTCGCCAATCTCACCCGCGAAGACGGCCACGCTTTCCTCGCCGCCGCGGCGCGCGCGAAGGTGCAGACGCATGTGCGGCGCTATCCGCTGGCCGACGCCAACCGCGCGTTGGCGGACTTGCGTGCAGGGCGTCTGCAGGGCGCGGCCGTGCTGGTGCCGCCATGAGCGCCGAGGCAGCCGTCGCGTCCGCACTCACCGTGAGCCGGGGCAGGGTGGTCACGCAGCGGCTGTTAGATGTCGCCTATGCGATCGACTTGCAACGCGCGCGAACGCTCTGCGCGGACGTACCGGTGATCGACGAGCGACCGGGCGCGCTGGCCTTCGGGGTACCGCCCGTGCGATTGCGGCTGGAGCCGGTGGAAGTGAAGGTCGGCGGCGCCGTCATCGTCGGAGAGGTAGCCGCGCATCTGTACGAGTTCGGCGCTGTCACCTTGTCCGTGGCCTTCACCGCACGGGACATGGACTGGCCCGCTTTCGTGGCCTTCGCCCGGCAGGCCGAAGAAGCCATGGGCCCGGCGCATGCGAGCACCTGGCAGACGGTGCTCGAGCGCGTGACCGCACGCATCGGCGACGCCCTGGAACGGCCCAGCGCGTCGGTCATCCTGGAGGATTACCAGCTCGTCGTGGTCGACGCATTCGCCGAACCGCCGGCGGGCGACCTGCGCGAGCTCGCGGACCTCGTCCCGCTACTCGCCGCCGACCCGCGTCCGCTTTCCCACGACACGCGCGAAGCCTTGCTGCGCCACGCCTTCGCCTATCGCGCCGACGATTGCGTGGTGATCACCCGCGACCGTGCCTTCCTCTACCAGCCGGATGGCGACGCCGGCGTGGCAGCGGTACTCGAAGTGGCCAACGCCCAATTGCTGGAGCTGCGCTATTACAGCGCGCTGCTCGATGCCGAACTGCCGCGCATGTACGACCTGGTCGACCGTACCCGCGCCGTTTCCCCCATCACCGCCCCCGGCCGCCTCTCGCGCCTCGCCCGCCGCCTCTACACCCTGGTCGCCGAGGTCACCGAACTCACCGAGAAAGTGGACAACGCCCTCCAAGTCACCGGCCACCCCTACCTGGCCCGCATCTACACCACCACCCTCGAACTCTTCGGCGTCCCCGCCCTCGGCGCCGCGGTGGACCGCAAGCTGGCCATCGTGCGCGACACGTACGCGGCGCTCTACGACGAGGCGGCGGTGAGCAGGGCGGGGTTGCTGGAGGTGACGATCATTGTGCTAATCGCGGTGGAGTTGGGGTTGGCGGTGTTTAGGTACTAGGCCTTTGCCAAGGTTTGAGGTCCATAGCTCCGCATCGCCGCGAATAGGTAGCCATCGGGCCGTTCGCGCGGCCCGGTTTTGATCTGCATCAACACGGCCTCCCGTGGCTTTGCCAACCTAAGTGGCACGCCAACCGCGAGGGCCTAGCCATGCGCACCGACGGACAACTGCAGCTCGACGTCATCGACGAGCTCAACTGGGAGCCGGCCGTGGAGGCCGCTCATATCGGGGTGGAGGTGAAGAACGGCATCGTCACGCTTACCGGCCACGTGGGCGGCTATATGGAGAAGTACGCGGCGGAACGCGCCGCGCAGCGCGTGGCGGGGGTGCGCGGCGTCGCGGTCGAACTGGCGGTGGTCTTGCCGGGCGACAGCCACCGTACCGACGCGGACATCGCCGATGCGGCGACCAATGCGATCGAATGGAACGCATCCATTCCGAAGAACACCGTCAAGGTGGCGGTCGAGAACGGCCGCGTCACGCTTTCCGGCGAGGTGGCCTGGGCCTATGCGCGCGATGCCGCTGGCGCTTGCGTGCGCGGCCTGGTCGGCGTCACCGACGTGATCAACCTGATCAGCGTGAAGCCGAAAGTCACCGTGCACGGCATCAAGGGCAAGATCGAGGCTGCGCTGCAGCGCCAGGCGCACCGGCACACCAAGCGCATCGCGGTGGGTGTCGACGGCGGCACCGTCACGCTGTCGGGCGAGGTCGGTTCGCTGGCCGAGCGCGACGCGGTGGAGCAAGCGGCCTGGAGCGCGCCGGGGGTGCAGAACGTGGTCGACCGCATCACGGTGCAGTAATGCAGGCCGAATGCCAGGTCCAGCGTAGCCGCCGGAGGAGCGCCACCATGCTTGCCAAAGACATCGGCACCAGTCGCGTCATCCAGGCCGAGCCTTCGCAGAGCCTGCGCGACGCGGCGCGCATCATGCATCGCCACCAGGTCAGCTGCCTTGTGGTGGTGGGCGACAGCGGCGCGCCGCTGGGCATGATCACCGAGCGCGACATCATGACGGCCACGCTGACGCTGGAGCGCGACCCGGACACCACGGCGATCGGCAGCGTCATGGCCCGCCCGCCGGTGGTCTGCCGCGACGACAGCAGCTTCACCGAGCTGATCGCGATCATGCGCGGCAGCGGCCTGCGCCGCCTGCCGGTGGTGGATGCGTCCGGCGCGCTGGTCGCCATCGTCACCGCGGACGATGTGATCGCCGCGATGGCCGAACTGATGGAGAGCCTGGCGCGCGCCCTCATCGTCGACCCGCTGTTCGATCATGCGGCCCGCTGAGCAGGAGTCCTCCGTGGCCGAACCCGGCGCCGTCTGCCCGGCGCTGACCGAGATCCCACTGGAGATACCGCGGCCGGTGCTGCCTTTCGAGCGCCTGCGCCGCATCGGCATCGACACCGGCGACGAATACATCGTGTACCTGCACGAGGGCTCGCCGATCTGCCGCGCGGAGGGCTTCGGCGCGCACAGCCGCGTGCAGATCCAGATCGGAAACCGGCAGCTGGTCGCGCGTCTCAACATGGTGCGCGATGCGATGCTGACGGCAGAAGATGCGGGGCTGTCCGAGCCGACCTGGCTAGCGCTGAATCCGCAGCCGGGCGAAGTGGCGATGTTCGCGCATCCGGCCAGTGTCGAGTCGCTCGCGCTGGTGCGCGCGAAGATCCACGGCCTCACGCTGGACAGCGGCGACTTCGGCACGATCATGCGCGACGTGGTCGCGCGCCGTTATTCGGGCGTGGAACTGGCCGCATTCATCACCGCCTGCGCGAACGGCCATCTCTCGCCGCAGGAAGTCAGCGCGTTGACCAGCGCGATGGTCGACACCGGCCGCCATCTGCACTGGCCGTACGACGTGGTGGCGGACAAGCACTGCATCGGCGGCCTGGCCGGCAACCGCACTACGCCCATCATCGTGGCCATCGCCACCTCGCTTGGGCTGGTGATGCCCAAGACGTCCTCGCGCGCGATCACCTCGCCGGCCGGCACTGCGGACACCATGGAGATGCTCGCGCCGGTGGAGCTGTCGCTGGAGCAGATGCGCCGCGTGGTCGAGCGCGTCGGCGGCTGCGTCGCGTGGGGCGGGGCGATCGGCCTGAGTCCCGCCGACGATGTGATGATCCATCTCGAACGCGCGCTGGACATCGATAGCGAAGGCCAGCTCGTCGCCTCGGTGCTGTCGAAGAAGATTGCCGCTGGCTCCAATCATGTGCTGATCGACATCCCGGTCGGCCCGTCGGCGAAGGTGCGCAGCCAGGCCGAGGCCGATTCGCTCGCCGCCTGCCTGCAGCGCGTGGCGGCCGACGTCGGCATGCGCGTGCAGTGTCTGGTCACCGACGGCAGCCAGCCGATCGGCTGCGGCGTGGGACCGGCGCTCGAGGCGCATGACGTGCTCTCGGTGCTGCGCCGCGACGTCGACGCGCCGGCCGATCTGCGCGAACGCGCGTTGCTGCTCGTCACCTCGCTGCTGCAGCTGGTCGGGGTGACGCGGACCAAGGCCGGCGCGCGCGCCATGGCGACCCAGGCGCTAGACAGCGGCGCCGCCTGGGAACAGTTCCAGAAGATCTGCGAGGCGCAGGGCGGCATGCGGACGCCGGGCCGGGCGGCGCAGCAGTATCCCGTGGCGGCAACGGTGGCTGGCCGCGTGGCCGCCATCGACAACCGCCAATTGTCGCGGGTGGCCAAGCTGGCCGGCGCGCCGATGTCGCCGCTGGCGGGCCTGGCGCTGCACGTGCACCTGAGCGACCGCATCGAGGCGGGGCAGCCCATGTTCACCGTGCATGCGCAGACTCGCGGCGAGCTTGCCTATGCCATAGAATACGTCCAGCGCCATCCCTGCATCGTCACCCTGGCGGCCGGAGCATGATGCGCGCCTTCTATGCCATGCCCGGCAATGAAACGCTGGCCGGGTCGCTGGCCCGTCGGCACGACGCGCCGCTGCTCGCACTCGACGTGCATCGGTTCCCGGACGGCGAATCGCTGGTGCGGGTGGAACCGCCGCCCGCCGAGGGCGAAGCGGTGCTGGTCTGCTCGCTGCATCGGCCGGACGAGAAGACGCTGCCGCTGCTGATGGCCGCGGCCACGCTGCGCGAGCTCGGCGCCAGCCGCGTGGGGCTGGTCGCGCCCTACCTGGCCTACATGCGGCAGGACGCGCGCTTTCGGCCCGGCGAGGCGGTTTCCTCGCGCCTCTTCGGCCGGCTGCTGGACGAGCGTTTCGACTGGCTGGTCACCGTGGACCCGCACCTGCATCGCCTCCATAGCCTGGCCGAGGCCGGCATGGCGCACGGCAAGGTAGTGGCCGCCGCTCCGGCGCTGGCCGCGTGGCTGCGCGATCGCGTGGAGCTTCCGCTGCTGATCGGGCCCGACGAGGAGAGCGCGCAATGGGTAGAGCGGGTGGCCGCCCTGGCCGCGGCGCCTGCCGTCATTGCCGCGAAGCAGCGTTTCGGCGACTGCGACGTACGCGTAAAGCTGCCCGACCTGAGCCTGTGGCGGCAACGCCAGCCCGTGCTGCTGGACGACATCATTTCCAGCGGCCACACCTTGCTCGAAACCATCGCCGGCATGCGTGCCGCGGGTTGGCCGGCGCCCATCTGCATGGCCGTGCATGGCCTGTTCGGCGGCGATGCGCTGGCGCGCCTGCGCGCGGCCGGCGTGCCGGCGGTGGTGACGACCAACAGCGTGCCGGGCGAGACCGCGCTCATCGACCTGAGTGCGGATCTAGCCGCGGCGCTGCCGTCCCACTGAGCGGCGCGTCAGCTGCCCCGCATCGTGCCGGACAGCTGCTTGCGCAGAGCCGCCAGCGGCAACGCATTCAGCACATCGCCGGCCTCCAGCCAGCCACGCCGTGCCTGGCCGATGCCCAGGGCCAGCCAGCGCTCGTCCTCGCCGCGATGGGCATCGCTGGAGATCGCCACCAGCACGCCGGCGTCCTTGGCCTGCCGGCACTGCGTGTCGAACAGGTCCAGGCGCTCCGGCTGCGCATTGAGTTCGAGGAAGCAGCCGCGCTCCTTCGCATGGCGCAGCACGCGCTCGAAGTCGAACGCATACGGGCCGCGCGTGCCGAGCAGGCGGCCGTTCGGATGAGCGAGGATGCTGAAGTTCGGGTGATCCATCGCGCGCAGCAGGCGTTCGGTCTGCCTGGCCGGCGGGAGATCGAAGGCCGAATGCACCGCGCCCACCACCAGATCGAGTTGGCCGAGCAGGCTGTCGGGCAGGTCGAGCCTGCCGTCGGCGAGGATGTCCACCTCGATGCCCTTGAGCAGCACGATGCCGCGCAGCCGATCGTTGAGGCGGTCGATCTCGTCCATCTGCTTGTGCAGCCGCCGGCTGTCCAGCCCATGGGCGACGTGCAGGCTGCGCGAATGGTCGGTAATGGCCAGGTAGTGCAAACCCGCCGCCCGGGCTGCCTCGGCCATGCGGGCCATTGGTTCCTGGCCGTCGCTGGCGTCGGTATGCGCGTGCAGATCGCCGCGCAAATCGCCGCGTTCGATCAGGCGGGGCAGGCGGTGCTCGCGGGCCGCTTCGATCTCGCCCTGGTTCTCGCGCAGCTCCGGCGGAATCGGTGGCAGGTCCAGCGCGGCGTAGACCGATGCCTCGGTCTGGCCGGCGATGCGGCGGTCGCCACGGTAGACGCCGTATTCGTTGATCTTCAGCCCGCGCTCCTGGCCAAGCCGCCGCAGCGCGATGTTGTGCGCCTTGGAACCGGTGAAGTACACCAGCGCCGCGCCGAAGCTGGCCGGGCGCACCACGCGCAGGTCCACTTGCAGGCCGTCGCGCAGCACGACGCTGGCCCGCGTGGTACCGCGCGACAGCACACGCGCGACGCCGTCGAAGCGGCAAAGTCCTTCGATGGCCGAGCGGCCGGAGCCGGCGGCGGCGAGCAGATCGACGTCGCCCACGGTGTCGCGGCAACGGCGGTAGCTGCCCGCAGGCCCCGCGGTAACAACGCCGGTAAGCGCGCGCAGGTGCGCGAGCAGGGCATCGATCTCCGGCGCGACGCGCGCCAGCGGCCAGCGCGTGGAGCGCTGCAGATGGCCGGCGATCGCTTCGACGATGCGCCGCTCGCTGGTCGGGCCGAAGCCGGGAATCTTCTGGATGCGTCCCGCGCGGGCGGCCTCCAGCACCTGCTCGGGAAGATAGGTGCCCAGCTCGTGGTAGAGCGTCTGCACGCGCCGTGGCCCCAGGCCAGGCACCTGGAGCAGGGCGGTGATGCCGGGAGGAAACGCCTCGCGCAGCCGCTCCAGCGCGGCGAGATGCCCGGTGGCGAGCATCTCCTCGATCTTGCCGGCCAGGTCTTCGCCGATGCCCGGCAGGTCGCTGAGCGGCGCCTCGCGCTCGATGCGCCGGCTCATTTCCTCCGGCCACGCCAGCAGGGTGCGTGCCGCATTGCGGTAGGCGCGGATGCGGAACGGATTGGCCTGCTGCAGTTCGAGCAGGTCGGCGATCTCGTCGAAGGCGGCAGCGATGTCGGCGTTGCGCGTCACCATGACCGATCACCCTCGCACTCGCTCCGATCCCGGCCGGCCGCTCGCTCGCCCTGCCGGCTCAGGCGGGGCGATGCGTGAACTCGCGCGGGAACGCTTCGCGCAGGCGTTCGTTCAATTCCTGCGTCGACGCCGAGACCAGGTCGTGCTGGATCTCGCCGACCACGCGCTTGGACAGCGCCTCCGGCAAGTGCTCGCGCAGTACGCCGAGGAAGCGCGGCGGCGCGACCAGGATCAGATGCTCGTACTGCTTTCGTTCGGCGCCATCTTCCAGCTGTTCGGCCACGGCGCGGGCGAATTGCTGCTCGGCTTTCTCGCGCAGGGTGGTGTGCGGCTGGATGGCGTGGCGGTGCGCCGAATGGCTGTCCTGCGTGCGGGGCAGGCGATCGTTGACGTCGCGATCGTGCGTGACCGTGCGGCGCTCCGGATTGCTGAAGCAGGCCACTTCGGCCATGCCGTCTTGCGCCGAGATTTCGAACAGCCGCGCCCGCGCGGCATCGGTGATCAGTACCCAGGTGGACATCATGTGCGCTCTCCCATGCGGTGCGCGCGCCGGGCGCCACCGCGGTCGTGATGGTTCATTCCAGCTCGAGTTCGAACGTGACGACGGCGGGATCCTCCGGATCGGGCCGACTGTGGAAACCCAGGCGCTCGGCCAGCCGGTGGGCACCGGCGCAGCGCACGGCATCCACCGCGTACATCCAGCGCACGCCCTGTGAGCGCGCCACGCCGATCAGGTGATGCATCAACAGGCGCCCGACCCCTTTGTTCTGCCAGGCCGGATCCACCGTGACCGCGCAATCGCAGCGTGATGCGTCGTCGTGCAGGCGGTAGCAGGCCACGCCTATCTCGCTCTCCAGCGGCGGATCGCCCACCAGCGCGACCAGGGCGAACTCCCGCGGCACGTCGAGCATGGTCAGTTCGCGCGCGGTCGCTTCGCCGCGGTCCTTGATCAGGCCGAGAAAGCGATAGCTCAGCGCCTCGCTGTTCAAGCGCGAGAGGAAGGCCTTTTCGCGCGACGCGTCCTGCGGCAGCTCGGGACGGATGCGCACCGCCGTGCCGTCGCGCAGGCGTTCGACCAGCAGTGGCGGCTCGTCCGTCGTGGAGCGGCCGCCGGGAATCAAGGGCGATGTACGCGTCATGGCCGCCTCCCGGTCGGATCGGACGCTTTCGCCGCCGCGGGCGAATCAGCGCGGCGAAGGAGGCACGGCGAGCTTCTGCACCTGCTCGATCCCATGCGTGGACAACGTGCCGAGCAGCCCGAACAGCGCCTGGCTTTCGCGCGCGTAGTCATTCACCAGCGTCGCGAAGGCCTTGCTTTGCAGCGCGGCGATTTCCTCGGGCCGGCGGCAGTGCGCGAACTGGGTGAGCAGGTCCATGTCCTTTTCGAAGCGCTCGTTGAGGAAACGCACGGTTTCGGCCTGCACCTTGCCGGCGTCCTGCAGCCAGGTGGCATAAGCACCGGACATCGCGGTCAGCGATTGCCGGGCCAGTTCGGACATCGCCTGGACATTGCCGTTGGCGGCGGAGGCTTGCGGGTTGGTCATGGTGGCGGTCCTCGTGGATGGCAGGGGGCTTGCCGTCCACGCTAGGCGCGCGCGCGCCGTGCCGTATTGACGCCGATCAAGTGGGCCCGTCGTCACGCGACCGCGTTGCCTTCGGTGCGCGCGGCGCGCGTCCCAGCACGCGGTCGAAGCGGCGCAGGAAACGCGCGAACGGCATCCAGCCGTCAACCGTCCGACTGTTCTTCGGGGCGCGCTTGCGGGCTGGTGCCGCAGGGCGGATGTCCGCATCCGCAGAGCGTTTCCGGAACATGGTTCGCCGCCGCCTTGCGGCAGTGTTCGCCGCAGAATTCGCCTTCGGCGGACACGGTGCATTTGCACGGCTTATGTCCGCATTGGAAGCCTTTCTCGGTCATCGCACGCTCCCCTTGCCAACCCGGCATGGTGAAGAAGGAAGATCACTGTCTTCCCCGTCCCGTCCAGCGGCCGTGACCCGCGCGTGAGGGTCATGGCAAGACGCTCTCGCCGCGTCCGCTGCACGATGCGAGAAAACTCAGGCCACGCCCAGCGCGGCGGCCGCCTTGAAGGTCTCGGCCGTCGCCGGCGTGGCCAGCGGGTACAGGATCGGGCTGTCGATCCACATCTGCATGGCGGCGCGCAGCTCGATCTGCGCCTCGGCGGTGAGTTCGGCCAGCTCGGCTTCCAGCGCACGCAGCGCCTGGCGGGCATTGAGCCGCTGGGCGAGCGCGATGGCGTAGCCGGGCGAGCAGGCCGAGCGCGTGGCGTCGGCGCCGGAAATGGTGTGCGCATAGCCCTGCGCGAGCAGCGGATCGACTGCGTCGGTGACGTTGTTGGCCAGCAGCGCGAGCCGCCGCTGCGAAGTGATCTCGGTCAGGCGCAGGTGGCGCAGGCCATGCCGTTCGGCATCGCTTTCCAGCTCGGGTGAGAGTTCGCGCAGCTTGTAGCTCAGCGCCGGGACATCCGGCAAGGCGAAGGCCGCGCCGCGTTCGCGCGCGAGCCGCATGCTGCCGCGCAGGCAGCCGCGCGCCAGGCTGCGCGCGATTTCGCGCGCGGTATCGCGCGCCTGCGCGCTGCCATAGGGCAGGCGCAGCTGGGCGAGCGTGTCGGCCAGGCCGATGATGCCGATGCGCAGGTGCGCGCCCGCGCGCCGCGTGCCGCCCGGTGCCGTCAGCGTGGCGTCGTCCAGCGCCTGCACCGCGAGTTCCGCGGTGTGCTCGAACGCTTCGTGCCTGAAAGCGGCCTGCACGGTGAAGGGTGCCTGCACGAACACGGATGGATTGAGCGACGCCACCAGGCCGTCGGCGGGCCAGTCCGGCGTGCCGGTACCGGCGGTGACGAGCAGGCGTTCGTCCAGCAGCAGCCGCCAGCCGAGGCAGGCATCCAGCAGGCGCTGCTCGAAGCGCGCTTGCTGCTCCGGCGGTTCGGCCGGCGACAGCGCGCGCGCCACGCGCTGCCACGTGTCGTTGATCGCGACGTCGTGCAGCTGGCCGCGTTCGCGCCAGCGGAACCAGGCATCCCAGGCTTCGACGGCGACGATGTCATGAAAGGGCGATAGGTGGCGCATGTTCGGCGGTGCGTGGATTTGCGGAGCCAGTATGCGCATCCGCCGTCGCGTCGAATTGAGCCACATCAACGCGCGCGGTGTCGCTTTCCGTTACGCACTGTTACAAACCGTTGCGCTGCTGACGTCGCCCTGTGACAGAGCGCGTCTAACGTCCTCCCCATGGCCGGAGACGCCATCCATCCGAGGGGAGCACGATCATGAGCACGCCAGTCGAAACCGTCGCCGCCACGGCCACGAACCCGCCGCACGCGACGCACGAAGCCGCCTTCGCGGGCCTGGACATCGAGCAGCTGCGCAAGTACGTGCAGGTGACCCGCCACAAGCTCAGCGCGGGCCAATACCTGTACCACGCCGGCCAGCCGTTCATGGCGCTGTATTTCGTCAACTCCGGTTGCCTCAAGACGGTGGAGCTGGCCGACGACGGCCGCGACCAGGTCACCGGCTTCCGCATGCGCGGCGATTTCCTGGGCGTCGAATCGATCGGCCTGAAGCAGCACGCCTGCAGCGCGGTCGCACTGGAATCCGGCGAGGTGTGGGAGCTGCCGTACCCGGCCATGCTCGCCGCCTGCCGCGACATGCCCGAATTGCAGGCGCGCCTGACCGCGGCGCTCGCCGAAGAAATCCGCAACGACCATGCCTGGATGCTGGCCATCGGCACGCTCAATGCCGAGCAGCGCGTGGCGAGCTTCCTGCTCGACGTGGCCCGCCGCTATGCCCGCATGGGTTACAGCGCACGCCATTTCATCCTGCGCATGCGCCGCACGGACATGGCCAACGTCCTCGCGCTCAAGCACGAGACGGTCAGCCGCGTGATGTCCCGCCTGGACGAGCTGCGCCTGATCGAAGTGGAGCGCCGCGAAGTGCGCGTGCTGAACGATGCGGGGCTGCGCCAGCTGGCCGGCATGCGGGTCTGCTGAGGGTTCCGCCCGCGTTCGCGAGGAGCGAGCCGCGAGGGTGTCGCGTTGGGGCCGGCAGCCGCCTGGAGGTTGCCGGTGGTGGCGCCCTCGCTGGTCGCTCTTTGGCGACGGTTACTTCGGGTGCCCTTCGAGCGCGCCGCGGATCGAGGCGGCGAGCTGTTCGATGCGGTACGGCTTGCGCAGCAGCTCCACTCGGCTCAGCGATGCGTCTTCCGTATCCAGCGAACCCCGCTCGTAGCCCGAGGTGAGCAGCACCGGCAGTCCCGGCCGCCGTTGCCGCGCGGCCCTGGCCAGTTCCGCACCGGTCATGCCGTTGCCCAGCACCACGTCGGAGAACAGCAGGTCGATGTCCGGATAGCGCTCCAGCACTTCCAGCGCTTCGGCTGCGTCGCCGGCCTGGCGCGTGGCATAGCCCAGCGAGCGCAGGAAGGCGAGGGCGATGCCGCGCACTTCGGGCTCGTCCTCCACCACCAGAATGGTTTCGTGGCCCTGGCGCACGGCCGGCGCGATGGCGGTCGGCGCTTCGGCCGGCTCCGGCACCACCGCGGGGAAGTGCAGTTCCACCCGCGTGCCGTAGCCGAGCTGGCTGTCGATGCTCAGGTAGCCGCCGGACTGCTTCACGAAGCCGTACACCATGCTCAGGCCCAGGCCGCTGCCCTTGCCGACTTCCTGGGTGGTGAAGAAGGGCTCCAGCGCATGCGCCTGGACTTCCGGCGTCATGCCCATGCCCGTATCGCCTACGCTGAACACGACGTAGTCGCCGGCCGGTTTCTTGAGGCTTGCCTGGTGCTCGTCCACGCGCTCGTGCGCGACCGCGATGGTCAGCTTGCCGCCGCGCGGCATGGCATCGCGCGCGTTGACCGCCAGGTTGACCAGCGCGGCGTCGAACTCCGCGGGATCGACGTAGATCGCCGGCACTTCCGCCGGGCATTCGGCCGCTACCACGATGCGCTCGCCGAGCGTGCGGGCCAGCATTTCGCGCAGATCGCCGAGCACCTGGCCGGGCGTCACCGCGCGCGGCGAGAGGCGGCGCCGGCTGGCGAAGGACAGCAGCTTGCTGGTCAGCGTGGCGCAGCGATCGGTGGCGCGCGCGGCGCTCTCGACGATCTCGTTGAGCGGCGACTGCTGCGGCAGCGAGGCCATCAGCAATTGCAGGTTGCCGGAGATCACCGTCAGCAAGTTGTTGAAGTCGTGCGCGATGCCGCCGGTGAGCTGGCCGATCGCATCGAGCCGTTGCGCGTGCGACAGCTGCTCTTCGCTGCGGCTGCGCTGGACCGCCGAAGCGAGCATGTTCGCCACCGCCTGCAGGAAGTGCAGCTTGTCGTGATCGAAGCTGTCCGGCTCGCTGGCCGGCACCACCAGCAGGCCCATGGGCTCGTAGCGATCGGACAGCGGCACGATGGCCGCGTCGCGGAACTCCGTGCCGGCAAGCAGGCCGGCGGCGTCGGCGCCCGTGCGCGAGAGCACCGCGGGGCCGCTCTCGCCCTTGGCCATCCACGGGCCGCGCGAAAGCCGCTGGGCGAAGCCGCGCAGCACTTCATGAGGCAGGCCGGTGGAGGCGCGCACGTGCAGGTCGTTGCCGTGGGTGTCGCGGAACAGGATCAGCGCGGCTTCGGTATGCAGCGCCGAGGCGATCAGCGCCGCCATGCCGTCCACCGCCACGTCCAGGTTGGGCGATTCCAGCAGCAGGCGGCTGATCTGGGTGAGGAAAGTGTCGTAGCGCGCGCGGACCAGCGCCTGGCGCGCGCGCTGCGTCTCGGAGATGTCGCGGATGGAGGCGGCGAACAGCGTGTGGCCGTTGGTCTGGATCGGGCTCAGGCCGATCTCCACCGGGAACTGCTGGCCGTTGCGGCGCACGCCGGTCAGCTCGTAGCCGGCGCCCATCGGGCGCACGCGCGGCGAGGACATGTAGCGGCCGCGATGCTGGGTATGCACCTGGCGCACCTGCTCCGGCAGCAGGGCTTCCACCTTCTGTCCGCGCAGTTCGCCTTCCTCGTAGCCGAACAGGCGGTCGGCCTGGGGATTGGCCAGGACGATCTCGCCCTGCAGGTCCACCACGATCATCGCGTCGGGCGCGGTGTCGAACAGCGCCCGGAACAGGTCCGCGCCGGCGATGGCTTCGGGAAGGGCATTCATGTGCGGCGCACCCGTTCGGTGAAGATGTAGCCGGTGCCGCGCACCGATTTGAACAGCGGGGAGCGGTCCGGATCGGCGTCGATCTTGCGCCGCAGCCGGCTCAATTGCACGTCGATGGCGCGGTCGTACGGGCCGACGTCGCGCCCGTGGATGCGGCTCATGATGTCGTTGCGCGACATCACCCGGTTGGGATGGTCGAGGAACAGCTTGAGCAGCTCGAACTCGCCGGTGGTCAGCGGGATCTCCCGGCCTTCCGCGTCGGTCAGCACGCGCGAACCGGGGTCGAGGCGGAAGCCGGCGAACTCGAGCAGGCCGTCCGCCGGTGCCGCGGCGGGGGCGGCGGGCGCCGGCGCGCGGCTGGCGTAGCGGCGCAGCACGCTGCGCACGCGGGCGAGCAGTTCGCGCAAGTCGAAGGGCTTGGTGACGTAGTCGTCGGCACCCAGTTCCAGGCCGACCACGCGATCCACCGATTCGCCCCGGCCCGAGACGATGATGACGGGTCCCTGCCAGTGCTCGTGCAGGTAGCGGGTGAGGGCGAAGCCGTCTTCGCCGGGCAGGCCCAGGTCCAGCAGGACCAGGTCCACCGGTCCGGCGGCCAGCGCCTGGCGCAGCATCGCGCCATTGGCGGCGACGTCCACGGTGAAACCCTGGCTGCCCAGGTACCGGGCGACCAGGGTCGAGATGTCCGGATCGTCCTCCACCACCAGCAGGCGCTGGGGGCGGGTGTCCTGGGCGGATTCCGAATTGGCGGCAGACATGCAAAGCCTCTTGAGTGGCATGCGCGCCCGGATCGCGCGGGCGGCGGGCCATGCCCATCCGCCGGCGGGTATGCCGGACGTCCCTTCTCTAAAGTTCCTTCCGCGCGAAAGATACCTCGCCAGCGCTTAGATCGCCGTAAGCGGCACGGAGCATGCCAGTATGACGCGGTGCCGCATACCGGCCATTCGGCCAGACCATTCGTCGGCCGGGCCGCCGTCGATCGAGCCGCTGTCGGCAGGCCGCTGTCGATCGGGCCAGGCCCGTGCGGGCACCGCGGTGTCGCCGCCGCGCGTCGGTTCGGGCGCTCGCCTTCAGGCGTTCGCCTTAAAAAAGCGTAGGGCCTCAGCCCATGCGCTGGCCGCCATTGATGTCGATGGTGGCGCCGGTGATGAAGCCCGCGTCCTCGCGCACCAGCATGGCGACCACGCGCGCGATCTCTTCCGGCAGGCCCAGGCGCGCGACGGGGATGGCTTCCACGATGCCCTTGAGTACCTCGGGCGCGACCGCGCCGACCATCTCGGTCTCGCAGTAGCCCGGCGCCACCGCGTTCACGGTGATGCCCTTGCGCGCGCTCTCCAGCGCCAGCGACTTGGTAAAGCCGATGACGCCCGCCTTGGAGGCGGCGTAATTGGCCTGGCCGAGCTGCCCCTTCTGGCCATTGATCGAACTGATGTTGACGATGCGGCCGAAGCCGCGCTCGCGCATGCCGACGACGGCCTGGCGGCACATGTTGAACATCGAACCCAGGTTGGTGCGGATGACCTCCCACCACTGCGCCTCGCTCATGCGGTGCAGCATCGCGTCGCGGGTGATCCCGGCGTTGTTGACCAGGATGTCGACCGGACCCAGGTCGCGTTCGACCCGCGCGAGTCCGTCGGCGCAGGCACCGTAGTCGGCGACGTCCCAGCCGTATACGGGGATGCCCGTGTCGTCGAAGAACGCCTGGGCCGCTTCCTCGTTGCCGCGGTACACGGCGGCGACCTTGTGGCCGTCGGCGAGCAGGCCCGTGGCGATGGCGCGGCCCAGGCCGCGGGTTCCTCCGGTGACGATGGCGACGCGTGGCATGGCGGCACTCCTGGCGGGGGCAATGCGGCCATCAGGCCAAAGGGGGGCGCGGGGCGCATTGACTCCCGTCAACAAGGCCGCGTTTCGTCGCGCGGGATTGACGCCGGTCAACCCATCATGGGGAAGGCGGGACTAGCGTGTCCGGACGGGTGCCGGCACGGACCGCCACGTGGAGCGCGACGCGAATGACGCTTCCTCGCCAGGGCTATTTCGACGACCGGGGGCATGCCGCCGAGCGGCTGCTTGAGCCGTTGCTGGCCTATCGCGGCCCGCATCCGCTGATCCTCGCCATCCCGCGTGGCGGCGTGCCGATCGGCCGCGGGCTGGCCGACCGTCTCGGCGGCGATCTGGACGTCGTGCTGGTGCGCAAGATCGGCGCGCCGGGCCATGAGGAATACGCGGTGGGCGCCGTCGCCGAGAACGGCGAGGTGTGGCAGGCCGAGCATGCTGAGAGCGTCGGGGCCGATGCGCGCTACATCGAGCAGGAAGCCGCCCGTCAGCGTGCCGTGATCGCCCGGCGGCGCGATCTCTACAGCCCGCACCGCCAGGCCATCGACCCGGCCGGCCGCACGGTCATCGTGGTGGACGACGGCCTCGCCACCGGCGCCACCATGCGCGCGGCGCTGGCAGCCGTGCGCGCGAAAGGTCCGGCGAAACTGGTCTGCGCGGTGCCGGTCGCCTCGCCGCGCAGCGTGGCCGAGATGCGCCCGCTGTGCGACGACGTGGTCTGTGTAGCGGCGCCGCGCGATTTCATGGCGGTCGGGCAGTACTACCGCGATTTCCCGCCGGTGGAAGACGCCGAAGTGGTGCGCCTGCTCTCGCAGCATCCGGCGGCACTCGAAGCGAGGGCCGTGCGCATCCCTGTCGAGGACGTGCGTCTGGAGGGCGACCTTGAAGTACCCGCGGGCGCGACCGGGCTGGTGATCTTCGCCCACGGCAGCGGCAGCAGCCGCTTCAGCCCGCGCAACCGGCAGGTGGCGGCAACGCTGCGCGAGCATGGGCTGGCCACATTGCTGTTCGATCTGCTCGGCGCGCATGAGGACACCACGGTATCCGCGCGCTTCGACATCGCGCGCTTGTCCGCGCGGCTGGAGTCGGCGGTGGAATGGGCCGCGCGGCAGCCGGACATCGCACGCCTGCCGATCGGCCTGTTCGGCGCCAGCACCGGTGCGGCCGCCGCGCTCACCGTGGCGGCGCGCCTGCCGCGCGCGATCCGCGCGGTGGTGTCGCGCGGCGGACGTCCCGACCTGGCGGGGCACGTCGCGCTGGGCGATGTTCAAGCGCCAACCTTGCTGATCGTCGGCAGCGCGGACACCGACGTGGTGGCGTTGAACAAATCCGCGCTGGCCTCGATGAACCAGACTGTCGAACTGGTGCTGGTGCCCGGCGCCACGCACCTGTTCGACGAACCCGGAGCGCTGGAACGCGTCGCCTCCCTGGCGAGCGCGTGGTTCGGGCGATGGTTGCACGCATGAAGAAGCCCGCCGGAAAAAACGGCCAGAAAAAAACCGGCACGAAGAAACCGGCACGAAGAAACCGGCTAGTTGACCTGCGTCAAAGGTCGGCTGGCGTGCACGCCTATGCTCGGACATGGACCGCGCTCCGGCCCTCGCGCACGGAGCGGCCATCCCCAACCCGTTGTTCCGATCCGGAGGTACCCGCCATGGCAAACGTGACCCGCTGGAACCCCTTCAAGACGATCGCCCGCATCGACCCCGCGGCCGATGTCGAGGATTTCTTCCGCAACTTCGGTCTGCGTCCGCGCTGGAACGAGATGACCGTCGCGCCCGACGTGCGCATCAACGTCGCCGAGACCGACGGCGCCTATCGCGTCGAAGCGGAGATCCCCGGCGTGGACAAGAACGATATCGACGTGCAGGTGCACGCCGACCAGGTCTCCATCACCGCCGAGGTCAAGCACGAGACCAAGGAGAAGGAGGGCGAGCGCGAGATTTTCACGGAGCGCAGCTTCGGCCAGGTCTATCGTTCCTTCACCCTGCCCAGTGAGGTGGACAGCGACAAGGCTGTGGCGCGCTACGAGAACGGCGTGCTCACCCTGCAGTTGCCGAAGAAGCACAACGGCGGCGGCCGCAAAGTCACCGTCAGCTGAGCGCCGGTCGGCGTCGCGCCTGATCGAGCCTTGAAGGCGGGCATCCGCCCGCGCGCCGGCCTGGCCGGCGCGCGGCGGTGCCTGGACGGGCGCCGTGGAGATGCCGCATGACCGTGACCAATCCGCTCGACCTGATCCGCGGCACGGCGATCCGCCTGGGCGGTGTCGCCGGCGATTACGACGCGCTGCTGGAGGCCATTGGCGATCGCCCGCTGGTGCTGCTGGGCGAGGCCACTCATGGCACGCGCGAGTTCTATCGCATGCGCGCCGAGATCACGCTGCGGCTGATCCGCGAAAAAGCCTTCGACGCCGTCGCAGTGGAAGCCGACTGGCCCGATGCCTGGCGGCTCAATCGCTATGTGCGCGGCGAAGACAGCGGCACGGACGCAGAAGACGCGTTCGACGATTTCCAGCGCTTTCCGGTCTGGATGTGGCGCAACGAGGAAGTGCTGCGCTTCATCCGCGAGCTGCGCGACATCAACGCCAGCCGGCCGCTGGAAGGGCGCGTCGGTTTCTACGGCCTGGACATGTACAGCATGTACCGCTCGTCCGAAGCGGTGATCGACTACCTCGAGGACGTCGACCAGGAACAGGCCGCGATGGCGCGCGAGCAGTACGCGGCGCTCGATCACGTGCGCGATCCGCAGCGCTACGGCTACGAAGCCGTGTTCGGCATGCGCCTGGATGCCCGCGCCGCGGTGCAGGAACGCCTCAACGAGCTGCTCCGCCGCGCACCCGCCTACCTGGAGCTGGACGGCCGCCCCGCCGCGGACGCGTTCTTCTTCGCCGAGCGCAACGCCCACGTGGTGAAGAGTGCGGAGGCGTACTACCGCGCGATGTTCGGCGGCCGCGCCGAAAGCTGGAACCTGCGCGACCGTCATATGGTCGACACCCTGTTCGCGCTGCAGGCGCACCTGCGCCAGCAGCAACGACCCGGACGCGTGGCGGTGTGGGCGCACAACTCCCACCTCGGCGATGCCCGCGCCACCGAGATGTCGCGCGCCGGCGAATGGAACGTAGGGCAACTGGTGCGCGAAGCAGTAAGCCCGCAACAGGCCTTCCTCGTCGGCTTCACCACCAGCACCGGCACCGTGACCGCCGCGCACGACTGGGGCGGCGAAGCGGAAAGCCGCAAGATCCGCATGGCCGTCCCCGAAAGCTATGAAGGACTGTTCCGCCGCACCCGCCTGGAGCAGTTCTACCTCCCGCTGAGCGGCCAAGCCGGCGACGCCCTGAAAACCCCCATGCTGGAACGCGCCATCGGCGTGCTGTACCGACCCGAGACCGAATATCAAAGCCACTACTTCATGGCCTCACTCCCCGCCCAGTTCGACGCGGTGTTTCATTTGGACGAGACGAGTGCGGTGGAGCCGATGGATGGCTGATGCGGAGCCTGTCTCCGCGCTCCGTAAGGGCCCCTCATCCCGCCTTCTCTCCCACGGGGACTACCTTCGGGTCGCCCGGAGGGGAGAAGGCGAAGTGCGAGACCGAGGCAAAAAATCGCCAGCGCCAGAGCAGGCGGCGAAAGCCGCGACGCTCGGCCCGGCTTTTGACTTTGCTCTTGCTCCTACGGGTCCCCTTCGCGGCGGTGAGGGCTGGACGATC
>JABLTH010025414.1_pt1 | contig 23230 bp, 20 predicted proteins | sample 7875711 | NCBI WGS metagenome assembly JABLTH01 (sample SAMN14941262, study PRJNA633318) | bioreactor metagenome | isolation source: bioreactor | place: China | collected 2019-03-05 | reverse complement strand
GGGCCGGATCCATCCAGTAGGCGTGGCGCTCGCCCCAGGGGGTGTTCGAGACGTCCGCGCAGATGCGCGCGAGGCGTCCCTCCTGGTCGTAGCCGTAGTAGTAGCTCACAGGGTTGAAGCAGTGGCCGAGGTAGCGCAGGTGGGTCAGCAGGAAGATGGGGCCCCCGGGGAGTTCGACGCCCGACTCGGCGGCGCTGCGCCGGAGCCGCTCCCGCAGGGGCAGCGCAGGGTCCCCGAGGTGGTCCCGGTCGTGGAAGGAGGCCCAGGCGAAGGCGTTGTGGGCGGCCAGGTCCGACACCGCCATGAGCTCGGGGATCCGGTCGATGTCCAGGAAGGCCATGAAGATCGGATACTCGAAGGCGTGGGCCTTGGGCTTGAAGCGGCGGTGCCGCACGCGGCCGGCATAGAGGCCCGGGACCGGGAGGCTCACCAGTCCACACCGAGGGCCCGGGCGACCCTGACGCCGGACCAGACGCCGTCCTCGTGGAAGCCGTAGCGCCAGTAGGCCCCGGCGAAGTGGACCGCCCGCCGCCCGCTCACCTCGTCCCAGCGGCCCTGGGCCCGCAGGGCGGCGAGGTCGTAGCGGGGATGCTCGTAGGCCATCCTGCGGAGCACCTGGGCGGGATCCACGGCATCGGCCTCGTTGAGGCTCACGAAGAGGTCCTCCCGGCGGCCCAGGGGCTGGAGGCGGTTCATGTGGTAGGTGACCCGGAGCTGGCTGGGGCCGGCCTCACGCGCGTTCCAGGAGGCCCAGCCCCGCCGCGCCGGGGGCAGCAGGGCGCGGTCGGTGTGCAGGAGGGTCTCGTTGCGGTGGCTGCGGAAGGAACCCAGGACCTCGCGCTCCAGGGCGTCGGCGTCGGGGAGCAGGGGCAGGACCTGGTCGCCGTGGCAGGCGAAGACCGCCTGGTCGAAGGCCTGGGGTTCCTCCCCGGGGATCCGCACCTGGACCCCCGGGCCGGCCCGGCGGACCTCAAGGTCCTGGAGGCCGGTGCGGATCCGGTCCCGGAAGGGCCGGCAGAGGGGCTCGAGGTAGCGGGAGGTGCCCCCCGGGATGGTGCGCCAGGGATGCTGGGTGGTGAGGCCGAGGAAGCCGTGGTTCTCGAAGAACCTCAGCAGGGTGGCCGCGGGGAACGCCTCCATTTCCAACGGGGACGTGGACCAGACGGCCCCGGCCATGGGCAGGAGGTACCACCGCCGGAAGTCCTCGCTGAAGCCCTCCCGCCCCAGCCAGGCGCCGAGGGGCTCCTCCAGGGCGCCGGAGGCGAGCAGGCGGCGGCCCAGGGCGTTGAACCGGACCACCTCCCGCCAGAACGCCCAGTAGCGGCGGGAGAGCAGGTTGGACCGCCGGGCCAGGACGCCGTTGAGGCCCCGGCTGCACCAGACCTGGTCCGGCCCGTGGTAGGCGAAGCTCATGTCGCTGGGGGCGGTCTCGACCCCGAGTTCGTCCATCAGCCGGATGAACAGAGGGTAGGTGGCCCGGTTGTGGACGATGAAGCCCGTGTCCACCCGCGTTCCATCCTCGAGGGCGTGGGTGTGGGTGTGCCCGCCGACCCGGTCCTCCCGCTCGAAGACGTGGACCTCGTGGACCCGGCCCAGGAGCCAGGCCGCGGTCAGGCCGGAGACGCCGGCCCCGAACACCGCGATGCGGGCCATGGGCTAGGACTTGGCGAGGGCGCGGTCCGAGGCGAGGGCCTCGAAGGCCGCCTGGGCCTCGGCGAAGCGGGCCTTGGCCTCGGCCAGCCGGGCCAGGGCCTCCTCCATCCGGTCCTTGGCCCCTGCCACGGCCTGGGCCGAGGCCTCCGCGACGCGGGCCTGGGCTTCGGCGAGCCGGGCCTTCGCGTCCTCGAGGTGCTGGCGCGCGGCCTCGACGCTGGCTTCCACCTGGGCGCCCATCTGCTCCAGGGCCTCGTCCACCCTGGCCTTGGCGGCCCTCCTCACGGCGGCGGGGTAGGTCTTGATGTCCCGCACCACGCGCACCCAGCTCAGGGCCTTGAGGGTCCAGTAGGTGGGGTCGATCTCCCACCAGCGCAGGCCCTGGGGGCAACTGGACTGGTAGTGGTGATGGTTGTTGTGCCAGCCCTCGCCCAGGGTGATGAGGCTGAGGAAGAGGTTGTTGCGGCTGGTGTCCGATGTTTCGAAACGCCGGCTCCCCCACACGTGGCAGAGGCTGTTGATGGTGAAGGTGCCGTGCCAGAGGAACACCGTGCTGACCACGAAGCCCCACACCAGCATGGTCCAGCCGCCCACCCCGGTGAGGACGCCCAGGCCCCAGGAGGCGAAGCCGAGGGTCCAGGGGCAGATCCAGTGGTGGCGGTCCAGGAAGCGGAGTTCGGGGTACTTGCCGAAGTCCGCGATGTCCTTGGGGTCGTAGGCGTCGTAGGTGCCCACCAGGATCCAGCCCACGTGGGACCACCAGAAGCCCCGGCGGATGGGCGAATGGATGTCCTTCTCGGTGTCGCTGTAGCGGTGGTGGTTGCGGTGGTGGGCGGCCCACCAGAGCACCCCCTTCTGGGCGGAGGTCTGGGCCAGGAAGGCCATGAGGAACTGCGGGACCCGGCCCATCCGGTAGGTGCGGTGGCTGAAGTAGCGGTGGTAGCCCGCCGTCACCGCGAACATCCGGAGGAGGTAGAGGAAGATGCCCAGGCCCAGCGCCCACCAGCTGAAGCGCACCCAGAGCACGGCCACGCAGGCCAGATGCATGAGGAAGAAGGAAATGCTGGAGACGTTGATGACGAGCTTGGGATCCATGGGCCGCCCGGGGTGGCTTTCCAGCCTAGCGGAAGGCGTGAGGGGGTCCCAGCGGGCGGATCTGGACCATCCTGCGAGGTCGGTCACTGAAGCGCGGCGGGGTGATGGCAGTCACTGACGAAAAACCGGAGGACCAGGATCCTTCTCGCGGATCCTTCTAAGGAGACATCCATGACCCGATCCCGGTCCCTTTCCCTCCTCGCAGGCCTTGCCCTGCTCCTCGCCGCCGCGCCGGCCCAGGCCAAGGTGCCCTGGGTGAAGAAGGCCCAGGGCCTCGGCTTCAAGGACGTGACGAACTGCAAATCCTGCCACGAGAACGAGAAGCCCAAGAAGGGCGAAGGCTACAACGAGCGCGGCAAGTTCCTCATGGACATGAAAACCAAGAACAAGGCCGCCGAGATAGACCTGGCCTGGCTGAAGGACTACAAGGGCAAGTGAACAGCCGCCTGCCCCGGGCGGTCTGACACGTCCGGAGGCGCACCAACACCCTTGAGACCCCCCGGTTCCACCGGCCTCCGGGCCGGGCCGGGGGGTTTCAGACTTCGGGTGATGGAAATCACTGCCTATTTGCCCCTGATCGGCGCACTCTAGGGTCGGACCATTTCAAGGAGACCCCATGCGTCGCTCCCACCTCCTCCTCACCCTCGCGTCCGGCCTCGCCCTGGCGCTCGCCGGCACCCCGGCCCAGGCTAAGCTCCCCTGGGTCAAGAAGGCCCAGGGCATGGGCTTCGCCGACGTGAAGGACTGCGCGTCCTGCCACTCCAACGCCAAGCCCAAGAAGGGGGAGCCCATGGCCGAGCGCGGCAAGTTCCTCATGGACATGAAGGCCAAGAACAAGGCCGCCGAAGTCGACCTCGCCTGGCTGAAGGACTACAAGGGCAAGTGATCCGCCTACCTCCTTGGGCGTTGCAGCGAAGGGCCGGGTTCTCCCGGCCCTTCCGCTTTTCCGGTGCCGGGGCGGAGGCGCCCTGGCAGCATCAAGTCCCCGCCCGGGAGACCCCATGCCCTTGATCGTCCTCCCTTCCGCCCTGCTGTTCCTCCTCCAGGGACCCGTCCAGGCTCCGGCGCCCCTGCCGGGGGTGGAGGCCCTGGGATGGATGGCCGGCGCGTGGCGCACCGCCGGCCCGGTGGTCTTCGAGGAGCACTGGATGGCACCCGAAGGCGGCCTGATGGTGGGCATGAGCCGGACCCTCGCGCGGGGCCGGGCGGTCGCCTTCGAATTCCTGCGGATCGAGACGAAGGAGGGGCGCACGGCCTACCTCGCCAGCCCGGGCGGGAAACCCGCCACGCGGTTCGAACTCGTCCGCGCCAGCCCGACAGAGGCGGTCTTCGAGAACCCGGCCCACGATTTCCCCAAACGGATCATCTACCGGAAGTTGCCCGATGGAGGCCTCCTCGCCAGGGTCGAAGGCGATGGGACCGAGAAGGAGAAGCCGCTGGAGTTCCGGTATACGCGGCGACGCCCCTGAAGCTGGAGCAACCCGGCTCCGGCCTTCGGAACCCTAGGGGGCCCGCAGGCCCTTTTTCGGGGTGCACCCGACTGGATTCGAACCAGGGTTCGCTCCGCTCACCCCGCGGCCCCGCTGCGCACGGGCCTCCGGCTTCGCCCATGAAGCTGGACCAACCCGGCTCCGGCGCGCCCGCGCCCTCGCCTGGCCCTGCCTGCGCGCGGGCGCCGATCGCTGGCTCGAATCCAGCGCACCAACAGCAAGGGGGCCGCACTTCGGCCCCCTTGCTGTTGGTGCACCCGACTGGATTCGAACCAGCGACCTTTGGCTTCGGAGGCCAACGCTCTATCCAACTGAGCTACGGGTACCGCAGCCCTCCATTGTGACGGCGGGAGGCGGCTTCGGCAACCGAGGCCCTCAGCGGGCGGGCTGGGCGGCGCGGCGGCGCACGCTGCCGTTGGCCTCCAGCAGGTAGGTCCGGATGCCCCGCGCGATGGAATCGGCCACCCTGCGGACGAAGGCCGGATCCTTGAGCTTGGCTTCTTCCTTGGGGTTGGTGATGAAGGCCGTCTCCACCAGGACCGCGGGCATGGCGGCGCCCTTGAGCACCACGAAGGGAGCCTGCTTCACGCCCCGCTCCTTGATGCCCCCCAGCAGGTTGAGCTGCACCTGGATCTCCACCGCCAGCTTCTCGCTGTCCTGGAGGTAGGCCTTCTGGGCCAGGTCCTCCAGGATCCCCGCCACCACGCCCTCGGGATCCGCGGGCTTCTCGGCGGGGGCGGGGCCGTTCTCGGCCGCCAGGGTCTCGGCGTCCACATTGCCCTCCCCCAGGGAGAGGAAGTAGACCTCGGAGCCCCGGGCGCCCCGGGCGCGGGAGGCATTGAGGTGGAGGCTCACGAAGAGGTCCGCCCCTGCCTCGTTGGCGAGTTTGGCCCGGTCCCAGAGGGGGATGAACCGGTCGTCGGGCCGGGTGAGGAAGGCGTCGTAGCCGTCCGCCTTCAGGCGCTGGGCCAGGGCGTTCGCGAGGTCCAGGGCCACCGCCTTCTCCTGCAGCCCCCCGCGCCCCTTGGCGCCGAGATCCTCGCCCCCGTGGCCGGCGTCCAGGGCGATGCGCAGCCGCGCGGCGGGCCGGGCGGCCTCCGGGGCGGCGGGCGGGGCGGCCGGCGCCGCAGGGCCTTGGGCAAGCAGCAGCCCGGCGGATAGGCTGAGAAGCGGCACCAGGATGGTGCGCCGGAGTCTCATGATGTCGTCGTCATCCGTGAAGGGCATGCGGGATCTGTTCGGGCCGGAGCTGGCATGGTTCCAGCGTATCGAGCATACCGCCGCCCGGGTCTTCGGCCGCCACGGCTACCGGGAGATCCGCACCCCCATCCTCGAGCACACCGAGGTCTTCAAGCGCAGCGTCGGGGACAGCTCGGACATCGTCAACAAGGAGATGTACGAGTTCGAGGACAAGGGGGGCCGCAGCGTCACGATGCGCCCCGAGAACACCGCCGGCGTGGTCCGGGCCATGGTCCAGCACAAGCTGCTGGCCACCAGCGATCCCCAGCATTTCTGGTACGTCGGCCCCATGTTCCGCTACGAGCGCATGCAGGCGGGGCGCTACCGGCAGTTCTGGCAGATCGGCGCCGAGAGCTTCGGGGTGGGCACCCCCGAGAGCGACGCCGAGAGCCTCCTCATGCTCCACGACTTCCTCAAGGAGCTGGGGCTCAGGCAACTCTCCTTCTCACTCAATTCCGTGGGCACCCCGGAGTCCCGCCCTGCCTTCCACGCCGCCTTCCGCGCCTTCTTCGAGGCGCGCCAGGACCGCTTCTGCGGGGACTGCCACCGCCGCATCCACGAGAACCCCCTCCGGGTTCTGGACTGCAAGGTGCCCTCCTGCCAGGCGGCCCTGGAGGGCCACCCGGTCATCACCGACTTCCTGGACGAGGGCTCCCGCCGCCACCACGACCGCGTGAAGGAGCTGCTCACCCGCCTGGGCATCCCCTTCGAGGAGAACCCGCGCCTGGTCCGCGGCCTGGACTACTACACCCGCACGGCCTTCGAGCTGCTCAGCTCGGACCTGGGCGCCCAGAGCGCCCTGCTGGGGGGCGGGCGCTACGACGGCCTGGTGAAGCAGCTCGGCGGGCCGGACGTCCCGGCCTTCGGCTGGGCCCTGGGCCTGGACCGCCTCGCCGCGGTCCTGGCGAAAGTCCATGGCGAAGCCGTGGAAGCGCCCCCCGCCCTCCTGGTGCCCCTGGGGGAGGCCGCCGCGGCCCGGGCCCTGGAACTCGCCCGGGCCTGGTGGGCCCAGGGCTGCGCCATCCAGCTGGAGACCCGGGGCGGCGCCCTGAAGAAGGCCCTGCAGACCGCCAACCGCACCGGCGCCAAGCTGGCCCTCATCCTCGGCGACGGGGAACTCGAGCAGGGGGTCGTGGCCGCCAAGCACCTGGAGACGGGGGAGCAGGAGACCTGGCGGCTTGACGAGGTGCCAAGCCGGCTGAAGGGCTGAGACCGCCCGGCGGGGCTCCCGGATCTCCCGTCCCCGTAAATTTCAACACCCGTTGACTTCCCTGTCCCGGACGCGGATGATCGTCCCATCCCGGAGGGGAGTCCCATGCCCAGGCCTTCAGCCTTGTTCTGCCTCCTGCTCGCCGCCGCCGCGTCCGCCCAGGCGCCGAAGGGGGGCGTCCCGAAGCCGGCGACGGTCCCCATCAAGACCGGGGACATCCTTTCGAAGGCCGTGGAGCGCAGCGTGGAGTTCAGCGGGAGCCTCGCCTCCCCCGAGGACGCGACCCTGGGGGCGGAGGTGGAGGGCAAAGTCGTGGAATTGATGGCGGACCTCGGGGATGCCGTGGCCAAGGGGCAGGTCCTGGCCCGCATCAACCCCGACGAGTACCTCTTCCGCAAGACCCAGGCGGAGACGGCCCAGGCCCAGGCTGAGGCCAACCTGAAGCGGGCCGAGGAGCTGGCGAAGCTCAACATCGTCTCGGCCTCGGCCCTGGAGGAGGCCCGCACCAACGCCGCGCGGGCCGTGGCCGACGCGGACCTCGCCAAGAAACGGTACCGGGACACCGAAGTGCGGGCCCCCTTCTCCGGCGCCATCGCCAGGCGCCTGGTGAGCACCGGGGAATACCTCAAGGTGGGCCAGGCGGTCTTCCAGCTGGTGATGACGAATCCCCTCAAGCTCACGGGGGAGGTGCCCGAGCGCTACCTGGGCGCGGTCAAGGCCGGCGGGTCCGTCGCCCTCGCGGTCGACGCCTTCCCCGGCAAGGCCTTCGAGGGCCGCATCACCAGGGTCGCCCCGGCGGTGAACCCCCAGAGCCGCGCCTTCACCGTGGAGGCCCGCATCCAGAACCCCAAGGGCCTGCTGAAGCCGGGGGTCTTCGCCTCGGCCCGGGTGAACACCGGCACGGAGCAGGGCGCCCTCGCCGTGCCCGAGGCCGCCCTCACCACCTTCGCAGGCGTCACCAAGGTCTTCGTCCTCGAGGGCTCCCTCGTCCGCGAGCGTCCCGTCGAGATCGAGCGCCGCCTCCCCGGCGGGCTCGCCGTGGTGCGGGGCGCCGGCCTGAAGGCGGGCCAGAAGGTGGCCGTCTCCAGCCTCGCTCGCCTGGCGGACGGCGTCGCCGTGACGGTCCTGCCGTGAACTTCGCCGAGACCTTCATCCGCCGCCCGGTCCTGGCCACCATGCTGGTGGCCTTCCTCCTGGTGCTCGGGCTCTTCTCCTACAAGAGCCTCGGCGTGGACCTCTTCCCGAACGTGGACCTGCCCGTGGTGACGGTGACCACCGTGCTGCGGGGGGCCTCCCCGGAGGAGATGGAGGCCCAGGTCACCAAGCCCATCGAGGACGCGGTGAACACCGCGGCGGGCATCGACGAGCTCCGCTCCACCACCACCGAGGGCCTGTCCATCGTCAACGTCACCTTCGTGCTGGAGCGCAAGACCCCCGAGGCCGTCCAGGACGTGCGGGACAAGGTGGCGGGCATCCTCTCCAAGCTCCCCCAGGGCGTGGAGCCGCCGGTGATCACCCGCTTCGACACCGACGCCATCCCCGTGGCCACCATCGTGGTCTCCGGATCCAAGTCCCTGAAGGAGATCACCGAGCTCGCGGACAAGCACATCAAGGAGGAGATCCAGGTCGTCAACGGCGTCGGCCAGGCCGCGCTGGTGGGCGGCCAGAAGCGGGCCGTGAACGTCTGGCTGGACGCCGCCCGGCTGCGGTCCCGGCACCTCTCGGTCCAGCAGGTGAAGGACGCCCTGGCGGCCCAGAACGTGGAGATCCCCACCGGCCGGGTGAGCCGCGAGACCAGCGAGCAGGTCTTCCGCACCATGGCCCGCTTCGAGGAGGTCCCGGACTTCAAGGACCTCATCGTCGGGACCAGCAACGGCGCGCCCATCACCCTGGGCGACGTCGGCACCGCAGAGGACGGCATCGAGGAGGCGCGCTCCCTCTCCCGCTACGACGGGAAGAACGCGGTGGCCCTGGTGATCCAGAAGCAGAGCGGCACCAACTCCGTGGAGGTGGTGGACCGCATCAAGGACAAGATCGCCGAGCTCCAGGGCCACCTGCCCCCGGGGGTGAAGGTCGAGGTGGTCCGGGACATCTCGGGCTTCATCCGGCGCTCCATCGACGAGGTAAAGCTGCACCTCGTGCTGGGGGGCATCCTGGCCTCCATCGTGGTGATGATCTTCATGGGCAACCTCCGGTCCACCCTGATCGCCTCCATCGCCATCCCCGCGAGCCTCATCGCCACCTTCACAGCGATGCGCTTCATGGGCTTCACCCTGAACAACCTGACCCTGCTGGGCCTCGTGCTGGCGGTGGGCATCGTGATCGACGACGCCATCGTGGTGCTGGAGAACATCTACCGGCACATCGACGAGCTGAAGAAGCCCCCCCTCCAGGCCGCCATCGACGGGACGAAGGAGATCATGCTCGCCGTGATGGCGACGACCCTGTCCCTCATCGTCATCTTCCTGCCCATCGCCTTCATGGCGGGCCGGGTGGGGCGCTTCTTCAACAGCTTCGGCATCACCGTCGCGATGGCCATCGCATTCTCGCTGATCATCGCCGTCAGCCTCACGCCGATGCTGTGCTCCCGGTTCCTGCGCCCCCACAAGCACCCCCACGCCCAGGACGACCTGGAGGGCGGGACCCTGGTCAATAGATGGATCCACAAGGCCTACGGCCGCATGGTGAGGTTCTCCCTCGCCCACAAGGGCCTCATCATCGCCGTCTCCCTGGGCTGCGTGCTGCTGACCGTCCCCTTCTTCAAGATGGTGGGCAAGGACTTCATCCCCCTGGACGACCGCAGCGAATTCAACATCTCGGTGCAGACGCCCCCGGGGTCCACCCTGGAGCGATCCGACGCCCTGATGAAGCGCCTGGAGGAACGCATCGCGAAGCTCCCCCACGTCCGGCACCTGCTCACCACCATCGGCGACACGGGGAACGGCAACGAGGACGTGACCCTGGCGAACCTCTACGTGGGGCTCCGGGGCCTGGACGACCGCAAGGACGGCCTCACCCAGTTCGACGTGATGAAGCAGGCCCGCAAGGTCCTCGCCGAGTTCCCCGAGCTGCGGGCGGCGGTCCAGCCCATCAACGACATCGGCGGCGGGGGCGCCAACAGCTACCAGTTCAACTACGCCATCCAGGGCCCCGAGCTCCAGAAGCTGGACGAGATCGCCCAGGGCGTGATGGCCAAGATGCGCGCGGTCCCGGGCTTCGTGGACGTGGACACGGCCACCGCCCAGCGCAAGCCCGAGCTGCGGGTCTCCATCGACCGCCGCAAGGCCGCCGACCTCGGCGTGCGGGCGGCGGACATCGCCAACAGCCTGCGCACCCTGGTGGCCGGCGAGCGGGTCTCCAAGTTCCGGGAGGGCGCCGAGCAGTACGACGTGTGGCTGCGCCTGCGCCCCGAGGACCGGGCCGACGAGGCGGACCTGCTGCAGCTGGAGGTGCCCTCCCTGAAGGGCGGCCTGGTGCCCCTGGCCAACCTGGTGCGCCTCCACGACGACGCGGGCCCCGCCCAGATCGACCGCATCAACCGCCAGCGCCAGGTGACCCTGGTGGCCAACCTGGACAACCTGCCCCTGGGCACCGCCGTGGACAAGACCACCCAGTTCATCCGCGAGGCCGACCTCCCGCCGGGCTACGGCCAGCTCGCCCTCGGGCGCGCGAAGACCTTCGCGGAGACCGGCATCAACTTCGCGATCGCCTTCCTCCTCTCGCTGATCTTCATGTACATCATCCTGGCGGCCCAGTTCGAGAGCTTCCTGCACCCGGTCACCATCCTGCTCTCCCTGCCCCTGACCATCCCCTTCGCCCTGCTGAGCCTCCTGTTCCTCCGGGAGAGCCTGAACCTCTACTCGGTCATCGGCCTCTTCATGCTCTTCGGCATCGTGAAGAAGAACGGCATCCTCCAGGTGGACTACACGAACACCCTGCTCGCGACGGGGATGCCCCTGGAGGAGGCGGTCTACAAGGCGAACCTGGTGCGCCTGCGGCCCATCCTCATGACCACGGTGACCCTGATCGCCGGGATGATCCCCATCGCCCTGGGCAAGGGCCCCGGCGCCTCCAGCCGCGCCTCCATGGCCAAGGTGATCATCGGCGGCCAGGCCCTCAGCCTCGTCATCACGCTGCTCATCGTGCCGGTGGCCTACGTGCTCTTCGACGGCGCGACCAGCTTCTTCCGGAAGCGGCTGCCCGCGGGGCTGAAGGCCCGCGATCCCTGGGCCCTGCTCATGGCGGGCGGCGCCGGCGGCGTGGGCCTGTGGTTCCTGCTCGCCATCGTGCGCCTCATGGGCGGCCTGCCCGGCTGGCTGGCCACCGCCTCGGGCCTGCTCGCCCTGGCGGGGCTCGCCGCCTTCGCCGCGGGGGCCTGGATCTACCGCAGGGCGGCCGCCGCGCCGTCGGAGGAGCCCGCGGGCTGAGGCGACCCCGGGATCGAAATCCCTAGGGATTCGGGGCAGGTGCCCCCATACTGGACCTTCAGTTCGTGGGGCCTGCCGGTCTGCGCCCCTTCTCAATCCGAATCGTCCATCCATTGCCCTGACCGGGCCCGCGCGTCGCAACCGCACCGTGGGCGGGCCTTCCAGGAGCAAGCCATGACTTCATTCGCCGACCTCGGCCTCGCCGAGGAACTTCTCCGCGCCGTCCGCGAGCAGGGCTACGAGACGCCCACACCCGTGCAGGCGGAGGCCATCCCCCTCGTGCTGCAGGGCCGCGATCTCCTCGCCGGGGCCCAGACGGGCACGGGCAAGACCGCGGGCTTCACGCTGCCCATCCTGCAGATCCTCATGCCCCAGGCCAACACGTCCACGTCGCCGGCCCGGCATCCCATCCGCTGCCTCATCCTCACGCCCACCCGCGAGCTCTGCATGCAGGTGGAGGAGAGCGTCCGCACCTACGGGAAGCACCTGCCCGTCCGCTCCACCACCGTCTTCGGCGGCGTGAACATCAATCCCCAGATCGCCGCCCTGCGCAAGGGCGTGGAGATCCTCGTGGCCACCCCGGGCCGCCTGCTGGACCACGTGGGCCAGAAGACCGTGGACCTGCGCACCGTGGAGATCCTCGTCCTGGACGAGGCGGACCGCATGCTGGACATGGGATTCATCAACGACATCCGCAAGATCATCGCCCTGCTCCCGAAGCAGCGGCAGAACCTGCTCTTCAGCGCCACCTACACCGACGAGATCCGCAAGCTGGCTGGCGGCATCCTCGTAGACCCCGCCTTCGTGCAGGTGGCCGCCCGCAACACCGCCGCCGAGCTGGTCCGCCAGGTCGTCCATCCCGTGGACCGGGAGCGCAAGCGCGAGCTGCTCGCCCACATCATCAAGGCCAAGAACCTGGACCAGGTGCTGGTCTTCACCCGCACCAAGCACGGCGCCAGCCGCCTGGCCCAGCAGCTGGACCGGGACGGCATCGACAGCGCCGCCATCCACGGCGACAAGAGCCAGCCCCAGCGCATCAAGGCCCTGAGCGACTTCAAGGCCGGCGCCATCCGCGTGCTGGTGGCCACCGACATCGCCGCCCGCGGCCTGGACATCGACCAGCTGCCCCACGTGGTGAACTACGAGCTGCCCCACGTCCCCGAGGACTACGTCCACCGCATCGGCCGCACCGGCCGCGCCGGCAGCGAAGGCGAAGCCCTCAGCCTGGTCTGCGTGGACGAGCACAAGCTCCTGAAGGACATCGAGAAGGTCCTCAAGAAGCCCATCGCCAAGGAAGTCGTCCACGGCTTCGCGCCGGACCCCAGCATCGCTCCCGAGCCCATCACCCAGGGCCGCCAGGGCGGCGGCGGGCGCGGCCCGCGTTCACCCCGCCCCGGGGGCGGCGGCAGCCGGCCCGCCGCCAAGGGGCATCCCCACAACCGGCCCAGCCAGCGGGGGAAGTAGCCTGAAGAGAAGGCACATCCTCCAGGCCGACCGCTCGCGCCGGATCGCCCCGGAGCGGCGTTCCGGCCCGAAGGATGGTTCGTGGCGCCGCAGCCGGAGTGGACAGGAAGGCGGCATCGGGACGAGCATCCGGGCCTGATCGGCGCCGGGTTCGGGGCGGCGGCCCGCGGGCACTCCCAGCCGGGGGAGCGCTCCGGGCGCCTGCCCCTCAGAGCCCGAGCATGCTCTTCAGCTGGGGTGTGGCCGCCCGGCTCACCGCCAGGTCCAGGCCCTCCCCCATCCGCACCAGGATGCGGCCTTCGAAGACCCGCTTGAAGCCGATGACCGCGTCCGGTCGGATCAGCACATGGCGCTGGATGCGGAGGAGAGGGAATGCGGCGAATTGCACCTCGACCTCCGCGAGGCTCGTCCAGGACGTGCGGAAGCGCTGCCCTCCGACCCAGGCCCAGACGACTTCGTTCTCGACTTCGAAATGACTGGCCTTGCGGAACTCGATGAACAGCAGCCCTTCCCCGGCGCGCACGGGGAAGCGGTTCAGGGCGGTCGGCTTCCCCGGGGCGGCCTCCTCGGAGCGCTTCCGCTCCCGCAACCGTTCCAGGGTGAGCCGCACACGGTCCTCGGTGACGGGCTTCTTCAGGTAGTCCACCGCCGCCTTCTCGAAGGCCTCGAGGGCGTAGCGCCCGAAGGCGCTCACGAAGACGACCGGCGGCAGGCGCGGCTCCACCTCCATGAGCTCCATCCCGGTGAGGCCCGGCATCTGGATGTCGAGGAAGATCGCGTCCAGGGGACCCAGGTCCTCGAGGGCGGCCCGGAAGGCGCGCGCATGGGGGAACTCCCCGGCAAGGAAGCATCCCTGCTCCACGAGGAGCCTCCCGAGACGGGCCCGGGCCATGGGCTCGTCGTCTACCAGGGCGACGCGGAGGGGGACTCGAGACGGTGGCTGGGTTTGAGTTCGAGGCGCAGTTCCGCAATGGTCCATGGTTCCTCGCGTGTGAGTGTCAACCGGTCGGTGCTGCCATAGGCAAGGTGCAGGCGGGCGCGGAGGTTCCGGAGCCCCGTGCCGGTCCGCCGGACCGGGGGCTGGACGCCCAGGGCCGCCCCCGTGTTGAGCACCCGCACCCGCACGAGGCGTCCTGCGACGGAAGCCTCGATCCGCACGATCCCGCCGTCTTCCGAGGGCCCGATGCCGTGCTTGAGGGCATTCTCCACCAGGGGCTGCAGCAGCAGGGACGGGGCGGGCACCTCGTTGGCAGCTTCGGCCCAGTCCCATTCGACCTTCAGCCGGTGCCCGAAGCGCAGCTGCTCGATGGCCAGGTAGTGCCCCAGAAGCTCGGCCTCGTCCCGGAGGGGGGCTTCGCTGCGCTCCCCGTGCTCCAGCAGGAGCTCGAAGAGCTTCGCCAGGTCCAGCAGCCTGGCCTCGGCCATGGCCGGGTCCCGGCGCACCAGTTCGGAAAGGCTGTTGAGGGAATTGAAGAAGAGGTGGGGGGCCAGCTGGGACTTGAGAAGGGCCCACTGGGCCTGGCGCGCGCTGCCGCGCTCCCGGCGCATGTGCTCATAGCTGGACACGATCCAGCCCGTCATCACGAAGATGACCGCCACCGCCGCGTCGATGATGAGGCTCGCGCTGGAGAAGGCCCATTCCCCCGAGCCGAGCCAGCGGTAGAGGACCTCGATGACGGTCTGCAGGCCCGCGGAGGCCAGCGTGGCCTGGAGGAGCCCTCTCATGAAGGGGGCCAGGGGCCGTTCGTCGCCGGTCCATTCCCAGGGGATGGCGGACAGGAAGGTGAAGGCGGCGCTGACGAGGAGCGTGGACGAGAGATAGAGCCAGGGGAAGGGGTGCCCCAGGCTCAGCTGCTTGGTGATGTAGCCCAGGGTCAGGGGCGACGCGAACACGAACATGCCCAGCCAGGAGGCAGGGCGGCGCACCCGGCTCCGCAAGGTGCGAAGGACTTCGCTTCGGGTCATCAGGCTGGCTCGGGGTTCATCGCCACCATAAGGCCTGGGAGGGCGCGGGGGGAAGGCTTGTCCATGGATCCCGGCCAGGACGGGCAGGGGCCTCCTGGGCGAGGCCCCTGCCTGTCACAGCTGCCGGCTGATCCGGCGCTTCAGATGCAAGCCAAAGAGATGAAACACTTGAGCGTGTCCAGGGGCGGGCACAGGAGGCTGCAGGCCAGGGTCCTGATCACGTAGCCGCCGGCGGCCTGTTCGGCCTCCGTGGCCTGGAGGGCACGGAGGGTTTCCTTGTTCAAGGAGAGCTTCTTGGGGTTCATGGGGATCCTTCAAGGATGAAATGAGGCCGGCTGGATCCCGGACAGGATCTGCCGAGGATTCCCTGGGGCCGGAACGGAACCCAGGGAACCCTTGTTTGGGACATGCGACCGGCGGTGAAGACTTCCCTCAGTCCGGGTGGGGTGAAGGGTCGCCGCAGACGCAGGTGACCCGGGTGGCCGTGATGGTGGTGAGGGTCGGGTTGGGGCAGACCAGCGTGCGGCAGAACAGGGTGACGAAGTTCAGGCCGCCCGCGGCCTGATCGGCCTCGTCGGACCGGAGGACGCGGAGGGTTTCCCGATTGAGGGAGAGCTTCTTCGCATTCATGGGACTCCTTGGGGGGGATGAAGGGAGGTGAGGGTGCCCTCGGCACTTCCATGCTTGCGCGCGGCAGGTCGGGCCAGAGGGGTTGGGAGGAGTCTCGTTCCGAAGGCCTTCCGAGTCACCCAGACGCCGCCGAAGCCCGCCGGAGGCACGGCCAGAACCGCGTCTGCACCGCCGAAACCCGGAATTCCGCCGCTGAAGGGAGGGTCGGGGCCCCTCCTGAAAGGAACATTCTTTCCGGGACCACGCTGTCCCCGTGGACTGGCCGGCCAGGCTCCTCAGGGCAGAGACTGACGGAGGACTGCATGGGCCTGGCGAAGCGATCGACCGGAACGGTCCAACCGCGTGGGGCTCAGCGCAGGAAGATCCTGGGATCCACCCGCGCGTCGTTGAGGCTGAGCGACCAGTGCAGGTGGGGCGCGGTGGAGCGGCCGGTGGAACCCACGCGGCCCACCACCTGCCCCGCCTCCACACGGTCGCCCTGCTTCACGTCGATGCGCGAGAGGTGGCAGAGGAGGCTCACCACGCCCTCGCCGTGGGCGATGAAGACGGCGTTGCCGCTGAAGAAGAAGTCGCCGGTGAGGACCACCTCGCCCGCCGCGGGGGCCTTCACGGCCTGGCCCGCGGGGGCGGCGATGTCGAGGCCCGCGTGGGGGGACCGGAGTTCGCCGTTGAAGATGCGGCGCATGCCGAAGGAGGCCGTGAGGCGGCCCGGGGTGGGCTGCAGGAAGGCCAGGCTGGCGGTGGCCCCCTCGGGCCAGAGCTTCCAGACGGGCTTCATGAGGGCGTCCTCCCGGGCGATGCGGGCCTCGTCCTCCTTGGTGGGGGTCACCTTGCGCGGATCTGGCACGGTGATCCGCTGCTCGGGGTAGCGCTTGGCCCGGATGGTGAAGGGCAGCGGCCGGCCGTCCACCTCCACATGGGCCGTGCCGGGCTTGGCGCTGAGCTTGATCCCCACGAGGGCCACCCAGCCCCGGGGACCCCGGCGCACCAGGACCCGCTCCCCGAGGTAGCGGACCTCGGGGGCCGCCGGGCCCGCGCCGACCTCCAGCAGGGCCACGCCGCCGGGCACGGGGGAAGGCCGGGGCAGGCCGCGGGGAGGGCGCGCCGGCGCCGCGGCGAGAGCGAGGGGAAGCATCAGGCTGAGGACCATCCCGCCAGTGTCCGACACGCGCCCCCTTCTGCACCAGGTCGCCGCGTCGCGCACCCGGGCGGAGGCCCCCCGTGAGACCTCGGGCACAACGTCCTTGCAGGCTGGCTCTCGGGGACGGATCGTGGATCAGACATCCATTGCCTGGCCGAAGGCGCCGAGGGGGGCCGATGGAAAAGGCCGGAATCGAGCTGCGGGGAAGCGTCATGCCGCCGGGCAGCAGCGACCGGCTCATGCGGGAGATCATGGCGAACATGTTCGCGGGGGTGGTCCTGCTCCGGGTCTCCGACGCCCGGATCGTGTTCGCCAACGCCCGCTACGAGGAGATGTTCGGCTACGGCCCGGGGGAGATGGAGGGCCTGCCCGCCGCCAGCCTCAACGCCCCAGGCACCGCGAGCCCCGAGGAGACCGCGGCGGCCATCACAGGCCAGCTCCGGGCCTCCGGGGTCTGGGCCGGGGAGGTGGAGAACATCCGGAAGGACGGCCGGACCTTCTGGACCCTGGCCCGGGTCACCACCTTCGACCATCCCGACCTGGGCGCAGTGTGGGTCGTCGTCCAGCTGGACATCACCGCCCAGCGGCGAGCGGAGGAGGCGCTCCGCCGGAGCCAGGAGCGGCTCGAGCTGGTGCTGGAGGCCACGAATTGCGGCGCCTGGGACTGGAACGTCGAGACGGGGGAGGTGTACTTCAGCCCCTACTGGATCCAGTCCCTCGGGTACACGCCCGAGGAGGTCCCCCCGGTGGTGGCCTCCTGGGAGCGGCTGGTGCACCCGGACGACCTTCCCCGGGTGCGGGAAGCCTTGGCCAAGCACTTGCGAGGCGAGACGGCCGGGTACGAGTGCGTGGACCGCCTCCGGCGGAAGGACGGGACCTGGCGGTGGAACCTGGACCGGGGGCGCGTCGTGACATGGACGCCGGATGGCGCGCCGCTCAGGATGGTGGGCACCGACACGGACCTCTCCGAGCAGCAGTGGTCGGGCCTGACGGAATTCATCGCCATCTGCGCAGGGTGCAAGAAGATCCGCGAGGAGAACGGGGAGTGGCTCCCCATGGAAGCCCATTTCGAGGGGCACAGCCAGGCCCAGTTCACCCATGGGCTCTGCCCCGACTGCATCCGCCGCTACTACGGCGAGGCGTGCGGGAAGTAGGGGAGGCCGCGGCCGGCGCCGGGGCGTCAGGACCTGGCCGGCTCCGCGCCCCGACCTCGACAGCCCTGGCCAGGGTCTGGCCCCGCCCCGGCCCGGGACGCTACGATCCTTCTCCCCCTGTCCGGAGATCCCATGCGTCCCAGCTCCCTCGCCCTGATGCTCGCCGCATCCGTCCTGCCCCTCGTGGCCCACGTCCGGCATTCTCAGAACAGCCAGGCCGCCCAGAAGATCCACAAGGTGGAGAAGGTGGCGGACAACGTGTACTGCATCTACGGCAACGGCGGGAACATCGGGCTGGTGGTCACGGACAAGGAGGCGGTGCTCATTGACGACCAGTTCGAGAACATCCTCCCGGGGCTGCGGGAGGCCGTGAAGTCGGTGACGGACAAGCCCATCAAGTACCTCGTCAACACCCACTGGCACGGGGACCACACGGGGGGCAACCGCGGCCTCGAGAAGCAGGTGGTGGCCATCCTGGCCCACGCCAACGTCCGGAACCGGCTGGTGGAGGACCAGAAGGGCAAGCCCGCGGACCAGCAGGGCGGCCTTCCCGAGCTCACCTTTGGCGAAGGCGACGCGGGCGTCCGGGCCCGCATGGACATCCACCTCGGCGGCGTGGAGATGCACCTGGTGCACTTCAAGGCCGGCCACACCGACGGCGACTGCATGGTGGGCCTCCCCGCCAGCCGCGTGCTCCACATGGGCGACCTGTTCTTCAACGGGGTCATCCCCTTCATCGACCTCCAGAGCGGCGGCAGCCTGGCGGGCATGCTGGAGAACGTGGAGTGGGTGCTCTCCTGGCTCCCGGAGGACTCCAAGATCATCCCCGGCCACGGCCCCGTGGGCACCAAGAAGGACCTGGCGCGCTTCCGGGACTTCATGAAGGCCGCGCAGGCCCACGTGAAGGCCAACCCCGGCAAGAGCGGGAAGGAGCTGGACGAGACCTTCGACCACAAGACCTGGGCCGACGTGAAGCCCCTGGGGAAATTCCTCACCTACGCGGCCTTCTTCGACATCGCCGCCGGCCGGCAGCCCGCGAAGTGAAGCGCGCCCTCGCGGTCCTCGGGCTCGCCGCCGGCCTCCAGGCCCAGGTCCCGGCGCTGGCCCCGGTGCCGCCGGCCCTCGCCCGGGAGATCCTCGCGGACCTGGTCAACACCGACACCACGGCGGAGCACGGCGACACCACGCCGGCGGTGGAGGCCCTGGCCCGGCGCTTCCGGGCCGCGGGCTTCCCTGCCGCCGACGTGCAGGTCCTCGGGCCGACGGCCGCCCACAAGAACCTCGTGGTGCGCTACCGGGGCTCCGGCGGAGCCCGCCCCCTCCTCTTCCTCGACCACCTGGACGTGGTGGAGGCCCTGAGGTCGGACTGGACGAAGGACCCCTTCCGCCTCACGGAACAGGACGGCTGGCTCTACGGCCGGGGCACCCAGGACATCAAGGGGGAGGCGGCGCTGCAGGTGGCGGCCTTCCTCCATCTCCGGCGCGCCGGGTTCGTCCCGAAGCGCGACCTCATCCTCGCCCTCACCACCGGCGAGGAGGGCGGCACGCCCTACAGCGGCGTGGCCTGGCTGCTGAAGGAGCACCGGGGCCTGGTGGACGCGGAGTTCTGCCTCAACGGCGACGGCGGCGGTCCGGTCGCCCGCGCCGGCGCGCCCCGCTTCCGGGCCCTGCAGGCCAGCGAGAAGGCCAGCCGCATGCTGGAGCTGACGGTCACGGACGCGGGCGGCCACAGCTCGCTGCCCACGCGGAACAATCCCATCCACATCCTGGCCGCGGGCCTGGCGCGCCTCGACGCCTCGCCCTTCCCGGTGCGCCTGGACGAGACCCGGCGGGCCTTCTTCGAGCGCATGGCAACGGTGCAGGGCGGGGAGACCGGCCGGGACATGGCCGCGGTGGCGAAGGAGGGCCGGGACGGCCCGGCCTCGGAACGCCTTTCCGCCGATCCCTACTGGAACGCCCAGCTCCGGACCACCGCCGTGGCCACCCTGGTCCAGGGCGGCCACGCGCCCAACGCCCTGCCCCAGACCGCGAAGGCCACGGTGAACTGCCGGATCCTGCCGGGCGAGATCCTGGACTCGGTGAAGGCCCACATCGTGAGGGCCCTCGCCGACCCGCGGATCCAGGCCGAGTGGCGCGGCCGCGATGAAACCGCCCCGGCCTCGCCCCTCCGCGCCGACCTCGTGGCGGCCCTGGAGCGCAGCACCCAGGCCGTCTGGCCCGGCTGCCCCGTGATCCCCACCATGGAGACCGGCGGCACCGACGGCACGGCCTTCCGCCGGGCCGGCATCCCCACCTACGGCGTCGGGTGCATCCCCGTGGACCAGGACGACGTGCGGGCCCACGGAAGGGACGAGCGCATCCGGATCCGGAACTTCGAGGAGGGCCTGAGGGCCTTCGAAGGACTGCTGCGGGCCCTGGCCGAGTAGGCCCGGCCTGGAGGCCGGACCTTCCTCCCGATAAGCTGGAAGGTCCGGAGTTCCCATGCAGCTCGACCGTCTCGGCGATTTCTCGCGCAGCCACCGCAATGGCGAGCTGCGCCTCGACCACGCCGGGCAGAAGGTCCGGCTCCTGGGCTGGTGCAAGCGGGCCCGCAACCTGGGCTCCCTGATCTTCATCGACCTGCGGGACCGCTGGGGCGTGGTGCAGCTGGTGGCGGACGAGACCCAGGTGAGCCCGGAGCTGCTGGCGAAGCTGAAGGCCGTGCGCAGCGAGTTCGTGCTGGCCGCCGAAGGCGTGGTGGCGGAGCGGGAGGCCAAGAACCCGAACCTGCCCACCGGCGACGTGGAAGTGCGGCTCACGGGCCTTCGCATCCTCAACACCGCCCAGACGCCGCCCATCCCTGTGGACGACGTGCCAGAGGGTTCGGCGGACGCTGGCGAGGACCTGCGCCTCAAGTACCGCTTCCTGGATTTGCGCCGCCCGAGCCTGCAGAAGAACCTGATCATGCGCAGCGAGGCCGCGAACCTGATCCGGAACTACTTCCGCCGCCACGACTTCATCGAGTTCGAGACGCCCATCCTCACCAAGTCCACGCCGGAGGGCGCCCGGGACTACCTCGTGCCGAGCCGCGTGCATGCCGGCGAGTTCTTCGCGCTGCCCCAGAGCCCGCAGCTCTTCAAGCAGCTCCTGCAGGTCTCGGGTTTCGAGCGCTACATCCAGATCTGCCGCTGCTTCCGGGACGAGGACCTGCGGGCCGACCGCCAGCCCGAGTTCACCCAGGTGGACGTGGAGATGAGCTTCGTGCGCCAGGAGGATGTCCAGGCCGTGCTCGAGGGCTGCATGGTGGAGCTGGCCCAGCTCGCGGGGAAGACCGTGGCGGCGCCCTTCCCTCGCCTGTCCTACCGGGACGCCATGGAGTGGTACGGCTCCGACAAGCCCGACACCCGGACGCCCGTCCGCATCCAGGACCTGACGGCCCTCTTCGAGGGCTCGGAGTTCAACCTCTTCCGGGCGGCGGCCGAGAGCGGCGGCCTACGTCGCGTGCGCGCGCTCTGCTTCGGGGGCGAGGCGCCGGGGGCGCTGAGCCGCAAGCAGCTGGACGAGCTCCAGGAGGTGGCCAAGCAGCTCGGCGCCGGCGGCCTGCCCTACGTGAAGTGGGGCAAGGACGGCCTCGCCTCGAGCTTCAAGAAGTTCGTCACGCCGGAGCTGGAGGCCGGGCTGAAGGCCAGGCTCGACGGCGCGGCGGAAGGCCTCATCGTCTTCGCCGTGGGCGCCGACGACGCCACCTCGAAGGTGCTGGGCGAACTGAGGCTGCGGCTCTCCCGGGCCTTCGGCCTCATCGACGCGTCCCGCTTCGACTTCCTCTGGGTGGTGGACTTCCCGCTGCTGGAGTGGAGCGAGGAGGCCGACGGTGGAAGGGGGCGCTTCGCCGCCTGCCACCACCCCTTCACCAGCCCGCATCCCGACGACCTGGACCTGCTGGAGACGGATCCCGGCAAGTGCCGCGCGGTGGCCTACGACCTGGTGCTGAACGGCTACGAAGTGGGCGGCGGATCCATCCGCATCCACGACGCGACCACGCAGTCGCGCATGTTCCGGGCCCTGGGCATCGGCGAGGCCGAGGCTAGAGAGAAGTTCGGCTTCCTGCTGGACGCCCTGAGCTACGGCGCGCCTCCCATGGGCGGCCTGGCCCTGGGGCTGGACCGCCTGGCCATGCTGCTCTGCGGCGAGACTTCCATCCGCGAGGTCATCGCCTTCCCCAAGACCGCCCAGGCCCGCTGCCTCATGACCGACGCCCCGAGTCCGGTGGACGAGCGGCAGCTCAGGGAGCTGAGGATCCAGACCGCCCAGCCCGCCCAGTACCGCGCCGGCGTCATGTTCTTCGAGACCGTGCCCCCCGAGGCCCAGGCCCCCCTCCAGGCCCTGCGGCACCTCACCGCGTCCGCGCCCGTGAAGCAGACCAGCACGCTCACAATGGACGGGGAAGTGCTGCGGGTGGAGACGTCGAACCTGGGCGGGCCGAGCTTCGAGTTCGACTGAGTCCGTGACCACCCTCCACGCCCGCGCCGCCGCCATCCTCCGCGCCGCGGGCTGGTCCCTGCCGCGCATCCCCATCGTGTGGTCCTCCCGCATGGCGCGCTGCGCGGGGCTCTTCGTGCTGGAGCGCGACGCCCGGGGCAACGCGGCGCCGGAGATCCGGCTGTCGATCCCGCTGCTGCGCCGCCAGGACTGGCCCTGGCCCCAGCAGGTCTGCGGGCTGAACTGCCACGACCCCGAGAGCGTGCTGACGCGCATCCTCGAGCACGAGCTCATCCACTACAAGCTCTGGCACGAGGGCGCGAAGGACTGGGGCCACACGGAAGCCTTCCGGCGCCTGGCCTGGGAGGCCTTCAGCCACCAGAGCATCACCCACGGCATCGGCGCCGAGGACTAGCGGCTACACTCGCACCATGTCCACCTGGGATCCCAGCCTCCTGCCCGTCCCCCGCTCCTGGGACAACGAGGACGAGGACCGCCTCCCGCCGGGGCTGAAGGTCTATGCCCTGCGCACCCTGGAGCTGGGCCAGGTGAAGGCCGTGGGCTTCGACATGGACTACACCCTGGCGCGCTACCGCTCGCCGGAGATCGACGCCCTGGCCTTCAAGAAGGCCGTGCGCCTCATGGTACGGGAGAAGAACTACCCCGCCTGGCTCCTGGAGGTGGACTTCGATCCCGCCTTCGCCATCCGCGGCCTTGTCCTCGATGGCATCCGGGGCAACCTCCTCAAGGTGAGCCAGGACCGGCAGGTCCAGCGCGCCACCCACGGCACGCGCCCCCTCGGCGCCGCCGAGATCGAAGCCTGCTACGGGCATCGCCGCCTCGCGGTCTCCGCCAAGGGCTTCCGCAGCGTGGACACGCTCTTCGAGATCCCCGAGGCGGGCCTCTACGCCCAGCTCATCGACCTCCTGGACGCGGGCAAGCTGCCGGGCAAGGACTGCCTCAAGCTCTTCCACGACGTGCGCTGGGCCATCGACACCGCCCACCGCCAGGGGGACATGAAGGCCGAGATCCTCGAGCACCGCGACTTCTTCATCCCCCGCGATCCCAACCTCGCGCCGGCCCTGGACCGCTGGCGGCGCGGGGGCAAGAAGCTCTTCATCGCCACCAACAGCGACTGGTCCTTCACCAACGGCGTGCTGTCCCACCTGCTGGACGGGCAGGATGAGGAGCGGCCGAGGTGGACCGACTACTTCGACGTCATCTGCGTGAGCACCCGCAAGCCCGCCTTCTTCATGGACACGCCCCCGGCGGTCCCCATCGAGGGCAGCGGCTGCCCCCACGCC
>JABLTH010085078.1_pt1 | contig 23237 bp, 23 predicted proteins | sample 7875711 | NCBI WGS metagenome assembly JABLTH01 (sample SAMN14941262, study PRJNA633318) | bioreactor metagenome | isolation source: bioreactor | place: China | collected 2019-03-05 | reverse complement strand
TGCACGTCGACGAGCGCAGCGGGGTGCCGACGATCGTCGAGGCGCTCATCGAGCGCGGGCTCACGTACACGACGCTCGACGACTACATCCGCGACAAGAAGCTGCGCGTGATGGTGCTGCGCCCGCGGGCCGACCTGGCCCCGCTCGCGGCCGACCGGCGGCTCCCACACCGCGCGGCCGAGGCGGCGCTCGAGCAGGCGCGCACCGAACACGTGCCGTACGACTTCGGCATGGACGATCGCGACCACGCGCGCATGTTCTGCGCCGAGGTGGTGTCGGCCGCGTACGAGCGCGTCGGGGTGCGGCTGTGGACTGCGCGCACGCACATCTCGTCCCCCGGGCTCGCACGCTGGCTCGGCACGTTCGGTGCGCGGCAGTTCGACACGCAGGAGCCGTCGGACCTCGAGTACGACCCGCAGCTCGCGGTCGTCGCGGAGTGGCGTGATCCGGAGACGCTGTTCAAGGACCACGTCGACAACGCGGTGACGGCGGTCCTGCTCGAGGAGGCCGAGCGCGGTGCGGCGCTGCCGTACGCACGCGCGATGCTGCCGGTCGCGCGCGCGGCGAAGGCGTGGAGCGTGATCCTCAACGGTCTCGGTCGCGTCGGCCCGGTTCCCGAGGGCATGGACGCGACCGCCGCGCTCCGTCACAAGGCGTTCGTCGCGCGCCACGTCGCGCTGGCGCAGCGCACGGTCGAGGCCGCGGAGCGGTTCCGCAAGGAACGCGGGTTCACGCCGCCGTATTGGGAATTGGTCCGCGTCGCCCGTGCGGTCAGGGGCAGCGGTTCGGATTGAATCCGGCGAAGCATGCGTGCGCCGACGCGGGCCGTTCCGTGCCGTTCGAATCCTGGCCGTAGCTGCCCTCGGTTCCGCCGCCCACGGGAACCACGAGGAAGTAGCGGTTCCCGGGGACGGCGGTCACGGTGGCGTGCGTGGTCCCGAGGGTCGAGCAGGTGTCCGGATCGTGGCTGGTCCACGCGCCCATCGCGCCTTCGTACACGGCGTAGTCGTTCGCGGTGGCACCGCACGCCGCGCCCCACGCGAGGTCGAGCCGCGCGGGATCGCCCGCGTGCCGCGCGAGCGTGAGCGGCGTCGAGCCGGCGCCGCCGTCGGGCACCGCACCGGGACCCGCGATCGGCGTGAGCAGGAACGCGCGCGTCTGCCCGAGGTGCGTACCGAAGCCCACGACCTGGCCCGACTCGTTGATCGCCGTGGCCTGCTGCAGCGTCCAGCCGGACGCCGGGTCGATCATGTCGTTGAGGTCGAAGAGCTGCGCGCCGAGGCGCACGAACGCGCGCAGGACCGTGCTCGTGTCGTCGCTGCCCACGCCGACGATCTCGCGGTGCGCGTTGATCCCGAGCGCCTGGCCGTTGGTCATGCCGGGGAGCAGGCCGAGGTCGGTCATCACGTCGCCGATCGCGAGGAACGCGCGGTTCGCGATCACGAATCCCGTGGGAGTCGGAATCGACGCGCTGACGTAGCCGACCACGTCGCCGCCCCCGTTGATGCCGTAGGCGTAGCTGTTCTGTGCGCCGACCACGTTCGTAAGCCCGAGCACGTCGTACCCGGTCGTCGTGTCGTGACGCCACCCGCGCTGGCCCATCGTGTTGTTGATGCTGCCCCAGCCCGCGACCGTGCCCGCGTCGTTGATCGCCTGCGCGATCAGGTTTACGACCGCGGGGTCCGCACCGGGAGGGTCGCCGAGGAGCGTGAAGTTGCCGTCGTAGACCGGGCCCCACGTCATCGGCTCCCACGGGCGCGTGCCGCCACTCGAGCGGCGGAAGTAGCCGGCGATGACGCCCGACGCGTTGACGTCGACCGCGTGGATGTTGCTGCCGTTCTGGCTCTTCGTGAGGTCCTTGATCGACCCCGCGGTGCCGTTGGTCCACACCACCGCGCGCGGGTCGACGGTCGAGGTGTCGCTGTCGCCGGTGATCACGCCGGCGTCGTTGATCCCCATCGCGACGCTGTTTCGGCCCTGTGGCAGCCAGCCCAGGAGCAGGAACGTGCCGTTCTGCCAACGGAAGGCCTCGGTCGTGCCGCCCGGTAGGGTGACCCAGCCGACGACGACGCCTGCCGCATTGACGTCGTGCGCGACCGCGCCGGTCGTGTTCGGCGGCAGGCCGAGGTCGGTGACCGTGTAGCGCGCGGTGGCGCGTGCGGGGGTCGCGGTCCCCGCGGAAAGCGCGAGAAGAACCAGGGGGGCGATGAGGCGGGTGGCTGAACGGCGGGTGCGCATCGTGGCCTCCGGGACAGACGAGAGGGCCGCGTCGCACCTGATACGGAGCCCCCGCGAAATCCGGCTCCACGAACGGCTTAGTGACGAACCGGCGCCCGTCTGCTAGAACTCCGGCCATGCGCACACGTTCGCTGTCCTTCGCCCTGCTGCTCGCCTGCGCCGTCGCCGCCGTCGCCGGCACCGCCGTGGCCGTCCTGGCCGCGGCCGTCGATCCCGCCTTCCTCGAGTCCGAGCAGAAGTGGCGCGAGGCGCGGCTCAAGTCGCTGACCCGCGAGAGCGGCTGGCTCACGCTCGTGGGCCTGCACTGGCTCGCGCCCGGACCGAACCGGATGGGCGCGGCGAAGGACGCCCCCGTGCGCCTCGACGCGCCGGGAATCCCGGCCGACGCGGGCACGCTCGTCCTGAACGCGGATGCCGGCCGCGTCGTGCTGCAACCGGCCGCGGGCGTCCCGTTCACGATCGAGGGCAAGCCCGTCGGCGGCCCGCGCGAACTGGCGGCCGACGTCACGGGCAAGCCCGACGTCGTGAAACTCGGCCGCCTCTCCTTCTTCGTCATCAAGCGCGACGACCGCTTCGGCATCCGCGTGAAGGATCCCGAGTCGCCGACGCGCACGCAGTTCAAGGGGCTCGACTACTTCCCGCCCGACCCCGCGTGGCGCGTCGAGGCCACGTACGAGCCGCTCGACACGCCGCGCGACGTGAGCGTGCCCACGGCGATCGGCACGACCGAGCCCGCGAAGGCCTACGGCGTGCTCAAGTTCACCGTCGGCGGACGGCAGATGACGATGCTGCCGCTGCAGGACGGCCCGACCGGCGACATCTCGCTCGTCTTCGCCGACAAGACGTCGGGTGAAGAGACGTACGGCGCGGGGCGCTTCCTCGACACCGGCGCGCCGAAGGACGGGAAGGTCGTGCTCGACTTCAACCAGGCCTACAACCCGCCCTGCGCGTTCACGCCGTTCGCGACGTGTCCCTTGCCGCTGCGCGAGAACAAGCTGCCGATCCGCGTGCCGGCGGGCGAGAAGAAGTACGCCGGCGGGCACTGAACGATCCGGGCCGGGCGCGTGCGATACTGCGCGCCGAGCGCCGCACGTCGGCGCGGCGGGACGAGCCCATGGAAACCCAGGACGGCACCACACGCGGCCTCCGCCCCGACCGGGTGGCGTTGCTCGTGCTGCTCGGCGTGGCGCTGTGGCTCGCGTACAAGGTCGTGCGCAGCTACCTCGATCCGATCGTCATCGCGATCGTGATCGGCACGCTCGTGCAGCCGCTGCAGCGGCGGCTCACGAAGGCGTTCCGCAACCGGCCCACCCTCGCCGCCGTCGTGAGCGTCGTGCTCGTGCTGCTGGTGATCCTCGGGCCGGTGGCGTTCCTCGCGATCGGTCTCGTCAACCAGGCCGCGGAGTCCGGGCAGGCGATCCAGGAGTACGTCCACGGCGGCCAGCTCGACGCGCTGATGCAGAGCCCGCAGGTGCGCGACCTGCAGGAGCGCATCGGCAAGCTCCTGCCGCTGCTCGGCAGCGAACAGCTCGACCTCAAGGGACGGCTCGCCGCGATGGGCGGCACCGTCGCGAACTTCGTCGTCGAGAAGGGCACCGCGTTGCTCGGCCGCACGGGCTCGTTCTTCACGAACCTCGTGCTGATGCTCTTCGTGCTGTTCTTCGTGCTGCGCGACGGGCGGGAGCTGTGGGACGCGGTCACGCACCTCTCGCCGCTGCGCGAATCGCAGGAGCGGCTGCTCGTCGAGCGCTTCCGCACGGTCTCGCGCTCGGCGATCGTCGGCGCGTTCGGGACCGCGCTCGCGCAGGGCATCGCGGGCGGCGTCGGGCTCGCGCTGGTCGGCCTGCCGGGCCTGTTCTGGGGCGCAGTGATGGCGTTCGCGAGCCTCGTGCCGTTCGTCGGCACCGCGCTGATCTGGGTGCCCGCGACCGCGTTCCTCTATCTCACGGGGCACCCGGGCAAGGCGCTGTTCCTGCTCGCCTGGTGCGCGGTGCTGATCGGCTCGATCGACAACTTCCTCCGGCCGATGCTCGCGCGCGGCGAGGGCGAGCTCGGCACGCTGTGGATCTTCTTCGCGATCCTCGGCGGACTCGAGTTGTGGGGGCTCGCCGGGCTGATCTACGGGCCGCTGGTCTTCGGGTTGTGCGCGGCGCTCCTGAGCCTCTACCGGACCGAGTTCGCCGGCACGCTGCACGACGACGACGTCACCTAGTGCCGTACCGTCTTCGTTCGCTCGTCACGTGGTCGGCGCCGCCGTGGAAGCGCCGCGCCCGTTCGATGGAGCGCGTGCTCGCGCGGCTCGCGCCCGCGGCGCGTGCGCGTGGCGAAGAGCTCGCCGCGCGGTACGACGCCGCAGCGTGGCCCGGGCTCCTGACGCGCCACGAGGTGCGCGAGAACCTCTACGTGCTCGACCTCCTCGACCGCTTCCTGCCGCAGGACCTGCCCGCGGGGCGCGGGCTCGACGTCGGCGCGCGCGACGGTGCGTACCTGCCCGCGCTCGCGGCCGCGTGGCCGCACGGCTGGGACGCGGTCGAGCTCGATGCGCACCGCCGCTTCCTCACGTTCGCGACCCGGCGTGCCTACGGCGAGGCCACCGCGCGCGCGCTGCCGCGGTGCCGCTACGTCGCGGGATCGGTGCTCGGCGAGAGCGGGTCGTACGCGGTGATCACGTGGCTGCTCCCGTTCGTCTTGGAGGAGCCGCTGCGCGCGTGGGGGCTGCCGGCGTCGGAGTTCCAGCCGGAGCGGCTGCTCGCGCACGTCGTCGCGCGGCTCGCGCCGCGCGGCGCGCTCCTCGTCGTCAACCAGGGCGAAGACGAGGCCGCGGAGCAGGAGCGCCTGCTCGCGGCCTCGGGAGTGCGGTTCGAACGGCTCGGGCGCGCGGACAGCGTGCTGTCACCGTTCCGGAGGACGCGTTACGCATTGTCCGTAAGAGCGTCCTGATCGCGCGGGTTCCCCGGGCGGGGCAAGCCCCGCCCCTACGCGATGCGGAATCCGGTGATGGAGCCGTGCGCGCCGAAGGTCAGGTGCACGGTGATCGTTCCGGTCGCGCGCGCGCCGAGGCACGCGCGCAGCGTCGCGGCGTCGGACTTCAGTGCGGCCTCGAGCGCGCGGCGCGCGACGGGGTCGAGTGCGGCCGCGCTCGCGCCGGTGAGCTGGACCTGGTCGCCGGAGGAGGTCGGCGACACGGTCAGCGTCAGGGTCGTGCCCGCGGGCGGCGCGAAGGCCTGCCCGGCGAACAGCGACGCGAGGCATGCGGGCGCGGGCGGGTTCTTCTTGTCCTGTTCGCGGGCGTCGGCGCCGCGCAGCCGGTCCGTCATCACGGAGTCGTCCTTGCGCGCGGTCGCCTGCGAGAAGACGTTGGTGCGTTCCTCGACCCGCTCGCCCTTGGCCCGGCCCGGCGTGGCCGGCATCGACGGCGGTGGGGGCGGCGGAGGCGGAGGCGGCGCGGCCATGTTCGCGGACGGCGCCATGGCCCGCTTCGCGACGCTGCCGCCGACGTAGCCCAGGCTCTTCAGCGCCTGGACCTCCTGGGACTGCAGCGCCATCTCGTTCACACCCTGCGGCAGCGGCACCGGCTGGTCGACCCTGTGCGACGAGCCGTTCGTGTTGCGCACCTGGCTGTCGATCGCGACGAACGACGTGTACTCCGTGAGCAGCGAGTAGGCGAGCCCGAGGCGCGTGATCTCGCGCGCGGCGTCCTGGTTGCCGACGCCCGCCTCGTCGGAGAGCGTGGCGATGCGCGTGCGCGCCCACAGCTCGCGCAGCGCGGCGTTGGTCTCGCGGGCCCGCACGCTGCCGACCGGCACGCGCGCCTCGAACGGCCGCGCGCCGCGGCCGCGGACGACGATCTCGCCCGTGGGCGCCCCGGTCCACTTGCCGAACACGACGAGCGGGCGTTCGGCGAAGAGGTCGGGGATCGCCGCCGGCTCGACGTCCTTCACGGCGAACGTGCCGAAGTCGACGTGCACGCCGGCGAGCACCGGGCTCGAGACGTAGCGGCGGAAGCGCTCGGCGGCGGGCGCCGCGGCGGTCGGGTCGGCGACGACGAACGACTCGCCCTGGCCCGCGCGCGCGAGCTTCTCGATCAGGTTGCGGTTCACCGACGTGCCGATCCCGAACGCGAACACGTTGGCCGCGCCGAGGTTCCTCCGCACGACGTCGAAGGCCTCGTCCTCGACGGAGACGAAGCCGTCCGTCGCGATCACGACCGAGCGCGAGAACCCGTCCGTGCGCGGCAGCGCGAGCGCGCGGCGCAGCGCCGGAAGCAGCTCGGTGCCGCCGCCGCCGTTCTCGCCGTCGATCGCGCGGATCGCGCGGTCCACGTTCTGCGGCGTGCCGGGGAGCGAGGTCTCGGACAGCACGCGCGAGCCGCCCGCGAACAGCAGCACGTTGAAGCGGTCCTGCGGACGCAGCGCGCCGATGAGGTCGCGCAGCAGCTTCTTCGAGACCTCGATCGGGAAGCCGTTCATCGATCCCGACACGTCGACGATGAAGACGTACTCGCGCGGCGGCAGCTCGTCGGGCACGACGCGGCGCGGCGGCTGCACCATGAGGAGGAAGAAGTTCTCGTCCTTGCCCTGGTAGAGCAGCAGTCCCGGCGCGACGCGCGCGCCCGCGAGCCGGTAGCGCAGCACGAAGTCGCGATTGCCGCCGTGACGCTCCTCGGGCGCGAGGCGCACGGTCGCGTCCGACGACGCGGCGAACTCGACGCCGACGCGGTGCGAGGGGCTGGCCACGTCCGAGAGCGGCATTCCGGCCGCGATCTGCACCGCGACGTCGAGCGTGTTCTGGGGCAGCTCGCCCTCGCGCTGGCGCGGAGCGCCGTTCCACGCGGCATTGGCGGCGCGACCCGCCTCGTTCGGGCTCACGTAGCGCGGCCCGACGACGGTCGGGTACACGAACTCGTACTCGCCTTCCGTCGCGACGAGCAGCTCGGTGTACTGCAGCTCCACCTCGATGACGTCGCCCGGCATGATGTTGGCGACGTTCATCTGGAACACGTTGGGCCGCTGCTGCTCGAGCAGCGACGCGCTCTGGCCGTTCGCACGCGCGGTCTCGTAGGCCTCGCGCGCGGCGCCCTTCTCCTTGATCTGCGCGCGGATCACGCGCGAGCCGATCGTCATCGTGAGGCCGTTCACCGCCGCACGCGTCGAGGCGGGGAACACGTACACCGCCTCGATCGGCACGCTGCCGTCGTTGCGGTACTCCTGGCGCACGCGGACGTCGGCGATCACGCCCGCGACGTGCGCGTCGACGTGCGTCGCGCGCAGCGGCAGCCGTTCGGTGCCCGTCGCCCCGCGCACGATGAAGCGCGGGGATTCGGTGCGGTCGGGATCCTCGCCCTCACCCGGGGACGGTGCGGCCTGGACGGCGCGCCCCGGCAGCGGCAGGAAGAGCAGCACGGCGGCAACCAGGGCGATCCATGCGGTTTTCGAACCCGTTCGCGGTGTCATCGGCAGTCCCTCCGGCGTCTATGCCCACACCGGTTGAGACAGGCTTGGCGGGGGAAAGTTCCCGGGGACACGCAGAGCCTTCACCGCTTTCCGGGGACCGATGGGTTCCCATTGCGGTTGATTCACTCATTGGCCCCATGCTCGGACGAACGATCGAAGATCGTTCATCCGTGCATGGGGATTCTTGGGGGTCGTTCTTCATGGGGCCCCTTGTGCCCATGGGACCTCGTGCCGTTCGTAGATCGACGCGCACCTACCGCAGGCAGGCCGGCTTGCCGCGGTACCGCTCTTCGAACGGGACGTAGACCATGCACGACCGGTCGGCGCCCTCGCCGCGACAGACTTCCTCGCAGGTCGCGTAGGCGCGGTCGTGCCGGACGACTTCGGTCCGGCCGGTCACCGTGTCGGCCACGCGGTCGTAGCCGCCGCCCTGTTCGGCGGTCGAGTGCACGCTCGTGACGACGCGCACGGGCGCGCCGCGCTCCCACATGCCGCGGCGTGCGGCGCGCGCCTGCTGCTGGGCGGCGACGAGGCCCGCGTCGGGCGTCTCGTCGACGGCGAACACGAGCGCGAGCCCGCGCCCGACCAACTCGCGCGCCGCGTCGGGACACGCGGCGAGCAGCCGGCCGTACCCGTCCGACGTGCCCGTCGACGTGCAGGTCCACTCGCGCGCGCGCACGGTGCGCGTCGCCTCGTGCGCGAGCGCGAGCAGCTGCGCGGGCGTCCACGTGCCCCAGCGGTGCACGGGTCCGTACGCCTCGAGGGTGTTGAAGCCAAGGACGCGCACCGTGTGCCCGCGTTGGGGTCCGTCGAGGAGGCGCAGGCTGTCGCCGTCGGTCCAGCGCACCCGCGTGCGCTGCCCGTCGAACACGATCGTGCTCGTCGTCGCGACCTTCGCGTGACCGCCGCGCGGTGTGGCCGCGTGCGTCGCGGGCAGGACGGCCGCGCCGAGCAGCAGGTCGAGCACCACCAAGGCGCACCTCATCGCACACCCCGCGCGAGCCGCAGCGGCCCGCGCGCGAACAGCGACCAGAACAGGCTGAGCCCGAGCGATGAGCGGACCGCGGACCGCGGAACGCGCACGGACTCGCGCGGATCGAGCCGCGCGGGATCGTGGACGAGGCGGGCCAGGGTGAGCAGGCCGAGACGCGCGGGCAGCACGCTCGCCGCCCGCAGCATCCGCGGCGCGCGCGGCAGCGCCGCACCGTACAGGAGACCGGCGTAGAGCCCGTGACGCGCACGCGCCTGCCAGCGCGCGAAGACCGGTCCGAGCGCACGATGCGCGTCGGCGGACGCCCGTGCGCCGGCGCTCACGGCCGCGCGCAACGCGTCGGGCGTGACGCCGGCCGCGCGCAGCTCGTCCTCCGGCAGGAAGCAGCGCCCGCGCAGGAGATCGCGCGGCACGTCGCGCAGCACGTTCACGAGCTGCAGCCCGCGCCCATAGCGCCGCCCCGTGCGCTCGAACCACGCGCGTCGCGCGACCGGAAAGTCGGGCACGTGACGCGCCGCGAGCGCGGTCCAGAACGGCCCGACGCAGCCCGCGATGCCGTCGGTGTACCGCGCGAGGGCGGCGCCGTCGGGCCATGCGCGCAGTTCGATCCCGTCGCCGAAGAACTCCAGCTCCCCGCGCATCGTGGCCACCAGCGTGCCGACCACCGTACGCACGTCCGAGCGATCGCCGTCCGGCAACGCGCGATAGCGCGTCACGAGGCACTCGAGCCCGGCGAGGAGCGCCGACTCCGCGCGCGCCACCGCGTCCGTGCCCGCGGGCCCGAACGCCGCGACGTCCGGCACCGCGCCGCGCCCGAGTGCCTCGAGCAGCGCGTCCAGCGCGCCCGCACGCTCCGCGGCCGGCGCCTCCGCGCGGTCGGCGACGGTGTCGGCCGCGCGCGCGAGCAGGTACCCGACCTCCGCCGGCTCGCGCATGCCGCGCGGCAACGCGCGCAGCGAGAGCGCGAACGAGCGCCCCGTGCGATCGAGGATGGTGCGTTCGTCGGTTGGGCCGGGCGGGCGGGTGTCCACCCGACGATCGTAAACGGACCGGGGCGATCCGGCGCGGACTGGCCGCGGGGGCCCGTCGCTCCCTACATTCCCGATCAGGGACGGACCGCGGGCCGCCCCGGGGGTGCCACGATGAGGAACCAACGAGGCGAAGGGGCACTGGGCGTCATCTTCTGGCTGGCGCTGCTGGGGTCCGGGATCTTCGCAGCTGTCCGTATTGTGCCGATGAAAATCGCCGTCATGGACCTGCACGACTTCGCCGACGCGCAGTGCCAGATGGCCGGCAGCGCCTCCCAGATCAACGAGGCCAAGCTCCTCGACAGCATCGTGGCCAAGGCCAAGTCCCTCGACCTGCCGCTCGACCGCAAGGCGCTGAAATTCGAGGTCGCGACCAGCGAGGTCCGGCTCCGCATGCGCTACTCGGTGACCGTCGACCTTGCCGTGTACCAGTGGGTCTGGGACATGGACGAGAAATTCCAGCACCTCCGCATGTAACCCACCGGGAAAACGTGCGGTTCGCTTGTGGGCGGGTGCGATCACCCGCCCTTTTCTCGTCGCGCCGATCGCGCCGCGGGCGGGTTACGGCGCCTGCGGCGCCTAAACCCGCCCCTACACGTCGCGACGCGGGTGTGCCGGGTCTACAGTAGCCGCGTGAACTGGGAACGGATCCAGTCCGAGCTCGAGCGTGCTCGACGGGACCTTCTGTCGCGTGACTTCGGCCCCGGTCCGCACACGCCGGAGATCGCGCATCACCAGGTGCGCGCGATGCTCCTGCGCCGCTCGGCGATCGCGTACGACGACGAGGCCGCGCGCCTCGCGCAGGACGGGCTCTCGCCGCAGGCGGCGAGCCTGCGCGAGCAGTCGGCGCGGCTGCGCGAGCACGCCGCGGCCGAGGACGCGAGCGCCGCGCGCCTCGAGGCCGACCAGGTCCACGCCGGCGACCCGCAGCGCTACGTCGAACTGCGCACGGGCATCCAGGTCATCGCGTTGCCCGTGCACGCGCGCGACCTGGCCAACGAGATCCTGCAGGCCGCGGCGCGGCTCGGTGCGGGCGCGATCGAGACGCTCTGGCGCGAACTGTTCCGCCGCGCCAAGGCCAAGCAGGTGCGGTTCCCCGTCGACCTCGAGCCGCGCTTCCGCGCCGCCGTGGCCGCGGCCGCCGCGGCACGCGAGCGCGAGGCGGCGGCCCCCGCGCCGGCCCCGGCCGCGGAGCTGCGCAGCGCCGGCGAACTCGTGCTCGACGCCGACCGCCTCGGCGACGAGGCCCGCGCGCTCTCGCGCGAGGACCTCTACGACCGCATCGTGATCCTCGCCGGCCAGCTCAAGCAGCTGCAGGAGAGCGAGACGCGCGCGCTGTCCGAGCAGGAGCGCGCGCTCGTGCGGCAGGGCTTCGGGATCCTCACGCGGATCAGCAAGACCCATCAACCCGGCTGGACCCAGACGCTCGACTCGAAGGTCAGCGGCGAGGACTGGGTGTCGATCGTGCGCGCGGCGCGCCAGCGGCTCGACGAGCGCGAGGACCAGCGCCGCAGGCTGCGCGAGCGCGCGCGCCTCGAGCAGGTCGCGGACGCGCTGCACGACCTGCACGAAGCGGAGCGCCGCATCGTCTTCCAGGAGGCGCTCGAGCGGCTGCGCCTGCGGCTGTACGAGCTGGGCGCGGCCGAGCGCGCGCCGGACGAGCTGCCCTGGCTGCGCCGCGACGCGCGCACGCAGGCCGCGATCGCGTGCCGCGCCGCGAACGGCGACGAGGACCGCCTCGAGCGCATCGCGCAGCTGCTCGCGGGCCACGCCGAACTGGTCACGGACGGCCGCGCGTTCCGCACGCTGCGCCGCACGTGGGGCCTCGAGGAGCCCGCGGAACCCGACGCCGTCGCGGCAGTCGAGGACCTCGACGAGGACGAGGTCGAGTTCACCGTCGGCGATCTCGACGAGCACGAGTGGCCCGAGCGCATCCTGCAGGCGCGCGGAGCGGGGCAGGGCGAGCGCGTGCTCCTCGTCGGCGGCATCCCGAACCTCGAGCGCCGCCGCCTCCTGCGCGAGTTCTTCGGCTGGCACGACGTCGAGTGGGAGGAGAGCTACCGCGACCACTCCGCCGATTTCCGCGCGCTCAGGAACCGCATCCGCGCCGGCAGCTTCGACCGCGTGATCGTGCTCTCGCGCTTCTGCGGCCACGACGTGACGCAGGGGCTGCGCGAGATCGCGCGGCGCGGCGAGGTGCACTACCACGTCCACCCGCGGGGGATCTCGATCCCCGCGATCGCGACGTTCGTGTACGGGACCGCGGAGACGCCGGCCTGATCGGAGACCAAGGCACAGGCGAAAGGCAGAGGCAGAAGGTGAAGGAAGGCCGAGGCCCAGGCGCAGGCCTCCGCCTGCACCTTGCCCTTCCTTCGCCTTTGCCTCTGCCTTTGCCTCGGCCTGTCCGTCAGGACACGATGCGCCCGTTCGCGATGACCATGTAGATCCGCGGCGCCGCGAGCTGGTAGATCAGCTGGCAGCGCTGCTCGGCGTCGAGGACGAGGAGGTCGCAGCGCTTGCCGCGCTCGATGCTGCCCGCGACGTCGCTGATGCCGCACGCGGCGGCCGCGTTGATCGTGCCCGCGACGAGCGCCTCGTCGACCGTCATCCCGCACAGCAGGCACCCGAGCTGCAGCACGAAGGGCAGCGATTCGCAGGGCGACGAGCCGGGGTTGAGGTCGGTGGAGAGTGCGACCGGGACGCCGCAATCGACGAGGCGGCGGCCGGGCGCGGTGTGCGTGGAGCGCAGGAACAGCGACGCGGACGGCAGCAGCACCGCGATCGTGCCGGCGGCCGCGAGGGCGGCGATGCCGCGGTCGGAGACGTGCTCGAGGTGTTCCGCGCTGGTCGCGCCGAGCTCCGCGGCGAGCTCCGCGGCGCCGTCGGAGGCGAGCTGGTCGGCGTGCACCTTGAGGCCGAGCCCGTGCTTGCGCGCGGTCTCGAGCACGCGGCGCGCCTCGGCGAGCGAGAACGCGTGCTGGTCGACGAATACGTCCGCGAAGCGCGCGAGGCCGCGCTCGGCGACCTGCGGGATCATTTCGTTGCACACGAGGTCGACGTAGTGGTCGCGCGCCGTCGCGGCGCCGCGGGCCTCGCGGGGGAACGTGTGCGCGCCGAGGAACGTCGTGACGACCTCGTACGGGCGCGTGCGCGCGGCGATGCGCGCGGCCTCGAGCAGGCGGATCTCGCTGTCGGTCTCGAGCCCGTAGCCGCTCTTGACCTCGATGCCGGTGACGCCGAACCGCGCGAGGCGGTCCATGCGGTCGCCGGCGGCCCACGCGAGCTCGTCGGTCGGGGTGTCACGCGTGATGTCGACCGTGCGCAGGATGCCGCCGCCGGCCGCGGCGATCTCGGAGTACGTCGCGCCCGCGAGCCGGCGCTCGAACTCGTCGGCGCGATCGCCGGCCCACACGAGGTGCGTGTGGCAGTCGACGAGGCCGGGCAGCACCGCGCGTCCGCGCACGTCGATGCGCGTCGCGCCGGGCAGCACGTCGACCTCGCGGTCGAGCAGGCGCTCGGGTCCGACCCACACGATGCGGCCCGAACGCGCGGCGACCGCGCCGTCCTCGAGCACGCCGACACGCTTCTGCTGCGCACCCGCCGCCGGCGCCGCGCCGGCGCAGGTAACGAGTTCCGAGGCGCCGATCAGCGCGAAATCCGCGACCGGCCGATCACTCATGCGGATCGCTTCCGGGGTGGGGCGGCGGGACCGAGGAACGCGGGCGCAGCTTGTCGGACAGGCCCGCTTCCTGGCGGCGGATCTCGATCAGGCGGCGGTGTTCCTCGATCAGCGAGATCATGCGGTTCTCGAACGTCTCCCGCTCGACCTTCAGCCGCAGGATCTGCTGCTCGATGCGCGTGACCTCGGCGCGCGTGCGCGAGAGCAGCGTCTCGGCCTCGCGGCGCGCGTCGGCCATGATGCGCTCGGACTCCTGGTTGGCGACGTTCTTGCGCTCTTCGGTCAGCCGCTCCGCGGCGGCGAGCGCCTCGATCAGCGTCTTCTCGCGTGAGCGGTACTCGTCGACCTCGTGGCGCGCGGCGTCGAGGACGCGCACGGTCTCCTCGCGATCGAGGTTGGCCTGCGACAGCGTGTCGGCGGCGGCGCGGAGGAGTTCGTCGACCTCCCGGCGGCTGTAGCCGAGGATCTCGCGCTTGAAACGGCGCGACTCTATGTCCAGCGGTGTCAGCGGCATCCGGCGGGGCCTCCGCGCCCCGGGAACCCGCGGCGCAGCGTGCAGATTAACCCCCGCCCCCGCGAATTGGTAGGCCCGCGCGGAAACGCCGGCCGGCCCGCGCGGGCACGTAGAATGGCGGCCGATGTCCGCCACGCTCGAACAGGAACGGCCCGTCGAACGGGACCGGTTGATCCTCGAGGGGGCCGCGCGCGCCTTCGGGGAACGCCGCGCGCTCGCGGGGGTGTCGCTCGCGCTGCGACCGGGGGAGATCTACGCGCTCCTCGGGCGCAACGGCGCCGGAAAAACAACCCTCATCCGCGCGGTATGCGGACGCGTGCGGCTCGACGCCGGGCGCGTCCTCGTGTGCGGCCGCGACCCGCGGCACGAGCCGGCGGTGAAGCGGCGCCTCGGCCTGGTCCCGCAGGAGATCGCGCTGTACGGCGACCTGACCGCGCGCGAGAACCTCGAGGTGCTGGGCCGCCTGGCGGGCCTCGCCGCGGCCGAGGCGCGGCGCGAGGCCGCGCGGGCGCTCGAGTGGATCGGCCTCGTCGACCGCGCGGCGAGCCGGGTCGAGACGCTGTCCGGCGGCATGAAGCGGCGCGTCAACCTCGCCGCCGGCGTGCTGCACGCGCCGGACGTCCTGCTGCTCGACGAGCCGACGGTCGGCGTCGACCCGCACGCGCGCGAGCGCATCCACGCGCTGCTCGCCGACCTGCGGGCGCGCGGGATGACGATCCTGCTCACGACGCACGACCTCGACCAGGCCGCGACGCTCGCCGATCGCATCGGCATTCTCGACGAGGGCGAGCTCAAGGCCGAGGGCACGCTGCCCGAGCTGGTGCGGCGCTCGTTCGGGGGCGCGCGGCAGCTCGCGCTCACGCTCGCGGCCGCGCCGAGCGACGCGACGCGCGCGCTCCTCGCCGCGCACGGGCTCGCGCCCGCGGCGACGGGCGAGGACGGGCGGCGCTGGACCGGGCGCATCGCCGGCGCGCTCGACGAGGCGCTCGCGCTCGAGCGCGCGCTCGCCGGGACCGGCGCCGCGATCGCCGAGCTCGCGCTGTCCGAGCCGAACCTCTACGGGGTGTTCTTCCAGGTCACGGGAAAGGATCTCGGCCCATGACGCGGTCCATGACGGGGAAGGACCTCGGCCCATGAGCCTGACCGTGCTGCGGACGATGCTGCTCGGGATCGTGCGCGACCGCGGCGCGCTCGCGCTGACGTTCCTGCTGCCCGTGGCGTTCTTCCTCGTCTTCGCCGCGATCTTCGCCGGCAGCTCGGGCGACGCCGCGCGCCTCGACGTCGCGATCGCGGACCTCGGTCAGACCGAGGAGACCGGCCGGCTCGTGCGCGCGCTCGCGCGCGAGAAGGCCCTGCAGGCGATCGGCGCGAACGGCGAGAAGCCCGCGCCGCCCGCGGTGCCGCGCCTCACCGCCGACGAGGTGCGCGCCCTCGTGAAGAGCGGCCGCGCCGACGTGGGCCTGATCGTGCGCGCCGAGGCGTCCGACGCGGGGGCGCTGTTCGGCGGCGGGCCGGGCGAGCACCCGCCGCTCACGGTCGTCGAGGACAGCGCGAAGGCGATCGCCGCGCGCATCGTCGTCGGCCTCGTGCAGAAGGCCTACACGACCGCGCTGCCCGACGTCGCGGCCCGGGGCGGCATCGACCTGTTCGTCGAGCGCTTCGGCGCGCTCACGCCCGAGCAGCAGAAGAAGTGGGACCGCGGCTACGCGGGCCTCCGGAAGGACGCGCAGGAGGGCGACCGCGAGGGCGACACCGACAACGACGCCGAGGACACGATCGAGATCGAGCAGGTCACCGGCCGCTCCGCGGGGCAGAACCAGATCGCGTACTACGCGGGCGCGGTCGCGGTGATGTTCCTCATGTTCGCCGCCGCGCACGGGGCGGTCATGCTGCTCGAGGAGAAGGACGCGGGCATCGTCGACCGCGTGCTCGCCGGGCCCGGGGGGATGCGGCCGCTGCTGCTCGGCAAGTTCCTGTTCCTCGTGCTGTCGGGGTTCGTGCAGGTCACGGTGATCTTCCTCGTCGCCTGGCGGCTGCGCGGCGTCGACCTGCCGGGCCACGTGCTCGGCTACACGCTCGTGACGCTCGCGACGTCGATCGCGGCCGCGGGGCTCGCGCTCGCGCTCACGTCGGTGTGCCGCAATCGCCGCCAGGCCAACAGCGTCGCGTCGATCGGGATCCTGATCCTCTCCGCGGTCGGCGGCAGCATGGTGCCGCGCTTCTTCATGCCGCCCTTCATCCGCACGCTGGGCTGGTTCACGCCGAACACGTGGGCGCTCGAGGCGTACACGAAGCTCTTCTGGCGCGACGAGCCGCTGTCCGCGCTCGCGCTCCCGGTCGCGGTGCTCGCCGGCGCGGGTCTGCTCTCCCTCGCGTTTGCGCGCCTGATGATGCGCAGGTGGGAATCCGTCTGATCGGGCTGTAGGGGCGGGTTTAGGCGCCGCAGGCGCCGTAACCCGCCCTACGTGCGGCGGGTGATACGAAACGTCAGCGTCAACAGGACGAACGACACGCACAGCGCAGCCGCGGCGAGTCCCAGCGGAAGCGCGAACGGGCCATGCAGCATCGCGGACAATGCACGCTGAAGCGCATCCGGCGCGCCAGGCCCGATGGTGCGCGCGACGGCCACCGCGCACCACGACGCGGCCGCGAGCAGCAGCGCGAGTCCGGCGAGATAGCGGCGCCACGGGAACGCCGGCGGCTCGTGCAGCACCGCGCCCTCGCGGATCCGCTCGCGCACGGCATCGGCAAAGCCGGACGACGGTTCCAGCGTCGCGTCGCCGGCGAGAATGCGATCGAGTTCGTCCTGCGTCATGGGATCACCCCTTCGCACCAACCCCTGTAGGGGCGGAGCTTGCTCCGCCCGCGCTTGCTCCGCCCGCGCCGGCCCTGCCCAGAACGCCTTCGAGCTTGCGCTCGAGCAGCCCGCGCCCCCGATGCAGCAACGCCTTCACCGTGCCCTCCGCGCGCCCGAGCACGCGCGCGGTGCCCGCGAGATCGCATTCCATGAAGTAGAACAGGATCAGCGCGTCGCGGTACGCGACCGGCAGCGAGAGCACCGCGCGGCGCACGATCTCGTCCCGCTCCGCGGCGAGCAGCTCGAGCTGCGCCGGGCGGCGCGCGGGCAGATCGCGCAGCGCGTCGAGCGGGACGAACGTCACAGCGTGGCGCCGCACCTCGGACCGGCAGACGTTGAGCGCGAGCGCGAACAGCCAGGTCGAGAACGCCGCGTCTCCGCGGTACTGGGACAGGCGCCGGTAGGCGAGGACGAACGCCTCCTGGGCGAGGTCCTCGGCGCGGCCACGGTCGCGCACGTAGCGGTAGGCGAGGTTGATCAGCGGGCCCTGCCAGCGGCGCACGATCCCGTCGAAGCCGGCGTCGTCCCCCGCCAGCACGCGGCGCACGTCCTCGCGGTCTTCGTGATCGGCCACCGTGTCCTCGGCCGGTGGGACGGCCGGCGCGGCCGGCCGGTTGCATTATCCGCGAGGCCGCCGTGCGCCCGCCGGATTCCTGCAACCCGGAACGCCGGCCTCGCGTCGTACCGGGTGACACCACGGAGGAACGGCCATGTTCGCGTTCGGAATCCTCGTTCCGGTCGTCGCGCTCATCACGGTTTTCACGTTCATCTCGATCGCCGCGTGGGCCGGGACCCGGACGCAGGAGCGCGAGGCCTTCTACCGGTCCGAGCTGCTCAAGAAGCTCGCCGACTCGCCCGCCGAGACCGCGCGCCAGGTGATCGAGATGATGCGCGAAGAGGACCGCCACGAGGAGCAGCGCGCGGCGCGCCAGCAGGTCGAAGGGCTGCGCCTCGGCGGCATCGTGCTCCTGGCGGTCGGGCTCGGGCTCGGGCTGATGCTCGAGCTGCTCTCGCCCTCGCACAACCTGTGGTCGGTCGGGCTGCTGCCGGCGCTGATCGGCGCCGCGCTGCTCGCGTACCTGTTCTTCTTCGTGGCGCGGGTCGGGTGACGGGGCGTAGGGGCGGGTTAAGGCGCCGAAGGCGCCGCAACCCGCCCGCTGCAAGCGTGAATCAATCCCACAGCCACGCGGCGCCGCGGACGCCGCTCGAATCGCCGAACGCCGGCGGCACGAGCTTCGTGTCGACGCGATCGCTGAACACGAACTCGCCCCACAGGTGGGGGACGTTCTCGTACAGCGACGGCACGTTCGACAGCCCGCCGCCGAGCACGATCACGTCGGGGTCGAGCACGTTGATGATCGAGCCGAGCGCGCGCGCGAGGCGCTCCTCGTAGCGCGCGACCGTGGCCTCGGCGAAGCGGTCGCCGCCCGCCGCCGCGGCGACGATCGCGGCGCCGGAGAGCGTCGGCCCGCCGCGCTGCACGAGATCGCGCGTGAACGCCGTTCCGCAGAGGAACGTCTCGATGCAGCCCCAGCGCCCGCAGTAGCACTGCGGGCCCGGCATCTCGTCGCGGCGCGGCGCGGGCATCGGGTTGTGGCCCCACTCGCCGGCGATCGCGTTGGGCCCCGTCAGCACCTGGCCGTTCACGACCACGCCGCCGCCCACGCCGGTGCCGAGGATCACGCCGAACACGATCGCCGCGCCATCGGCCGCGCCGCCGCGCGCTTCGGACAGCGCGAAGCAGTTCGCGTCGTTGGCCAGCCGCAGCGGGCGTGCGAGCGTCCGCTCGAGGTCCTGCTTCAGCGGTCGGTCGTTCAGGCAGGTGGAGTTCGCGTTCTTCACGCGGCCCGTCGCGGGTGAGATCGTGCCGGGCATGCCGATCCCGACGCTGCACGTGCCGTGGCGCGCCTCGATCGAGCGTACCAGCCCCGCGATCGCCGCGACCGTGCCGTCGTAGTCGCCGCGCGGCGTGTCGACGCGTTCGCGGACCGCGAACGCGCCCGCCTCGTCGAGGAGGCACGCTTCGATCTTCGTTCCGCCGAGGTCGACGCCGATGCGCATGGTCCGATCCGTCCGTCCGGCGCGCGTCACGCGCGCGGGTGGCTCTTGTCGTACACCTCGAGGATCTTGTCCAGCGCGAGCCGCGTGTAGCGCTGGGTCGTGCTGAGCCGCTCGTGGCCGAGCAGCTCCTGGATCGAGCGCAGGTCCATGCCCGCCTCGAGCAGGTGCGTCGCGAACGAGTGCCGCAGCGCGTGCGGGTGCACGCCGCGGGCGAGTGCAGTGCGCGTCACGGCCGCGTCGAGCAGCCGGCGCACCGAGCGGTCCGTCAGGCGTCCGCCGCGCGCGTTCAGGAACAGCGCCGCGTCGTCGGACTTCGCGCGCAGCGCCGTCGCGGCCGCCGCGAGGTACGCGCGCAGCGCGGCCTCGGCCTTGCGCCCGAAGGGCACGATGCGTTCCTTCTTCCCCTTGCCCAGCACGCGCACGGTGCGGTCGCTGAACTGCACGTCGTCGACGTCCAGCCCGACCAGCTCGGCGACGCGCAGCCCCGCGCCGTAGAGCAGTTCGAGCAGCGCGCGGTCGCGCAGCCCGAGCACGCCGGACGCCTCGGGCGCCTCGAGCACCGCGGTCACGTCCTCGACGTCGAGGCGGTCGGGAAGGCGGTCGGCCTTCTTCGGGTTGGGGACTTCGGCCGCGGGGTTCACGCGCACCTCGTCGTGCCGGCCGAGCCACTCGAACAGCGAGCGCGCCGCGGACAGCCGCCGCCCGATCGTCGCCGGCGCGAGCCCGCGCCCGTGCATGTCCGCGACCCAGCCGCGGATCGCGAGGGCGTCGACCTCGGCGGGCGCCGGGCATTTCTGCTTCGACGACTCGGCCGCGAGGTAGCCGACGAGGTCCTGCAGGTCGACGCGGTACGACCGCGCCGTGTGCGGGCTCTGGTCGCGGTCCTGCGTGATGTGTTCGAGGAAGCGGCGGACGGCGTCGATCACGCCGCGATGATATCCCAGTGATCCGCGGCGGATCCGGAGCGCCGCTCGCTTCACACGACATCACGTCCCGATCTACTTCTGCGCGCGTCCGCGCCGGTTGAGGCCGCTATTGAAGGATTCGAGCGCGACGCTGTAGACGAACTCGAAAACCTGCACCTCGTCGTTCTAGGCTTCCTCGTTGGCTGGCGCGCTCGCGAATCCTGGTGGCGCAGCCGTATCAGAGGGCCTCGCCGTCGCACTCGACGACATACCAGGTCCAAGACGAATTCGGCGTGGAGAGCTTGGCACACTCGGGGTGTCGCGGTCTTCCGCCGTCGCGTCGAGGGCCGGGATACACTCGCGGAGTTCGCTAGGATAGGTGATGCACCGTGCATGGGTGCGTGGTGGTGGTCGATTAGCTTAGGCGCGCTCGGACTTTGAACCTAGCGGGTTCCCGCCCCAAATAGCCGCAATCGCGCGCAGTTCGAGCGGGTGTCACGGAAGCGCAGCGCACCTGACGCGTCGGCGAGAGCCGAAGGGCGGAGGCCGCGGCGGGAACAGACGCGGCTGGAGCCTGCTGTCAAGCGCAGTGGGGGTGAACCTTCGGTCCCCCGCTGCTCTGCCGGTGGTGACGTGCCGGAGAGCTCGACGTCGAAGACGCGGGGTGCCGGTAGGAGTGAGTTGGTCCGGTCAGCCGGAGAAAAAGAAAGCCCGGGCTCTCGCCCGGGCCTCCAGCGGGCCAACCTGGTCGGCGGCCTCGCTCCGCACTGTCATCCTGGGACCGGCTTCCCCTGAAGTCAATTTCATGGAGGGGGGGGTATAGAATCAGGTTGGCAGGGGCACCCTGCCAACCTGATTCCTACCCCCATCCCCAAATACTTCCACAAAGAGAGATCCAATACTTAGATTCAGCATTACGACAACTGCTGAAATAAACGAAAAAAAGCATCGACGAGGCTCCTTGACAACTCTCTGTCACGATCTTACGGTCATGGCGAATCGCGGAGGTCCGCCGCATCTGGTGATGCATCCGGCCTTAGAAGCCGGCGGGCGGACCTGGCCGGCGGCCTCGCTCCGCAAGCTGTCCGCCGGCCCGGGACGTCGGGTTCGATCCCCCGGACCTCCGCCATGGGGATGGAACGATGGCCAGAGCCCGTACGCAGGCAGGAGTGGCGCCGCGGCCGGTCGCGACCGGCGCCGGTACGAACCTCCCGGAGCAGCGCTGGACGCCGGCGCTCATTCGTGAGGGTTGGGTTCCCGTCTCGCGCACCTTCTTGCGCAACTACTCCAAACTCGAGCCGCGCCTCACCGTCGGCGAGGCGATGCTGGTTGTGCACCTGATGGACTTCAAGCGTGACCAGCGCGCGCCCTATCCGTCGTACAAGCGCCTCGCCGGCTACATGGGGATCAGCGACAAGATGGTCCGGGTGCACGCCCGGAACCTCGAGGCGAAGGGATATCTCCGCCGGCAGGTTCGGCAGGGATTGCCCAATCTGTTCGACCTCTCGCCGCTGCTCACCAAACTCGAAGCGTTCGTTCCGGGGGAGGATAACGACTCATGATCTTCGTGTTTGGCTGGCCTTCCGGGGCGAGGCGTCGGTTCCGCACGATAATTAATCAAAAAAGTTCGCAAAAAAAATCACCAAATTTGGTATACACAACACGAATTTCAACGTACATGTCTGGCGCAGTCCATCAACCGGGACAAATCTGTCACGGGACGAATCGCGTTCCGTGGTATACTCGCATCTATGGATAGCCCGGATCAGGCCAAAGGACTGCGCAAATCGAAGCGCGAGCGTTTCTTGGCGGTGGCTCAGCGCCGTACCGTCCGCGTTCTGGAGTCGGTCCAGCGGCTTGGGAAATGCGGAAACACGGCCTCCTACGAGTACACCAAGACCGACGTCGAGAAGATCTTCGGGGCGATCCAGGTCGAACTCGATCGCGCTCGTGCGCGGTTCTCGCGCAACAACCGCATCACTTTCACGCTGGGATCAGAGGAGGATGCGCCATGACATGACTGCACCTGCAAGAAGCGTGAAGGCCGCCCTGGCAGGGGCGGCCCTCACTGAACTGCACCAGCCCCCGTCTGGGGACAGGTCGGCGTAGACAGGGTCATCTTAAGTGGTGACCGAGTCGACCTCAACCCAGGCGGGGCCCTAAACCGGACGGCCACCACGACGGTGGACCGCTAAAAGGGGCCTTACATGCCTGCTGGCTACGTGATTCGTCTGAGCACCGACCGGAAGCACTACTGGACGCTCCGGGCCGACAACAACGCCATCCTGCTCACCTCCGAGACGTACAACTCGAAGGAAGCGTGCAAGACCGGGATCGAGTCCGCGAAGCGGAACGCGCCGTACGACGCCCGGTACTCCCGGGGCACGGCCACAAACGGACAGTCCTACTTCACGCTCAAGGCCGAGAACGGCCAGGTCCTCGGAACCAGCGAGACCTACAACACCACTGCTTCCCGCGACGCCGGGATCCAGGCAACCAAGAAGGTGGGCCCGACGGCGCCGATCGTCGACCTCACCTGAGACTAACGGACACGCCGGCGCACCCCGTCGGCGTGCTCCATTTCCAGCACGAATAGGAGCACAACGATGGCTAAGACCGACCGTAACTCTGGCAACTATTGGACCCCGGCCGATGTCCGCAAGCTCGAGCGCCTCGCGGACCAGAACACTCCGACTCGCGTGATCGGGCTCGAGCTCGGCCGCACGCCCGGCGCGATCTACCAGAAGGCCAGCGCGGAGGGCATCTCGCTGCGGCCCACGAATCAATCGCCGTACAACCGTCGTAAGCACTGACCGGCCGGGCCGGACTCCGATCCGGCCCGGTCACCACCGGGAACGCCGCTGCCGGCAGATGCCGGCTGCCCGGCCTTCGCGAAAGGCCTGTTCTTCGCTTCTCTGACCTCGACGACGAAGCAAACCGGAAGCTTCGCGACCTTGCCGATCAGGACCGCGGACGCCTCGGGCACCCGGCGTCGATCCACGCCAGGAGGCGCTGGATCTGGTCCGTCGCGGCGACGGCGGCGGCGCCCGCGCGACGCTCGTGCTCGACGTGCCGCGGCAGCGCCTCGGCGAGCACCGAGCGCACGCGGGCCGGATCGTACCCGGCCTCGATCAGCTCGACGCCGACGCGCCAGTCCGGCAGCGGCGAACCCTGCCACGCGCCGAACGCGCCGAGCAGGTCCGACGAGCGCAGCAGCGCGCGCGCCATCAACGCGTGGGCGCGCGAGATCAGCTCGGGCGCGCCCTCGACTTCCTCTTCGGCCCACTGCAGCGCGAGGGCCGCGTGGTGCGACGCGCGCTCGGGGTTGTCGAGCAGGAGGAGGTAGCCCTCGGCCAGCAGGAGCGCGGTCTCCGCTTCCTGCGGCAGCTCCTCTTCCATTTCCTCGAGCACGTTCTGCGCGCTCACGTTGTCGTTCATGCGCGCGTGGCAGAGCGCGATCTGCGACATCAGGAAGCGGCGCCCGGAGAAGTCGTCGCCGTCCTGCGTGCGA